>Ga0105248_10000417_pt1 | contig 48821 bp, 44 predicted proteins | sample KBSS34metaG_FD_81524 | JGI IMG/M metagenome (GOLD analysis project Ga0105248, IMG submission 81524) | Switchgrass rhizosphere microbial communities from Kellogg Biological Station, Michigan, USA - KBS S3-4 metaG | ecosystem: Host-associated > Plants > Roots > Rhizosphere > Soil | place... | reverse complement strand
TCGATCTGCTCGAAGACATCAACCGCCGCGGCACGACGATCATCATGGTCACGCACGATCCCGAGCTCGCGCGTCGCGCCCATCGCAACGTGCACGTGATGGACGGGCAGGTCACCGATCTGCAGCCGTTTGCAGCGAAGCCGCTGGTGCGTCCCGAAGCGATTGCCGCAGGTTGAAAAGCCATGCTCGCCTACTACTTCCGCATTGCTCTCAAGAGTCTGCGCCGCAACCCGATGCTGACCGCGCTGATGATCGGCGCGATCGCGGTCGGCGTCGGCGTGTGCATCACCACGTTGACGGTGTATCGCCTGATGTCGGGCAACCCGATGGCGGCACGCAACGACGTGCTCTACTCGGTCACGCTCGACAGCTGGGATCCCAACCATCCCTGGACCGACGATCACCCCGAGCTGCCGCCTCCCGAGCTGACGTTCCGCGATGCGCAGGCGCTGTACGCCTCCGACATTCCGGATCGCAAGGTGATGATGCGCAAAGCGGGGTTCGTGGTCGAAGCGCCGCCGAAGAGCGGGGTCGCACCGTTCCTGGTCACGGGACGCACGACCACCAAGGACTTCTTCGGCATGTTCAATGTGCCGTTCAAGTACGGCAGCGGCTGGGACCAGGCCGCGGACGACGCCTCGCAGATGGTGGTGGTGCTGTCGAAGAAGACCAACGACAAGGCGTTCGGTGGCGCCGACAGCGTCGGCCAGACCATCCGGCTCGACGGTCACGACTACAAAGTCGTCGGCGTGCTCGACGAATGGGCGCCGACGCCGAAGTTCTACGATCTGAACAACGGCGCGTTCGACGAGATCGAGGAGCTGTTCGTGCCGTTCGGCATCGGCGAGCAGTACGAGATGCAGAGTGCGGGTAACACCAATTGCTGGCGCGACCAGCAGATCAACAACTTCAAGGATTTCCTCAACAGCGATTGCGTGTGGATTCAGTTCTGGGTGGAGCTGAAGGACAGCCAGAAAGCCGCGGCGTTCCAGGACTTCATCGACAACTTCGTGCGCGAGCAGAAGGCGCTGGGCCGCTACGAGCGGCCGCTGAACAATCACCTGCGCCATCCGGACGAGTGGCTCAGGGTCAATGAAGCCGTGCAGGACGACAACCGCGTGCTCGTCGGGTTGTCGTTCACGTTCCTGGCGGTGTGCCTGTTGAACATGATCGGCCTGCTGCTTGCGAAGTTCCTCGGCGCAGCGCCGCTGGTCGGTCTGCGACGGGCGCTCGGTGCGAGCAAGTCCGCGATCTTCGGGCAACACCTGGTGGAGGTCGGCGTGATCGGCCTGGCCGGTGGCCTGCTCGGCATCGTGCTCGCCGCGCTCGGACTGTGGGGCGTGCGCAACCTCTACGAGAACTACGACGAGCTGACTCGACTGGACTTTCCCATGTTGCTGACTGCGATCGGCATCGCGGTCCTGTCGGGTCTGCTCGCCGGCTTCTATCCGACGTGGCGCGTGTGCCGGGTGCAGCCGGCCGCCTACCTGAAGACTCAGTAAGAGAGTTGCATGGAAATTCGACCGATCCTCAGCGCGATGCTACGTAACAAGACGGGCGCGATTCTCGTCGGCTTGCAGATCGCGCTGACGCTTGCCGTCGTCGCGAACGCGGTCTTCATCATCATGCAGCGCGTGGAGAAGATCGGCCGGCCGCCGGGCATCGACTCCGACAACCTGTTCTTCGTGCAGAGCTACGGCTTCGGACCGAACTACGACCAACGCAGCACGATCGACAACGACCTGCGTTTGATCCGCTCGCTGCCTGGTGTCGTCAGCGCTTCGCCGATCAACGGCATTCCGCTGTCCGGCGGCGGCTCGGCGACCAACCTGGGGCCGACGGCACAGCGCGAGAAGCAGACGATCAACACCAACTACTACACCGTCGACGAGCACGGCATGGACTCGCTGGGCGTGAAGCTGGTCGAAGGGCGCAACTTCACGCAGACGGAGATCGAGTTCAATCCCGATCCTGCCGGCGGCCAGTTCGCGCATTTCGCGATCATCACCAGGGACACTGCGCGCGCGCTGTTCGGCGACGAGCATGCAGTCGGCAAGACGATCTACCAGGGCTCCGAGGACTCCGCGGTCGTCATCGGCGTCATGGAGAACATGCTCGGCGCGTGGGTCGGCTGGGACAAGTTGACGCAGGTCATGCTGATCCCGCGCATCCAGGCGGGTCCGCTGGCACGCTACGTGGTGCGCACCGAGCTGGGTCAGCGCGATGCACTGATGGCCGAAGTCGAGAAAAAGCTGTCGAACAACAACCCGAATCGTGCGATCACGTTCGTGCGCTCGCACGAGAAGATCAAGGAGCGCAGCTATCGAGCCGACAGCCGCATGGTTGCGTTCCTCGGCGTGCTCATCGGGTTGATGATCTCCGTCACCGCGCTCGGCATCGTCGGTCTCGCGAGCTTCCTCGTGAGCGTGCGCCGCAAGCAGATCGGCACGCGTCGCGCGGTGGGTGCGCGTCGCATCGACATCATCCGTTACTTCATGCTGGAGAATTGGCTGCTGACGACCGGTGGCGTGGTTGCGGGCACCGTGCTCGCCTTCGCGTTCGGCCAGTGGCTGAGCTCGGCGTACTCGTTGCCGCGTCTGCCGCCGACGTATGTCGCAGGCGGCGTCGCGGTGCTGTGGCTACTGGGGCAGTTGGCGGCTTTCCTGCCGGCGCGGCGCGCAGCCGCAGTTCCGCCGGCGATCGCCACGCGCACTGTGTGAGGCAACCATGGAACTTCGACCGATCCTGAGTGCGATGCTTCGTAACAAAACGGGTGCGGTCCTGGTCGGGCTGCAGATCGCGCTGACACTCGCGGTCGTCGCGAACGCGGTGTTCATCATCATGCAGCGCGTGGAGAAGATCGGCCGGCCGCCGGGCATCGACTCCGACAATCTGATCTTCGTGCAGAGCTACGGCTTCGGCCCGAACTACAATCAGCGCCAGACGATCGACGCCGACCTGCGCCTGCTGCGCTCGCTGCCGGGCGTCGTCGACGTGTCGCCGATCAGCCAGATTCCGATGTCGCAGAGCGGCTCGTCGACCAACCTCGGACCGGAGCAGGTCCGCGAGAAGGTCAGGGTCAACACCAATCACTTCTCGGTCGACGAGCACGGCATCGAGGCCTTGGGTGTAAAGCTCGCGGAAGGACGGAACTTCACGCAGTCCGAGATCCAGTACAACCCGGATCCGGCCAACTCGGACTTCGTGCCGTTCGTGATCCTCAACAAGGATGCGGCCATCGCCATCTTCGGCACCGAGCACGCCGTCGGCAAAACGGTCTACGACTACTCCCACTCGGCAGTCGTTATCGGCGTGATGGAGAACATGCTCGGCTCGTGGGTCGGTTGGGACAAGCTGACGCAGGTCATGTTGACGCCGCGCATCGAGGCCGGCCCGCTGGCGCGCTACGCCGTGCGCGCCGAGCCCGGTCGGCGCGACCAGTTGATCCCGGAAATCGAGCGCAAGCTCGAGGGCACGAACCCGGATCGGGCGATCACGTTCGTCAAGTCGCACAAGCAGATCAAGGAGCGCAGCTATCGCGCCGACAGCCGCATGGTGGCGTTCCTGAGCGTGCTCATCGGCCTGATGATTTCCGTCACGGCGCTCGGCATCGTCGGTCTCGCGAGCTTCCTCGTAAGCGTGCGTCGCAAGCAGATCGGCACGCGTCGCGCGGTCGGCGCGCGTCGCATCGACATCATCCGCTACTTCATGGTCGAGAACTGGCTGCTCACGACCGGCGGTGTGGTTGCGGGCACGGTCCTCGCCTTCGTCTTCGGCCAGTGGTTGAGCTCTGCGTACTCGCTGCCTCGCTTGCCGCCGACCTATGTAGCAGGCGGTGTAGTGTTGCTGTGGATACTGGGTCAACTGGCGGCTTTCTTGCCGGCGCGGCGCGCAGCAGCCATTCCGCCGGCCATCGCAACACGGACGGTATGATTCGCATATGGCCAGCATTCTAATCATCGATGACAACGACGCCGTGCGCACGGCGCTCGAAGTCCTGTTGGCGCTGCAGGGTCATCGCGTGCTCGCGGCGAACGGGCCGGACGAAGGGCTGCGTACGCTGGCGCGAGAGCAGGTCGACCTCGTGCTGCAGGACATGAACTTCCGCAAGGAAGCGACTTCGGGCGAGGAGGGCGTCGCGCTGTTCCATGCTACTCGCGAGCGCTACCCGACCGTGCCGATCGTGCTGCTCACCGCGTGGACACATCTGGAAACGGCCGTCGATCTCGTCAAGGCTGGTGCCGCGGACTACGTCGCGAAGCCCTGGGACGACGCGCGGTTGTTGACGACGATCCGCAATCTGCTGGAGCTGCGTCGATTGTCGGTGGAGCAGGAGCGGGCGGCGCGACGTCGCGCTGACTCACGCGCCGCGCTTGCGCAGAAGTTCGATCTATGCGGGCTCGTGTTCGAGAGCGAGCCGATGCGTGATGTAGTTACGAAGGCAACACATATCGCAGCGGCCGACGTGCCGGTGTTGATCACCGGACCGAACGGCTCCGGCAAGGAAGTGCTGGCAGCGATCATTCAAGCGAATTCGAGCGTGCGCAGTGGGCCTTTCATCAAAGTGAACGTCGGCGCACTGCCAAAGGATCTGATGGAGGCAGAACTGTTCGGCGCGGAGGCCGGTGCCTACACGGGCGCCACCAAAGTGCGTCAAGGACGGTTCGAAGCTGCCGACGGCGGCACGTTGTTCCTGGACGAGATCGGCAATCTCTCGCTCGAAGGCCAGGCGAAGCTGTTGCGCGTCTTGCAGACCGGCGAGTTCGAGCGACTGGGCAGCAGCACCACGCGTCGCGTGAAAGTGCGCGTGATCAGCGCGACCAACTCCGACCTGCCCGCCGCCATCACGGCCGGCCGGTTCCGTGAAGACCTCTACTATCGACTCAACGTCATCGAGCTGAAGGTCCCGCCGCTCGCCGAGCGCAAGGAGGACATCCTGCCGCTCGCCAAGCACTTCCTGGAGGATGGGCAGAAGATGAGCGTGCCTGCGCAGCGCGCGCTGCTCGCACACTCCTGGCCGGGCAACGTTCGCGAGCTGATGAATACGATCCGACGCGCGTCGCTGCTGTCGACGGCGGCGGAGATCTCGCCGGCCGATCTGGGATTGGTCATGGCGCCGGGCACGTTGGAAATGGTGCCGGAGCGGGAGCCGGATCGAGCGGAGATAGAGGGGGCGCTGGCGCGGGCCCGGGGAGTCATCGCGCGGGCGGCGCGGGAGTTGGGGTTGAGTCGGCAGGCGTTGTATCGACGGATGGAGAAGCTGGGGCTCAAAGAATAAGAGTCGGGCTGAAGCCTGCTGCGCAGGGATGCGCGAATGCCGCGGGCACAGGGATGCGCTGGAGCGGCCGGCCTGCAGGGTAAGAACCAGCCTTGGCTTGTAGGTCGGGATTCGTTCCGACACCATTCGATTCCATGCGATTTTCTCTGGAAGGCAAGCTGGCGTTGTTTGGTTTCTTGCTCGTCGCCGCCGTCGCGGCGCTCGTCGCTTTCCTGTCGCGTTGGCTCGGTTCGCCCTGGCTGGCATTTCTCGTCGGGGTTGCGGTCGCGACGCCGCTCGCGACCATCGCTGCGCGCTACTACATGAAACCCGTCTCGAATACGTTGCGCGCCGTGGGCGACGGCATCGCGAGCCTCACCGATCGCGACTTCAGCGTGAGCATCGGCACGACCAATCAGCCGGAGTTGACGTCGCTCGTCGAAGGCTACAACCGCCTCGGCAATGTGCTGCGCGAGGAACGCCAGTCGCTGTATCAGCGCGAGTTGCTGCTCGACACCGTCATTCAAGCGACGCCGCTCTCGATGGTGCTGACCAATGCGAACGGGCGTGTTGTCTACAGCAACGTCGCCGCGCGTCAGACTTTTCTCGGCGGCCGCAAGCTCGAAGGCCTTGCGTTCGCCGAGCTGATCGCCGCGTCACCAGAGCCGTTGCGGCTGGCCGTTGCCTCCGAGGCCGACTCACTGTTCACGATCGAAGGCGAAGACGAGTCCGAGATCTACCATCTCTCGCAGCGGGGCTTCCTGCTCAACAGTCAGTTGCATCGCCTCTATCTGCTGAAGCAGATGACGCGCGAGCTGGCGCGGCAGGAAGTCGAGACCTGGAAGAAGGTGATCCGCGTGATCGCGCACGAGCTCAACAACTCGCTCGCGCCGATTTCTTCGCTGGCGCATTCGGGCCGCCAGACGGTCGAGCGTCCGGATGCCTCGCAACTGGAGCGGATCTTCCGCACGATCGAAGAGCGCGCGCGGCATCTGCATACGTTCATCGATGGCTACGCGCGCTTCGCGAAGCTGCCGCGGCCGCAGCCGGAACCGATCGCCTGGCGCGCCTTCCTGCGCTCGTTGCAGGAAACGGCGCCGTTCACGCTTGCCGGCGAGCCGCCGACGCGCCCCGGCGTGTTCGACCCGGCGCAGATCGAGCAGGTGATCATCAACCTGGTGAAGAATGCGAAGGAGGCGGGCGCGCCGCCGGACAGCATCGAGTTGAACGTGCAGGAGCATGCCGCGGGCTGGCGGTTGCAGGTGCTGGATCGCGGCGCCGGTATGTCCGAGGAAGTCCTGCGCAACGCGCTGTTGCCGTTCTATTCGACAAAACCTGCCGGCGCCGGCCTCGGCCTGACACTCTGCCGCGAGGTCATCGAGGCACATGGCGGCCGGATTTCGCTGGCAAACCGCCCCGGCGGCGGGTTGGCGGCGACTTTGTGGATTCCCGAGATCGCGCAGGAGTAGAACGCGACGACGTCAAGCGCCCATCCGCGGGTGGTGCGAGGACGTGGGGTGCTCTAGGATGGCCCATCGCGGGAGCTGCGGTCGGGGATGGGCGGAGAATGAACAAAGAGTCCGCGCTGGCGAATCTCGGTCTATCAGGCAACGAGGACACGGCCACCGTGGCGCGCGTGTATGGCGAGCGGCTGTCCGCCATGCAGGATCAACTGGTCAAGGCACAGACTGATGCGGAGCGGGGCGACTACTCGACGAAGCTGTCGCAGCTGGTCGAATCCTACGAGTTCGTGACTCAGACCGGCCGCCACACCAAGGCTGCTGCGAACGAATCGTCGGCGACCGTCATGCGCACTGGCACCGAGATCGCCCAGATGGCGCCGCAGATGGACACCTTGATTCGCATGGAGCCGGGTGCCGTTCTGTCGAGCCGGCTCGAGATCGGTGCGCTGCTCGGACAAGGCGGCATGGGCAACGTGTATGCCGCGCGCGATCGCCTGAAAGACGAAGACGTCGCGATCAAAGTCCTGCGCCAGGACCTGCTGTTCAGCACCGCGGCGAAGGAGCGCTTCCTCGCCGAAGCCAAAGTGTCCTGCAACCTGTCGCACCCGAACATCGTGCGCGTGTACGACGTCGGTCAGAGCGGCAGCTACTACTACTTCTCGATGGAGCGCTTGAAGGGCCACAACCTGCGCAATCGCATCGAGGCGTACGAGCGCGACAACCGCCAGTTCTCGATCGACGAAGTCACCGACATCGCGCGCCAGCTCATCGACGCGTTGCGTTATGCGCATCGCTACATCGTGCATCGTGACATCAAGCCCGAGAACATCTGGCTCGCCGACGACGGCACTGTGAAGCTGATGGACTTCGGCATCGCGCGCGCCTACAGCAGCTCGCACATGACTCAGACGGGCATGACGCTCGGCACTGCCTATTACATGGCGCCGGAGCAGCGGGTCGCGGCGAAGGATGTCGATTGGCGCGCTGATCAGTACGCGCTCGGCGTGGTGCTGTACGAATTGTTGTCGGGCCAGTTGCCCACCGGCGCCGTCAAGCCGCTCGAGATGATTCGGAAGGATTTGCCGAAGCGCTACGCGCGCGCGTTGATGCGTGCGATGTCGCCGAAGCCGGATGATCGCTTCCCGGCGCTGGCCGATTTGCTCGCGGAGATGGAAGGACCGGAGCGCAAGGTTGCAGTCGGGATTGGCGGGTTGCTGCTGATCGCTGCAGGTGTTGCGGCGGCTGGTGTCGGCGCTTACTACTTCGTCAAGCCCGCTGCGCCGCCGGCGCAGCAGACTGTTGCAGCGACACAGCCGGCGGGTGAAAAGGCCGCCGAGGTGTCGAAGCCCAAGGAACCGGCGATCACGACTGCGACGACCGGCCAGAGTGCTGCGGATACGATGCCGCCGTTGACCGCGCAGGCCGAAACGCCGCCGCCGCAGGAACCTCCCAAAGAACCGCCCAGCGGATCTGCTTCGAGCAGCGGAGCAGCTGCGCAGGTGCAATCAGATGAATCCGCCGCGCACACCAAGGTCGCGTCGAATTCGTCGACGCGCGTGGCTGCAGTCAATCCGGCATCGCAGATCGATACGCGCCGGCAGGAATGCGTCACGCAATGTGAGCGCGACAGCGGCGAGTGCAAGAGTCTCAATCGTCGTGGCAAGCAGGACTGCATGCGTGCGGTTGCATTCGGCAGCAGCAACGGCCGGTTGAACACCACGACCTCGTATTCGGCGAACTGCGCTTTCTATAGCACGCAGCGCTGCGACCGCGCCTCCAACCGCGACGCGTGCCTTTCACGCATCGACACGCGTCACACCGAGTGTGTGCAACTGGTCAACAACATCGCCTCGGGCCGCCAGGAGTGCGAAGACCGCTCGCGCGAGTCCGACAAGATGTGTCTGGACGAACTAAGAGACTGCCGCGCGGGATGCTGATCAGCCGCGTCTTCTTGCTCTTTACGGTGTGTTTCTCGGTGGCATTCGCCGCCACCAGCGAGCGTGCGCAGATCGCGATCAGCGACCTCAAGCCCTCCTACTGCGCAGGCGAGCTGTTAAAGGTAACGATCTGGAATCGAGGCGATCGGCCACTCTCGATCAACGTGGCCATCGAGGCACTCGTGGACGGGAGATGGAGTGAGGTTTGGTCGAGCCTCAAGACCCCACCAGATCAGACTCCCACCAAGATCGCCGAGGTAGATTTAGTCGAACCGGGCCAATCCATAGCGTACTCGTGGGACATCTTCAGATTCCCTGTTCGTGCCGACCTCGCGCGAGCGAGATTCCGACTGAGGACAGACGCGACTGTCGCGACCCGGCAAACGTCCTTCGCATCCTCGGAGTTTGCGCTCTGCTCCGACTAAGCGAGCGTGTGATACACCTTCTGCACGTCGTCGTCCTGCTCGAGCTTGTCGACCAGCTCCATCACTTCGGTCGCCTGCGGCTCGGGCAGCTCGGTCGGCGTGAGGCAGATGAATTCGTGCTCGGCTGACAGCGGCGTGAGCTTGCGGTCTTCGAGCGCCTTCTGCACCTGACCGAAGTCGGGAAACAGGCAGCGGATCACGATCTGCGGCTCGCCTTTCTCGCCGGTGCTCTCGCCCATCTCTTCGAGACCGTGATCGATCAGGTACAGCTCCAGGTCGTCCTGGTCGATGCCTTCGGGGTTCAGGCGGAACACGCCCATCTTCTTGAACATGAAGCTGACGCTGTTGGTCGTGCCGAGATTGCCGCCGTGCTTTGAAAATGCGTTACGCACGCTCGCGACAGTGCGCGTCGGATTGTCGGTGGCGGCTTCGACCAGCACCGCCACGCCGTGCGGCGCGTAGCCTTCGTACATCACCACGTCGAAGCTCGCCGCGTCCTTACCCGAGGCGCGACGGATCGCGGCCTCGACCTTGTCCTTCGGCATGTTCACCGCGCGCGCGTTCTGCATCACGCGGCGCAGGTGGGAATTCGAGTTCGGATCGGTGCCGCCGGACTTGACGGCAATGGTGATGTCCTTGCCGATGCGCGCGAACTGCTTCGCCATGCGGTTCCAGCGCGCGAACATCGCATGCTTTCTGACTTCGAAAATGCGGCCCATGAAACGTCCAGACGAAGGCGGGGGCCGCATTGTAGCGCGGCCCACGGACGTATGTTTTTTGCCCTGTAGGTCGGGCTTCAGCCCGACAATCCCGGCCTCACTATTTTCCGCCTTCCCACGTGACCGCGACTTTCGCCGCGGCCGCGCGCTTCAACAGGCTCAGCAGCGGAATCGCGCGGGTTTCCAGCTTGATCGGCGGCGACCGCTGGGGGTCCTTGTCTGCATCGCTCGCCCAGTCTTCGTTGTCCGCGGGTGGTGCCGCGGTGTCGCCATGGGTCTTGGCCTTCATCCCTTCCACGGCCGATTCGAGCCGCTGCATCGCGCCCGGCACGTCCTGCTCGCTCAACCCGCCGGGGACGCGACCTGTCGCGCCCATCAGCTTCAACAGCTGCACGGCGTCGCCGTCGAACATTGTGATCGTTTCAGTCGCGGGAGATTTGAATTGCACCAGCATGGTCAAATTCGCTCCGGATTCGATCAGGTGCAGCCGCGCAGCAGGAACAGCACCAACAGGACGGGAATCGGGATACCGAGCAGCCACAGCAGGATCCAGCCTACTTTGCCCTGCTCGCGTTCGCGCGCGAGCTGCAGTTTCTTTCGTAGATATCTCATCGTCAATTCCTCCGGCTATGCAGGGAATTAACGGCTATTGCTGGCGCCCAGTTCCGCGGCTGCGTGGCAGATGGCATGCGCAGTCCTGCGCTTCAATCCCTGACCGGTCAACAAGGTCTCCGCGTCGTCCCAAGAATACGCATTGCGAGCTGCGAGCACGGTGAGCATGCCGGCGAGCTCGCCGAAGTAGATCGAGCGGCCGAGCGGCCCCATCTGGCCCGGTGGGAAGCGATCCACCTGTTCGCGAATCGCTGTGATGGCGAGATCGGACAGCTCCCAGGATTGCGCGATCTTGCAGGCGAGGTCGGGTCCGTGCACTTGCATGGATCGTATGAACACTTCCGCGCGCGGCAGGACGTTTGGTTTTTCGCGATACATGTCGACGGTCAGCCGGAACAACACGATGCGCGCGAGCGAGCCGAGCAGGCCGAGCAGCTGTGCAATGAACGGATCTGCAGATCGCGTGGCTGACGCGTACGCCTCCGAGCCGGCGGCGCAACGTTGCGCTTGCTCCCAGGTGATGTCCGCGAAGCTGTCGAAGTAGCCGCGTGGCAAGCGGAAAACGGGCTGGAGAATCGCGACCGCCATGAGACCGCGTAAGCCGTCGATGCCCAACGTCTGCACGGCGCGATCGAGACTGTCGACCGGCTCGCGCGAAGTTCGATAGAACACGTTGTTCGCCCGCTGCAGCACGCTGCCCGCGAGCGCGGGATCTTCGACGATCAGATTGACGAGCGTGCGTCGCGTGCTGTCGGTGTCGTTCAGTGCCTGCAGGAGTCTCGGCAGCAACATCGGCCGTCGCGGAAAGTAATCGCGCTGATGGATGGCTTGCGCGGCGCTTTCGCGAACGCGTTCCAGCACTGCCGCGTGCTCGCCGAGGATCTGGTAATCGAAGGTCTTTATGCCGAACGCGATCTTGTAGCACTCGTCCTGCGCGGCCTGGATCGCTTCGGTGGAGTAGGGCGCGTCATCGACGGTCGGCTCAGACGCGGCAGCGGGTTCGGCAGGTGCCGCGGGCGTGTCAGCGACTGACGATTGCTCATCGCTGCTTCGTTGCTGTCGACGCCGATAGGCGATCAGGGCGACGCCTGCAGCGCCTCCCACCAGCACGATCAAGATTGCTGTCGTAACGGCAATGACGATGCTCCCCGCCTGCTCCGTCGGCAGGGCGCATGATAGCCGGATTCCAGGCGATCTAAGCTATGCTCGCGGCTCCTCGCGAGGATTCCATGTCGCTCACATCCGGTCAGTTGGACGAAATCGCGCCCGGCGTGCGCCGGCTGGTCGCGCGCAACCCGGGGTTCATGACCGGCCCCGGGACGAATACTTACCTGATCGGCACGCAGCGGATCGGCGTCATCGATCCAGGGCCGCACGATTCCGTACACATCGAGCGGATCCTCGAGGCCGCGGGCGGCCAAGTGGCCGCGATTCTGGCGACGCATACGCATCCTGACCACTCGCCCGCCGTCGCGGCGCTTGCCCATTCAACTGGGGCGGAGACGCTCGGGCGTCGGGCGCCTGAGCACGGGCGGCAGGATGCGACATTCGCTCCGACGCGAACGCTCAACGACGGCGATATCGTGCGCGTCGGCGACCGTGCGCTGCGTGCGATCCACACGCCGGGGCATGCTTCGAATCACGTGTGCTATCTGCTCGAAGGCACCGGTCTGATGTTCTCGGGCGATCACATCATGCAAGGCTCGACTGTGGTGATCGGCCCGCCGGACGGAAACATGCAGCACTACCTGCAGTCGCTCGCGAGGCTGCAAGGCGAGCCCGTGACGCGTATCGCGCCGGGGCACGGATTGGTCATCGAAGATGCGCAGGCGGAGATCGCGCGTCTCATTGCGCATCGGCTGCAACGTGAAGCGAAGGTCGCAGAGCGCCTCAGCCGCGCCGGACGTGTGACCCTCGACGTGCTCGTGACGAGCGTCTACGACGACGTCGACCCGCGCCTGCATCCGGTCGCGAAGGGCTCGCTGCTCGCGCATCTGCTCAAGCTCGAAGCCGACGGTCGAGCAGCGCGTGACAATGCAGCCGACGCGACCTGGTGGATGAAAGAGTGAGGCAGGACGCCGCGCTCATCGAGCTCTCCCGCTGCTCCCTGGTTCTCGACGGGCACGTCGTGCTCGACGAGATCGATTTCGTGCTGCGTCGGGGCGAGCGGTGGGCGTTGATCGGGCCGAACGGCTCGGGCAAGACGATGCTGCTGAAAATGCTCCGCGGCGACGTGTGGCCGACGCCGACAGGGCACGAGCGCCGCACGACGCGATTGGACAAGGAGCACATCGCCTACGTCGGTCCGGAGCGCCAGGATAAATATGTGCGCTACGGCTGGAATCTGACCGTCGCGCAGGTCGTGACGACGGGTCTGTTCGACGAAGACATTCCGCTCACGCAACCTACCCGCGCGCAGCAACAACGCGTGGCTCGCGTGCTGCAGCGATTTGGTTTATCGGGCCTGCGGCGACGACACATGCTGACGTTGTCGTACGGGCAGCGCCGCCTCACCCTCGTCGCTCGCGCGTTCGCGGGCAATGCGCGCGTGCTGCTGCTCGACGAGGTGTTCAATGGTCTCGATGCGCGTGCTCGCGAAAAACTGCGACGCGCGCTCGAGCGGCCGCGCGGCGGACACGACTGGGTGCTGACGTCGCATCGCCCGAAGGAGCTGCCGTCGAACGTCACGCAGGTCGCGCGGATAGAGGGCGGGAGAATCGTCGAACGAGGGCCTGGGGTTCAGAAATGGGGACAGTCCCCATTGCGCAAGCCCCGTGCAGTGCATGCCGAACGCGCTGAAATGGGGACAGTCCCCATTTCTGCCGCGCTCGTTCGCATCTCCAGCGCCACGATCTTCCGCGACTACCGCCCGGTCATTCGCGATCTCAACTGGACGTTGCTCCCCGGCGAGCACTGGGCCGTGCTCGGTGCGAACGGTAGCGGCAAGTCGACGCTGCTCAGCTTGATCTACGGCGATCTGCATCCGGCGCTCGGCGGCACGATCGAGCGTGCCGGCCTGGCGGTCGGCGATCGCATCGAGGATTGGAAGCGTCGCGTCGCGTGGGTCTCGCCGGAACTGCAGGCCGATCACTTCGCCGCGCACTCGCTCGAAGAAGTGGTCATCTCCGGTCGCTACGCGAGCGTCGGCTTGAACGCACCACCGACTGCTGCCGATCGGCGCAGCGCGCGCCGCTGGCTCGAATACTTCGGCATCGCTGAGTTGCGCGACCGTGGGCCGCGCAGTGTTTCCTACGGCCAGATGCGACTGGCCCTGTTCGCGCGCGCGATGGCGAACGAACCCGAGCTGCTGCTGCTGGACGAGCCGTGCACCGGGCTCGATGGCGACGTGCGCGAACGAGTGCTGCACGAGATCGAACGCCTCGCGCGCAGCGGAACTCAGATCGTGATGGCCGTGCACGATGCGGAGGACATCGTGCCGGCGGTGCAGAATGTATTGAGGATCAGAGCGGGGAAGGCTAAATCTGAACTTCGGCCTCGTACACGATGACCGCGTCGCCGACGATCTTCACGGCCTGCACGACCTTGCCCGACGACTCCACTTCGATCTCGACGACGCCGGGGCGACGCACCCACATTCCTTGCTGACCGCGGAACCTGACCCGACCTTCTTTCGGCGTCATCAGTCCATGCGTCACCAGGTACGTGCCGAGCATGCCGTGTGCATTGCCGCTGACTGGATCTTCAGGAATGCCGAGCGCCGGCACGAACATGCGCGACTCCGTGCCGACGACGCCGTTCTCCTCGACCAGCGCGAACACGAAGTACCCTTCCGCGCCGACGTGCGACGTGAGCCGCGCGAGCTCTTCGAAATCCGGTTTGAGCGAGCCGAGCAGATCCGCCGACTGCAGGCCGATCAGCAGCCGCGTGCCGCCCTTCGCAAGAATCTGCAGCGGACAATCGACGTGCAGGCTCGGGCTGGAAATGCCGAGTGCGTTCAGCACTTGTCGCCGGTGATGGTCGGGCAGGATTGGGCCGAGCGAAGGCGGATTCTGAGTGATGCCGATGCGCAGGTCGCCGGCGACTTCATTCACTTCGATCTCGACGATGCCGGCGGCGGTGCGCTGGCGTAGTTTGCCGCGCGGCTTGCCGTCTTTCTTCGCACGCACGTATTGCGCGGCGATCGTGGCATGTCCGACGAAGGGCACCGAATGCCGCGGCGTGAAGAACTTCACCTGCATGTCGTGATCGCCGGCTTCTGCTTCTTCCAGCACGAAGGCTGTTTCGCGGTTCACTTCCGTGGCGACCGTCTGCATCTGGTCTTCCGTCAGCTCGTCCGCGTCGAGCACGACGACCGCGGGATTGCCGCAGAAGCGCTCGCGCGTAAATGCGTCGACGTGAAAGAGCCGGCAGCGGCGATTGGCCATGAATCCTGAACCTCCCGATTGTTTTTGGCCCCGCTCTTATGGCGGAAGTGAGCAGGAAGGTCAATGAGCGCGCTGGCGGCGCAGAGCCGGCAGCTATACAATCGCGTCCGCCTTAGGGGTGGCCCTGAATGGGGCCTGAGATGGCGGCAATGCGCTTGCGAGCGCTCAGCGCCGAACCCGTTGAACCTGATCCGGTTAGTACCGGCGTAGGGAGCAGGTCATGCGCTACATCGCTCGCTTTCAATCTATCGTCTTGAATCTGTTCGCTCCGGCGGCCCTGCTGCTGCACGGTGCGAATGTCTTTGCCGCGGACAACGACGTCCTCGAAGAGGTCGTCGTCACCGCGACGCTCCGCCAGCAAGCGCTCGTCGATACGCCCGTCAGCATCACCGTGCTCGACGAGCGGACACTGCGGGACGCAGGCAGACAGCACTTCGAGGACGTGCTCGCCGCAGTGCCGAATCTGAACTGGGCCGGCGGCACTTCGCGGCCGCGCTTCTTCCAGATCCGCGGTATCGGCGAGCGCGAGCAGTACGAGGGGGCGCCGAATCCATCGGTCGGCTTTCTCATCGACGACATCGACTTCAGCGGCATCGGCATGCCGGCGACGACGTTCGACGTCGATCGCATCGAAGTGCTGCGCGGGCCGCAGGGAATGCGCTACGGAGCGAACGCGCTCGCGGGTCTGATCGTCATGCGCAGCCAGGAGCCGAGTGATGAGCTCGGTTTCTCGACCGAAGCGTCGTATGGCGAATACGCGAGCGAGTCAGTCGGCGCGGTCGCAACCGGTCCGGCAGAGGCGTTGAACTCTTCATGGCGCGTCGCCGTGCAGCGTTATCGCAGCGACGGTTATCGTCGCGATGTGTTTCTGCACCGAGACGACACCGACGGTCGCGACGAGCTCACCGGCCGCGCGAAGTGGCGCTGGCAGCCGAACGCGGACACCACAGTCGATTTCACTTGGTTGCACGCGAAGGTCGACAACGGCTACGACGGCTGGTCGATCGACAACACGCGCGTGTCGCTCGCCGATCGACCGGGCAAGGATGCGCAGACTTCCGACGGCGCGTCGTTGCGCCTCGAAACCAATGCGGGATCGCTCGGCCGTCTCACCGCTATTGCTGCGGCCTCGAACTCGGATATGGAATACAGCTTCGACGGCGATTGGGGCAACGCCCAGAGCTGGGCGCCTTTCACTTACGACTTCTTCTATCGCTCGCTGCGTGATCGTAAGACGCGCAGTGCCGAGGTGCGGCTCGCTTCGGCAGATGCGCAGCAGCCCGGTTCGCTCGCATGGCTCGTAGGTGTGTACGCGCTCGACCTGGAAGAGGATCTCGATGAGACAAGCGTGGGTGTTTACGTCGACCCGTTCGACGACGCCAACTCCGACAGCAGTGACGATCACCTGTTCAGCGCTTACGACGCGCGCAACGTCGCGGCTTTCGGTCAGGTCGATGGCTGGCTGAGCGAGCGCTGGGGCTGGTCGCTCGGGCTGCGCGGCGAACAGCGCACGGCGGATTATCAGGATCACGGCATCAAGTCCGGCGCGTCACGGAGCACTGACGAGTCACAGCGCGACCGCATGTGGGGCGGGCAGGCAACACTGCACTTCGATCCGAGCGACAGCCTGCGGTTGTTCACGACGGTATCGCGCGGCTACAAGGCGGGCGGTTTCAATCTCGGTCAGGCAGCGCTGCTGCGCGCGCAGTTCGACCCCGAATATCTGTGGAGCATCGACATCGGAGCGAAGGGCGAGTGGCTCGAACGCCGTCTTTACGCCGACGTCACCGCGTTCTATATGAAGCGCAGCGACATGCAGGTGTCGACCGGCGTGCAGCTCGATCCCGTCGGCGATCCCAACAGCTACTTCTTCTATACAGACAACGCATCGGGCGGCCGCAATCTCGGCCTGGAAAGCAGCGTCCGCTGGCGATTCAGCTCGCAGCTCGAAGTCGGCGGCACACTCGGCCTGCTGCGCACTCGCTATTACGGATATCGTCCGACCGGCGTGGATCTGAGCGATCGCGATCAGGCGCACGCGCCGGAGTATCAGGTGTCGCTCAACGCTACGTGGCGGCATCCGCTCGGCTGGATGGCGCGCGTCGACGTCTCCGCGGTCGACGATTTCTATTTCGACGTGCCGCCGAATCCGACGCGCAGCAACGCGTACACGCTGACCAATATCAAGTTCGGTTACGAAGCGGATCGCTGGAGCGTGTACGCCTGGGGGCGTAACGTGTTCGACCGTGATTACGCCGTGCGCGGGTTCTACTTCGGCAACGAGCCGCCGCTGTTCGAGAACAAGCGCTACGTACAGCTCGGCGAGCCGCAGCAGTTTGGAGTCACCGCCCGATGGGAGTTTCGTTGATGCGTACCGCAGTTGAGATCAGCCTGTATCCGCTCGATGCCGACTACATTCCGTCGATCAAGGCGTTCATCGATCGCTTGAACACCTATCCGGAGCTGCAGGTCACGACGAATGCGATGAGCACGCAGATCGCCGGCGAGCATGCGCGCGTGTTCGAGATCCTCGGGAAAGAGACCGCGGTCACCTTCGGTGAGCGTGGACGGAAAGTGTTCGTGATGAAGGTGCTCGGCGGGAGCGGCTGATGGAGAAGCTGCTGGCGCAGCTAATCGAGACTTCTCCATGGGAGGCCGGCGCGGCCCTGCTTGGGCTTGCCTATCTGCTGCTCGCTGTTCGCCGCAATCTGCTGTGCTGGTTGTGTGCGTTCGTCAGTACCAGCGTCTATCTGGTGCTGTTCGCGCGCGCTGCGTTGTACATGCAGTCGCTGCTGCAAGTGTTCTATCTCGTCATGGCGGTCTACGGCTTCATCGATTGGCGCAAGGGCCGAACTGCCGACGGCGAAGTCGTGATTCGATCGTGGACTGCGACGCAGCACGTACTCGTCGCCGTGGCGGTCGTCGTTGCGAGCGTCGTGAACGGTTGGCTGCTTGCGCACAACACGGATGCCGCCGCGCCTTACGTCGATTCATTCGTGACCTGGGGCAGCGTCGTGACGACGTGGATGGTCGCAAGACGAGTGATCGAGAACTGGCTGTATTGGGTCGTAGTCGACGCGGTCGCTGCGTGGCTTTACTTCACACAAGGCCTGCTCGCGACGACGCTGCTGTTCGTCATTTATCTCGGCATCGTTGTGCGCGGTTACTTCGTCTGGCGTCGCGAGCAAGCGCAACAACGATTAGCTGGGGTCGCCGCGTAATGCAGGCGGGCAGCGACGTACCGGAGCAGGTCACGGCCGTCGCGCTCGATCTGGGCACCGGCGCGATTCGCGACATCGAGCCGATCAAGCACGGACTCACCAATCGCAGCTGGCTCGTCACTACCGCTGGCGATCGCTTCGTCGTGCGCATCAGCGACGCGTCGACAGCGGACTTGCAGATCGATCGGAGCAGCGAGGCTGCCGTGCTCCAGCTGGTCGCCCGTGCCGGCATCGGTCCGGAGATCCTGCGATGCGAGCCGGAGCGCGGCATTCTTGTGACGCGCTACCTCGGCGCGACGTGGACCGCGCGCGATGCGCACTCGAACGAGAACATCGAACGTCTCGGCGCTCTCTTGAGTCGGTTGCACGCTTTGGATGTGCCTCGCGGCGTGCGAACAGTCGACCTTGCAGCGACTGTGCATGGCTACCTCCGGACGCTGGATGAGCGCGGCATTCAGAGCGGCCTGACATTGCCTGCGCTGCGCGATTGCGCTGACGAAACGGCGACGCAATTGAGCAAGGGCTCGACGGCGTGTCTGTGCCACAACGACGTGCATCATCTGAACGTCGTGGGCGGCGAGAACCTTCGGCTGATCGATTGGGAATACGCGGGCGTGGGCGAGCCGCTGTTCGATCTCGCGTCGGCGTGTGTGTATCACCGCTATGGCAGGTCGCAACGCGAGCGGTTGCTGAGCACTTACGGCGCGCCCTCGCACACGATCAGTTGGCAACGCCTCGAGCTGGCGTGCTGGCTCTTCGATTACATCCGGGATCTATGGATGGCTGTGAGGTAGCGCTGTAGGTCGGGCTTTAGCCCGACAGCGACGCCGGAGTCGGGCTGAAGCCCGACCTACAGCCTACTACTGTTTCTTCTCTGTCTGTCTGGCGACTGCTTCGGCAGCAGCCTTGATCGCCGCCGGATCGCCGAGGAATCGCCGCGAGATCGGCTGCAGATTCGCATCCAGCTCGTAGTGAATCGGCACGCCCGTCGGGATATTGAACTCCACGATGTCTGTATCCGACATGCCGTCCAGCATCTTCACGAGCGCGCGCAGGCTGTTACCGTGCGCGACCACGAGCAAGTTGCGTCCCGCCTTCAACTCGGGCGCCAGGCGCTCGTTCCAATACGGCAGCACCCGATCCAGCGTCGTCTTGAGCGACTCCGTCGACGGCAGCAGCTGTGGCGCTACATTCTTATAGCGACGATCGAAGCGCGGATGACGCGCATCGTCCGCTGACAGCGGCGGTGGCGGGATGTCGTAACTGCGGCGCCAGATCTTAACTTGCTCGGCGCCGTGCTTCTCGACCGTCTGCGCCTTGTTCAGTCCCTGCAGCGCCCCGTAATGCCGCTCATTCAGGCGCCAGCTGCGCTCGACCGGCAGCCACATCAAATCCATTTCGTCGAGGACCATCCACAAGGTGCGAATCGCGCGCTTCAGTACCGAGGTGAACGCGAGATCGAAGGCAAAGCCCTCTGCCTTCAGGAGCTGGCCGGCGGCGCGCGCTTCCTGGCGGCCCTGGTCGGTCAGGTCGACGTCGACCCAACCGGTGAACAGGTTTTCCAGGTTCCAGGTGCTTTGACCGTGACGAACGAAGACGAGTTTTCCAGCCATGGTGCGAACTTTACCCTTCTGCCATGCGCCGCACAGCCTGCAAGGCCACCGACAGCGTGGCGAAATCCATTTCCGGCAGCGAGCGCATGTCGTTGACCGTCTGACGCAGGTAGTCGACAGACTTCTGATGGCGAGCGAGCCACGCTTGCAGCGCCTGCTCCGGTGCGCGCTGTCGCGATTCGTTCAGAACCTGCGTGCACAGTACGCGTTGCAGGTTGTAAATGTTGTCTCGCAGGGTCGTGCGCGCCACTGCCTGCCAGTGACCCTCGACACCGAGCGATTCGATCTGTTCGCGGATCCAATCGAGCAGCAGTGCCGTGCCGACACCGAAGTACACGCGAGCCGCGGCGGTGACCGGGAGCTTCGCGTTCTCGGCGATCTCGACGAGATCCGGGCCGGAGCGCAGCGCTGCGAGGCTTGCCATGCGCTTCGCCAACGCGTCCGGAACATTTGCCTCGCGGTACTGCGCGCGTCGACTCTCGAAGAACGTCAGGTCCGTGCCGGAGAGCACTCCAGGAAGCGCAGCGTCGAGATCTGCCAGACCGCGTCGCAGACGCGACACCTGGCGCTCGATTTCGAGCTTGCCGGACTGATGATGGATGAGCCAGTAGGTGCAGAAGCGCAGCAGCCGCGTCGTCTCGTACATCAGCTCGTACTGCGTCGACGCCTTGATCTTCGTGTCGAGCGCTTCGATCTGACTCCACGTCGCACGCATTTCGTACGACTCGCGTGCGATTGCGTACGCACGCACGACCGTCGCGGCGCCAGCGCCGGTGTCTTCCTGCACGCGTCGCGCGAACGTCGGACCCATGCGGTTGACCATGCTGTTGGTCGTCGCGGTCGCGATGATCTCGCGGCGCAGCCGGTGCTGATCCAGATACCTGCCGAGGCGCTGCTGCATGATGCGCGGGAAGTAGCGCTCGAGCTCGTGGGCCAGGTACGGATCCTCCGGCACGTCGGAATCGATCAGGCGCGAATAGAGCGCCATCTTCGAGTAGGCGAGCAGGATCGCCAGCTCGGGCCGCGTCAGGCCGCGATTGGCTTTGTGGCGCTCGGTCATTTCTTCGGCGCCCGGCAGGAACTCCAGCCCGCGATCGAGCGCGCCGGACAGCTCCAGCGAGCGGATCGAGTGCGCATGCTCCAGCAGATCACTGACGGCGCGAGTTTCGAGCACCGACAGCGCCTGGCTCTGCAGATAGTTGTCGCGCAGCACCAGGTGAGCCACTTCGTCGGTCATGTCGACGAGCAGCTTGTTGCGCTTGGCGAGCGTGAGCTCTGCGCGCTTCGGCAGGTTGTTGAGCAGAATCTTGATGTTGACTTCGTGGTCCGAGCAGTCGACGCCGCCCGAGTTATCGACGAAGTCCGTGTTCAGCTTGCCGCCGCCCGCGGCGTATTCGATGCGGCCACGCTGCGACAGGCCGAGATTGCCGCCTTCGCCGACGACGCGGCAACGCAGGTCTTTGCCGTTCACGCGCACCGGATCGTTGGCGCGATCGCCGACGTCGCCATTGCTCTCGTCGCTGGCTTTCACATACGTGCCGATGCCGCCGTTCCACAGCAAATCGACCTGCATGCACAGGATGATCTTGATCAGCTCGAGCGGCGTCGCCGAATCGCGCTTGATGCCGAACATCGTCTGCACTTGCGGCGACAGCTTGATCGACTTCGCGCTGCGCGGGAACACGCCGCCGCCCTTGGAGATCAGCTTGCGGTCGTAGTCTTCCCAGGTCGAGCGCGGCAGATCGAACAGGCGCTGGCGCTCGGCGAAGCTCGCGGCCGGATCCGGTGTGGGATCGAGGAAGATGTGCATGTGATTGAACGCAGCGAGCAGCTTCGTGTGCGGCGATTGCAGGAAGCCGTTGCCGAACACGTCGCCCGCCATGTCGCCGATGCCGATCGCAGTGAAGTCCTGCGACTGCGTGTCGACGCCGAGCTCGCGGAAGTGTCGCTTCACGCATTCCCAACCGCCGCGCGCGGTGATGCCCATCTTCTTGTGGTCGTAGCCCGCCGAGCCGCCGGAGGCGAACGCGTCGCCAAGCCAGAAGTTGTATTCGGCGGAGATGCGGTTCGCGATATCGGAGAACGTCGCCGTGCCCTTGTCGGCCGCGACTACCAGATACGGATCGTCGTCGTCGCGACGCACGACCTGCGGCGGCGGCACGAGCTTGCCATCGACGATGTTGTCGGTGACATCGAGCAGACCGCGGATGAACGTGCGGTAGCACTCGACGCCTTCGCGCTGCACGTCTTCGCGGCTCGCGTTCGCGGGCAGGCGCTTCGGTACGAAGCCGCCTTTGGCGCCGACGGGCACGATCACCGTGTTCTTGACGTTCTGCGCCTTCATCAGGCCGAGCACTTCGGTTCGGAAGTCCTCACGCCGGTCTGACCAGCGAATGCCGCCGCGCGCGACGTGACCCATGCGCAGGTGCACGCCTTCGACGCGTGGCGAGTAGACGAAGATCTCGAACGCCGGCCGCGGCTGCGGCAATTCCGGTACGTGGCGCGGATCGAGCTTGAACGACAGCCAGCTCTTGAACGGCTCCTTGCCATCCTTTTGATAGTAGTTCGTGCGGAGCGTTGCCCGGATCGCGCCGACGAAGCGTCGCAGGATGCGATCTTCATCGAGGCTCGTGACTGCATCGAGCAGACGATCGATCTCGGCTTGCACGCGCGTCAGCTCGGCTTCGCGACGCGGCGCCTTCATCGCCGGATCGAACTGGGCTTCGAACAGTTGCGACAGCGCACTCGCGATCGCAGAGTTCGAGGCGAGCACTTGCTCCATGTACGACTGACTGAACGTACCGCCGGTCTGCAACAGGAATTTGCAGTACGCACGCACGACAGCGGCCTGGCGCCACGTCATCGTGGTCATCACGACCAGCCGGTTGAAGCCGTCGTTCTCGGCACGCCCGTTCCAGACTGCTGCGAACGTTTCGGTGAATCTCGGGCCGAGCGCCTGCGGAGTCACCGTGCCGCCGTCGCGCCGCTGCATCTGGAAGTCCTGCAACCAGATGGGGCGGCCGCCGGGCACTTCGATGCGATACGGATGCTCGCTCAATACGAGGAAGCCCATGTTCTCCAGGATCGGCAGGGCTTGCGACAGCGTGATCGGCGAGGCCGAGCGGAACAGGCGCAGATGGATCGATTCGGGCGCAGCGCTGGGATCGGCAGCGAGACGCATCGCGATCCGATCGGGATTCGCGATCACTTCCTGCAGCTGCTTGATGTCTTCCAGTACGGCCGGGATTGCGACGTCTTCTTCGTAAGCCGCCGGGAACGCGTTGGTGAAGCGATCGGCGAGCGTGCGACCTTCGAGCTCGCCGCGCGCTTCGATCAGTGCCGCCCGCAGGCGGTCGTTCCAGGTCCGCACCGTCTCCGCGATCAATACCTCGAGCGCATCGGCATCGATAGGTGTCGGGCTGCCGGTCGGCACGCGAATGATCATGTGCACGCGCGCCAGCGCGGAATCCGACAACTGCACCTGCGATTCGATCTGCGTGGCGCGCAGCTGCTGTTTGATCACCGACTCCATGCGCTGCCGGACCTGCGTGTTATAGCGGTCGCGCGGCACGAAGATCAGAGCCGAGTAGTAACGGCCAAACGTGTCACGGCGCAGGAACAGGCGCACGCGCTGGCGCTCGTACAAGTTGACGATGCCGCGCACCGTGCGAATCAGATCCGGCACGCTGGTCTGGAACAGCTCGTCGCGCGGATAGGTCTCCAGCACGTGCACCACGGCTTTGCCGTCGTGGCTTGTCGGATCGAGACCGAAGTGAGCGACGGTGCTGTCGATCTTGTGCCGGAGCAGCGGGATCTCGCGTGGGCTGCGGTTGTAGACGGCCGATGTGAACAGGCCGAGGAAGCGCTTCTCGCCCGTGACGCGGCCGCTGCTGTCGAACGTCTTCACGCCGACGTAGTCGAGATGCGTCGAGCGGTGCACCGTCGACATCGCATTCGCTTTGGTGACCAGCAGCAGCTCGGGCTGACGTGCCCGCTCACGATTTTCGCCCGTCAGCACTCTCGGATCGGCCGCGATGCCACGTCGCACGCGCAGGATGCCGAGACCGGTGTCGGGCAACGGCTCCAACACATCCTCGGACCGACCGCGTCGCAGTTGGTACTGGCGATAGCCGAGGAACGTGAAATGGTTGTCGGCCATCCACTCGAGCAGCGCCTTCACCTCGTGCACTTCGTTCGCGCCGGTCGGCGGCGGTTGCCGCGCGATTTCCTGTGCGACTTCGACGGCGCGCTGACGCATCGTTCGCCAGTCGGCGACGGCTGCCTGCACGTCACTGAGCGTCCGGAAGATCTTCTGCTCCAGTTCGCGCACGCGCTGCTCGTCGCCGATGCGATCCATCTGGATGTGCTGCCACGACTCGCGGCGATATTGCCCGTTGGTGCGATCGCCTTCTGCGAGCTCGATCAGGCGTCCGCTGCGATCGCGGCGCACGGCCAGCACCGGATGCACCATCATGTGAATCGTGAGCCCGGCCTGCGTCAGCACCATGCCGAGCGAGTCGACCAGGAACGGCATGTCCTCGACGACCACTTCGAGCACCGTGTGGCGCGAGGTCCAGCCGTCGCGCGCTTCTTCGGCGTTATAGATGCGAACCAGCGGCTGCGAAGGTTTGCGCACCGAACCGAATCGCAGGTGCGCGAGTGCGGCGGCAGCCAGCTCCTCGCTGCGATACTCGGCGAGGTCTTCCTCTGCAACGCCGTGGTAATACTGACGGATGAACTCGTCAGCGGGCAGCGGATCGGCGCGCTTGCGCAGGCGTCGAGAGCTGGTCGCGATGCGCTCGATCAGTTTCTGACGAGCGACAGGAATGGCGATGGTCATAGAGGGCGCGGATTATAGCGGAGTCAGCTTGCGGCCAGCCGTTTCGCCCGCTCGATCAGACGTCCGACCAGCCGGTCCAGGGCCCGGCGGTCGGTAGCGCTGAGTGCGTCGAGCAGCTTCTTCTCGTAGCTCAGCGCGAGCGGCGCAACACGGGTGTATACAGATTGCCCTGCACTCGACAGACGCAGGCGCGTGCGGCGCCGGTCGCCGGCGTCGTAGGCCCGCACCAGGCGGCCCGCCGCCAGGAGCCCCTGCACGGCGCGACTCACCGCCACCTTGTCCATGGCCGTGCGCTCCGCGACTTCGATTGCCGAAAGATCCGGATAGCGCGCCAGCACCGCGATGACGCGCCACTGCGGGATCGACAGGCCGAACTCCCGCTCGTAGGCCTCCGCGATGCTCATGCTGACGATGTTGGTCAGCACCGACAGGCGATACGGCACGAAGTGCTCGAGATGGAGCTTGTCGGCGGTTCGAGACGTTCTCTTGACGGGCATAGGGCGAATAGTTTCAATTGTAACCATTCGATAGCGGAATTCTGCCATGAACGCCACCAGCAATCCCGTCGGCACCGACGGCTTCGAGTTCGTCGAGTACACCGCACCCGATCCGGAGCTGCTGCGCACTCTGTTCGAGCGCCTCGGCTTTCCGGTCACGGCGCGGCATCGCAGCAAGAACGTCACGCTGCATCGGCAAGGTGACATCAACTTCATCATCAATGCCGAGCCGAACAGCTTCGGTCAGCGCTTCGCGCGCGAGCACGGGCCGTCGGCGTGTGCGATGGCGTTCCGCGTGAAGGACGCTGCCGCTGCGTACAAGCATTGCATCGACCTGGGCGCGAAGCCGGTCGAGACGCGCGTCGGACCGATGGAGCTGCAGATCCCGGCGATCGAAGGTATCGGCGGCAGTCTCATCTACCTGGTCGATCGCTACGGCGAGCGCACGATCTACGACGTCGACTTCGTGCCCGTGCAGACCTCGGGCGGCGCGCAGTCGGCGGGCCTCACGTACATCGATCACCTGACGCACAACGTCGGGCGCGGCAACATGAACAAGTGGGCCGGCTTCTACGAGAAGCTGTTCAACTTCCGCGAGATCCGCTACTTCGACATCGAGGGCAAGAAGACCGGCCTGTTCAGCCGTGCGATGACCAGCCCGTGCGGCAAGATCCGCATCCCGATCAACGAGTCGCAGGACGACAAGTCGCAGATCGAGGAGTACCTGCAGGAGTACAAGGGCGAGGGCATCCAGCACATCGCGCTCGGTACTGCAGACATCGTCGGCACTGTGGACGTGCTGCGCGCCCAGGGCGTGCAGTTCCAGGACACGCCCGATACATATTATGACGGCGTGGACGCGCGGGTCCGCGGCCATCGCGAGAATCTCGACGAGCTGCGCAAGCGCCGCATTCTGCTCGACGGCAACCCGGAGAAGGGCGAAGGCCTGCTGCTGCAGATCTTCACGCAGAACGTCATCGGGCCGATCTTCTTCGAGATCATTCAGCGCAAAGGCAACGAAGGCTTCGGCGAAGGCAACTTCAAGGCGCTGTTCGAGTCGATCGAGCTGGACCAGATGCGCAGAGGAGTGCTGTGACATGAAGCGCCCGATCGTCGTTCCTCGCGTCGAAGGCACGGCTTCGCGCCAGGCGCATGCCGACATGCCCGCCGGCACGTACGAGCGCGAGATCAGCAAGGAAGGATTCTTCGGGCCCGCTGCGTTCTTTCATCACAAGCATCCGCCGACGGGCTGGATCGCCTTCGAAGGGCCGCTGCGGCCGCACGCATTCGACTTGAACAAGCTGGCGCGCGAGCAGAGCTCGCCCTGGCAGGCCGCGGACGTGCTCCGCAATTCGAACGTGCGAGTGCGCTTCTGGCAGGCCGCGACGTCGATGGATCATCTCGTGCGCAACGCGGACGGCGACGACCTGCTGTTCCTGCACTCGGGCGCGGGTGATTTGCATTGTGACTACGGTCATCTCGCGCTCGCCGCCGGCGACTACGTTGTGATTCCTCGCGGCACGATGTGGCGCATCGAGACGAAGCAGCCGCTCGCTGCGATGCTGATCGAGGCGACGAATTCCAGCTATGCGCTGCCGGACAAAGGCATGCTCGGCAATCATGCGATCTTCGATCCGGCAATGCTCGACGTGCCGAAGATGGATGCCGCGTTCGTCGCGCAGCAGAGCGACGATCGTGCGTGGCAGGTGCGCGTCAAACGGAACAACGCGATCTCAGTCGTGACCTATCCGTTCAACCCGCTGGATGCGACCGGCTGGCACGGCGATTTGTCGGTCGTGCGTATCAACGTGAAGGACATCCGCCCGGTGGCGAGCCATCGCTATCATCTGCCGCCTTCGGTGCACACGACGTTCGTCGCGAATCGCTTCGTGGTCTGCACCTTCGTGCCGCGGCCGTTCGAAACCGATCCGGGCGCTCTTAAGGTGCCGTTCTTCCACAACAACGACGATTATGACGAAGTGATCTTCTATCACGCGGGCAATTTCTTCTCGCGCGACAACATCGCGCCGGGCATGATGACGTTGCATCCTTGCGGCTTCACGCACGGTCCGCATCCGAAGGCGCTCAAGAACATGCTGGTGCAGTCGAAGCCAGCCACCGACGAATACGCGGTGATGATCGATGCGCGCGACGCGCTGGAGATCACGCCCGCGGCGCAGGAAGTGGAGTGGGCCGGCTACGTGGACAGCTGGAAGGAAAAATGAAATTAGCGACCTTGCGGAACGGCTCGCGCGACGGGCAGCTCGTCGTCGTCAGCCGCGATCTCACGCGGGCGCTGCCGGTGCAGCGAATCGCCGCGACGCTGCAGGAGGCGCTCGACAATTGGGCGCGTTGCTCGCCGCTGCTGCGCGAGGCCGCGCAGTCGCTGGAGCAGGGCAGTGTCGCGGCCGCTGCATTCCAGGTCGATCGCGCGCTTGCGCCGCTGCCACGCGCTTATCAGTGGGTCGACGGCTCGGCGTACGTGAATCACGTCGAGCTCGTGCGCAAGGCGCGCGGCGCGGAAATGCCCGCGAGCTTCTGGACCGATCCGCTGGTCTACCAGGGCGGCTCGGATGATTTCCTCGGGCCGACCGAAGACGTTCCGGTGGCGAGCGAGGAGTTCGGGATCGACCTGGAGGGCGAAGTCGCGGTGATCACCGACGACGTGCCGATGGGCACGACGGCGCATCAGGCTCGCGACTACATCAGGCTCGTCATGCTGGTCAACGACTGGTCGCTGCGCAACCTGATTCCGGCGGAGCTCGGCAAGGGTTTCGGTTTCTATCAGTCGAAGCCATCGACTTCGTTCTCGCCGGTCGCGGTCACTCCCGACGAGCTTGGCGAGGCGTGGGACGGCGGCAAGATCAATCTGCCGCTCACGGTTGAGATCAACGGCGCGCCGTTCGGCAAGCCGGAAGCGGGCGTCGACATGACGTTCGATTTCCCGCATCTGATCGCGCACATCACGAAGACGCGCAATGCGCGCGCCGGCACGGTGCTCGGCTCGGGGACTATCTCGAACTACGATCGCAGTCGTGGGTCGGCGTGTCTGGCGGAGCGGCGGACGTTGGAGTTGATCGAGACGGGCAAGCCGGTGACCCCGTTTTTGAAGTTTGGCGATCGGGTGCGGATCGAGATGCTGGATAAGGAAGGCCGCAGTATTTTCGGCGCGATCGATCAGGCAGTGGTCAGGGCGTGAAGAGTCAGGCTAAAGCCTGACCCAAAGGCGAGTTTGTGGGTCAGGTTTTAGCCTGACAGCTCTTTCAACAGCGCCGTTCCGCCCAACCCGCGCATCTGCCCCAGAATCCACTGCTGCCTCTCGCGCACGTAATTCGACGGCGCGTTCACACGCATGCGCTTCGGACTCGGCAGCACCGCTGCCAGCAACGCGGCGTCATACGCGTTCAGGCTCGACGCGCTCTTGTGGAAATACACATCCGCCGCTGCGCCGACACCGAACACTCCGCATCCGAACTCAGCCACATTCAAATACACCTCGAGGATGCGCTGCTTCGGCCACAGCGTTTCGATCAGCACCGTGAAGTAGGCTTCGAGGCCCTTGCGGAACCAGCTCTGCTCCGACCACAGGAACAGATTCTTGGCGACCTGTTGCGAGATCGTGCTCGCACCGCGCACGCGGCGGCCGCGTTCACGATCGACGAGTGCATCGTTGATCGACTTCAGATCGAAGCCATAGTGCGCCGGGAAGTTCTGATCCTCCGCTGCGATCACGGCCACCTTCAGTTGCGGCGAGATGCTCGCGTCATCGACCCAGCGATGCCGGATCGGAATCGTCACGCGCTCGCGAATCATGAAGGCGGAGATCGGTGGGTTGACCCACCTCAGCATCAGTACGGTGCCGGCGCTTACGACCACCCAGGCCGCGAGCACCCCGACGACCAGGCGCAGCACGCGTCGCGCAAGTCCCGGCCCTGCGGCCGAGCCTGCGGGCTCGCTACTCAACGCGTCGGGCCGACTCGATCGTGACGGCCTCGGTCGGCACGTCCTGGTAGCGGCCCTTGTTGCCGGTCTTGACCGCGGCAATCGCATCCACGACTTCCATGCCCGAATCGACGCGCCCGAACACGGCGTAGCCGTAGTTGCCCGGCTTGTTGTCGAGGAAGTCGTTGTCGACCAGGTTGATGAAGAACTGCGAGGTGGCGCTGTTGATGTCGTTGGTGCGCGCCATCGCCAGCGTGCCGCGCTTGTTCTTGAGGCCGTTGGTGGCCTCGTTCTTGATCGGTTCGTGGCCCTTCTTGTCCTTCATGTCGGCGGTCAGCCCGCCGCCCTGGACCATGAAGCCCGCGATCACGCGGTGGAACACCGTGCCGTCGAAGAAGCCTTCGTCGACGTAACGCAGGAAATTCTCGACCGACACCGGCGCCTGCTTGTCGAACAGCTGCACCTTGAAGGTTCCCTTGGACGTCTTGAACTCGATCATGGCACTGAACCCTCCGTCACCCGTTCGTGGCCCGCTAAATCGGCGTGCGAGCGTACGTGAGCGAAGCCGCTGCGCACAAGTCGTTCGCGCACGGCGGCCGCCTGAGTCCAGCCGTGCTCCAGGACGAGCCAGCCGCCCGGCTGCAGATGCGCAGCGGCCTGCGCGACGATCTGCTCGATGGCTTCCAGGCCGGTGGCGCCGGCGACCAGTGCGATTTCCGGCTCGAAACGACCGACATCCGCGGCAAGATTGCTGTCGCCGCGCGCGATGTAGGGCGGATTCGCGGCGACGACGTCGAAACGACGGCCAGCGAACGGTGTGAACCAACTACCGCGCTCGAAGTGCACGTTGCCGAGTTGCAGCCGCGCTGCATTGCGCCTCGCGATTTCCAATGCATCGGCGGATGCATCGACGGCTGTGACCTGCAACGAAGGGCGCTCGCTCGCGACGGCCAGCGCGATCGCGCCACTGCCGGTGCCGAGATCCGCCACTTCCTTCGCGTCCGGACGCAGCAGCGCCAGGGTCCGTTCGACCACGAGCTCGGTCTCGGGCCGTGGAATCAGCACGGCCGGCGACACTTCGAGGAGCAACGACCAGAACTCCTGGTGACCGCGTATGTATGCAACCGGCTCGCCCTGTAGGCGCCGCCTGATCAACTGCTGAAACGACCAGCCTGCCGCGGCAGGCAGCGCGCGCTCGGGCGCCGTCCGGAAATCCGTGCGCGACAACCCTGTTACGTATTCGAGCAGCAGCTCCGCGTCGAGACGTGCGGATGCGGACGTCCGCTCCAGCAGCAGCGTCGCGGTATGCAGCGCGTCGGAGATCGTTTGAGTCACGTACAATCGCTCATCTTCACTTTATTGTAGGTCGGAATCGCTCTCCGGCGACTCACCATGCGCGTCTATCAGAACGCTATCGAAATGATCGGCAAGACGCCGATGCTGCAGCTTCATCGCTTCGACACCGGACCGTGCGAGCTGTTCCTGAAGCTGGAATACGCGAATCCCGGCGGCTCCATCAAGGACCGGATCGGCTTGTCGATGATCGAGGCGGCAGAGAAGCGCGGTGATTTGACAGCCGGCGGCACGATCGTCGAGGCAACTGCCGGCAACACCGGCCTCGGTCTCGCGCTCGTGGCCGCACAGAAGGGCTATCGCTTGATCCTGGTGCTGCCCGACAAGATGAGCCAGGAAAAGATCTTCAACCTGCGCGCGATGGGTGCCGAAGTCGTGCTGACGCGCTCGGATGTGGCGAAGGGTCACCCGGAGTACTACCAGGATCTCGGCGCCGCGATCGCCAAGCGCACCGGCGGTTACTTCATCAATCAGTTCGGTAATCCCGACAATCCCAAGGCGCACGAGCTGACGACCGGGCCGGAGATCTGGGAGCAGATGTCGCAGCAGCTCGATGCCATCGTGCTCGGCGTCGGCTCGAGCGGCACGATCGGCGGACTGGCTGCGTTCTTCAAGAAGACTGCGCCGCACGTCGAGCTGGTGCTCGCGGATCCGCAGGGCTCGATCCTCGCGGAGTACATCGCGACCGGCAAAATGACGCAGAAGGGCTCGTGGCTGGTCGAAGGCATCGGCGAAGATTTCATTCCGTCGATCTGCGATTTCTCGCTGACCAAGCGCGCGTACAGCATTCCCGACGCGGAGTCGTTCTCGGTGGCGCGCGAGCTGTTGCAGAAGGAAGCGATTCTCGCGGGCTCATCCACAGGCACGTTGCTTGCCGCGGCACTGCGTTTTTGCCGTGAGCAGAAGACGCCGAAGCGTGTCGTCACGTTCGCGTGCGACACGGGCGCGCGCTATCTGTCGAAGCTCTACAACGATTTCTGGATGGAGGATCAGGGCTTCATCGAGCGCGAGCGTTTCGGCGATCTGCGCGACCTGGTCGGCCGGCCGCACGGCGAGCGGGCCACGATCACCGTCGGGCCGGATGACGTGCTGACGACCGCGCACAATCGGTTGCGCAACGCCGGCTTCTCGCAGTTGCCGGTCATGGACAACGACAATCTCATCGGCATCATTACCGAGGACGATATTCTGCGCTTCGCGTTCGGGCGCCCCGAGCGCTTCAAAGATCCAGTGCGCAACGCGATGACCTCGACCTTCCTGCGCGTCGACAAGACGCTGTCGATCAACAATCTGGTCGCGATGCTGGAAGTGTGTTCCTCGGCGGCGGTGATGGACGGCGACAAGTTCCACGGCCTCATCACGCGCTCGGACGTTCTGAATTACCTTCGTCGGCAGGTTTGATATGTCCTCCAAGCAGTCGCTTCGCTTTGCCACTCGTTGCATTCACGGCGGGCAAGCGCCCGATCCCAGCACCGGCGCGGTGATGCCGCCGATCTATGCGACCTCGACCTATGCGCAGTCGAGCCCCGGCGTGCACAAGGGCTACGACTACGCGCGCACGGCCAATCCGACGCGCGGCGCGTGGGAGCGCTGCATTGCCGATCTAGAAAGCGGCAAGCATGGCTTCGCCTTCGCTTCCGGCATGGCGGCGACCAGCACGCTGCTGGAGCTCATCGACTCCGGCAGTCACATCGTCGCGATGAACGATCTGTACGGCGGCACGTTCCGCGTGTTCGAGCGCGTGCGTCGTCGTTCGGCAAATCTCGATATCAGCTTCGTCGATCTGACGCAGCAGGAGAATCTGGCGAAGGCAGTGCGTCCGCAGACGCGCATGATCTGGATCGAAACGCCGACCAATCCGACGCTGCGACTGGTCGACATCGCGCAGGTGGCGGAGTTCGCGCGTCAGCGCGGCATTCTCACGATCGTCGACAACACGTTTGCGAGCCCGTGGATTCAGCGGCCGCTCGAGCTCGGCGCCGACATCGTGATGCATTCGGCGACGAAGTATCTCAACGGTCACTCGGACATGGTCGGCGGCGTCGCAGTCACGGCGAACGCGGAGCTGGCGGAGAAGATTGGGTTCCTGCAGAACGCGGTAGGCGCGATTTCAGGCCCGTTCGATAGTTTTCTCGCGCTGCGTGGCTTGAAGACGCTGGCGCTGCGCATGCGGCAGGCGAGTGAGAGCGCGCTGCATATTGCTGGATGGCTGGAGCAGCATCCGCGAGTCGGGCATGTGTTCTATCCGGGCCTGCCGAGCCATGCGCAGCATGAGCTGGCGAAGCGGCAGATGAAGAACGGATTCAGCGGGATCGTGAGCTTTGCGGTCAAGGGTGGGTTGGAAGAGGCACGACGAGTGCTCGAGCGCTGCCGCATCTTCACGCTTGCCGAGAGTCTTGGTGGTGTCGAGAGTCTGGTCGATCACCCGGGGTTAATGACGCATGCGTCAGTGCCGCCGGATATGCGCAAGACGCTTGGGATCGACGATTCGTTGATCCGGTTGTCGGTCGGAATCGAGGACATCGAAGATCTGGTAGCAGATTTGCAGGAAGCATTGTCAGGCTGAAGCCTGACCCACGATGTGCCTGTGGGTCAGGCCTCAGCCTGACTCCTTCTGATCCTTCTCGTCCGGGCCGGGTTTCATCCGGCCGCTCTTCCGCAGCGATTCGCGCAGCACGTATTCGATCTGCGCGTTCAAGCTGCGCAGCTCGTCCTCCGCCCAGCGTTGCAGGGCGTCCAGGACGTCGCTGCTGATGCGCAGCGGATAAGCCTTCTTCTCGGCCATCAGCCGCTGTAGAGCGTGCCTGTGTTCACGACCGGCTGCGCGCCGCGCTCGCCGCACAACACCACGAGCAGGTTCGACACCATCGCGGCCTTGCGCTCCTCATCGAGCTGCACGACACCTTTCTCCGCGAGCCGGTCGAGTGCCATGTGCACGATCGTGACTGCGCCTTCGACGATGCGTGTGCGCGCAGCGATGATTGCGGCCGCCTGCTGACGCTGCAGCATCGCTTGCGCAATCTCCGGCGCGTAGGCGAGGTGACTGACGCGCGCTTCCAGCACGGTCACGCCGGCGCGCTCCAGCCGCTCCTGGATCTCACGCTTCAGGTGATCGTTGATCTCGCGCGAGTGCGAGCGCAGAGCGATCTTGTGCTCTTCGTGCAGATCGTAGGGATAGCTGGTCGCCATCTGGCGCAGCGCCGCCTCGCTCTGCACGTGCACGAAGTCCTCGTAGCTGTCGACGTTGAAGACTGCTTCCGCGGCATCGTGCACTTGCCACACGACGACGGCCGCAATCTCGATCGGCGAGCCTTCGAGATCGTTCACCTTGAGCTTGCTCGATTCGAAGTTGCGCACGCGCAGAGTGACCTGCTTCTTCGTGTACAGCGGGTTCGCCCAGCGCAGACCGCTCGCGCGCTCGACGCCGACGAACTTGCCGAAGAACTGCAGCACCGCGGCCTGGTTCGGCTGCACGATGAAGAAGCCGCCCCATAGGAACAGCACGAAGGCCAGCACGATGAAGGCGGCGATCGGATTCATCAGATTGAGCAGCGACACGATGACCCACCACGCGCAGGCTGCTGTGAAGACCAGCAGCAACAGCACCATCATCATGCCCGGCAGGGTGGTGGCGTCGCGTTCCTGAATGGACTTGTTCATGGCGTTCTCCCCAGTGACGCCACGAAGATATCACAAAGATATCAGTGAGTAAATTTAACTTAAAGTTCAGTGAGTTGGAGCGCACTCATTCGGTGATCCGTGCCAGCTCTTCGGCCTGAAACTCCTGCTGCAATGGGCCGATGAGGTCGCTGAGCTGGCCATTCATCACGTCCGCCAGCTTGTACAGCGTGAGGTTGATGCGGTGGTCGGTGACGCGCCCGTCACGGAAGTTGTACGTGCGGATGCGCTCCGAGCGGTCGCCCGATCCGACCTGGAGCTTGCGCGCCTGCGCTTCGGCTTTGTCGCGCTTCTCGCGCTCCGCGGCCATCAAACGCGCCTTCAACAGCGACAGTGCGCGCGAACGGTTCTTGTGCTGCGAGCGTTCGTCCTGGCATTCCACGACGATGCCGGTCGGCAAGTGCGTGATGCGAATCGCCGAGTCGGTCTTGTTGACGTGCTGGCCGCCCGCGCCGGACGCGCGAAACGTATCGATGCGCATCTCGGCGGGATTGAGCTCGATCGCTTCGATCTCGTCCTGCTCGGGCAGGATCGCGACCGTCACTGCCGACGTATGAATGCGGCCCTGAGCTTCGGTTGCGGGCACGCGCTGCACGCGATGCGTGCCGGACTCGAACTTGAAGTGCGAGAACGCGCCCTTGCCGACGACGCGGCTGATGATCTCCTTATAACCGCCGTGCTCGCCGGGATTCTCCGAGAGCACTTCGACGCCCCACCCTTGTCCGTCGGCATAGCGCGAGTACATGCGAAACAGATCACCCGCGAACAGCGCCGCTTCATCGCCGCCGGTACCTGCGCGCACTTCCAGATAGATGTTGCTGTCGTCGCGCGCATCTTTCGGCAATAGCAGCTTCGCGAGCTCTTCTTCTTCGCGTTCCAGTCGAGCAATGAGGCTCGCCAGCTCTTCGCGGCCGAGCTCACGCAGTTCGTTGTCGGCGCCTTCCGCCATTTCCTGCGCCGACTGGCGCTCGCCGATCAGTTCCAGGTACGTGCGATAGCGCGTGACCACGGGCTCGAGGCGGGAATATTCCATCGACAGGTCGCGGAACTTGTTCGTGTCCGCGATCACACCCGGGTCCGCGAGCAGATGGCTCACTTCCTCGAGCCGCTCCGCGAGCTTCTCCAGTTTTCTGCGAATCGAATCTTTCATTCAGCCTTGTCCGGGACCAGCAGCGCACGCGCCGCCTCCAGTACTTCACTTTCACCGCGCTCGGCAGCTTCGCGCAGCCGCTGGCTGGGTCCGTGCAGCAGGCGGTTGGTCAGAGTGGCCGCCAGGAAATCGATCACTTCGCGCGGATCGCGCCCGGCCGCCAGCATGCGTCGCGCCTGCTCGACCGTATGAGCGCGAACCGACTCGGCGTCGTCGCGCAGTTGCCGGATCGTTGGGACGGCATCGAGCGTCTTCAACTGCTGCTCGAACTGCGCGATCTCCGTTGCCAGCATGTCGTTGGCGTCGTCGGCCGCGTCGCGTCGCGCCGCGAGATTTTCCTTCACGACGCTCTGCAGGTCGTCGATCGTGAACAGATAGATGTCTTCGAGCTTCGACACTTCCGGCTCGATGTCGCGCGGCACGGCGATATCGACCATGAAGATCGGCTTCCGCCGGCGCGCGCGCAGTGCGGCACGCACTGCGTCGTACGTGATCACCGGCGCCGGGCTCGCAGTCGAGCTGATCACGATGTCTGCCTCCGGCAGATGCGTCGCGAGCGCCTCGATGCTGATGGCGGAGCCGTTGAACTCCTGCGCCAGTTCCTGCGCGCGGTCGAGGCTGCGATTGGCGACGATCATGCGGCGCAGGCCGTGCGCGTGCAGGTGACGCGCGGCCAGTGCAATCGTCTCTCCCGCTCCGACCAGCAACGCCGTGTGATCTGCGAAGTTCTCGAACACCTTGCGCGCCAGCCCGACGGCAGCGGATGCGACCGAGACCGCGTTCGCACCGATGCGCGTCTGGGTGCGCACGCGCTTCGCGACGGAAAACGCTGTCTGCATCAACCGGTTCAGGTACGGCCCGGTGACCCGCTGATCGTGCGCAGCCCGATACGCCGTCTTCAGCTGTCCGAGGATCTGCGGCTCGCCCAGCACCAGCGAATCCAGGCCGCAGGCGACAGAAAACACGTGCTGAATCGCCGGAGTGCCGTTGAGCCGATAGAGGCTGCTGGCGATGTCCAGGTTGTGAGCCGTGAGGTCGTGCCAGCCGCTCAGCCACTCGACCAGCGGTTGCGGTTCCCCGTCGCTGAGGCAATACAGCTCGGTCCGGTTGCACGTGGACACGATCAGCGCCTCGCGCACGCCGGAGACGCCGCTCAGTTCCTGCAGCGCTGCGGGCAGCTCGTCGCCGGCGAATACGACCTTTTCGCGGATTTCGACCGGCGCGGTGCGATGATTGATTCCGATGACGAGGAGTGGCATGCCGGTGCTTGTTTCAAGCGGCTGCGATTCTCCGGGAAGCATGTGTATATGACAAGTTGCAGCACCGGCGGCCGGTCCGGGAGCCGCGGGCGCGTGGCTGTTATATAGTGCTGCGACGATGAAGCGACCCCACTCACAACCCGCCGTTCTGGCGACTCTGCTGGTAGTCACGTTACTGACGGCAGCGTGCACGACCCCCGGCAAACCCGCTGAGCAGACCGCGCCTTCCGGGCAGCCGCTGCCCAGCGATCCGAGCGCGCTGGTGCTGGGCGCCGAGGTGGCGCTCCAGCGTGGGCAGTATCGTGAAGCGTCGATGGCTTATGTCCGCGCCGCGACCAGCGCCTCCGACGAGCAGCTGTGCGAGCAGGCAGCACGCGTGGCCTTCGAACACCAGCAATGGACGCTCGTGACGGAAGTCGCCAATCACTGGCTGCAGTTGAATCAGACGAGCGAAGAGGCGCACCGCTTCGCCGCGTTCGCCGCGCTTCATATGTATCAGATCGATGTCGCGGCCGATCACTTGAACACGCTGCTGCAAACGGCGTTCATCAACCCGCAGGCGGGTTTCCTGCAGCTGCTGCCGCAGATCTCCGACGAAGGGGCTGCGCCGGCCGCGACTGCGGTGCTGCAGAAGCTGGTCGAAAAGTATCCGAATCTCACGGAGTCGCACTACGCGCTGGCGCAGGCGGCGGCGCAGTCCGACAACTTTGCGCTCGCCCTGGAGCATGCGAAGAAGGCGAACGAGCTCGGTACGTTCTGGTCGCCGTCCGGTCTGCTGCTGGCGCGAGTGCAGATGATGATGGGCGATCACGACGCTGCGCTCGCGACGGCGAAGAAAGTCCTGGAGCAGGATTCGCAGGACTCGAACCGGCTCGAATATGCGTTGATGCTGATGCAGGCCGGCAAGGAAGAAGAAGGGCGCAAGGATCTCGACCAGCTCGCGACGACCGAGACGATGGGACCGGTCGCGGAGCGCGCGCTCGCGGACATCGACTTCCAGCTCGGCAACCGTGATGCCGCCGCGAAGCGCTTCACGAACCTCGTGCAGAACGGCCGCTTCGTGTACGAGTCGCAGTTCTATCTAGGTGCAATCGCCGAGTCGCGCGACTCGTGGGACGACGCGCTGGCGATTTACGGCCGCGTGAACGGCGGCGAATTCGCGATGGCTGCGCAGACGCGCGCGGCGCGCATCAAGGCGAAGCGGCAGGGTCTCGATGCCGGACTGAAGCACCTCGAAGAGTTCGCGGTTACGCGCTCGCAGTACCGCATCGACGCGATCATCGCGCGCGCTAACCTGTTGGCGGGCAACGGCGATGGCAACGGCGCGCTGGCGTTGCTGGACAGCGCCCTGAAGGAATATCCGGATTCCGCCGAGCTGCGCTTCGCGCGCGTGTTCCAGCTGGAAAGCTCGGACAAGGTGAACGATTCCATCGCCGAGCTGCGCAAGCTCGTGGCCGACCGGCCGGGCGATCCGGCTGCAACCAACGCGCTCGGCTACACGCTGGTCGATCGCACGCGGCAGCACAAAGAAGGACTGAAGCTGATCGAAGACGCGCTCGTGCAGACTCCGGACAGCGGCGCCGTGCTCGACAGCATGGGTTGGGCATTGCATCGCGCCGGCCGCAACGACGACGCGCTCGGCTATCTCGAACGCGCCAAGCGCCGCATCAGCGATCCGGAAGTCGACCTGCATCTCGGCGAAGTACTGCTCGCGCTGAATCGCAAAGCCGATGCGCGCGACGTGTGGGCCAAGGCGAGCGAGCGTTATCCGGACAACGACGAGCTGAAGCAGCGCCTGCAGAAAGTCAATTGACGACCGGCCCCTGCCATGCGCCGGCATTTCCTGTTCGCTCTCCTGTTGCTTTGCGCGGGCTGCGCAGTCACTCCGAAACAACCGTCAGGCGTTCCCGCTAACGTCGATCTCGCGCAGCTCGACCAATGGCAGGCGCGCGGCCGTCTCGGCGTGTCGGGCCCCGAGAACGGCGGATCCGGCTCTTTCGATTGGCAGCAGCGCGGCGATCGCACGGACTTGCAGATCCGCGGCCCGGTCGGCGTCGGCAGCGTGCGCCTGCAATTGCGCGGCGACCCCGCGAACCCGGATCTCAAACTCGAGACCGCCGATGGTCGCAAGCTCGAATCCACTGACGCCTGGAACGAGCTCGAATCGCGGCTCGGCGCCCAAGTGCCCGCGGGAAGTCTGCGGTTCTGGATTCTTGGACTCGCGGCGCCCGGCGAACACGTCTGGCACGAAGCGGCGCCCGATGGGTCGGTGACGCTGGAACAGGGCGGCTGGCGTATCGACTATCAGCGCTATTCGACTGAGCCCGGCGCGCGAGTGCCCGTGAAGATGAGCGCCAGCAACGGTGCGGCGCGCGTGCGCATCGTCGTCGATCGCTGGCGGCTCGGCCAATGAAGACGGAGCAGCTCGCCTGGCCCGCGCCGGCGAAGCTCAATCTCTGCCTGCACATCGTTGGCCGCCGCGCCGACGGTTATCACTTGCTGCAATCGGCAATGCAGTTCGTCGATCTCTGCGACGAGCTGCGCCTTCACGAGCGCCCGGCGGGAACGATCGAGCGCATCGCTGGACCGGCAGAGATTCCCGCGGAGTCGGACATCGCTGTAAAAGCAGCGCGTGCGCTCGCAACGGGCCGCGACGTCGCTGGCGTCGGCATCGAGTTGCTCAAACGCATTCCTGTGCAAGGCGGTCTCGGCGGCGGCAGCTCCGATGCAGCAACGGTTCTCGTCGCGCTGAACCAGATCTGGCAGCTGCATTTGTCTGTCGACGAACTCGCGCGAATCGGGTTGACGTTGGGTGCTGACGTGCCGTTCTTCGTGCGCGGCTCGGCCGCGTGGGTCGAAGGCGTCGGCGAGCAGCTGACGCCATACGACTTCCCGGAGCAGCACTATCTGATCGTCAAACCGCAGGCTGCCGTGAGCACGGCGGAGGTCTTTCAGGCCCCTGAATTGACACGTAATTCCCCCGTCACGACAATACGCGGCTTTCTCGCCGCCGGCGGGCGGAACGACTGCACGACGTGCGTGCGCGGCCGCTATCCTGAGATCGCTGAAGCCCTTGATTGGCTTCAGGAATTTGGCGAGGCAAGACTGACCGGAACCGGCGCCTGTGTGTTCGTGGCCCTGCCCGACGCGCACGCTGCGCAGGCTGTCCGGGCGCGCTTGCCAGCGCGCTGGAGCGGATACGTGGTGCGCGGGCTGAATCGCTCGCCGTTGTTGTCCCGGGTCACCGATCGATAGTGGGGCGTCGCCAAGTGGTAAGGCAGCGGGTTTTGATCCCGCCATTCGGAGGTTCGAATCCTTCCGCCCCAGCCACGTCGTGGCGACTCAAGACGAGGATCTGAATGGATCGTTCAACGATGGCTGTGTTCGCGGGGAATGCCAACCCGCAGCTCGCGCAGGATATCGCGCGTCACCTGATGGTGCCGCTCGGCCGCTCGAGCGTCGGCCGTTTCAGCGACGGTGAGACGACCGTCGAGCTGCTGGAGAACGTGCGCGGTCGCGACGTTTACATCGTGCAGCCGACTTCGCCGTCGGCCAACGATCACTTGATGGAGCTGATGTTGATGGCGGACGCCTGCCGACGTGCGTCGTCGGCGCGCATCACGGCAGTGATTCCGTACTTCGGCTATGCCCGGCAGGATCGCCGGCCGCGTGCGACACGAGTGCCGATCACTGCGAAAGTGGTCGCGAACATGATTGCGAACTCGGGCATCGATCGCCTGCTGACGGTCGATCTGCATGCGGATCAGATTCAGGGATTCTTCGACATCCCGGTCGACAACGTGTACGCGTCGCCGGTGTTGCTCGGCGATGTGTGGAAGCAGAAGTATCCCGACCTGATCGTCGTGTCTCCGGACGTCGGCGGTGTGGTGCGAGCGCGAGCGCTCGCGAAGCGCCTCGACGATGCCGACCTGGCGATCATCGACAAGCGGCGGCCGCGTGCGAACGAGTCCGAGGTGATGAACATCATCGGCGAAGTCGCAGGTAAGACGTGCGTGCTCATCGACGACCTCGTCGATACTGCCGGCACGCTGTGTCACGCGGCGACGGCGTTGAAGGGCGCCGGTGCGAAGAAGGTGCTTGCTTACATCACGCACCCGGTGCTGTCGGGACCGGCGATCGAGCGCATCTCGCAGTCGGACCTGGATCAGCTCGTCGTGACGGACACGATTCCGTTGCGCGAGGAAGCGAAGCAGTGCCCGAAGATCCGCCAGCTCACCGTGGCGGGCCTGCTGGCCGAGACGATGCGAAGAATTCGGGATGAAGAGAGCGTGAGCTCGCTTTACATTGATTGATTGAAGATTGGGATTGATAGGCAGGTCGGTTGCGAACTGGTCGCGGTCGCAATCGGCCTTTGTAGTTGGACTGATGGAGTGAATACACATGAAGACCTCTTTTGAACTGGTCGCCGATCCGCGTGACGGCGTGCAGGGGAAGGGTGCGAGCCGCCGCCTGCGCCGATCCGGGAAAGTACCGGCGATCCTCTATGGCGGGCACAACGAGCCGCGCCAGATCCTGCTGGATCACCAGAATTTGTTGACGCTGCTGGTGAACGAGCGCTTCTTCTCGACGATCCTCTCGCTCAAGATCAACGGCGAAATGCAGCCCGCGATCGTCAAGGACGTGCAGCGTCATCCTGCCAAGAACCAGATCCTGCACATGGATCTGCAGCGCGTGCAGGAGAACGAGAACGTCCGCATGCAGATTCCGCTGCACTTCAAGGGTGCCGCTGCTGCGCCGGGCGTGAAGACGCAGGGCGGCGTGGTTTCCCACCTGCTGAACCTGGTGCAGGTGATGTGCCTGCCGAAGGATCTGCCGGAGTTCCTCGAGATCGACCTGTCGCAGATGGAGATCAACGACATCAAGCGCCTGTCGGACATTCCGTTGCCCGCTGGCGTGACGTTGGTCGATCTCGCGCATGGTCGCGATGAGCCGGTCGTGTCGATCCATCATCCGCGCGCCGAGGAAGTCGAAGCGCCGGTGGCCGCAGATGCTGCGGCTGCTGCTGGTGCCACGCCTGCTGCTGGTGCCGCTGGTGCTCCGGCTGCGGCGGGTGCTCCCGCTGCGGGTGCCGATGCCAAGGCGGCAGACGGCAAGCCTGCTGCTGGCGGCAAGGCTGCTGCTCCGGCTGCGGCTGCGCCGAAGAAGGAAGGCGGCAAGAAGTAAGCACTGCTGGCATTTCCGCCCGCCCCCGAACTTTGCGGGGGCGGCGCGGATTTGTTTCGCATTGCTCGTTGTCGTCGTTCTGGGTCCTGCAATGGCCGGCACTCCTCTCAAGATCATCGTCGGTCTCGGCAATCCGGGACCCGAGCACCTGCTCACGCGTCACAACGCGGGCTTCTGGTTCGTGGACGCGCTCGCGGCGAAGGCCGGCGCGCGCTTTCGCAGTCACACCAGGTTCCAGGGCGAGATCTGCCGCACGCAGCTGTCGGGCGGTGAAGTGACGCTGCTCAAGCCGATGACGTACATGAATCGCAGCGGGCTTTCGATCCGCGCGCTGGTCGACTATCTGAAGGTGTCGCCGGCGGAAGTGCTGGTTGCGCACGACGAGCTCGATCTGCCGGTCGGCGACGTGCGCTTCAAGTTCGGCGGCGGCGCCGGCGGTCACAACGGACTGCGCGATACGATCACGCACGTCGGTGCAGATTTCTGGCGACTGCGGCTTGGCATCGGGCATCCCGGTGACAAGGCCGAGGTCATCGACTACGTGCTGCGGCGTGCGCCAAAGGACGAGGAAGAGAGCTTGCTCGAGGCAGTCGGCGACGCGCTTGCGACGCTGCCGATTTTTCTGGAGCAGGGCGCAGAGCGCGCCATGAACGGTTTGCACGGGAAGGATTAGGCCTAGTCCGGCAAAAGCCACGCCTTTTGACGGACGTTGTCGAAAGGGCCTTGGCCGCTTTCGACGGGAGAACTATGGGTATCAAGTGCGGCATCGTCGGGCTGCCGAACGTCGGCAAGTCGACTCTGTTCAACGCGCTGACGCGCGCGCAGATCGCGGCGGAGAACTATCCGTTCTGCACGATCGATCCGAACATCGGCGTCGTGCCGGTGCCGGATACGCGTCTCGACGTGCTCGCGGGCATCGTCAATCCGGCGAAGATCCTGCCGGCGACGGTTGAATTCGTCGACATCGCCGGCCTGGTTGCCGGCGCATCCAAGGGCGAGGGCCTTGGCAACCAGTTCCTTTCACACATTCGCGAGACCGACGCGATTGCGCACGTCGTGCGCTGCTTCGAAGACGACGACATCGTGCACGTCGCCGGCCGCATCAAGCCGCTCGACGACATCGAAGTGATCAACACCGAGCTGGCGCTCGCCGATCTCGACACCGTCGAGCGCGGCTTGCAGCGCGCGGAGAAGGCTTCGAAGGCGGGCGACAAGGATGCGATTCGTCAGCGCGATCTGCTGAAGAAGCTGCGCGAGCATCTCGATGGCGGCAAGCCTGCGCGGTCGCTGATCAAGGATCCTGAAGAGCGCCGGCTGTTGCAGGAGCTGCACCTGATCACGCTCAAGCCGCTCATGTACGTCGCGAACGTCGCGGAGAACGGCTTCAAGAACAACCCGCATCTCGATGCCGTGCGGCAGCGTGCGGTCGAGGAGAATTCCGAAGTCGTCGCGGTGTGCGCGGCGATCGAAGCCGAGATTTCGCAGCTCGACGAAGCCGATCGCGGGGATTTCCTGCAGGAGCTGGGGTTGGAAGAGCCCGGGCTGAATCGCGTGATCCGCGCCGGCTACAAGCTGCTCGGGCTGCAGACTTACTTCACTGCGGGTCCGAAAGAAGTGCGCGCCTGGACCGTGCGCATCGGCGCGACCGCGCCGCAAGCCGCGGGCGTCATTCACACCGACTTCGAGAAAGGCTTCATCCGCGCCGAAGTCATTGCCTACGACGACTACGTCGTGAACAAGGGCGAGCAGGGTGCGAAAGAGGTCGGCAAGCTCCGCCTCGAAGGCAAGGAATACGTCGTCCATGAAGGCGACGTGATGCATTTCCGCTTCAACGTCTGAGGAAGGCTGTCGTGGCCGCGCGCGACTTCGAAATTCGTGATGAGCGCTTCCGCCAGTGCATCCGCACCAGCGCGAACATCGAGCGGCTGTTCACGGGCTGCCGCTGGACCGAGGGTCCGGTCAACTTTCCGGCGATGCGCTCGCTGCTGTTCAGCGACATTCCCAACGATCGTGTGCTGCGCTTCGATGAGCAGTCGGAGGCGGTGAGTGTCCTTCGTCAGCCCGCGGACTACACCAACGGCAACACAGTCGACCGACAAGGCCGGCTGGTGTCATGTCAGCAGGGCGCGCGACGCGTCGTGCGCACCGAGCACGACGGCTCGATCACCGTGCTCGCCGATCGGTTCGAGGGCAAGCGCTTCAACAGTCCGAACGACGTCGTCGTCAAGTCCGACGATTCGATCTGGTTCACCGATCCGTCGTACGGCATCGACTCGAACTACGAAGGGTTCCTGGCGCCGAGCGAGCTCGGCGAGCGACGCGTCTATCGCATCGATCCGCGCAGCGGCTCCGTACGTGTCGTCGCCGATGGGTTCGCGCAGCCTAACGGCCTGGCGTTCTCGGTCGACGAGCGACGCCTGTACATCGTCGACTCTGGCAAGGGCCGCGGCATCATGCGAGTGTTCGACGTGCAGGGCGACGAGCTTCGCGGCGGCGATGTGTTCATCGAGTGCGCTGACGGGATGTACGACGGCCTGCGTATCGATCTGAACGACCGCATCTGGACCAGCGCCGGCGAAGCGGTCCATTGCCACGAGCGCGACGGCACGCTGCTCGGCAGGATCCTGCTGCCCGAGCGCGTGTCCAACTTGTGCTTCGGCAGCCCGAAGCGCAACCGGCTGTATGTCACCGCGACGTCGTCGCTCTATTCGGTGCTGCTCGCCGTCAGCGGCGCGAAGACCTTCTAGGGCGGGTGCCGGGGGAAGAAAGCGGCTCATTACTGAGCAGCGCAGCAAAAATGCCAGCGCTCAGCCGCGAGATCTGCGCTGTCGCAGCGTGTATCGGAAGCTGTGCTCGTATCGATTGAAGAAGCGCGCGACGGCTGCGCGCGAGGCGATTCCGCTACTCACTGCTTGTTCCGCAACCCACACCCGAGCGTGCGTGAGATTGGCCAACCGGCTTGTTGACTGCAGCTCGGCTGTCGTCACGCCGAATCTGGTGCAAGCATCGCGGATCAGCTGCGTTAGCCTCCCCGCACTGGATTGCGCGTCCCACCTGTCTCCCAACAACCTGTCGGCAAACGAATCGCTTCCGAGGATGCGAGGATCGCGTGCGTTGCACTCGGCGAATGGCGACGTCGCCAACGGGCGGCTCACGAGTGCTCGGTAGACGTCGATCGCGCGCTCACGATCCGAGTCGAGCATGCGGAGCGCGAATTCAGTCGTGACCCATGGCTCGGCACGCGTTCCGAGATATGAGTGATGACTGGACCACGGGTAGTCATCCGGTGTCGTGACGAGGCGCGCGCGTACCGGGTTGTGGTGGATGTAGCGAAGGAGCGTTATCAAGTATGCATCCGTATCGACCAGGACCGCGTGATAACGCCTCTCGAAGAAATGACCGGTGGTCTCAAGCCGCGCTTGGATTCTCCGAGCGTATTGGCTGGCGACGAGCAGCATGATTTTGCTGAGCGGCGTGTCGTCGACTTGGATCAACACGTGGATGTGATTGGGCATGTAGCAGTACGCATGAACGTGCGCACTGCACATGTCGATCACCTCGCTGAGGATGGTCGTCAGCAGCCGACGATCGGAAATGCTGAAGAAAATGTCTTGTCGATGATTACCGCGCAGCGTGACGTGATACATCGCGCCTGGTGCGTGAATACGAGGAGATCGCGGCATTCCCTGGCCACAGTTGGGTCAACTCTCGGCATCCTATTCGACCCGTCGATGTTTCAGCCCACGACTTGCCTGGCCGTCCGCCCAGTTTTGCGTGATCTGCTTTGCTGCACTGCTGAGTTTTGAGCCGTTTTCTTCCCCCGGCACCGTCCTAGGCGAGCGTGTACAGGCAGTCCACGAACGATCGGACCGCGCCGTCTATCCCCTGAACTTTCGGATTGTTCGACTCGATCACGTAGTACTCGTCGGGCGCGTGCGCACGTTCGCCGAAGCCCAGGCCGAAGCTGCCCGAGGCGAGCTTGAGCGGTTCGCCGGTGAACACGGAGCTTGGATCGGAGCCGCCGGAGCGTGGCAGCAGCAGCGGCTCGATGCCGTACTGGCGATACGTCGCCTGCTCGGCGCGAATCAGCTCCGAGTCTGCCGACGTCGACGACACTTCGTTCATGCCGCCGTTGATCACGACCTCGATGTCGCCGAAGCCGCGCTTGGCGAGATGCGCTTTGAGTTTCGCGACGGTGTCCTCCGGCGTCATGTTCGGCACGAGCCGCATGTCGAGCTTCGCGACCATGCGGTTGGGCAGGATCGTCTTGCCGCCGGGGCCCATGTAGCCGCCGACCAGACCTTCGATCGTTACCGTCGGTCGCGACACGCCGTCTTCCAGCGCCTGGCGCCAGGTCGCGTTGCGCGCCCAGGTCTTCAGCCCGATCGACTCCATGAGCTGCTTCTCATCGAGGCCCTGCGCCGCGAGGTCGAGCATCTTGTGCTCGGCCGGCGTGAGCGGCCGCACCTTCTCGAAGAAGCCGTCGATCGCCGGATCGCCGTTCGGCGTCACGAGCGTGTTCAGCGCCTGCACGAGATGCCACGCGGGTTGATCGACGCGCGCCGCCAGCGACGAATGCACATCGCGCGTCGGGCCGCGTCCCCACTTCTCGCCGCTCGCAATCAAATCGCACTCGATGTCGCCCTTGTTGCCGAGGGTGATGACGACACTGCCGTCCCACTCCTGCTCGGCCGATGGCATGAACACGCCGAGGCTCTTCGATAACGCTGCGCGCACTTCTGGCGCGAGCACGATCTGCGAAAAGTTCGGCGAACCGATTTCCTCTTCGCCTTCCGCAACCAGCACGAGATTGACCGGAATCTTGCGGCCCGCCCCGCGAATCGCGTGCAACGCCGCCAGGAACGACGCTTGCGGCCCTTTCTGATTCACAGCGCCGCGCCCCATCACGACCTTGCCGCGATCGGGCATGTCGACGAGCCGTGCTTCCCACGGCGGCGACGACCATTCATCCGGGTTCACCTGCTTCACGTCGTACATGAAGTAGAGCCCGAGCGTGCGCTTCGCACCGTTGTCCATCGTAGCGAATACGCCGGGATGACCCTTCGTCTGCATGCATTCGGCCCGCTGGAAACCTGCGTCGAGCGCGAGTCGCCGCATCATGTCGCAGCCCTGCGCCATGCCGACGTTCTCCGCGGCGATCGAGCCGACGCCGATCCACTCCTGCAGCCGCTTGACCGACTCGTCGTGCCGACGCTCGATTTCCTGGTAGATCGCCTTGCGATCAGCTTTGCCCGCGGCGCCCGCAGGTCCGGCAATTGCGGCGCCGGCAGCCAATGCACCAGCGGCTACGAAGTCTCTGCGAGTCAGTGATGTCACGATGAACCCCGCGGCGTTGTCGTTATCGAAGTCGCGAAAGCCTAGCTCACGCAGCCAAAAACTGCAGTAGCGCGTCGATGAATTCGGGCTGCCGCTCGATTGGCAACAAGTGGGCGGCTTCGAGCATGACCAGCTGCGCGCCGGGGATCGAGGCAGCGATCAGCGCATGATCCGCAGGCGTCGTGCCCGGATCCTGCGTGCCGCCGATCACCAGCGTCTTGGCGGTGATCGTCTTGATCGACTGCCGCTGATCCATGTCGCGAATCGCGGCCGCGCATGCGGCGTAGCCTTCCGGCTTCACTGTGAGCAGCATCGTGCGGATTCGCTCGACCGTTTCCGGATGAGCCATGCGATACGGCGTCGTGAGCCAGCGCTGCAAAATGCCGTCGATGAGGGGTGCAACGCCATGCGTGCGCACGGCCTGGATGCGCTCGGGCCAGTTCGGCGCAGCCATGTAAGGGGCGGTGCTGCAGAGGGCTATCTTGAGCACGCGGTCCGGCCACAACGTCGCGATCTGCATCGCCGTCATGCCGCCGATCGAAAGGCCGCACAGGTGCGCCCGTGCAATACCGCAGGAGTCCAGCACGGCGAGCGCGTCGCGCGCGAGTTGCTCCATGGTGAGCTCGGTCTTCGAGCCGGTCGTCGATTCGCCATGACCGCGCACGTCGTAGCGCACCAGCTCGAAGCGCTCGCTCAGCGCCGCCAGCGAGTCGTCCCAGATTTCCAGGCTCGCGCCCAGCGGATTGAGCAGCAGCAGCGCCGGCGCGCCCGGTCGCGGCGAATGCTCGCAGCGCAGTTGTGCATCTTCCGTCGTGACCAGCTTCATGGCCGCAGCTCCGCAGTGCTTTGCAAGGATTGCATGGATCGTTTTTACGATGCGCGCCAATAGCATGCACCCATTTCGCGGGCCGCGCACGCAGTGCGGCAGCAGGGGAGGGCTGGCAAAAAAAGGATAGCGACTGCTACTCTTCGATAGCGATCGCTATCTTTAGCGCGGGGAGATCGACATGAACGACGCGAAGGCGGTCTTGGGGTTCGTGTGCGGATTGCTGCTGCCGGCCGGCGCGACGCTCGCGCAGCAAGGCGCGCAGACGCCGCAGATCGAGGAAATCATCGTTACGGCGCAGAAGCGCGCGCAAAGCCTGCAGGAAGTCCCGATTGCCGTGAGCGCATTCTCGGGCGCAGCGCTGCAGGATCATCACGTCAGTGACGTCACCGATCTCAACCAGCTCGCGCCCAGCTTGCAGGTGAAGACCGACGACAACGCCGCCAATCCGAAGATCTTCATCCGCGGCGTCGGTCTCAACGACTTCAATCCGAACACCGCGAGCGCCGTCGGCTTGTACACGGACGGCGTGTACATCGGCTCGCCGCTCGCGCAGATGGCGCAGTTCTTCGATATCGACCGGCTGGAAGTCCTGCGCGGACCGCAGGGCACGCTGTACGGCCGCAACACGACCGGCGGCGCCATCAACGTGATCACGCGCAAGCCGACCCAGGAGACGCAGGGCGACATCAGCATCGAGGCCGGTCGCTTCGATTCCGTCAACGTCGAGGCGGCGCTGGGCGGCGCGATCGTGCAGGACGTCGTCGCCGGTCGCATTGCCGTCAACGTCATCAACGACGACGGCTACAGCGTGAATCGCCTGACCGGACACTCCGGCAACAACACCGATCGCTGGGCCGCCCGCGGCTCGCTAAGCATCACGCCTTCCTCGACGTTCGATGCCCTGCTTCAAGTGCGCTATGGCAAGACCGACGGCGGCTCGATCTGGGCCTATAACCGCTCGCTGTTCCCGTTCACGGACGCAGCGACGGGCCCCGACGGCTTCTGCGCGCCAGGCTTCTATACGTCAGGCCAGTGCGGCGACATCGGCGGTTATTCCAACACCAGCAGCGATCTGTATCGCGGCGACTATCACCTCGAAGGCAAGGACGAGGTCGAGACC
>Ga0105248_10000407_pt1 | contig 49981 bp, 39 predicted proteins | sample KBSS34metaG_FD_81524 | JGI IMG/M metagenome (GOLD analysis project Ga0105248, IMG submission 81524) | Switchgrass rhizosphere microbial communities from Kellogg Biological Station, Michigan, USA - KBS S3-4 metaG | ecosystem: Host-associated > Plants > Roots > Rhizosphere > Soil | place... | reverse complement strand
TCAGGAAAGAAATGCCACCAGCGCTTTACCCGGGGCGGCCGCTCGGGATCCACCGATCGGACGATCCAGCGCCGCAAGCTATTGTCCACCAGCTCCATGCCGATCAGCGTCTCCGCGTGAACATAGTCCCAGGAGGCGTGGGTCAGCGCGTTCCGGTCGCTGTAACAGAGCAGCCCTTCTTTCGAGCCGAAACCGGCAACGGGAAAATTGAAATCTGTCTCAGATGCCTTGACCATCGCCATGCCTGCCCTCTCCGAACCGGAACATAACGAGATCAATACCAGTCTCGCCGTGAAGCGCAAGCAGATCGACTCTTCGCGCGCCCTCGCGAGTGCGCGCGTTCGTTCATTCCGATTCGGCTTCACCCAGTTCCTGGCTTCGCAACTCTCACCGGCGTCGCGAGACTCGGAACTACTCCGCCGCCGGCAGATAAATCTCCCCGCCCTTCTCGCGGAACACCTCGCTCATTGCGCGCATGCCCGCCTCGGCCTCGCCCGCCGCGATGAAGCTTTCCACCGGGGCGTTCTGGGTCGCGGCAAAATCCCGCACCTCCTGCGTGATCTTCATCGAGCAGAATTTCGGCCCGCACATCGAGCAGAAATGCGCGGTCTTGGCGCCCTCGGCGGGCAGGGTCTGGTCGTGATATTGCTCGGCCGTGTCGGGATCGAGCGACAGGTTGAACTGGTCGCGCCAGCGGAACTCGAAGCGCGCGCGGCTGAGCGCGTCGTCGCGGAGCTTGGCGGCGGGGTGGCCCTTCGCCAGGTCGGCGGCATGGGCGGCCAGCTTGTAGGTGACGACGCCGACCTTGACGTCGTCGCGGTCGGGAAGCCCCAGATGCTCCTTCGGTGTGACGTAGCAGAGCATCGCGGTGCCGAACCAGCCGATCATCGCCGCGCCGATCGCCGAGGTGATGTGGTCGTATCCCGGCGCGATATCGGTGGTCAGCGGCCCCAATGTGTAGAAGGGCGCCTCGCCGCACGCCTCCAGCTGCTTGTCCATGTTCGCCTTGATCTTGTGCATCGGCACATGGCCCGGGCCTTCGATCATCACCTGGACATCATGCTTCCACGCGATCTGGGTCAGCTCGCCGAGCGTCTTCAGCTCGGAGAATTGCGCCTCGTCATTGGCGTCGGCGATCGATCCGGGGCGCAGGCCGTCGCCCAGCGAGAAGGCGACGTCATAGGCCTTCATGATCTCGCAAATCTCTTCGAAGCGCTCGTAGAGGAAGCTCTCCTTGTGATGCGCGAGGCACCATTTCGCCATGATCGATCCGCCGCGGCTGACGATCCCGGTGACGCGCTTCGCGGTCATCGGGATGAAGGGCAGCCGCACGCCGGCATGGATGGTGAAATAATCGACTCCCTGCTCGGCCTGCTCGATCAGCGTATCGCGGAAGATCTCCCAGGTCAGATCCTCGGCGACGCCGCCGACCTTTTCGAGCGCCTGGTAGATCGGCACCGTGCCGATCGGCACCGGCGAGTTGCGCAAGATCCACTCGCGGGTGTCGTGGATGTTGCGGCCGGTCGACAGGTCCATGACGGTGTCGGCGCCCCAGCGGATCGACCAGACCATCTTGTCGACCTCGGCCGCAACGTCGGACGCCACCGCCGAATTGCCGATATTGGCGTTGATCTTGACCAGGAAGTTGCGGCCGATCGCCATCGGCTCGCTCTCGGGATGGTTGATGTTCGACGGGATGATCGCACGGCCGCGCGCGACTTCGTCGCGGACGAACTCGGGGGTGACATAATCGGGGATGCTCGCGCCGAAATCCTCGCCGTCGCGCAGCAGCTTCTCCTTGAGCGCCGCGCGGCCGACATTCTCGCGGATCGCGACATATTCCATCTCGGGGGTGATGATGCCGCGCCGGGCATAATGCATCTGCGAAACATTCATGCCGGCCTTCGCGCGCAGCGGCCGCTGGACGACATTCGGAAAGGGGGTGACGCCGCCGGACCGATCGGGGCCCTTGAGGCCGTTGTCTTCGGGCTTGATCGCGCGGCCGTCATATTGCTCGACATCGCCGCGCGCCAGGATCCAGTCACGGCGCAGCGCGGGCAGGCCCGCCATGATGTCGATCTGCGCCTTGTCGTCGGTATAGGGGCCCGAACAGTCATAGACCCGCACCGGCGGCTCGTTCGCGCTCGGCTCGAGCGCGATCTCGCGCATCGCGACGCGAACCGGGGCGCCCGAAGCATTGGCCCGACCCTCCACATGGATCTTGCGCGATCCGCGAATCGGCCCGGTGGTGACCTTCATTTCGGTGCGGGCGGGAACATCGGCCATCGGAGTCACTCCAAGCAAGGCTGCGTCGCCGAAGGAGAGAAAGCGGCCGCTGGCGGCATTCCCTTCCTACGCCGGTGCGAGCCGGATCAGGTTCAGCGGGTCGCGGGCATTACAGCGCCGCCTCTCAGCCATCGGCTCCCCGGGGATGGCGTCATCGTAGCGAAAGCGCGCCGCGAGCGAAACCCCCGGCGAGGCTGGCGCGCCGCCGCGACGCGGTTATAAGCAAAGCATGACCGCCATTGCCTGCGATCTCGCCATTGTCGGCGGCGGCCTGGCCGGGGGGCTGATCGCGCTGACGGCGCGGCGCGCCCGGCCCGAGCGCCGCATCGTCCTGATCGAAGCGGCGCCAAGCCTGGGCGGCAGCCGGCTGCGCGTCTTTGCCGATGGCGGCCTCCACGCCGAGGACAAGGCGCTGCTCGCGCCGCTGGTCAGCTATGGCTGGCGCGGGCATGGCGTGGCCTTTCCGCGCTTCGAACGCTCGCTGCCGATCCCGCTTTACGCGATCCGCCCCGACCGCTTCGACGCGGCGCTGCGCGCGGCGCTCCCCGCCGACGATATTCTGACCGGACGGCGCGCTGCGGCGATGGGATCGGCGGGAGTGCGGCTCGAAGACGGGACCGAGATCATCGCGCAAGGCGTCGTCGACGCGCGCGGCGCGGGCGATCTGTCGCGGCTCGATCTGTACTGGCGCAAATCGGTCGGCTATGAATTGTCGCTCGAAGCGCCCCACGGACTTAGCCGGGCGATGCTGATCGAGCGCGACCCGCTCCAGCCCGACAACCTCCGCTACCGCACGGTGCTGCCGATCGAGCCCGACCGGCTGTTCGTCGAAGACGTCCGCTACGAGGCCAAGGCCGATCTCGATCCCGCCGATCAGGCCCGCCAGATCGCCGAGCGCGCCGCGCGCTCGGGCTGGCGCCTGCGCGGCTCGGCCGATGGCCAGGCGGGGATCGCCCCGGTCGCGCTGGGCGGATCTTTCGCCACCTATTGGGGATCGAGCGGGCATGGCGTGGCCAAGGTCGGCCTGCGCGCGGCGCTTTTCCATCCGGTCAGCGGCGATACGCTGGGCGATGCGCTCGCCACCGCGCGGATGATCGCCGAGGCGCCCGACTGGTCGGGCGCTTCGCTCCACACGATGCTCCACGCGCACGCCGCAGCCTGCTGGGCCGAACGTGATTATTATCGCCGCTTCGCCGGGCGGATGCTCGACCGCGCCGCCGCGGCGGCGCTCCGCCCGCCGCTCGAGGCGCTCTATGCATCGGATCCGGCGTTGATCGGGCGTTTCCATGCGATGACGATGCGGCTCACCGACCGGCTCGCGCTCGGGCTGGGCGAACGGCCGCGGCCCTGGCGCGCGATGGTGCAAAGCTGATGCTGCGATCGCTGTGCGTGTTCTGCGGCTCGAGCCCCGGCTCGGATCCGGTCCATGCCGCCGCGGCGCGGTCGCTCGGCGCGGCGCTCGGGGCCGAGGGAATCGACCTGGTCTATGGTGGCGGCAAGGTCGGGCTGATGGGGATCGTCGCCGATGCCGCGATGGCGGCGGGCGCACGGGCGACCGGGGTGATCCCCAAGGCGCTCGCCGATCTCGAGGTTGCGCATGACGGCCTGTCCGATCTGCGCATCGTTGGCTCGATGCACGAGCGCAAGGCGATGATGGCCGATCTGTCGGACGGCTTCATCGCGCTGTCGGGCGGGATCGGCACCTTCGAGGAGATGTTCGAGATCTGGACCTGGGGCCAGCTCGGTGACCATAGCAAGCCCGTCGCGCTGCTCAACATCGGCGGCTTCTACGACAAGCTGATCGGCTTTCTCGACGATGTCGTCGCGGCGGGCTTCCTGCGCGAGGTCCACCGGGCGATGCTGATGGTCGACGACAATCCCGCCGCGCTGATCGGCCGGATGCGCGCCTTTCGCCCCCGGACCGTGGCCAAATGGATCAGCGACGAGCAGCGATGACGCGCCGGCGTTGCTTCGGCAGCGCAATCCGTTCATGGCCGATCAAGCCGCCGCGCCGCAGGGTGCGGACATCCCGACCAGCCCGACCCGAGAAACCTATGCGCATCGCCCGCCTGACCCTTGCCCTTTCCATCGCCGCGCTGGCGCTCGCCGGCTGCGCCACCGTCTCGCCCGAGGCGCGGGTGCGCAGCAAGCTGATCGAGGCCGGGCTGCGGCCGCGCGTCGCGAGCTGCATGGCCGAACGGATGGTCGACCGGCTGTCGCTGGTGCAGCTCAAGCGGCTGCAGTCGCTGGGCGGGCTCGCGAGCCACGACATGCGCGGCATGAGCGTCGACGAACTCGTCTACCGGCTGCGCGCGCTCAACGATCCCGAGATCGTTTCGGTGGTCCTCAAGGCCGGAATCGGCTGCTCGATCGCAAGCTGATTTTCGGCCGGCAAACAATCTCTATTGCGATGCAGCACGCGAATCGCTGCGGTTGGGGTTTTCAACGCTCCCCTTTCATGCTTAAGCCCGACCGATTTGATCGGACTGAGGATTAGGCTCGACCATGAACATCCATGAATATCAGGCCAAGGAACTGCTGGCGAAGTTCGGCGTGGCGGTTCCCGCCGGTTATGCCGCGCTCAGCGTGGACGAGGCGGTCGAGGCCGCGAAAAAGCTTCCGGGGCCGATCTATGTGGTCAAGGCGCAGATCCATGCCGGCGGCCGCGGCAAGGGCAAGTTCAAGGAGCTCGCCCCCGACGCGAAGGGCGGGGTCCGCCTCTCCAAATCGGTCGACGAGGTCAAGGCCAACGCCACCGATATGCTCGGCAACACGCTCGTCACGATCCAGACCGGCGAGGCCGGCAAGCAGGTCAACCGCCTGTATGTGACCGACGGCGCCGACATCAAATCCGAATATTATCTGTCGATGCTGGTCGACCGGAAGACCGGCCGAATCGCGATGATCGTGTCGACCGAGGGCGGCATGGACATCGAACAGGTCGCGCACGACACGCCCGAAAAGATCCGCACCATCGTGATCGATCCGGCCGAGGGTTTCATGCCGCATCATGGCCGCGCGGTTGCCTTCGCGCTCAAGCTGAAGGGCGATCTCAACAAGCAGGCGGTCAAGCTCGCCGAGCAGCTCTACAACGCCTTCATCGCGACCGACATGTCGATGCTCGAGGTAAACCCGCTGGTCGAGACCACCGACGGCAAGCTGCTGGTGCTCGACGCCAAGGTCAGCTTCGACTCGAACGCGCTCTACCGCCACGCCGATATCCTCGCGCTGCGCGACGAGACCGAGGAGGATCCCGCCGAAATCGAGGCGTCGCAATATGATCTCGCCTATATCAAGCTCGACGGCGACATCGGCTGCATGGTCAACGGCGCCGGCCTCGCGATGGCGACGATGGATATCATCAAGCTCAACGGCATGTTCCCGGCGAACTTCCTCGACGTCGGCGGCGGCGCCAACAAGGAGAAGGTCACCGCGGCTTTCAAGATCATCCTGAGCGATCCGGCGGTGAAGGGCATCCTCGTCAACATCTTCGGCGGGATCATGCGCTGCGACATCATCGCGGAGGGCATCATCGCCGCGGCGAAGGAAGTGAATCTGTCGGTCCCGCTGGTGGTCCGGCTCGAGGGCACCAATGTCCAGCAGGGCAAGGACCTGCTCGCAGGCTCGGGCCTCGCGATTGTTCCCGCCGACGATCTGGGCGACGCCGCGAAGAAGATCGTCGCCGAGGTGAAGAAGGCCGCCTAACCATCAAACCCGTCACCCCGGCGGAGGCCGGGGTCTCAGGAGAGTCGGGCTCGCTCCGCTCCCGAGATGCCAGCCTTCGCTGGCGTGACGCCTTAGAGAGGAACGAGACATGAAGATACTCGTGCCCGTGAAGCGGGTGATCGATTACAACGTCAAACCGCGCGTCAAGATGGACGGCAGCGGCGTCGACCTCGCCAACGTCAAGATGTCGATGAACCCCTTTGACGAGATCGCGGTCGAAGAAGCGATCCGCCTCAAGGAAAAGGGTGTGGCGACCGAGATCGTCGCGGTGTCGATCGGTGAGCAGAAGGCGCAAGAGACGCTGCGCACCGCGCTCGCAATGGGTGCGGACCGCGCAATCCTGGTGGTCAGCGAGACCGAGGTCGAGCCGCTCGGCGTCGCCAAGCTGCTCGCCAAGATCGTCGAGGAGGAGGCGCCGGGCCTCGTCATCCTCGGCAAGCAGGCGATCGACGACGATTCGAATCAGACCGGCCAGATGCTCGCCGCGCTCACCGGCCGGCCGCAAGGCACCTTCGCGTCGAAGGTCGAGGTCGAGGGCGACACGGTGAAGGTCACGCGCGAGGTCGACGGTGGCCTCGAGACCGTCAGTCTCAAGGCTCCGGCGATCATCACCACCGATCTGCGCCTCAACGAGCCGCGCTACGCGTCGCTGCCGAACATCATGAAGGCCAAGTCCAAGCCGCTCGCGCAGAAGACCCCGGCCGATTATGGCGTCGACGTGTCGCCGCGGCTGAAGACGCTCAAGGTCGCCGAGCCGCCCAAGCGCTCGGCGGGCGTCAAGGTTGCCGATGTTGACGAGCTTGTCGCTAAGCTCAAGGCCCTGGGGGTTGCGGCGTGAGCCGCCAGAAGAACGGAGTTGCAGGATGAAAACGCTCGTCTGGGTTGAACATGAGGGCGGAGCGGTCAAGGACGCGACGCTCGCCACCATCACCGCGGCCTCGAAGCTCGGCGAAGTTCATCTGCTGGTCGCCGGCGAAAGCGTCGGCAGGGTGGCCGAACAGGCGGCGAAGATCGCCGGCGTCGGTAAGGTCCATGTCGCCGACGGCGCCGCTTTCGGCCATGCGCTGCCGGAGAATGTCGCGCCGCTCGTCGTCGAGCTGATGGGCCACCATGACGCCTTTCTCGCGCCGGCCACTGCCAACGGCAAGAATATCGCCCCGCGCGTCGCGGCCCTGCTCGACGTGATGCAGATCTCCGAGATTCTTTCGGTCGAAAGCGCCGACACCTTCACCCGGCCGACCTATGCCGGCAACGCGATTGCGACCGTGCAGTCGTCGGACGCGAAGAAGGTGATCACCGTCCGCGCGACCGCCTTCGAGAAGGCCGCGCGCGAGGGCGGCTCGGGCACCGTCGAGGCGGTTTCAGGGGGGGGCGACGCCGGCCTGTCGAGCTTCGTCGGCGCCGAAATCTCCAAGTCCGAGCGCCCCGAACTGACCTCGGCCAAGGTGATCGTGTCGGGCGGACGCGCGCTCCAGAACAGCGAAAACTTCCACAGCATCATCGAGCCGCTCGCCGACAAGCTCGGCGCCGCGGTCGGCGCATCGCGCGCCGCGGTCGACGCAGGCTATGTGCCGAACGATTATCAGGTCGGGCAGACCGGCAAGATCGTGGCCCCGGAAGTCTATGTCGCGGTCGGCATCTCGGGCGCGATCCAGCATCTCGCCGGTATGAAGGACTCGAAGACGATCATCGCGATCAACAAGGACGAGGACGCGCCGATCTTCCAGGTCGCTGACATCGGCCTCGTCGCTGATCTGTTCAAGGCGGTGCCGGAGCTGACCGGCAAGCTCTGATCCATCGATTCAATGCACGACGAGGGCGGGTGGCCAATGGCCGCCCGCCCTTTTGCTTGAGCGCCGGCACAACCGGAGCGGCTTCAAGATGGTGCCGCGGCCGCCAGATCCTCGACGAACCGGCGATATTCCTCGTCGGCGCGGGTACGATCGGGCATGCGCAGCAGAAAGCTCGGGTGGATGGTGGCGCGCGCGATCGCGTCGCCCGGCAACAGGATGTCGCGCCCGCGCTGCGAGCTGAGCGTCAGCGCCTTGCCGAGCAACGCGTGGACCGCAGTGGTGCCGAGCATGACAATCCTCTTCGGCACGATGATCGCGCGCTCCTGGTCGAGCCACCAGCGGCAGGCGGCGATCTCGCCGGCATTGGGCTTGGCATGGATGCGGCGCTTGCCCCGCGGCTCGAACTTGAAATGCTTGACCGCGTTGGTGACATAGGTGCGCGACCGGTCGATCCCCGCCTCGGCGAGCGCGCGATCGAGCATCTGCCCGGCTGGCCCGACGAACGGCTTGCCCGCCAGGTCCTCCTGATCGCCGGGCTGCTCGCCGACGATCATCAGCTCGGCATCGGCAGGCCCCTCGCCGAACACCGTTTGGGTGGCGCATTTGTAGAGCCCGCAGCGCGTGCAATGCGCGGCCTCCTCGCGCAACGCTTCCCAAGCCTGCTTGGTGTTTCCTCCGGTCACGACCTGCTCCACCATCCGGGTCTCGCGCGCCCGGGCGCCCGCGATCAGTGTGGGTATCAACGCGGTTTCGGGCATGTTGGCCCAATATTTTCGCGGCATTTCCTTGACCATCGCGCGGGTCTTGAGACGGGCCGGATTGAAAATCGCGGCATAATAGCCCTTCCACAGCTGCTCGACGGGATCGCCGGCGCCCGCTTCGGCGCGAGTCGCGCCAGGCGCCTCGCGAAGCCGCTCGCCGTCCCAGCCGATCGACAGTTCGGGCGTCAGGATCGACCAGCGCATCGTCGCGAAGCGCCGCGCGAAGAAGCCGGCGTTGGCGCGGACGATATGATGATCGGGCTCGAACCAGGCGACATAACTGCCGTCGAGCTCGCGGAATCGGACGAAGGCGCGCATCTTGTGAATATCGCGTCTAACCTCGCTGGCGAGCAGCTCCAGCCGGCGGCGGAGCGGATCCGCCGCATCGTTGATCACGGCCGGCGCGTCGCGCAATCGCAGCAGCATGCTGTAGAGCAAGGCAAAGCGCTCGGATGAACGGTGGAGGACGACGTTTTCGGCCAGATCGAGGAATCGCTTCGGCACCGAGAAGGGCGGGACTGCCGGCGGAGGCAATGGCCGCGCGTCTCCGCCGAACAGGTCGCCGCCCTCCCCTTCGACGCACCAGATGACGTCGCCCGGCGCGGCATCGCCCAGCGCCAGCGCCCGCGCCGCATCGCGCCAGCCGTCGAAATCATCGGGACGCGAAAGGACGATGCGCCAGGTCATTGGGGATCATCTCCATGAGAATGATCAGCCGAACAGCTCGAGCTGGCCGGACGTTCGCGCCTTCAGGTCGATCCGGTCGATCAAATGGGTCGGCCGCCAATCGCTCGCGACGATGAAGGGACGGAGCTTGGCGATCGAGCGCGACAACCGCCCGACGTCGGCGAGCGCGAGTCGGCGCCAGCGGCGCGAGGCGATGATCGCATCGACCGCCTTGAGCCCCAGCCCCGGCACGCGCAGCAGCAGTTCGCGGGGCGCGCGGTTGATATCGACCGGAAATATCGCCCGCGCATTGAGCGCCCAGGCGAGCTTGGGATCGATATCGAGCGGCAACATGCCCTGCGCGTCGGTGGCGGCGGCGAGCTCGGCGGCCTGATAGCCGTAGAATCGCATCATCCAGTCCGACTGATAAAGCCGGTGCTCGCGCATCAGCGGGGGGCGACGTAGTGGCAGAACCGCCGATGCGTCGGGAATCGGGCTGAACGCCGAATAATAGACGCGGCGCAACGCGAAACGATCATAGAGGCCGCTTGCCGCCGTAACGATGTCGCGATCGCTGGCGGCGTCGGCGCCGACAATCATCTGGGTTGACTGGCCAGCGGGCGCAAAGCGCGGCGCGGCCGCGTAGCGGCGGCTCGCGTCCGCCCCATCTTCGATCGCGGCCTTCATGCTCGCCATCGCGCCGCGAATCCGCGCCTCGGATTTTTCGGGCGCGAGGCGCGCGAGTCCGGCTGCGGTCGGCAATTCGACGTTGATCGAGATGCGATCGGCATGCCGCCCCGCCTGTTCGACCAACGCCGGATCGGCATCGGGTATCGTCTTGAGATGGATATAGCCGCGAAACTGATGGTCCTCGCGCAGCGACCGCGCGACTTCGACGATCTGTTCCATCGTGTAGTCGGGCGAGCGGATGATCCCCGACGACAGGAACAGTCCCTCGATATAGTTGCGCCGATAGAAGGCGAGCGTGAGGTCCACGACCTCGGCGGCCGTGAACCGGGCGCGACGGACATTCGAGCTCTTGCGGTTGATGCAATAATGGCAGTCGAAGATGCAGCTGTTGGTCAGCAGCAGCTTGAGCAGCGATATGCAGCGGCCATCGGGCGCATAGGCATGGCAGATGCCCATCCCCTCGGTCGACCCGACACCCTTTGCCGCGCCGGCCGAATCCCGCTTGGCCGTTCCAGACGACGCGCAGGACGCGTCATATTTGGCGGCATCGGCCAGGATTTCGAGCTTCTGCCGGACATCGAGCTGGGCCATATCGTTCTATATATGTTCGCGCCACCACTCGGTCCAGCCGCAGCCCCGAAACAATCGACATAGGAGGCAGACGCAAGCTCACTTAGAGGCGGGGCCCTATCGTCCCGTTCAGACGATCAATGCGTCCCCTGCACTACGCCGCCGGGGACCGGCGTAGCGGGGAGCAACGGCCGCTCGCCGTCGCCGACGATTGCGAAGGCCGACCAGTAATAGGGATGCGAGGTGTTGGCATCGTCCATCAGGCCGATTTGCGCCTTGCGCATAGCGGTCGCCATCGGCGTGCCCGGCGGCGCGGTGAACAGCCCCGTGATCAGCCGCTTGGTGGCGTTGAAATCGTCGGGAACCGGCCAGTGGCTGGCGATCACCGTCCGCGCGCCCGCGCCGACAAAGGCGCGAACCAGCCCATCGAGCGCGAAGTTGCCGCCGGTGGTGACGCCCGCCTCGCGCGTGGCCGAAACCGTCGCCATGCCTGCGGTGTCGCACGCCGACAAGACCACCACATCCGCGTCGAGCTTGAGATCGAAGATCTCCTTGAACGACAGCAGCCCGTCCGAGGTGCCCCCGCCGAACGAGGTGAGCAGCGCAGGCCGCGCAGGGCATTCGGGGCGCGGCGCGGTCACCAGCCCATGGGTCGCGAAATGGATGATCCGGTAATCGGCAAGATCGGTGCGTCCCTCGATCGCCGAGTCGGAGAAGGCCGCGCCTGTGACCAGCACCGATTTATCGCGTCCGATGAACCCGCTCGCGAGCGCGAGTTCGGACGAGGAGATCGGGTTGTTCCAGTTGCCGAGCGGCCAGGCGCAGCTGTCGGCCATCGCCGGCGGCGGCACGAAGAAGGGATTGAGCGCGGGCCGGGCATTTTCACCCAGGCCCAGATAGCCCTTGGTCGCCTTTGAGCCCGCCACGTCGCGCCCGTCGACGAAGGAACGAGGCGAGACCACCGTCGAAATGTCGCGATCGCGGCCGAGCCAGGCGACGCCGCGGAAATCGAAATCGTCGGCATTAGGCCTCTTGATCCGCGCCAGATAGGAATCGACTCCGGCCTGCTCGGTCGGCAGCAGATTGGCGGGGAGCTGGAGCAGCGGCCCGTCGGGCTCCCAGATCAGGTTGGTCACCGTGTGGACCTCTGCGTCGACCGGACCCATCAGCGCCACATAGAGCTTGCGCGCGAGCACCACGTCGAACGGATAGGTCGCGACCTGGCCATTTTCGATCTTGACCACCGAATCGCGGATCTGGGCGACCATGTCCTCGAGTTCCTTCGCGGTCATGTCGAGCTTCCAGGCGCGCGCGACCTCACGGTTCGCGAACATCGCGTAGACATCCTGCGAGACGAGGGTGATCTTGTAATAGCCGTCGCCCGGGCGGAGGGCCTTTTGCAGCTCGTCGAGCGGCATCGTCGCGGGCGACAGCACCCGATAGCGCGGGAATTGCGCAAGCTTGGCCTGGAGCGCGGTCTGGTCGCGCGAATAGCGGGCGAGCCGCGCTTGGGCATCCTGAAGCGCGGGGCGCTCGGCGGGATTGGGGGTGGCGGTCATCCGGGCGATCTCGCCGGTGGCGCGCGCGATATAACGCGACAGCGTCACCGACTGGCGGAACAGGCTCGCCGCCTCGTCATCGCCGCCCGAGAGCTCGCGCGCGAGCAGCGCCTGGGTCTGCGCGATACCGGGGCGGAGCATCACCTGCCCGGCGGTGAACATCAACGCGACCGCCTTGGGATCGCTCCCCGAACGCTCGGCCAGCAGCCGGAAATAGGGCCGCAGCAGCGAGCGGATCGAGCTCATTGCACCCGGCAGATTCTCGGCCGCCGCGATCACCTCGCCATACATGGTCAGCGCGCGATCGCCCTGGCCGTGGCGGCTCAGGAAGCCCGCGAAACGCGCCTTCGCACCGAGCGAGATCGCGGTGTTGGGGTGCTGGATTTCGACGACCTGAAGCGCGTCGGCATAAAGGCGCTCGGCCTCGCCCATATTGCCCTCGGCCTCGGCGACCAGCGCGAGCTCACTCTGGATGTTCGAGCGCAGCCAGCCGGTGCTGTTCAGCTTGCCCTCGCGCACCGACTGCATCGCGCGGATCGCCTCGTCGAAGCTCCGCCGCGCTTTCGCATAATCCTTGTCGATGCGGTAGGCGACGCCGCGCAGCTGGAGCGCCTGCGCGTCGAGGATCTGCGCGCGCTCGAACGGCTGGAGCTGCCCGTCGAGCGCTCCGCCCAGCTCGCTCATCCCCTTGCTCTCGCGGTTGAGATCCTCGGCGACGTCATCCGAAATCTCGCCGGCCGCGAGCTTGCTGTCGGCGGCCTTGCGCTGCTCGATCTCGGCGACCGGCTTGGCGAGTTCGGCGACCGCTTCCTGAAGCCGGTTCTGGTTGAGATTGTGGATAGCGTGGAAGTTGCGCAGCATCCGTCCGGTGATCGGATCGGCGAGCGCGCTGGGGGTCGAGGCGCGCGCGAACAGCATGTCGGCGGCCGAGAAGTTGCGCTGGTTCGATTCCTGCAGCGCCTGGTTGGCCAGATATTCGGAAAGCCGTGTATCGGCCTTAGTCCCGCTCGAATCGCGCTCGACCAGCGCCTCGAAAAACTCTCCGGCTTCGGCATAGGAGCCATCATTGTTGCGCGCATAGGCCTCGGCGAGCGCGCTGTCGCTGTCGAGCGCGCCCGCCTGAACCCGCGCGAACGCGGCAGGATCGCCGGCCGAGGTGGTCGCGACCTGCACCTCGCCCTTGACGATCGCGTCGGCGACGATCGTCCGCAGCCCGAGCTGGAGCGCGCTGTCATAGCCGCTCAATCCGTCGGCGACATAGACGGTGTTGCCCTTGGTGTAGGCATAGCTTTTATAAGCGAGCTGGTTGGTCGGATCGACGCAGTCGCGCGCCTGCACCGCGCCGAGCCCCTCGATCGAGATCCTCGCCGGGGGCTGGCAATCGACCTTTGTCTCGGCACTGGCGGCGACCCGCGCGAGCGGATCGTCCTGGCCCTTGCGCAGCGCGAACAGCCGCCCGACCGGCGCCGCCGCATCGCGGCACACGATCCGGTAGCCGCGGTCGAACATGTTCACCAGCGCGGGTCCGGTCGAACGGTTCTGGGCGGTGCACAGCACCCCGCCCGAGCCGATCCGGAAGCTGTTGCGCAGCGAGAGGGCGCCACCGGAGGCGGCGCGCGCGGCCGGCGCGGCCGTGGGCGCGGCGAGCATCAGCGCTGCGAACAGCGCGACGCCCGATGCGAGAGGACTCTTGGACATTTTACTGATTTCCTCCCGGAGTCTCGCCGAGGCCGTCCTCGCCGCTCCATAGGCTGCTGTTGCCGCCGCTCGTCACCGGCGCGTCGATCTGCTGGCCGCCGGCGCCGACGCGGCTCATGTCGATCAGGCCATTGCCGCCGCCGCCCGACGAACCGGGCGCGCCGCTGTCGGCGCTCTCGTCATCGCCGGCGGCGTCGGCCGCGGCGTCACCGCCGCTATCGCCCGAGGCGGCGTTGTCGGCGCCAGCGACGCCATTGTCGCCCGCCCCCCCGGCGCCTCCACCCGCATCAAGCGCACCGCCCGACGCGACGCTGCCACCGGCGACCCGCGTCGTCCGCAGCGACGATTGGACGCTGGTCGTGATCCTGTCGATCTCCTTCGTCACCACCGCGACGACGTCGGGATCCTCGGTCACCGGCGGCGGCGGCGGAGGCGGAGGTGGTGGCGGCGGCGGCGGCGGCGGGGGCGGCGGTGATGGCGGCGGCGGCGGTGGCGGCGGCGGCGGCGGCGGCGGCGGGGGGGGCGGCGGCGGGGGTGGCGGGGGTGGCGGCGGCGGAGGCGGAGGGGGTGGCGGCGAGGTCGGCGCGCAGCTGTTGCCGTTCACGGTGCAGGTGGCATAGCTTATCGAGTTCGCGGCGCCCACGAAGCTCACCGTGCCGGCCTCTGGAACGCTGGCCAGGAGGTCGCCGCCGATCGTGATGGTGCCGCCGTTCGCGGTCGTCAACTGCGGCGTCGTGGAGGGAGGGAGGCTGCCGCTCGCGATGATCGTGGCGTCGCCCGCGATGTCGATCGTGGCGTTGCTGGCGCTGAACAGAAAGGTTCCGCCGGTGCTGCTGCCGGTAAGCCCCGCCGGATCCAGGTCCGGCACCGTCAGGTTGCCGTCGATCTCGATGTCGCCGCCCGATGCCAGCAGTTCGAACCTGCCGCCGACGCCGCTGCCTTCGCCATTGGCGCCCACGCCGCCCACACCGGGAGCTTGGATCGAGACCTCGGGGAGCCCGAGCGTTCCGGTGCCTCCACCGAGGATGATCGTGCCGCCCCTGCCCAGGCCGCCGGTACCGCCGTCGCCGGCGCCGCCGCCGCGGCCCTCGGCGGTCAGCGAGAGCAGACCGTCGATCGTGGTCGTCGTGGTGCCGTCCGCCCTGATCGTGGCGGTGCCGGCTGTGCCCGCGCCGCCATTGCCGCCGTTGCCATTATAGCCGCCGAAGGCGTCGAGCAGCACGCTGAGCCCGCCATGAAGGTTGACCGCGCCGCTGCCGTCGTTGAGCAGCTCGAACTTGCCGCCGAAAGCATCGCCGGCGGACGAGGTTTCCTGGCCGGCGTTCGCCGGCGCCGCCGCCACGGCGAGGCCGTAGACCGTCACCGTGCCCGCGCCCGAGGTGTAGATGCCCGTCGTTCCCGCCCTCGCCGTGCCGACCGTGCCGGTCTGGGTGGTGTCGCCGCCATTGGCGTGAGCGAACAGCGACACGCCTGTCGGCGTGTTGGCGTTGCCGATCGTGATCGTGCCGCCCGCCGCGCGCAGCTCGGCGCGGCCGACCGCTGTCGTGGCGCCGCCGCCCGTGGCGCCGAAGCCGCCTTCGGCCGACGCGACGAGGTTGACGGTGCCCGGACTGCCGATGATATCGACCGTGCCGCCCGAATTGGCCTGAACGCTGACCGTGCCGCCGCGTCCCGCGCCGCCCAGCGCGTCGCTCGAATCCCCGCCGGTCCCAAAAGCCGTGAGATTGAGGCCGGCCGCGATGCTGATCGCGCCGCCCGAATTGGTGGCGGCGATCGTGATGGTGCCGCCCTGCCCGATCCCGCCATTGCCGCTGGTCGGGGTCCTGCCGACATTGCCGCCGGCATCCGCGACCAGCGCGCTGCCGAAACTGATGTCGCCGCCATTGGCGCTGACGTTGATCGTGCCGCCGGTGCCGTTGAAATTGCCGGTGCCATAGCCCTCGGCTTCGAGATTGACATTGCCCGCGAACGACAGCGAGCGCCCGCCGCTCGCCGACAGCGTGATCGCGCCCCCCTGCGACGCCGCCGTCGCCAGGCTCTGGCTAGTATCGACGACGAGCCCGTTCTGAAAGGTGGTGGATGCGGTCGACGTGTCGATCGTTACCGCCGCGCCGGGCGAGCGGATGAGCGTGTCGCCGCCATAGGTGCCGCCCGAGAGGGTGAGCGCGTTCTTGCTTTGCACATAGATCGGGCCGCTCAGGTTCGCACCCCCGCCCCTGATGCTGACGCTTCCCGTCCCGGCGCCCGCTGAGGGGTCTCCGAGGTCGCCGATCGCGGTCCCGGCCACGTCGCGTCCAGCCGACAGGACGATGCCGCGTGGCGTGCTTTCCGCACCCGAGGCGACACTGAAGCCGATGTTGCCGCCCAGCAGCATGGTGATCGCAGTGTTCTTCGGAATGGCCACCGCGTAGATGCCGTGACTGGGCTCGCCCGCGACATCGACCTGGACGGTCGTGCTGCCGCTGTGCGTGATGGCGTTCGCCACCGACGTCCCCCCGCCCAGCGGAACCGAGATGTCGAAAAGACCTCCATCCCCAGCGATATTGGCCTGGACCGCGGCGACATAGGCGACGGCGCCCCGCGCATTGACCGATCCCGCCTGCTCGATCTGCGGGGCGAGCACCGCGACGTAATTATCAGCGGTGATATTGGTCGATCGGATTTCGATCTTGGCGGTGGCGGTGCTGACGCCGGTGTGGGCGCCCGCGACAAAGCCGTCCGTATCGAGATCGGCGTTGATGTTGGGAACGTCGGCGGTGGTCAGGAACAATCCTCCGACGTCGATCGTGGCGCCGCTGCCGACGAGGATGCCGCCGGGGCTGTAGAACCAGACATTGCCGCCCGGAATGAAAGCGCCGTTCGCATCGCGCACCCGACTCTGGATCAGGCCGTTGAGCGACACGGGCCGGCTGGTGTTGGCGCCTGTCGGAAGCAGCCGGTTGAGCACGGTGAAGCCGCCCTGGTTGCCGAACTGTTCCTGGAAGGTGGCGACCGTTCCTGAGGGCATGATGTCGATCGTACCGGTGCCGGCCTGGGCATTGGCGGTCGCCGTCCAGTCGATCACCGCGGTTGGGGCGGTGATCGTGACGGTATCCACATTGTCCCCGCGCGAGATGGTGAAATTGGTGCCCTGATAGAAGGTGCCGGCGCCGTTGCTCATGTCGGTGCCGCTCGGCATCGCGTCGAACGCGCCGGTCATGTTCTGCGCGATCGTCTCGCGCGTCGGCATCGCCAGGATCGTCGCCACCGCGAGGATCGAGGTGACCGTGCGGGCGCGGTTCCGGCCGCCGCGATTGGCGCGGGCGAAGGGGTCTCTGGGGCGGGTCGGATCACGCATTGTCACTTGTCCATCATGGGTTGCCGCCGAGTTCGCCAAGGCCGTCCTCGCCGCTCCACAGGCTGCTGTTGCCGCTGCTGGTGACCGGCGTGTCGATCTGCTGGCCGCCGGCGCCGACCCTGCTCATGTCGATCAGGACGTTGGCGCCCGCAACATTACCCGACGCGGGCGCGGCGCTATCCTCGCCGCTCTCCTCGTCACCGCCCTCATCGGCGGCGGAATCCCCGCCCGAACCGTCATCAGCGGCCGCGCTCGCGGCGGCGGTGCCGCTGTCGCTGGAGCCTGAGGCCGAGCCGCCGCTGTCGCTCCCGCCGGCATCCGCGCCACCCGAGCCGCTGGCCGAGCCCCCGCTGCTGGACACATGCGTGACCTTGAGGCTCGATTGGACGCTTGTCGTGATCTTTGTGGTCTCCGTCTGCACGACCTCGATCACCTCCGGATCCTCCGTCACCGGCGGCGGTGGCGAGGGAGGGGGCTCCTCCACGGGAGGTGGTGGCGGCGGCGGGGGAGGTGGCGGTTCCTCGACCGGCGGCGGAGGGGGAGACGGAGGCGGTTCCTCGACCGGCGGTGGTGGCGGTGGCGGTGGTGGCGAGACCGGCGGATCGACCACGGGCGGCGGCGGGCTGACCTGCCCCGTGTTGACCGCGAGGGCGAAGCTGCGCTCCACCGTGACGTTCGCCGAATCGGTCACCGTCACGGTGAAATTATAGGTGCCCACGCTGGTCGGCGTGCCGCTGATCACGCCGGTGGTCGTATCCAGCGTCAGGCCGGGCGGAAGGAATCCCGGCGGCACCGAATAGGTGTAGGGCGGCGTGCCGCCCGAGACGACGATCTGCGTCGAATAGGAGGCGCCGACGGTGGCGCCCGGCGGCTGGGTCGGATCGATCTGGGGAGGCTGCGGCGGCGGCCCCAGGCGCGGCGTGGGCGGGGCACAAGTCTGGCCGTTGACGGTGCAGCTCGAAAAGCTGATCGTCCCGTTTGGATCCAAGAAAAAGTCCACGGCGGTGGCCACGCCGCTGCCTGTCGTCACCTGAAAATTGCCGAGATTGATATTGCCGTCGCCCGCCGACACCTCGTTCTGGGCCGGCGCGGGGCTGGTGCCGAGGGCCCGGATCGTCGCCGATGCCATCGAGATCGAGCCGCCCGCGGTGTTGATCAGGAAAAAGCCTTCGGACGAGCCGCCGCCTGTCGCTTCAAGCCCCGACAGTTCGGCGGTCAGCGTGTTCAGCGTCAGGGTGCCGGGATCGTTCGGGGTAAGCACGGTCGAGGGGTTGTTGGGGTCGACCGCGAAGGACGAGAGCAGCCTGAACGTGCCGCCCGAAGCGCTGCCACCGGTGCTGCCGGGTCCGCCTTGGCCATCGGCGATGATCGTCAGCGCGTTGTTGATCGTGGCGGTGCCCCCGCGCACCATCAGCTGCGCATTGCCGCCGTGCCCGAAGCCGCCCGTCCCGCTAGTCGATGCCCCACCGCTTCCCTTGAGGTTGAAAATGGTGGGACCGCTGATGGTCAGGTTGGTCGCGCCGTCGTCGGCAAAGCCGAAAAAGGTGCCTCCATCTCCGCTTCCGCCGGTCGCGCCGGCGCCCGAGCTGTTCCCGCCGAGCCCCAGCGCATCGCCATTGAAGCCCTGCAATAGCTGGAGCGAGCTGCCGGCGCGCGCGTCCATCTGGACGTGACCGCCCTCGCCGATGCCGCCCGAATCGCCCGATCCGCCCTCGCCCTCCACCGAGGCGGCGACCAGGCCATTCGCGGACACCGACGCCCCGGAGTTCGAATAAAGGCCGACGATGCCGCCCTGGCCCAAGCCGCCGGGCCCGCCGCCTTCGGTATTCGCGCCGACGCCCCGTGCCGACAAATCGCTATCCACCATCGACAGCGCGCCGAGATTCGTCGCTGAGAACGCGATCGAGCCGCCCGTGCCGTTGCCCGCCACCTGCTGCCCAAAGCCGCCGACGCCGTCCGCATTGACGCTCAACGCAGTGAGGAAGGTGATATGGGAGTTGCTGCCATCGACATAGGCGCTGAAATTCCCGCCCGAGGAATCGCCGCCGACAGCGTTGCCCGATCCGCCCTGTCCGTCGAGCGTGATGCTGGACGGCACGCCTCCCGCGCTGATCGTCGCGCCGCTGTTGCTGGTGAAATTGATGACCCCGCCCAGGCCGACACCACCCTGGCCGGTGGCCGATTGTCCGCCAATGCCGCGCGCCGACAGCGCGAAACCATCGGCGAACGCGATGTGGCCGCCCGAATTGGTGCTGAGAAAGATGTTGCCGCCATGGCCCTGACCGCCATCGCCGGCGGTGGGTATGCCACCACGGCCGTCGGCGACGATCGACACCGCGCCGCCGAAGTCGATCGCGCCGCCCAGCGCCTGAACGAAGACCGAGCCGCCCGTTCCCGAGAAGTTCTGATTGCCGATGCCTTCGGCGCGGATGGTGAGGTCGGTGTCGAAGACCAGCGGGTTGCCGAAAGCGCTCAGCGAAATCTGCCGGCCGACGGTATTGGCTGCCGTCGCGCTGAGGCTCGAATCGATCGTGGTGACGCCGTGGAAGACCCCGCCGATGATCTGCAGGTTGGGGGATTGCGCGAGCCAGGTGAGATTGGCGTCGTAGATATTGTCCTGGAAGGAGAAGCCGCCGCTTCCCTGTGTCCGAATCCCGCCGGCGGACGCGGTGAAATGGCTGCCGGTGAGAAAGAAGAATTGGCCGCTGCCGTTGCTGTTGGTGAAAACCGTGTCGCCGTTGAACGTGGCGTTGTTGAGGAAAAGCGGTCCCTCTCCGCTCAGGCTGACCGACGAACCGCTGCCGAATGTGGCGCCGCTGAAGTTGGTCGTGGAAGAGGAGGGAATATAGACCGGGCTGCTGAAGCTTCCGCCGCTCAAGGAGGCGGAGTTCGTCCCTTCGGTGCCCGCCGATAGACCGCCCGGGCTGCCGAACGACGGATTGACGTCGAATCCCGCCGACAGCACGACGCCCTGATCGGTCATCACCGCGCCATTGGCGACCTGAAAGCCAAGATTGCCCCCCGACAGCGCCATCGAGATCGCGGTGTTCTTGGGGATTGCGACCAGATAGATGCCGCGTGAAACGCCTGCCCCGTCGGCGACGACCTCGGTCGACCCGCCATGCGCGATCGCCGTGGCCGTGGCGGTTCCGCCACCCGCGGGGATCGAGATGTCGAACAGGCCGCCACTGATGCTGATATTGGCCTGCGTGGCGGCGACATAGGCGACGCTGCCGTCCGACTGCACCGTGCCGTTCTGGATGATCTGGGGCGCTATGACCGCAAGATAATTGCCGGTGTTGATCGTGGCGCCACCGGCGATCTGCACTGAGGTTCCCTGCGCCGCGATCTGGGTGTTCACCGATGCTCCGACGCTGCCGATGTCGGCGGTCGACAGCACCAGCCCGCCGACATCCAGGGTGGCGGTGCTGCCCACGAGGATGCCGCCCGGGCTGTAGAACCAGACGTTGCCGCTGAGACCGGTGACCGCGCCGGCATTGTCGCGGAATTGGCTGATGACATGGCCATTGAGCGCGATCGCGCGCGTCGCGTCGGTGGGAAGGACGCGGTTGAGGACGGTGAAGCCGCCCTGGTTGGCCGCGCTGTTTTCGAAGGTGACGCTGTAGCCGCTCGGCAGGAAGTCGATCGCGCCGCCGCCGCTCTGCGTGTCGAAAGGCGTCCAGTCGATCACCGCGGTCGGCGAGTTGACCGTGATCAGCGATCCGCTGACCGTATAATCGGTGGTCGAAGCCTGCGCCGGATTGCCCTGAAAGCCGGCGATGACCTGCGCGCCCGCCTCACCGGCCGGCAGCGCTAGGATCGTCGCCACCGCCAGCGCCGAAGTTAGCGTCCGCGCATGGCTCCGCCCGCCGCGGCCGCGGCGGGCGAAGCGATCGGCGGGGCGGATGGCCTGGCGCATCAACGATCGTCCTACGGCCACAGCTTGCTGGTAAGCGATACGAGGAAGCGCGGGTCGTGGTTGCGGGTCTGCAGCCCGGCGCGCTCGAGCGGAATGGCGAGCGTGGCGTCGAGCCGGAAGCGGTTGTTGAGCGTCGCGCGCGCGCCTGCGCCGATCGAGACGAGGCGGTCGGGATTGGGCACGCCCGTGCGGTTGATCTTTTTGCTCCACGCCCAGGCGATGTCGGCGAAGGTGTAGGGCGACACCGAGAAATTGACCTTGGGCAGCGGGGCCATGCGCGGAAAGCGCAGCTCGAAGCTGCTGCCGAGCCCATGATCGCCGATGATCGCGCCCGGATCATAGCCGCGCCCGATCGAGAAATTGCCGCCCGAATATTGCTCGAAGCTCAGCAGCGGCGTGAACGCATATTGCGCGCGCGGCGCCGCCATGATCCAGAAGCCGTTGCCGAGATTATATTCGAGCGTGGCCGAGGCGCGGATCAACGTCGAGGTCGGATCGCCGAACGCCCGGCTGGGATTGATCGCTGTCACAGGCCGGGTGCGTGGGGTGGCGTCGAATATATCGAGCCCCTGGCGGAATTCGACTGTACCCGAGGCGCGCCACATCGGCACACGGCGCTCGGATATGTCGGCGGCGTCCATATCGAGCCTAAGGAACCCGACACGCAGATGATCGCGATTGATCGGATTTCCGCCAAAGCGGACAGTTTGATTCACATAGTCGAGACCAGCAGCGCCAAGGATGCTAAAGGCCTGCGTGCGCACCAAGGGATAGCGTAGCTCGCCCGTGGCAAAGAGCGTTCGCGCGGTCAGGATCGATCCGGGAAAACCGGCGACGGGCCCAATATCGGGCTTCGACCAGGCATAAGTGAAATTGCCGCTCCAGGTGAGCCCCTCACGGCCGAGCCTCGCGTCATAGCCGAGCTGGACGATCTGCTGTTCCTTGAAATCGGCGGTGCTCGACACCGAGGCGCTCAGCCGGTCGCCGCCGAGCAGCCCATAAGTCTGCGCCGCAAGCGCGCCGGTCCAGCGCCCCGCGCTGCGCGAGGAGAAATTCTGCAGATTGGCGCTCACCTCGAACGGCGTGCGGATCACGCTGACCTCGCCGACCAGCTCGCCCGGCGCGCCGCCCGCGGGTTTGAGCGCGAGCCGCACCTCATAGCCCGGCAGGTCGCGCGCGAGCAGCAGATAGCGCTCGGCGACATAGCGGTTGAAGATCTTCTCCTCGGTGAGATGCGACAGATAGCCGGCGAGCAGCGTCTCGGCCTTGCCCGCGTCGCCGCGCACGCGGATCGCGACGACCTTGGCGAACAGCACCTCGAACTTGACGACGCCATTCTCGATCCGCTGCACCGGCACCTGGACCGCGGCGAGATAGCCCTTGCGGCGCAGCGCGGTCGCCGCAGCGTCGCGGATCGTGCAGATCGTGCTGATCGGCCGGTCGGGGCCGAGCAGCTGGGCATAGCTTTGCTTGAGCTCCTCGGGGCTGACACCCTGGAGATTGTGGAACTCGGCGGCGTCGATCGTCACCTTGATGTCGGCATAGGCCGGCGCATCGAGCGCGCAGGGCGCGCGTTCGATATCGCCGTCGATCGTCAGGCGCGCGCCGCGCGGCGTCTGTTGCTGCGGCCGGCGATCGATTTCCTCGCGGGTCGGCGCGAGCTGCTGCTGAGTCGGAACGGCTTGAGCCTGGAGCGCCGTGCCCGATACCATGGCGGCAAGCAGCGCCGTCGTTGCGGCTGCTGAAAAAAGCGACGTGCGCAAATCTTCCCCCGAACCCTTCAGGGGCGAACCCCCTCCGCCCCTGTCCACGTTTAGTCGGCTTTGCCCCGATTGTCATTGCAAGACTATGATATTTCATCCGTCTCGCCGATCCTGTGACGACAGCTGGGCCAACCTCACACACGCGGCCGTTATAGACGCATTATCACCCCGGTAAACGCACTAACGCACAATGCGCACGGCCCGTCGCGCGTGCTGCGCCGCAATGAAATCTTGCGCCGCCGTTCCGCGCCGCCTAGAAGCCGCGCCGCGACAGGTCCCGGAAACGGGAAAAAGGGAATTCGGAAGCGGGATCGTCCCGTCGGCCGAGGCTGCCCCCGCAACTGTGATCGGCGAGCGATCGTCCACCCGCGTCACTGGATGCCTCGCATCCGGGAAGGCCGGACGGTTCGCTGAGACCCGAGAGCCAGGAAACCTGCCTGTTGCGGTCGTTCCATCATGCGGGCGGGGTGCACCACATGATCGAGGCCAGACCTCGCGTGGCGACATCGAACGGGGTCGCACGCGAAGGACATATCGTCGCGCTTGGCTGTGATCCCGATGGCTCGATCCATTGGAGTATGTCCATGCGCACCTTCACTATCCCCCTCCTTACCGCATTGACGCTGTTGCCTGGCGCCGCGCGCGCCGAAGAGGCCGACAGCGACACGATCGTCGTCACCGCGACTCGCAGCGAGACGAAATTGTCCGAAGTCGGCAAGTCGATCAGCGTGATCGGCCTCGACGAAATAGAGCAGCGCCAGACGGTGCCGCTCGCCGATCTGCTGCGCACGCTGCCCGGCGTCACCATCCAGCGCAACGGCGGCCCGGGCTCGACCACGAGCGTCTTCATCCGCGGCGCGCAGAGCGACCAGACGGTCGCGTTGATCGATGGAGTCAAACTCAACGATCCGGCGTCGCCGGGCGGCGGCTTCAACTTCGCCGACCTCATGACCGACAATCTCGAGAGCATCGAGGTGTTGCGCGGGCCGCAATCGGTGCTGTGGGGTAGTCAAGCGATCGGCGGCGTCGTCAACATCATCACCCGCGCGCCGACCGAGCGCTTCGCCTTGTCCGCGCGCGGCGAATATGGGCGCTATGACTATGGCCATCTGAGCGGTAATGTCTCGGGCACGGTGGGCCCCGTCGCGCTCAGCGCGGGCGCGGCTTATCTGACCACCGACGGCTTTTCGACCTTCGACCGCGGCACAGAAGATGACGGCTATCATCTGTTCGGCGCCAATCTGAAGGCGGTGGTGACGCTCGCCGATCAAATATCACTCGATCTGCGCGGCTATTACACCAAGAGCAAGGTCGATCTCGACGGCTTCCCACCCCCCAACTTTGTGTTCGGCGACACCGACGAATATCAGCGCCAACAGCAGCTGGTCGGTTATGCCGGGCTCAACGCCGCGCTGTTCGAGGACAAGCTCAAGAACCGCTTCGCCATCGCTTATACGCTGGTCGACCGCGCAAATTACGATCCCGCCGGCGCGCCGGTGAAGAATTTCGATGCGCGCGGCCGCAACATCCGTTTCGAATATCAAGGTATCGCCGAGCTGAGCGATTCGGTCCACGCGACGTTCGGCGCCGAACATGAGCAGCAGCGCTTCCGCACCGTCAGCGCCTTCTTCGGCCGCGCGGTCGCAAAGGCGAACACCGACAGCGTCTATCTCGATCTCCATGCGAAGCCGCTCACCGGGCTTACGCTCGGCGCCGGGGTCCGTTACGACGATCATAGCGCGTTCGGACATGCGACCACCGCGAGCGCCGAGCTGGCGTACAGCCCCAATGAAGGCGCGACCACGCTGCGCGCGAGCTATGGCGAAGGCTTCAAGGCGCCGTCGCTCTATCAGCTCTACGGCGATTTCGGCTTTCTGGGCTTGCAGCCCGAAAAGGCGCGCGGCTGGGACGCCGGCGTCACCCAGCGGTTGATCGGCGACACGCTCGTCGTCAGCGCGACCTGGTTCGAGCGGCGGGTGACCAACCAGATCGACTTCGATCTCGGCACCTTCACCTATGCCAATATTGCTCGCGCGCGATCGCGCGGGGCGGAGATCGAGCTGCGCATGGCGCCGACGCGCGATCTGCGCGTCACCGCCAACTATACGTTCACCGATGCGCGCAACCGCGAACGCAGCGATCCCAATTTCGGCAACGAGCTCGCCCGGCGTCCGCGGCAGAGCGTCAACGTCACCGCCGATTATAGCTGGTGGTTCGGCCTGACCACCGGCGCGACGGTCTCGCATGTCTCCGGCAGCTTCGACAATGCGGCCAACAGCGTCCGGCTCGGTGACTATGTGCTGGTCAACCTGCGCGCCGCTATGCCGGTTACGGCGGAGGTCGAACTGTTCGCGCGCGTCGACAATCTGTTCGACCAACGCTATGAGACCGCCGCAGGCTTCGGCCAGCCGCGCCGCGCCGCCTATGGCGGGGTTCGCCTGCGCTATTGACCGGCGCGAAAGAGGACAGGACCGGCGGGGGGTGATGCCGGTCCTGTCTGTCGCGGCTGGCGGCGGATCGGAACGGATGCTGCTTCGGATTGGGACGAAGCAGGAACGAGCCGTCGCCGCCAACCGCGACCCGCCCGCTATAGCCGCCCGCGACGGCGCGGGTAACGCGTTGAAATACGATCAGGGAAAGCCCGTAGCCGGAGCAGCCCCGCCGCGCCCGGCAAAGCGGGTTCAATCTATCGTCCAGCCGGCAATGACCGCGGTGCGCATCGCGGCGAGTAGCGAAGGCGCTTCGAGCTGCGCGAGGATGCGCGCGCGATGGACCTGAACCGCTCGTGCGTCGAGGCCGTTGGCCTCGCCGATGTCCTGATGCGTGCGCCCGCGGATGAGCGCTGCGAAGATCCCGGACTCGAACGGGTCAAGCCGCGCGAGTCGCGCCTGGGCTTCGGCGACGCGAGCAGGGGATTCGGCGCCGTAATCGATCAGATAAAAGGCGCGATCAACCGCCTCGAGCAGCGGCCGCGTCTCGTAGGGCTTGAACAGGAAATCGACCGCGCCGGCCCGAAACGCCTCGATCGCCATCGGCAGGTCGCCGAAGCCCGTGATCACGATCGTGCGAAAACGTTCGGGGTGGCGGGCCAGAACCTGCATCACGCCGATGCCGTTCACGCCTCCGAGCTGGAGGTCGAGCACGACGCAGCCCGGCTCGAGCGTCTCGAACACCTGAAGGAAGGCGTCACCGCTGCGATATTCGCGGCATTCGAACGGGCCATGCTCTTCGACGAGGCTCACGATCGACGCGCGGACGACAGCCTCGTCGTCCACCACATGGATGTATCGCTTTACTGTCACGGTGAGCAATCACTCATGCGCACCATTTCCCCCTGCTTCAAAAGCGCTGCCATTCCAGCTGGTTAGCCACTCCGTTACGGTGCCGCAAAAAAACTCGAAGATCAATGGTTCGGTGTAGAAACAATATCAGTTACACGCCCGTCCTTCGATTAAAATCCTAAACGTTTGTTTTTAAAAATGATCGGGTGTGAGCGATACAAGCAAAATAATGTCAATAATTTTGGTAAATTTCTCTCCAACGAAACGCCCACCGGCAATATCATAGGAGTGAATTGATGCCCATGCGGGCATTGGTGTTTTTATTATTAGCGATAGCAGAACATTTCCCGCATTTTATAGCGGCTATGTCGCCCTGCCGCCGGCGGCGGCGCGCTGCGCCGCCCCTGTGGAATGATCTGCCGCCCTTCCCCGGCAGCTATCGCCAACCGCCCCGCATCGCCCCTCCGGGCTTTTACCTAGATCCACCGCCGGAGTGGCTCCCGGCGAATGCGCCGCGCCGGAGTGATCGGCGCCAAAAACATCCGGAAATGCTTGGTCGCGATAGAAACGCAGCGTTAACGGGTTTGCCTTAGTGACGCAGCATGGGCTGAACGCCTTCGGAACGGGATGACGCGCGTGCCTCAGACGATTTTAACGGTTGATGACTCGCCCAGCATCAGAATGCTGCTTCGTTTCGCCCTGGCCGCGCAGGGCTACGCCGTCGCCGAGGCCGAGGACGGCGTCGCCGCGCTTGAATGGCTCGCTGCCCATGAACGTCCCGATCTGATGATCACTGACATCAACATGCCGCGCATGGACGGCTTCGAACTGGTCGAGGCCGTGCGCGCCCAGAGGCCGTACAGCGATATGCCGATCCTCGTGCTGTCCACCGAAAGTTCGGAAGAGAAGGTCGAGCGCGCGCGTTCCGCAGGGGCCGATGGCTGGATCGTCAAACCGTTCGATCCGCAGCAGCTCATCTCGACCGTCCGCGCGGCCGCAGCCTGAGGAGGATAGGATGACCTTGATCAGCCAGGACGAGCTCCTTGCCATTCTCGCCGACGAACTCGATGTCGCCCGCAGCCAGCTCGAAGCTCTCGGCACAGCGCTGATCAGCGACCCGGTCGTGGTCAAGGGCCACATCACCCAGCTCCAGGCGCTCGACCATGTCGGCCAGCGCTGCGCGTCGGTGGCCGCGATCCTGCGGTCGGACGATCTTCACGCCGCCAGCCATTCCGCCACGCTCGAAAGCATCCCCGCGCGACTCGCGACGCTGGTCGCGGCGATGGGACAACGGCACCACTGAACGCGTCCGACCGGCCGGCATTGCCCCATTCCAGGGCCGGCCATCTGCGTGCGCCGTCATCGCTGGCGCGCGCCCAACGACCGCGGTCGCCGTCATTGCCCCGTCATCGCCAGGGTGGAAAACGCCGGCCGGAGCGCCGGGTTTTACACAGTCGGGGATTGGCGATATGATCGCTCTCATGGAATCGGACCGGATCCAGAAGCTCACCGAGGCGCAGCGTGTCTGCCTGCGCATGGTGCTGCTGCATCTTTCCTCCAAGGACATCGCCCGCGAGCTCGGCATTTCGCCGCACACGGTCGATCAGCGTCTGCGCATGGCGATCCAGGCACTGGGCGTTGCAAACCGGTTCGAAGCCGCGCGATTCCTCGCCAAATATGAGGGCGCGCCGACATATCAATCAGCCGTATATCAATCGCCGCATGTTGCTCCAGCAGCCATCCCTGCCACTGTCGGGTTGTCCGACATTCATGGGGGGCAGCAGGGTGACAACAGCTTTCAAGGCACAGCGGTACGAGAGGAACAGCTTGCGTTCCGAACACCCGCTTTCGCCGGCGGCAGCGCTTTCATCAATCTGCCTTTCCCCACGCCGGGGAGGGAGCGAAATGACCTAAATATCGTTCAAAGGCTGGGCTGGATCGTTTCGATCGCGATAGCCTCGGCCTTGGCCTTCGGCGGGGTACTCGCCGGGCTCGACGCGCTGAAGCGGCTTTTCCAGGCCTAAGGCGCCTCCAAAGTTTTTCACAGCATCGTCCAACAGGGACGCGCTGGCCCCGAGAGCGGCCGCGCGAAGGGAGACTCTCATGTTCAATCGCCAGATCATCTTGAAGCGTCGTGAACTTGCCCAGGGCGTGGCCGATCGCCTGATCGCCGCCGAGCATGCGATCGATCTAGCCATCGCCCGCACCGCTGAACTGACCGGCTTCATTCCCGCGGTCCGCGCCGAGGCCGAGCTGCCCTGCGAGACCGCTCAGGAAGCGCTGGAATATGCGGCCGAGAGCTTTTCGGCGCTGATCAAGGCGCGCGCCCAGATGATCGCCAGCCATCGCGAGCTGGCCGTCGCCAAGGACGAAATCGGCCTCAAGACCGTCGCACTCGGCGGCTTGGTTCCCAAGCCCTCGACCGCCCGCATCAGCCATCTGGCCGAGGTCGGCAGCGTCGCCGCCTGACATCGGGCGTAATAGGAATGGTGGTCATCGACCTTGGACTTGATTGGAGCACGGGCTTATGATCCGGTCCACGAATGCCTCCCTTCCTATATCAATTGGTCTACCTGTTCGCGCTGGTCGCTGCCTGTTCCTATGCGGGATGGGCCGGCGGCTGGTCCGAGCGGGCGGGAGCCGCGATCATGGTGATGGGTTCGGTCCTGTCGCTCGTGGTGGCGTCTCACGAGGAATGGCAATCGCCCGAGCTCGGCATCTTCATCGTCGATCTGCTGGTGCTCGCGGCGTTCGTCAATCTCACCCTCTACAGTGATAAGTTTTGGCCGATATGGGTAACATCCTTCCATTTGATCGCAGTGATCATTCATGTGGCCAGCCTCGCCGATCCTACGGTGGCGGCGCTGGCCTACGCGAGCGCGGCGGAGTTCTGGGCCTATCCCATGCTGGCCGGAATAGCGGTCGGCACCTGGAATCATCGCCGGCGGAAATCGATCCCGAGGGGGAATGCCGCTCGATACTAGAAGGGCTGCTGTCGCCGCTCGGCCTGGCGCATAGCGGCGCAATCGTCGACGAACTGCTCGACGAGTTCGGGAGCCTCCCGGCGATATTGGCCGCTGACGCCACCGCGCTCCATGCCTGCCTTCCCGAAGACGGCCAGGTCGTCGATTTTCTCGCCGCGGTCCGCGTCGCGATGCTGCATTCGCTGCGGGTCGAGCTCGGCCAGAGGCCGATCCTGTCGACCTCGGAAGCGTTGATCGACTATCTGTTCGCGAGCATGGCCTATAATGCGATCGAGCATCTGCGCGTGCTGTTCCTCAATTCGAGCAACCGGCTGCTGCGCGATGAGCTGATGGCGCAGGGCACCGTTAACCAGGCCCCGCTCTATCCGCGCGAGATCCTCAAGCGTTCGCTCGAGATCGGAGCGACCGCGCTGATCATCGTCCACAATCATCCGTCGGGCGATCCGACGCCGTGCCAGGCCGACATCAAGGCGACCACCAACCTGATCGCCGCCGCCCGTCCCCTCGAAATCGCGGTCCACGACCATCTCATCATCGCACGAAACGGCTGGCGCAGCCTGCGCGCGGAAGGGCTGATCTAGGGCATGCCGCAATCCGGGAAGAAGAGTAACAGCGTGATGGAAACCAGCATGATAAGGGACTTCGCACGACGGGTGATCGATGATTTCGGCGATCAGACCGACAGCTACGTCGCCAGCCGCATCGGCGTGCTGATCCGCGATGGCGACAATTACGGCGTCGGGCTGTGGAAGGCGGTCGCTTCGGAGATCGAAACCCTCCGCCCGCCGCGCGAAGATCTTCCGCGCAATCGCCACTGAGGCGACAACGCGGCGGCAGCTGACGAGAGAGGAAGTTCGACGCGGAAATCGCACGCCACGTGGCGTGCGATGGCAAAACAGATGACGGGAGCCGCGCAGAACGGCTCCCCAACGAGGTCCCGGCCGGCTGTCCTCCCCCCCCGATCCAGCCGGCCGGGCACACAGGGAGGAATTCCAGCCCCCCCAGGGCGGCGGACCGGCAAGGGGGCTTGTGGTCCGCCGCCCGACCCGGGTGGGCGCTGTTCGATATCTTCGATATCAACGATTGATACGGTCTAGCCCTCGTCCCCCATCCGCAGCGCGGCGATGAAGGCCTCCTGCGGAATCTGGACCGAGCCATATTCGCGCATCCGCTTCTTGCCTTCCTTCTGCTTCTCGAGAAGCTTGCGCTTGCGGGTCGCATCGCCGCCATAGCATTTGGCGGTGACATCCTTGCGCATCGCCGCAATCGTCTCGCGAGCGATCACCTTGCCGCCGATCGCGGCCTGCACCGGAATCTTGAACAGGTGGCGTGGGATCAGGTCCTTGAGTCGCTCGCACATGTGCCGGCCCCGGGCCTCGGCCGCGGCGCGATGGACGATCATGCTCAACGCGTCGACCGGCTCGCCGTTGACCATGATGCTCATCTTGACGAGGTCACCCTCGCGATAGCCGATCTGATGATAGTCGAAGCTGGCATAGCCGCGGCTGATCGACTTCAGCCGGTCGTAAAAGTCGAACACCACCTCGTTGAGGGGCAGCTCATAGGTGATCTGCGCCCGGCCGCCGACATAGGTGAGGTTCTTCTGGATGCCGCGCCGATCCTGGCACAGCTTGAGCAGCGAGCCGAGATATTCGTCGGGGACATAGATCGTCGCCTCGATCCAGGGCTCCTCGATCATATCGATCCGGTTGGGATCGGGCATGTCGGCTGGATTGTGGAGCTCGATCGTCTTGGCGTCTTCTGTCTTCGAATGGCTGAGGTTGAGCCGGTAGACCACCGACGGCGCGGTGGTGATCAGATCGAGATCATATTCGCGGGTCAGCCGCTCCTGAATGATCTCGAGGTGGAGTAGACCGAGGAAGCCGCAGCGGAAACCGAAGCCGAGCGCCGCCGAGGACTCCGCCTCGAAGCTGAACGAGGCATCGTTGAGGCGAAGCTTGTAGAGGCTTTCGCGCAGCTTCTCGAAATCGGCGGCGTCGACCGGGAACAGCCCGCAGAACACCACCGGCTGCACCTCCTTGAACCCAGGCAGCGCTTCGGCGGTGGGCCTCCTGGCGTCGGTGATCGTGTCGCCGACCGCGGTCTGGCTGACTTCCTTGATCTGCGCGGTGATGATGCCGATCTCGCCGGCCGCCAGCTCCCCCAGCTGCTCGAGCTTCGGCCGCATGCACGCGACGCGATCGACCAGGTGCAGCGTTCCATGCTGCATGAACTTGATCTGCTGGCCCTTTTTGAGCACGCCCTCGACGACGCGCACAAGGATGACGACCCCCAGATAGGGATCGTACCAGCTGTCGACCAGCATCGCCTTGAGCGGGGCGGTGCGGTCGCCCTTGGGCGGCGGGATGCGCGTGACGATCGCCTCGAGCACCTCGTCGATGCCGATCCCCGACTTGGCCGACGCGAGCACCGCGTCATCGGCGGGAAGGCCGATGATATCCTCGATTTCCTTCTTGACCTTGTCGGGTTCGGCCGCGGGCAGGTCGATCTTGTTGATGACGGGGACGATCTCGTGATCATGCTCGATCGATTGATAGACGTTCGCGAGCGTCTGCGCCTCCACCCCCTGCGCGGCGTCAACCACCAGCAGCGCGCCCTCGCAGGCGGCCAGGCTGCGCGACACTTCATAGGCGAAGTCGACATGGCCCGGCGTGTCCATCAGGTTGAGGACATAGGTGAGCCCGTCGCGCGCGGTGTAATCGAGACGCACCGTCTGCGCCTTGATCGTGATGCCGCGCTCCTTCTCGATATCCATATTGTCGAGCACCTGCGCGGACATCTCGCGATCGGTGAGGCCGCCGGTGCGCTGGATCAGCCGATCGGCGAGGGTCGACTTGCCATGGTCGATATGCGCGATGATGGAAAAATTGCGGATGCGGTCGATCGGAACGGTCACGAAAATCTCGATCAGTCAGGAGGGGGAATTGCGCGCGCCATAGCAACGCTAGCGCCCCGACGCAAAACGGGACACGCCGCAACGCCTCGCGGGCTGGCCAAAGCTGGCGAATTGGGGAATCCTCCGCGGCCACGGGCGCGATTCGCATGGGGATGCCAATCGGCCCGGTCGAGAGAGGAACGGGGGTTTCATAACGATGAAAAACGTCATTCTGGCGACAGCGGCCGCTGTCGCCTTGGCCACGCCCGCCGTCGCGGCCGATGCGCCGGTCAGCCTGGCCCGTTGCGACAAGCCGATCGGCAGCATCGCGGTGGTCGACGGCGACATGCAGGGCTGGACCAAATATGGCCTCGGCAGCCCGCGCCACCGTGGCGCGCGCGAGGGGCTGTTCGTCGAAGTCGGGGACGCCTATGGCAGCAAGGGCTGGGTTTCGATCGAGGATCTCAAATAGGCGTTCGGGCGAACGGGGTAGCGGGCGGCGCGGCGGGCGACCGGCCCAAAATGAGGCAATCCTGTCCTTTCGTCGCTTTCTGCAGCCTCGCCCGCAACATCCGGCCGGGCTATCGGTTATCCGTCGGACGCATTGGATAGAAGCCATGATCCTCGTGGTCGAAGACGAAGAGATGATAAGGATGGTCGTCGAGGAGGCGCTGACCGACGCCGGCTTCGAGATCGTCTCGGTGTCAACCGTCGGCGATGCCTTCGACGCTCTGTCCGGCCCCGATCGGGGCTTCACCGGTGTGGTTACCGATATCCGGCTGGGCGGCGAGGCAAGCGGCTGGGAAATAGCCCGCAAGGCGCGCGAGCTAAGGCCGCAGATGGCGATCGTCTATGTGAGCGGCGACAGCGGCGGCGAATGGGCGGTGATGGGCGTTCCGGGCAGCGAGTTCATCCAGAAACCCTTCGCAGGCGTGCAAATCTCGACCGCGGTGTCGATGCTGCTCAACGCGGCCTCGTCGACGCTGCCGCCGAAATAATTGGGCCTCCGCCGGTCCTCCCGCCCGCCGTCCCAGGCTAGCGCGCGATGAAGACCGTCGCCGATCCCGACGAGGCGCTGCTCAGCGGGCTCGCCCGGCTGCGCGCTAATATGGGCGTGCCGGCCGCCTTTCCGCCCGAAGTCGAAGCGGCGGCGGCCAGCGCCGCGGCGCGGCGGCCGGCCGATCATGTCGACCGCACCGATCGGCCGTTCGTCACGCTCGACCCCGCCACGTCGACCGATCTCGATCAGGCCTTCCACATCGAGCGCTCGGGCGAGGACCTCCTGCTGCACTATGCGATCGCGGATATCGGCTGGTTCGTCGAGGAGGGCGACCTCGTCGACGCCGAGGCCTGGCGGCGCGGCGCGACCATCTATCTGCCCGACGGCAAGGCGAGTCTTTATCCCCCGAGCCTGAGCGAAGCAGCGGCGAGTCTGCTCCCTGCCGGCCCTCGTCCCGCGGTCGTGTTCACCGTGCGGATCGCGGCCGATGGCGGCGCGCGGCTCGACGCAGCCGAGCGCGCGTTGATCCACAGCCGGGCGAAACTTGCCTATGACAGCGTGCGCGAGGCCGATCTGCCCGACGGCTTTGTCGAGCTCGCCGCGCGCGTCCAGGCCGCCGAGGCACGGCGCGGGGCTGCTCGGGTCGATCCCCCCGAGCAAGAGGTCGAGCGGCTGGATGCGCGCCGGTTCAGGCTTATGTTCCGCCCGAGGCTCGTTTCCGAGACGCGCAACGCGGCGCTCTCGCTGGCGGCCAATCTCGCCATCGCCGATTGCCTGCTGGCGCATCGCACCGGATTGTTCCGCGTCATGCCCGGCCCCGACGCGCACGCGATCGCGCGGCTGCGGCTCACCGCGCAGGCGATCGGGGTGCCCTGGCCGGGGGATGTCCCGCTCGAGGCGTTCGTGCGCACGCTCGACGGCAATGATCCGCAGCAAGCGGCCTTCATGCTCGCCGTTCGGCGAAGCGGGAACGGCGCCGCCTATGCGCCCTATCGCGACGGCCCGCGCCCCTGGCATGCGGCGATGGCGGCGAGTTATGCGCATGCGACCGCGCCGCTGCGCCGGCTCGCCGATCGCTATGTGGTGGCCGCGGCGCTGGCGCTGGCCAGGGGCGAACCCATCTCCACGCGGGTGACCGGCGCCTTCGAGAAGCTGCCGGCGGTGATGGCGCGCGCGGAAGCGCTGGGCAGCCGGATCGAGCGCGCCGTGATCGATCTCGCAGAGGCCGTGATGCTTCAAGACCGCGAAGGCGAGATTTTTTGTGCGCTCGTCACCGACGCTGACGAGCGCGGCGCGCGGCTCCAGCTTTGCGACCTTCCCGTCGTGACGCGCGTCGCGGCCCGGGGCGCGCGGCCGGGCGACAGGCTCCATGTCCGCCTCGTTGCCGCCGATCCGCAAGAAGCCACGCTCGCCTTCGAGCGGGTGGAGCAGCCGGATGCAGCGCTGGGGTAGCCGGCGAGAGGATTCCCGGGGCCCAATGTCATTCGCTTGTCGCGGAGGCCGATCGGCCGCGCGGTTTGCCTCGGTTCATCGCACGACATACCCGCATTACCGGTTCAGCGGAGGGTCTCGCTGCCGGTGTTCATGTGCCGGACAGGTTGATCTGAACACGCAAGGGCAGCTGGGGGATAAGATAAAAAGGAGTCGATCGATGCAGCTCATTTCCCAAAGGCCAAGAATTTCGCTTCTGCTCGCCGCGCTGGCCATTCCTGCGTCGGGCAGCTTGTCTGCGCAGCAGCAGAACCCGGATCCCAACATCGTTGTGGACGGCACGCCCGCGCAGGCGCCGGCAATGACCGCCGGACCCGAGATCAAAGGCGTCATCTCCGCGCGCAACGGCGACAAGATGAAAGTCACGACCGCCGACGGCGCCAGCACCATTATTGCGATCAACGATGCTACGCGGATCAAGGCCGGAGCGGGCCTGTTCGGTGGCAATCGCGGCAAGCTTTCTGCAGCCTCGCTGCTCAACGGGATCCCCGTCACCGTCAAAACTTTGCAGCCCGCGGATGGGCGATCGGGCGAGCTGGTGGCAAGCCAGATCAATTTCCGGAACAGCGACCTCAAGACCGCCACGATGATCCACAACGCGACCGCACAGCGCTTTGACGAACAGACTGCGGCGACGGAAGCGCTGCGCGGCCGGATGGGTGATATCGACAAATATAATATTAAGAACACGATCAATGTGCACTTTGACACCGGCAAGGCGGAGCTGTCCGCTGAGGACAAGGCCAGTCTCTGCAGCACGGCAACCTCAGCCCAGGCGACGGAAAACGCGCTGATGCTGGTGGTCGGTTACACCGATTCGACCGGAAGCGACGAATTCAATCAGCAGCTGAGCGAAAAGCGCGCCAATCGCGTCATCAATTATCTTCAGCAGGCCTGCGGCTGGAAACCCTATCGTATGCTGACCCCGACCGGGATGGCCAAAGCCGATCCGTTGGCCGACAATGATACCCCTGAAGGCAAGGCGCAGAATCGCCGCGTCGCAGTGAATATCTTGGTGAGTAAGAGCGTCGATGATCTGTGAGGCGCGCGGGGGCGGGCTTCGCTCCCGCCCCCGCGATGCTCCTCGCGGACATTTGAGCGGCCTCCGCAATCGGGCCGGGAGCGGACAACCCGCTTCCGGCAGATGCGGTTATTGGCCTCTTTCAATGTTCGATGCATACCGGTTCAATGCATCCCGCGGCACCAGCGTGTCCGGATCCTTGGCATAGGCGCGTAGGAAGAGGATAGCGGCATGCCGCGCATGTGCGTCCTTTTCCTTCGCGGTCGGGACGCCGCCTATGCCCCACATGCGTTGGAAATGAACCTCCGCGCCACTCAGCGCGAACAAATCCCTTCCCGCCGAGAGATAATCGTCGGTCCAGAGGATGTCGGAGAAGTTCTGGCGCAAATATTCGCCGATCACGACCTGGGTCTTGCCGGGGCCATGTTCGAAGAAAATCTTGGATATATCGGGGTTTCGGTCCGCTAGCGGACCGATCAGCCGGAACATGCTGATCACGGTGGGGGAAAGCGCGCGCTCGATTACCGAACGGCACAGCCGGGTCAGGCGCTCAAGAGGGTCGCCCTCGCCCAGCGCCGGTAATTCCATCTGCCTCCTTACGCCGGCGGCGGTATCCTCCACTACCGCCTCGAACAGGGCCTCCTTCGAAGGAAAATAGCTCCAGAGCGTGCCCTTAGAGCCGCCCAGCTTTGCGGCGATCGCCGACATGTTCGTGTCGGCATAGCCATGCTCGAAGAAATATTCTCGCGCCACGGCGATGATGTTGGCGCGCCTGGCGAGTCGCTGGCTCTCTCTCTTACCGATCGTCATGTCGATACCATATGGTACGATAAACGCTTTTGACAAGGGTGAAGGCGGCTCTCTGCTCGCGTCAATGGAGGGCAGTTTTAGCTCTACTGCGTACTGTGTAGGACGGTTAAAACCATCAGTTTTGGCGAATTTTAGCCCATTTTATTTCAGTAACATAGCAAAGTCGTACCACAAAGTATGATCTTGTGATTGACTTCCAGTCCCGTCGAGTGCAGATACGAATCGTACTAGGTGGTACGATCAAGGAACTGGACATGACATATCCTCGCTTTCGCGGGCTGGCCCTCCTGTTGGCCGGCTCCGCGATGATGACGGCTTGCGCCTCGGTGCCGGATCTCGGGAGACGCCCGGAAATCCGGCCGGTCACCGACGTCGCTTCAAGCCGGAGCCTGGCGCCCTCCGCCGCGGCTTGGCCTGAAGCGAGCTGGTGGTCCGCTTATCGCGATCCACAACTCGACAGCCTGATGGCCGAGGCGCTTGCCGGCGCTCCCGATCTTGCCGCTGCATCCGCCCGGCTCCGGGTGGCACAAGGCTATGCTCAGCAGGCCGGTGCTGCGCTCGCGCCGCAGATCGACGCGACCGCCAGCGGGGGGCTTGTCCAGCAGAGCCAAAATAATGGCGTGCCGCCGGCGCTGGTTCCGAGCGGCTGGGAAAAGAGCGGCAAGCTCGGCCTGGGGTTGACGCTCGATCTCGATCTGTGGGGCAAGAACCGGGCCGCGCTGGCCGCCGCACGGTCGGATGTCGATGCCGCGCAATTCGAACTTGCCGAAACCCGTCTGGTGCTCACCACCGGCATCGCCGCCACCTATGCCGACCTTGCAAAACTCCATGCCCAGCGCGACGTGCTGGTCTCGCAGCTGGCAATCCGGGCAGACACGTTGCGGCTGGTCACCGACCGCGTGACGGCCGGCCTCGATACCCGCGCCGAGCTCAAGCAAGCTCAGTCGCGCGTCCCCGCCGCCCGCGCGGAACTGGCGGCCACCGACGAAGCCATCGCACTGACCCGTAACGCGCTGGCCGCACTGATCGGCGCCGGCCCGGATCGTGGCCTCGCGATTGCCCGACCCAGCGCCTCGGTGCTGGAGGTAAGCGGGGTGCCGGCCGATGCGGCGATCAACCTGATCGGACGCCGGCCCGACATCGCTGCCGCCCGTGCCAGGGTCGAAGCCGCCGCCAGCCGGATCAACGTGGCGCGCGCCGCCTTCTATCCGAATATCAGCCTGTCAGGGCTGGTCGGCCTCCAGTCGCTGGGTTTCGACAATCTGCTCAAGGCAAGCTCCGCCTTCGGCAATGTCGGGCCGGCGGTTACGCTGCCGATCTTCCATGGCGGTGCGATCTCGGGGCAATATCGCGGGGCGCGCGGCCAATATGACGAGGCGGTCGCCCGTTATGACGCCAGCCTCATTCAGGCCCTCAAACAGGTCGCCGATGTCGTCGCCAGCCGCACGGCGCTGACGGTGCGGCTGAGCCAATCGCGGCAGGCGCTCGCAGACGCCGAGGAGGCCAATGCGCTCGCCCGGCAGCGCTATGAAGGGAGCCTGTCGACCTACCTCGACGTGCTCAACGCCGAGGAAACCGTGCTGCAGGCGCGCCGCGCCGTTGCCGAGCTCGAAACCCGCGCTTTCACCCTCGATGTTGCGATGGTCCGCGCGCTCGGCGGCGGCTTCGCCTGAAGCCAATCCAACAGGGGAACGATGCCATGTCTGCTCTTCGCCGCCTGGCCCGCCACCGGGCGACCCGCGTCATCGCCATCGGCGTCGCGGTCAAGCTCGCCGTCGGCGCGATCGCCTATGCGCTGCTCCTCGATATGCACCGACTCGCCACGGCGGCTCTGTAATCTCACATCACGAAGAAGGATTTCCCAATGGCTGATTATGACCTTCAGGAACCCGACGCCTTGGCGATCGGCGCCAAGCTCCCCCCGATCCAGACCCCAAGCAAGGCCGCAAGGCGAAAGAAGCTGTTGCTTGCGCTCAGCGCAGCGGTCGCGGTGATGGGCAGCGGCTATGCGCTGCTTGCCGATGACGATCATGTGAGCACCGACAACGCCTATGTGAATGCCGATGTCGCGCAGGTGACGCCGCTCGTGGCGGGACCGGTCGCATCCGTAGCGGTGGTCAACACCCAGATGGTGAAGCGCGGCGATATCCTCGTCAGGCTCGATGACATTGATGCCCGCATCGCGCTCGCCAAGGCTGAAGCCGAATGGCAGCGAGTCCGTCGTCAGTTCGGCCAGGTGGTCGCGACCGGCGGCGCGCTGGCAGCACAGGTCCGGGCGGGCGACGCCGAGGTCGGCCGGGCCCGTGCGCAGCTCGATATCGCGACGGCGGCTTTCGCCAAGGCCAAGGTCGATCTCGATCGCCGCGCGCGGCTCGCAGAGTCGGGAGCGGTTTCAGGCGACGAGCTGACCATCGTCCGCAACGCCTACTCGGCAGCCAAGGGCAATCTCGCTCAGGCCCGCGCCGGGTTGGCGCAGGCCAATGCCGCCCGCGCCTCGGCCCAAGGCAGCCACGCCGCCAATGAGGCGCTGGTGAGCGGCACGACGATCGACACCAATCCAGATGTCGCCGCCGCCAGAGCTAAGCTCGATCAGGCGCGACTCGACCTGTCCCGCACCGTGATCCGCGCGCCGATCGACGGCGTCGTCACCAACCGGCAAGTCCAGATCGGCCAGCGTGTCGCGCCGGGCAATCCGGTGATGACGATCGTCCCGGTCCGCTCCGTCTATGTCGACGCCAATTTCAAGGAAGGGCAGCTTGGTCGCGTCCGCCCCGGCCAGCCGGTCGATCTGACCTCCGACCTCTACGGTTCGAAGGTCGTCTATCACGGGCGCGTCGCTGGTTTCTCCGGAGGCACCGGCTCGGCCTTTTCGCTGATCCCGGCGCAAAACGCGACCGGCAATTGGATCAAGGTGGTCCAACGCCTGCCCGTTCGCGTGAGGCTCGATCCTGCGGAGCTGGCCGCCCATCCGTTGCGGGTCGGCCTGTCGATGGAAGCCGAGATCGACGTCTCGGACAAAGGCTGAGGTGATCGCATGAACGCCAACGCATCGCACCCGGCGCCACTGTCCGGAAGCACGCTTGTGCTCGCCGGCGTGGTGCTGGCGGTGACCAATTTCATGGTGGTGCTCGATACCACCATCGCCAATGTCTCGGTCGCTCATATTGCCGGCGGGCTCGGCATCTCCTCGAGCGAAGGAACATGGGTGATCACCTCCTATGCGGTCGCCGAGGCGATCTGCGTGCCGCTGACCGGCTGGCTGTCGCGCCGCTTCGGCACGGTGCGCGTGTTCGCGGGCGGGATGATGGGCTTCGGCATCTTCTCCTTCCTCTGCGGGATCGCGCCGAGTCTCGGCGCGCTGGTCGCCTTCCGCATCGGACAAGGGATCTGCGGAGGACCGCTGATGGCGCTCAGTCAGACGCTGCTGCTGCGCGTTTTTCCCAAGGACAAGCATGCGATGACGATGGGCATCTGGGCGATGACGACGCTGACCGCGCCGATCTTTGGCCCGATCCTAGGCGGGACGATCAGCGACAATTGGGGCTGGCACTGGATATTTTTCATCAACATCCCCATCGCCATCGCCTGCTCGCTGACCGCCTTCGCGGTGCTGCGCCCGGCTGAGACCGAGCGCGTGAAGGACGGTATCGACGGTGTCGGCCTCAGCTTGCTCATCCTCTGGGTCGGCGCGCTGCAGCTGATGCTCGATCTCGGCCGCGAGCATGACTGGTTCGGCTCACACCTGATCGTCACGCTCGCGGTCGTCGCGGCGATCGGTTTCGCGATATTCCTGATCTGGGAGCTGACCGAGGATAACCCCGCCGTGGACCTGCGCGCCTTCCGCCATCGCGGCTTCACGGTCGCGGTCACGGCGCTGATGTTCACCTACGGAACCTTCTTCGCCAGCCTCGTAATAATCCCGCAATGGCTGCAGGGCGCGATGGGCTACACCGCGACCTGGGCCGGCTATGCAACCGCGTTCAACGGTGTCGCCGCGGTATTGATGGCGCCTTTCGTGGCCAAACGGATGACCAAGGTCGATCCGCGGCGGCTGGTGTTCGTCGGTATTCTGTGGCTCGGCCTCACCTCGCTGCTGCGTGTTTTCTGGTGGAGCAGCGGCTCCGATTTCTGGACGCTGGCGTTGCACCAGCTGATCCAGGGCGCGGGAATGCCCTTCTTCTTCATCCCGCTCACCACCATTGCGCTGGGCGCGGTGGATGAGGAGGAGACCGCCTCGGCGGCGGGCGTGATGAACTTTCTGCGAACCATGGCCGGCGCGGTTGCGGTCGCAATCTCGACGACGCTCTGGTACGATGGTGCCGAGGGAAAACGCGCGGCCCTATCGGGCGTGCTGAACGGTGCGCAGGCCATGATGGACCAGCTCACCGCACGCGGCTTCAGCGTCGAGCAGGCCAGGCTGATGATCAGCCAGATGGTCGACCGGGAAAGCGTCGCGCTCGCCACGGGTCAGACGTTCGTGGTGGCCGCGCTGATCTTCGTCGCAGCTGCCTCGATCATCTGGCTGGCGCCCCGGCCCAGCCGCGCAGTCGACACCAGCTCGGTGCATTGATCCTGCACTCAGGAGAAAGACGACTTGGCCAAAGCGCTCGACCTGGCCCACGCCAGCGAGGCGAGCTCCTTGCCGGGGTGGTGCGGCGCGCGCGGCTGAAGCTGGTCGATTCCTGGCAGCGTTTGTGCCGCCGCGCCGCGACTAAGCGCGTTTGGGGCGGTGTAGCGACCTGGGCGGAGCTGAAGCTTGGGGCTTGCCTGGGCCATCGTTGAACCTATCACCGCCATTCAAGGTGCGGAAAGCTTCCGTCACTATGGGATCGGCATAACCGATGCGTGGCTTGCGGATCAGATTACAACGGCTGTTGGCGGCTTGGCGTGCGCCGGCGGCGCCCGTCATCGAAACCGGCGTCGCCGGCGGCCCGGTGTCGGACGCACCGCGCCCGGGCTGGCCGCGTCGCCCGTCCTGGCGGCGCATCGGCCTATGGTCCGGCTTCGCCGTCCTCGGACTGATCGCGTTCGCGGTCCTTTGGGCGACCTGGGTCGCGCCGCCCTGGGGGCCGATGCAGCCCCCGCAGAAACCGAGCTTCGTCTACCTCGCCGCCGACGGCACAGCGATCGCGCGGCGGGGCGCCGGGGAGGCGGCAGTCGACGCGGCTGCCCTGCCGCTGCATGTGCGCGGGGCGTTTATTGCGATCGAGGATCGGCGCTTCGCCGACCATGTCGGTATTGATCCGCGCGGGCTGGCGCGAGCGTTCTGGCACAATTTCCGCGCGGGCGGGATGGTGGAGGGAGGCTCGACGATTACGCAGCAACTGGCCAAGAGCGCCTTCCTCTCGTCCGACCGGAAAATCGGGCGCAAGGTGCAGGAGGCGGTGCTGGCGCTGTGGCTGGATGCTTGGCTGAGCAAGGACGAGATTCTGTCGCGCTATCTGTCGACGATCTATTTCGGCGATGGCGTCTATGGCCTGCGCGCCGCTGCGCGGCATTATTTTCAGAAGACCCCGGAAAAGCTGAGCGTCGGTGAGGCGGCGATGCTGGCTGGGATGGTCAAGGCGCCCAGCCGGCTCAACCCGACGGTGAACCTGAAGGCCGCGCAAGCCCGATCGGAGCTGGTGATCGCGGCGATGGCCGAGGAGAAAATGATTCCCGCAAGCGGGGTCGCCGGCGTGCGGCTCGCGGTGCCGCGGCTCGCGCCCGATGAATTGCCGGGCGGTACCTATTTCGTCGACTGGGTCGCATCGCAAGCGGAGGCAGCGGCGGAGGAAAACCGCGTCGGCGGGAAAGGCGGGCAGCTGACCATCGCAACCACGCTGGACCGCGACCTGCAAGAGGCGGCGACCAGGGCGCTGACATCGGTACTGACCACCTATGGCGGCGGGGTGCATGCAACCCAAGCGGCGCTGGTGGCGATGCGGCCCGATGGGCGGGTTGTCGCGATGATCGGCGGGCGGAGTTACAAGGCGAGCCCCTATAACCGCGCGACGCAGGCGCAGCGTCAGCCGGGATCGGCGTTCAAGCTGGCGGTCTACCTCGCGGCGATCGAGAATGGCGAGACGCCCGACACGCTGGTCGAGAATTCGCCGCTGACGATCGGTGGCTGGAGCCCCAAAAACTATGGTGGACGCTATGGCGGGCCGATGACCCTTCGCAGCGCCTTCGCCCAATCGAGCAACGTCGCCGCGGTGCGGATCGCCGAGCGGGTGGGGCTGGGCAAGGTCGCCGATGCGGCGAGGCGGCTTGGCATTACCGCGCGCATAACGCCAGGGCCGTCGATGGCGCTCGGCGCGTCGGGCATGACCTTGATCGAGCTGACATCGGCTTATGCCGCGATCGCGAGCGGCCATTATCCGGTGAAGGCAAGCGGGCTCGCGAACGCACCCCCTGCAGACGGACAGGCGATCGATCCGCGCGTGCGCGAGGCCATGCTCGACCTGCTGTGGACCGCAACCAACCAGGGCACGGGGCGCGGCGCGGCGCTCGGCATTCCGACCTTCGGCAAGACGGGGACGACACAGAATCATCGCGACGCGCTGTTCGTCGGCTTCGCCGGTGGCCTGATCACCGGGGTGTGGGTGGGCAATGACGACGACACGCCGATGCAAGGCGTGACCGGCGGGAGCCTGCCCGCGGCGATCTGGGCCCGATTCATGAGCGCCGCCGGGCTGCGCGCAGGCGACCTCGATGTGCCGCCGACGCTGATGGCGGCGATCGAACAGCGGCAGGAGGCCATGCGCGTGGCGGCCGAGGAGCGCGAGCTCACCGAACTCGAGGCGGCCGAAGCCGCCGACGCCGCCGACGACATCGACGACGGTTCGCCGATAGGGCGCTTCATCGAGGGGATTTTGCCGGGTTTCCTGCGCGGCCACCGCGAGGTGTCCCCGGACGAAGCCCGCGCCGATGCCGAGATCGCCGCCGAGGAAGATGCGCGCGAACAGCGCCGCGCGCGCCTGGAGGAACTGCGGCGGCGCAAGGCGGAGCGCGAGGGCGTATCCTTTCCGGACGAGGAGCAGCCTCGAACGCCGTAGAGCTCGCACCGGCTGCTCGTCCGACCGACCGCGCCACAACAGATCGGATTACGGTATCCAAGGGACCCAAAAACCAATGCCGGCGTTGTGGCTCCTGTTCAGGGAGTTGCGTGTGCGTCCTCATATCTTTACGCCGTTGATCATGCTTGCGACGGCGAGCCTGTCCGCCTGCGGCGACAGATTTCCGGATAGGTCCGGCTCTGCTGAGGCCAGCTGGTCCGGCGACACCGCCGACCAGCTCAACGAAGCGATCGAAGCGCGTGCCGCGCATGGCCTCGATCGCGTCGCCTTCCCCCTCGATGCGAAGCCGGGCAGCCCCGACGGTGACGCGGCACTGACCCGGGCCGCGCTCACTTACGCCGGTGCGCTCGCCCGGGGTCTGGTCGATCCAGCCAGGGCTTATGACATCTATACCGTTCCCCGCCCTTCACCCGACCTGCGGTCGGGCCTTCAGCAGGCCCTCAAATCGGGCAAGCTCGGCGAATGGCTGCAAAGTCTCGCGCCGCAGGATTCCAATTATCGCAGGCTGTCCGAAAGCTATCTCGCCCTGCGCAACAAGCCGCCCGCCGCCACGCCCGCGATCCCTGTGCCCGCCGAGCCGATCAGGCCGGGTGCTGCCGATCCACGCATCCCCGCGATCGCCGCGCAGCTCGCCAAATACGACTATCTTTCCCGCCCGGCACCCGGCGATCGCTACACGCCCGCGATGGTCGCCGCGGTCAGGAGCATGCAGGCTGATTATGGCCTGAAGCCCGACGGCGTGATCGGCAGCGACGTCACCGCGATCCTCAACCTCTCCGACGAGGAGCGCGCCCGCGCGATCGCTGTCAACCTCGAGCGGCTCCGCTGGCTCGAACGGAACCCGCCTGCCACCCGCATCGACGTCAACCTCGCCGCTGCCCGCCTCAGCTATTGGCGCGACGGCAAGCTGGTCGATATTCGAAAAGTCGTCGTCGGCAAGCCCGACCACGCAACGCCCCAGCTGGGTTCCCCCATCTTTCGCCTCGTCGCCAACCCGACCTGGACGGTCCCGCGCTCGATCGAGGCCAAGGAGATCGCCCCCAAGGGCCCATCCTATCTCGCGGCAAACAATATGAGCTGGCAGGACGGCTGGATCGTCCAGGGCCCGGGCCCGAAGAACTCGCTCGGCCTCGTCAAGTTCGACATGCACAACAACCGCGCCATCTATCTGCACGACACGCCCGCCAAGGCGCTCTTCGCGCTCCCCCAGCGGCAGCGCAGCCATGGCTGCGTCCGCGTCGATGATGCGCTCGGCTTCGCCACTATGATCGCCACCGATCAGGGGATCGCCGATCGATGGCGGAAGGCGCTGGCCAGCGGCGCCGAAACCCCCGTGCCCCTGACGCACGAAATCCCCGTCCGCTTGCTCTATCAGACCATATTGTTCGATGACACCGGCGACCCCGTCCTGCGCTCGGACCCTTACCAGTGGAATGATCGCATCGCCGCGAAGCTCGGCTTCGCCCCTGTCACCACCTACCGCCTGAAGTCGGACCAGGACGACGTCGGCCCCTGAGGGTCCTTCACGACACCCGGATCAAAGCCCGGCCTCAATGGGTCAGCTTTCGTGTTTTTAGACTAGCTCACGCAGCTTCGCGACGATCTGCTCCGTCGTAAACCGCTGACGTCCGATACGTTTCGCCAATTCCTATGCCCCCAATGCGCTCTCTTCAGAATTGGACCAGTTTTTCCAAGGCAGACCACCTTCGTCATGGTCGCTCGTATGACGATCCCGCCACAGGACATCAGCTGACCCAAGCGGCAGGAGCTCTGCGAGACACTCTTCTACACGCCCTGGCACTAGCTCGTAGAGCATCGCCCACTCGGCGGTATCAACCGCGTGCGGCGCAAGGTCTACGACCTGTCGGCAGACCGGCGCGGCTGCCCGGTCGCCGGCGTTGCCCGGCGCCGTAGCGAGGTCTGATTCCAGCGATGGCGCCGCTTGCTCGCGAAGCGGAGCGCGGGCTCGTAGAATGTGAGGCCCGAGCTGGCGCCCTGTTCACCCTGTCCACCTGACCGGAAAAGGACAGCGCTGGTGGATCGATCGCGGACGTCCGCTTTTGCGCGAGCAGGCGTGCGGTTCAAAGGGTCTTCAAATATTCAACCAATGCGGCCCGCTCCTGAGGGGTAAGCCGAGGGCCTAGGATTCCGGGTGCCCGCCGCTTGGGATCGGATGACGTATCGAAAAGGTGACCGCTATTCCAATTGCCTCGCTTGCTCGTGTCGAACGCGAAAGCACCGGCGATTTTATGGGACTGGTAACCCACTTTGACAGGATCAAACTCGCGGCTCCCCAGGTAGAAGGTTTTCGGGCGTTCATTCAGCGGCGACAACAGGTCGTAGAGCGTCGGGACCGAACCGTTGTGGAGATAGGGAGCCGTGGCCCAAATGCCGTCCAGCGGGCGCGCTTTATAGGCGGCTACGGTTGTTCCATTGGGCCCCGCTATGCCGTCCCGTATGCCGTTGCCACGATCTCCGTTCATACGGTCGCGATCGGCCTGCGGCACTTGCGGGATCTGGGTGTCATACCAGTGATTGACGACCTTCTCGACGACCTCGCCCAAGGCGGGACCGAAAGCATAGGTCTTGATCGTACCGTTGGTCGCGAGTTCCCCCCTGATGCCCAGCGCCGCCGGGATTGTCACCGTTCGGGCCTTCATGTCGAGCGCCTGCGCCGGATCGGTGCCGATACGCTCCACCGGGATCATCGGCATGCGAAGAAGGCGTTGGCCCGCGGCATTTGTGCGCGCCCAATGCGATGGATAGTCAGCGCTGCTCGGCTTGCTCCAGAATTCAGGGCTTTTTACCGGGGGGAAGTGACAGCTCTGGCAGTGCTGCCGGTACAGCGTCGCGCCTTGTGATGCGAGGGCGGCGTCGATTGGCGGCAGTACGCGGTCGGGCCAAGAGGGCGCGAGCAAGCCGTTGAACTTCCGTTGCGGCAGAGGCGGCGTGCCCATCAATAGCGCCTCGATCTTATAAAGATTATCGACGGGAATTGTCGATTTGAACAGGGTGGATGTGTCGCCCTTGAAGTTCACGAAAGCTCTGACGCCCATGGCTTCGCCCGCATTGCGCACCATGGGTTGCTCGATCGATCCGTTATACTGCACCCAATCGAACCAGCCGCTATCCCAAATATGCGGATAGGCGACAGGTGCAGATCGGGCCGCGACGTTGTCCATCCGCCCCATCTGCATCCCGAAGACCTCATTCCCGATCCTGTTGAGCGCGTCCAAGCGCCCGAAGCCTTCCTCCACCTCGGCGGCAGCGAGCTTACGCTCGATCGCCTGCAGCGCCTCCACGCGTTTGATGAACTTGCCCAACGCCTTCTTCAGCTGCGTCTCCTGCTCCGCCGTGTGATTCGGTCCGAGCACACGCTCGGCAAAGCGCCCGAAGCGGAACGGCAGCTTCTCGGTCAATCCGACCGAGAGCGCGAGGGCCATGCGGAATTTTCCCAGGTCGAGGAGCGCCGGTCCGCCCTCGACCAAAATGGCTGTGCCCTTATAGTCGATCTGGGCGGTATGGCAGGCGGCACAGGTCAGGCCCGCCTGATCGATGGCGCGCCCATCGGACGGGTCGTGTCCTGCTGTTCGCGCGAAGCCGACCGGCAGGCCGTCAGGATTGTGCTGCGGGTCCAATGTGCCCCGGATGAATCCGAACCGCGCGAGATAGTCTGCATCGCTGAGCAGTCCTGGCGATCTGATCGAGAATTCGGGCCGTTCAAGCGCCACGAACCAGGCATATGGCACGGGAATCGTGGAGGTGCCCTGAGACGCATGATGATACCATTGGCGTTGTTGCGGGGTCCATCCCTGATCCAGCCACACGGTTCGAGCTGGTGTGACCAGGCTCGGCAGTTCCGGTGGCTGTGGAATATTGCAGCCTGACAACCACAACAAAGCCGGAGCCAAGGCGGCGCGGACGAGGCGTCCTGCAACGTAGTGGATCATGCATTATTCCCCTGCATCCAGCTCGCGACATGCGGCGAGTGCCTGACATGTTGTCATAATTTCGCGACTTTTGCGCGCCGTTATTGGGTGATATGGTGAGCCGCACGCGAACTTCGCCTGGCGACAGGCTGCGATCAACGCGCATGAGCGACATCACATGCTGACCGGCTATCCGCTCACCCTGCGCGGCGAAATCCAGATGGCGGCGTGGGAATGGGGTGCGGGCCGCTATCCCGACTGGCGGGCCACCGCATTCTGCTCGCCGTTGATCCTGCTAGGAACGATCGCCATGCCACGCCGGACCTGGCGTGCATTCCGGCGTGGGCAGACATGCCAGTCGCTCCATCCGAGCCGGAAAGATCGGTGATGAACGAGAACGCACGTTCCGCCGCCGATCGGGACCACCCGATTATCCTCTTCGACGCCGAGTGTGTGCTCTGCTCCACCAACGCCCAGTTCGTGTTGAAGCACGACAAGGCCGGCCATTTCCGCTTGGCATCCATGCAGGGCGACGTCGGCGCGGAGATCTACCGGCGCCACGGCATGGATCCGCGCAACCCTAGCAGCATGATTGTGGTCGACGGCGACCGGGTGCGTCAGGATAGCGATGCCGTGCTTAGCATCTATCAAGGCCTGGGCTTCCCATGGCGCTTCCTTGGGGCCTTGCGCATCGTGCCAATGTTCCTTCGCGATCCCGTTTACCGATGGGTGGCACGAAACCGCTATCGCTTGTTCGGCAAGCGGGAGACCTGCTGGGTGGCTCCGCCTGAATATAGGGACAGGCTATTGTGAGCGTAGCGGGCGCGGCAAGCGTGAGGATCCTGATCCTTGGCGGATACGGTGTTTTCGGCGGACGACTGGCAGAACTCCTTTCTGACATCCCCGAGATCGAAATCCTCATTTGCGGCCGCGACATCTCCCGTGCCGAGGCGTTCTGCGGGCGGTATAGGGGGCAGGCGCGGGTTCGTCCGCTCGCGCTCGATCGCGCCGACATTGTCGCAGGCCTGCACGTGCAGAAGCCCGATCTGGTCGTCGATGCGTCCGGGCCGTTCCAGGACTACGGCGTCGATCGCTACCGTGTGATGTCGGCATGCATAGACGCGGGCATCGATTATCTCGATTTCGCCGACGCCGCCGATTTCGTGTTTGGCGTGACGCAATTCGATGCGCGGGCGAAGGACGCGGGAGTGTTCGTGCTGTCCGGCGTCAGCAGCTTTCCCGTACTGACCGCCGCAGTCCTGCGCGATATGGCGGAAACGATGGACATCGCCTCCGTCGAAGGCGGCATCGCCCCGTCGCCCTATGCCGGGATCGGCCTCAACGTCATGCGCGCGGTCGTGGGCTATGCCGGCGCGCCCGTGAAGCTGCGCCGGCATGGGCAGCTTTCGCATGGTGTCGGCTTGGCGGAGAGCACGCGCTTTACCATCGCGGTGCCGGGCCGGTTGCCGCTTCGGAACATCCATTTCTCTTTGGTTGACGTTCCGGACCTGCAGGTGATCCCACCCGAACACCCCACGATGACCGATATCTGGATGGGAGCCGGGCCCGTTCCGGAAATCCTGCATCGGGCCCTCAATCTGCTGGCGAAGGCGCGAGCAGCGCTTCGCCTGCCATCGTTGGAACCCTTGTCGCGGATTTTCTACACGGTGCTCAATTCGATGCGGTTTGGTGAGCATCGCGGCGGCATGTTTGTCCGCGCGCGGGGTGTCGTCGACGGCCGGAACGTCGAGCGCAGTTGGCATCTGCTGGCCGAGGGCGACGACGGGCCGTACATTCCATCGATGGCAGTCGAGGCGGTGGTCCGGAAATTGCTGGTCGGCGAGCGTCCGGAGGCAGGAGCCCGGTCGGGTGTCCGCGCGCTCGAACTCGCCGACTACGACGCTTTGTTCCAGGACAGAAAGATCTTCACAGGGTTTCGGGACCACGACGGCGATGCCCCGCTTTACCGCAAAATCTTGGGGTCAGCCTTCTCCACGCTTCCTCCACGTCTTCAGCGGCTTCACGGCAGCACCGCCCATCGCCAATGGACGGGCTTCGCGGAGGTGCGGCGCGGCAGTGGCCCAGTCGCCGCGCTCCTGGCAGCGCTGGTCGGCTTCCCGAAAGCGGCGTCGCAAGTGCCCGTCGCCGTCACTTTCTCACCGGAAAATGGTGGCGAACACTGGGTCCGCGACTTCGGCGGCAAGCGCTTCTCCTCCGTCCAGTCGACCGGCACCGGAAAGGACGAGCATCTCCTGGTCGAACGGTTCGGCCCGGCGGCGTTCGCGATGGCCTTGGTCGTCGAGGAGGGGCGGCTGGTCCTGATCCCGAGGCAGTGGTCGCTTCTGGGGATTCCCATGCCCCGCTTCCTCCTGCCCACGGGATTGAGCTTCGAAACTGAACGCGACGGCCAGTTCTGTTTCGACGTGGAGGTTTCGATGCCACTGATCGGCTTGATCGTAGCGTATCAGGGAACGCTATCCGAATCCTGATGAAGCAACCCGACCAATCGCTAACGGGGTTTCCTAGGACGATCGTCTCGGGTCGAGAACTGACGAGACGAATCGTTGGCCGGAGCGACAGCTTCTTCTCGACGTCGCCGCCGCCTATGCGGAGAGCTTTCGCGCCGCGGCGCGTGGTCTTGCGCTCAGCCCTTCGGCGGTCAGCCGGCGAATCGCGTCGCTGGAAACCTTCCTGGGTGTGGCCCTGTTCGACCGATCGGGGTCGCTGCCAACCCTCAATGCAG
>Ga0105248_10000405_pt1 | contig 50013 bp, 38 predicted proteins | sample KBSS34metaG_FD_81524 | JGI IMG/M metagenome (GOLD analysis project Ga0105248, IMG submission 81524) | Switchgrass rhizosphere microbial communities from Kellogg Biological Station, Michigan, USA - KBS S3-4 metaG | ecosystem: Host-associated > Plants > Roots > Rhizosphere > Soil | place... | reverse complement strand
TCCGCGGACGCTGGAGGAGGTCGGCCGCGAGTTCGGGGTGACCCGCGAGCGGATCCGCCAGATCGAGTCCAAGACCCTCTCGAAGCTGCGCCACCCGTCCAGGTCCCAGAAGCTCCGCGACTATCTGGAGTAGAGGGGCCGCGGCAGGTCGGGCGAGCGGCGTCCATCGGGCTGCGTCGGCGCGGTCGGGGCGGCGGCCACCGCGGCGACGGCGGCCGCCGGGGGCTGCGGGGGTGACGTGCCGAGCAGGGTCTGGAAGACGGCGCGTTGGTGGTCGTCCGGGCGGGTCACCGACGCGGCCCACTCGGCGCCGCGCCGGCCGATCCTCGTGAGCCGGGCGCGGTCACGCAGCAGGCCGGCGAGCACCTCGGCGAGCGCCCGCGGGGACTCGTCCGCCGGGGTCAGGCCGGTGACGCCCTCCTGGTAGGCGTCGCGGGAACCGCCGTGCGCCGGGCCGACGACCGCGCACCCGGCGAGCTGCGCCTCCAGCAGCGTCAGGCCGTACCCCTCGGCCGAGGCGTCCGCCCCGCCGGTCCGCGTCCTGGTGCACAGCGCGTACAGGTCAGCCGTCGCGTACAGCCTGGCCAGCGCCTCGTCCGGCGGCGACTCGAGCAGCTCCGCGTCCGGCGTCGCCGACAGCAGCTCGTGCAGCGCGCCCGGAGCCGGGCCCTGGCCGGCGACCACGAGCCGCACCGGCCCGAGCTCCGCCCGGGTCAGCTCCAGCGCCGCCAGCAGCGTCGGCAGGCCCTTGTCCGACCAGGAGGCGAGCGGGAACACGCTGAGCAGCGTCGGCACCGGCGGATGCGGCCGGCGGCGGGCCCCCTCCGCGAGCAGCGCGGCGCGCCAGGCCGCAGGCACGCCGGGCGGCAGCAGCCGGGCGAGCCGGGTGCCGGCGAGCGCGCCGGCGCTGAACGAGCTGACCGTCACCGGATAGATCAGCGGATGGCGGGCGAGCAGCGCCCGGTCGGTCGACGGCATGCGCCAGATGTCGGCGCCGTAGCAGAGCACAGGCACGCGCCGCGCTCCGCCGAGCGAGGCCGCCCCGGCGGCACTCTTGATCAGCGACGGGTGGCCGGCGACGAGCGCGTCCAGGTGACCGAACCGCCGGGCCGCTCCGGCCGCCCGGCGCGCGACGTCCACCCGGGCCGCCAGCTGCGCGCCGGTGCCCGCCTGCGGGCCGGACCGCGCCTGCCCGCCGGTGCCGAACGGGGTTCGCGCGAGCAGGTCGGCGGGCCGGGAGAGCAGACCGCGTCGGGGCGGCGCGTCGAGCCGGGTGATGGCCTGCCCGGTCGTGTCCGGCCGGGTCGCGTCCGGCCGGTCGGGAGCGTCGCCGCCGGGCGCTGGCAGGTCCAGCCGGGTCAGCGCGGCGCCACCGGCGCGCAACGCCTCCTGGACGGCCGCGAGGTAGCGCTCGACGCCCGGGCCGGCCGGCGCGGCCAGCAGCAGGACGCGAGGCGTCTCGGGGAATCCGCCCGATCCCGGGGACAACGGCGATCCCGGCACCACTGGCCGGAGGCTGTGCGGCACGGGCAAGGATCCTTTGTCCGACGCGACAGAGAACAGTGTGTCATCTCGTAATCGCCGATTGTAGGTGTGGTGCGGGCGTGCCGGGCGGATCCGCCCTCGTGTCGGGGCCCGTCGCGGCCGGGACCGTGGGCGCGCTGTTCACATAAAGCGACGGAGGAATCACCTAAGGTGCTCTCATGGCGGGAGCGGCGGACGGTGACCCGGTCGACGAGCCGGCGGTCGGAGCCCCCGGTGGTGGCCTCGGGCCGCTGCGGACCGACGCCCCGGACCCGGACGCCGACCGGCCCGTGGTGGTCGTCCCCGGCCGGCCGGCGCTGGTCGTGCCCGGCCGGCCCGCGGTGGTCGTGCCCGACCCGTCCGCGGTGGTCGTGCCGCGTCCAAGGGGCGACGACCGTGCGGCTCCGAGCGTGCTGTCGGTCCCGCGTCCGTCCCGCCGTCGGCGGGTCGCCGGGACCACGGCGCGGGCGCTCGGGGAGCTGCTCATCACGCTGGGGCTGCTCGTCGCCCTGTTCCTGACCTACCAGCTGTGGATCACAGACCTGTTCCAGGCGCGCTCGCAGAGCCGGCTGCACGACCGGCTCGCCGAGTCCTGGCACACGCCGGCCGCGAAGGCGCCCGCGAAGCCGTCGCAGCCGCCGCCCGCGACGCGGCCCGATCCGGCCGTGGGGCAGGGATTCGCGGTGCTGCACATTCCGCGCCTGGGCGACGACTACGCACCTGTCGTTGTCGAGGGAGTGGGCGAGGAGCAGCTGCAGGAAGGGCCCGGGCACTATCCGGGTACGGCGATGCCCGGGGAAACCGGAAATTTCGTCGTGTCGGGTCACCGGACGACTTACGGAAAACCGTTCAACCGGTTGGATGAGCTGCATCCCGGCGACCCGATGGTCGTGGAGGTGGCCGACCGGTACTACGTCTATCGAATGACCAGGTCGGAGGTCGTCGCGCCGGATCGCATCGACGTGACCGATCCCGTTCCCGAACGGCCGGGCGTCGCTCCCAAGGCCGCGGTCATGACGATGACGACCTGTCATCCAAAATATTCAGCGAAAAGCAGGCTCATCGTGTTCGCGTCGCTCGACAAAACCGTCATGAAGACGCCCGGCGGCGGGGTGCCGTTCGCTTCTGGGGAGGCCTGACCCGTGTACGGCTGGATCTACAGGCACCTGCCGGGGCCGACACCGGTGCGGGTGCTGCTCGCGCTGCTGCTCGCCGCCGGGGTCGTGACGCTGCTGCTCTTCGTGGTCTTCCCGGTGGTCGAGCCCTGGGTTCCGCTCAACGATGTCACGATAAGAAGTTGATCGATGGCCGATGGTGTGATCGAGACGGCGCTGATGACAATCGGCGCCGATTGCGTCACTACGCTCGATCGTCCTAGGTGAACGTCCCCAGATCGACGGTCCATCCGGCACCTCCCACGACCCCCGGACGGCCCACGCCCCGAGGCCGCCGAAGAGGCAACGTCGTGGCACTCGACAGAGGTGGCCTGCGGTTTTGTCATGACCACCAGCGAGAATGTGACGCCGTCGGCGCCGGCGCGCGCGGCGATCCGCCCACCGGCCCGAAAACTGCCCATCCAGAATTCATCCCGTTTCGGATAACCTCCCCAGCCATGCGCGGTGTGGTCGGACGGCACGGCCCGGCATGAACCGCCCGAACTCGGGAGGCGTGTCGGCGTCATGCCAAGCGGTCCACCAGTGGTCTCTGGACGGAGGCCGGGACGTTGTGCCGCCGAAATGCGCGCGCGCCGGCGAGGACGGCGGCGCGTGGGTGGCACGGCGTTGCGCGCAGGCGCCCGGAATGGCCGCGGGAGGCGGCTTTACCGGCGCTCGGGCAAGCAGGCATCACAAATGGGGGACCGATGCAGGGGCGAAGCCGGACGCCGGCGCCGCATGACTTCTGGAAGGCCCGGCCATGACGGCGGCCGGGACCACGACTGACACCGAGGCGGGCCGGGTGACGGCCTGGCCCGGGTGGCCCGTCGGGCACACCGCGGGCGACGAGCCGCCGCCCGCGTCCGGGCCGCTCGACCCCGCGGTCGACCCCGCGGTCGACCCCGCCGGCCGCGCAGGCGAGGGCGGCGAGCACGCCGGCGCCGCCCGCCCGCCCGGCGCCGAACCGGACGCAGCTCGGCCCGCGACGCTCGTGTCGCTGCGGGTGACCCGGGTCGCCGAGCCGGCGTTCACGGCCGCCGCCGCGAGCGGGCCGGCAACGGACGCCGGCGGCGCGGGCCCGCGGCACCTGCTCACGGCCGCGCAGGAACGTGGCGGCGCGGCGGACTGCCCGACCACCCCGATGGTCCGCAGGGCACCGCGTATCCCACCGACACCGCCCGGCCTCGCGCTGGTCGGCCCGGCCGGCGCCGGGCTCGGGGCGCTCGGCACGCCGGCCTGCGCGGTCCGGGGTTCCGGGCTGCGCCGGACCGCCCTGGCGAGCTGGCGGCGCGCGACCCGCCGCCGCGCGGCCCGCGCCGGGTCCCGACCGACCGCCGGCTCGGCGGCGGCTGACCGCGGCCCGGCGGGCGTCGGCCCGGCACTCGGCGCGGCCGGCTGGCTGCCGCCGAGCGCGACGACCATGCCGAGCCCGGCCGCCACGCCGACCCCGGCCACCCCGTGGGATCTGGCCAGCGCGTCGGATCGGACCCACACCTGGGACCCGACCATCGCCGGCTCGGTCAGCCCAGCCGCGCCGGACGGCCCGACCGCCGCCGCGGCCGCGCAGGCCGCCGTCGACGGGCAGGGCGACGCGGCGGCCCGCACGACGCCCGCCGACCGCACAGCCGCACTCGCCAGCCTGGCGGCGACCGCGCCGGCGATCGCGCTGCTCGTCGGCTCGGTCAGCACCGCCCTCGCCGGGCTCGCGCTGCTCGCGGCCCACGGACAGTTCGGGCCCGGCTGGTCGGGCCGCGCGTGGTTCGTCGCGTCGGCGCTGGCCACGACGTCGGCGTGCCTGCTGGCGCGGCGGTCCCGACCGTTGCTGCGCCGGTTCCGCGGCCGCGACGAGCTGACGGGACTCGTCGGCCGGCGGGCGTTCCTCGACGTCGCCACCCGGGTCGTCGGCGGTGGTGAGCACCGGGTGCGCGAGGCGGATCCGGCGGCGCTCGTCCTCATCGACCTCGACCGGTTCCGGGAGATCAACGGGATCCTCGGCCACGAGAGCGGCGACCGGCTGCTCGCCGTCGTCGCGGACCGGCTGCGGGCCCTGCTGCACCCGTCGGACCTCGCCGCGCGCATCGGCGGCGACGAGTTCGCCGTGCTGCTGCGCGACGCCGGACCCGGGCGCGCCGAGCTGCTCGCCGGCCTGCTACGCGACGCCCTGCGCAGCCCGGTGGTGCTCGCCGACATCCCGGTGCAGACCGAGGTCAGTGTCGGGATCGCCTACGCCCCGGCGCACGGCCGCAGCGCCGCCGAGCTGCTGCGGCACGCCGAGGCGGCGATGTACGAGGCGAAGCGGACCCGTGTCGGCCAGCGGACCTACCAGCGCGGCCGGCACGCGCCGACGTCGCCGGGCCGGGCGCGGCTGCGGCTGCGTGCCGAGCTGCGCGGCGCCCTCGAACAGGACCAGATCGAGCTGCGTTACCAGCCGAAGGCGGATCCGCGCACCGGCCGGGTCAGCGGCCTGGAGGCGCTGGTGCGCTGGCAGCATCCCCGGGAGGGCCTGCGCGGCCCGAGCGTCTTCCTGCCGGAAATGGAGCAGGCCGGCCTGATGCCGCAGCTCACCCGGCGGGTGCTGGACCTGGCGCTCGCCGACTGCGCCTCCTGGCACGCGGCCGGCGCCGCGCTGTCGGTCTCGGTGAACGTCCCGCCTTCGATGCTCGGCGACGCGGGCTTCGTCGAGCTGGTCAGCGAGGCGCTGCGCCGCAACCGGCTCGCGCCGCACGCCCTCGTCGTCGAGGTCACCGAGGAGGCGGTCATCACCGCCCGGGAGCAGGCCAGGCGCACCCTCGCCGACCTGCGCGGGCTCGGCGTGCGGGTCAGCCTCGACGACTACGGCACCGGGTTCTGCTCGCTCGCCTACCTGCGGGAGCTGCCCGCCGACGAGGTCAAGCTCGACCAGCTGTTCCTGCGGGACCTGCACCGCGACCCGTCTGCTGCTGAGATCGTCCGCTCGACCGTGTCGCTGGCGCACGCCCTGGACCTGCGGATCGTCGCCGAGGGCGTCGAGACGAAGGCCGCCTGGCTGGCGCTCGCCGGCTGGCGTTGCGACGAGGTGCAGGGCTACTTCATCTCGCCGCCGCTCGCCGCCGGCCGGGTCGTCGGCTGGCTCGAGGACTGGGCCCGACGGGTCTCCCGCCAGGGACAGGCCGCCGGCACGCAGCCCGGTCTGGCGGTGGCGCCGGCCGGGCCTGGGCTCGGCGCGGGCCGGCCGCTGGAGCTGCCCGCCGACCCCGTCCCGATCCGGGCCGGCGGCGGCGAGCCCGATGATCCGCGGGCGCGTGCGCAGGAGCCGTGCCCGCCGCCCCGAGGCCTGGCCGTGGCGATGACGAGCGGTCTCGCGGCGTCGCCGCTCGTCCCCGCCCAGCACGCGGCCAGGGCCGGGCAGCTGTCCCTGCCCCGGGCCGCCTCGGGCGTCCATTCCGTGCCGTGCACCGCCGCCCGGCCGGCCGAGCCCGCCCGCCCCGGCCAGCGGCCCGGCGGCTGACCGCTGACCGGGGCGCGCGACCCGGCCGCCCGGCCGGCCGGGCGAATCGCCGCCGCGCCGCGTCGCTGCGCCACTACGGAAAGATCGATCACTTAGAGTCACCGTCGTGTTCTCCATGCATCGTCTCGACATCGGGGCCGAGACCGGGGCCCACAACCCGCGCGTCCTGCTGCTCGCCCCGTCCGTGGGGTTCGGCGGCGGCGTCGAGCACCACCTGGCCGCCCTCGACGAGCGGCTGCGGGCCGGCGGCGCCCTCGTCCACCGGATCGACCTGCACGTCCCGGCGCGGCCGGCGGACCCGTGGGCGCGGGAGCGGTTCGCCGCGGCGGCCGTGCGCGCCGCCGCGCGGCTCGCGCCGCTGGACGCCGTGCTCACCGGCTGGCCGGGCCTCATCCCGGTCGCGGCCGCCGCCGTCGCGGCCGGGCGGGCAGCGCGCGGCCCGGTGCTGCTGTACGGCGCCGACGGCCTGCGGGCCCGGCCGCTGCGGCGGGCGCTGCTTTCCCGCCACCGGCGGCTGTTCCCGGTGGCGACCGGCTCGTACAGCGCCGGCGCGCTGGCCGGGCTGGGCGCAGTCCCGGTGCTGCGCCCGGGCGTCCCGGCGGCCTGGCGCGCGGCGCTGCTGGCCGCCGGCGCCCGGCCCGCCCGGGACGGCGCGACCCGGCCGCCGGCCCTGCTGACGATCCTGCCGCCCGCCGCGGATCGCGGGCTGCTTACCGCGGCTCCCGGCGGCGGCGCCGACCGTGGTGCCGCCGACCGTGGTGCCGCCGGGGGAGCGGACGGCCTGTCGGCGGTCCTCGCCGCGCTCGCGACCGCGCGCCGGGCGGTCGGGCCGACCCGGCTCGTGGTCGCGGCGGCCGGCCCCGTGCCCGCGGCGGTCCGGGCGGCCGTCGCCGCGGCCGGCGGCGCGGAGCTCGTCGAGTCGGCGGACGACGCCCGGCTGGCGGGGCTCTACGCCGAGGCCGACCTGTTCGTCCCCTGCGGGCAGACGGGGCCCGGCCGCGGCGTCGACGGCCTGATCCGGCTGTTGACCGAGGCGCAGCTCGCGGGCTGCCCGGTCATCGGCCCGGTGCGCGGCGACGCCCGCGACGCCTACGTCGACGGCGCGACCGGTGCCACGCCGAATGACGAATCGGCGGCGGCGCTGGCCGCGGCGGTCACCGGCCTGCTGACCGACCGGGCGCGGCTCGCGCGGATGCGCCGGCGCGCCGCCGAATGGGCCCGGATGGCGACCGACCCGGACGAGCGCACCCGCGCGGTGTTCGCCGCCGTCCTCGGCACGGGACCCGCCGGCCCGGCTCCGGCCGCCACTTCTCCCGGAACGGCTTCGGCCGGCGCCGTCGGATCAGGAGCGCTGGACGGCCGCGGCGCGTCCGGCCCCGGCGTCGCCGCCGTCGGTCCGGGAGAACGGACCGGGCCGTCGCGTGCCGGGGCGGGGGCATCCACACCGGCCGGGAACGCCACCCGGCCGGCGTCGCGGCGGCTGCCGACGCAGGTCTGGCCCGAGCCGACCGAGACGGGGCCGGGCCCGTTGCGGTCGGCCCCGCGCGGCTCGCGCGCGGGCTGGGCGGCGGGCGCGGACCGCGACTACGCCGAGGCGAGCCGCGGCTGGAGCGACGACATCGAGGTCGACGACCTGTACATCCGCTGACGGCTGCCGCCCCGCGCGCCGTGGGGTCGGCACCGGCCGGGACACTCGGCCGGCGCCTCCCGGCATCGAGTAGCTAGAGCATTACAGTGAGTTACGGAGTGGAGGTCCTAGGCCCCGCCCATCCCGTCCTGCGTCCGTCGGAGGATCACATGGTCGGTGCCGGATTCACGGCCTGCGTCGTCACCCTGGCGACGACGCCACTCGTCATCGCCTACATGCGTCGCCTGTCGGTGCTGGACATCGCCGGCGAGCGTTCGCTGCACACGGTCCCGACACCGCGGGGCGGCGGGGCGGCCGTCGTCCTCGGCATGTTCTCCGGGGTGCTCGCCACCGTGCTCACCAGCGGCCGGGCCAGCGCCCCCGACCTGCTCCCGATGACCCTCGCCATCACGATCTTCGGCCTGATCGGCCTCGCGGAGGACGTCGCCGGCGACATCGGCGGGATCTCGCCGCTGCGCCGGCTCGCGCTGCAGGGCGCCGGCGCGGCCGCGGTCACCGCGACGACGGTGCTGTCGGTCACGGTCACCGGCGACGGGCCGAGCGCGGTTCTGCTCGTCACGGCCATCGTCGTCGGACCCCTGTGGGTGACGGCGTTCGTCAACGCCTTCAACTTCATGGACGGCGTCAACGGCATCTCGGCCGCGCAGGCGACGGTCGCCGGCGTCGGCTACGCGCTCGTCGGCGCGGTCCACCACAACCAGCCGCTGGTCGTCGGTGGCGTGGTCGTCGCCGGCGCCGCCGTCGGCTTCGCGCCGTTCAACCTGCCCCGCGCCCTGGTCTTCCTCGGCGACGTCGGCAGCTACGCGCTCGGCGGCGCGATCGCGGCGCTGGCGCTGCAGGCGGCGATGTCCGGCGTCGGCGTCGAGGCGGTGCTCGCCCCGGTGGTGCTCTACCTCGCCGACACCGCGACGACGCTGCTGCGCCGGGTCCGCGCCGGCGAGCGCTGGTACCTGCCGCACCGCCAGCACGCCTATCAGCGGCTCGCCACCGCTGGCTGGTCGCATACCGCGGTCGCCGGCTACACCTGCCTGCTCGCGGCGATCTGCGCGGCGTTCGGCCTCGCGGTCGCCGCCGGTGCGGCCGCGCCGGTCCGGATCTGCGCGGATCTGGCGATCGTCGCCGTCGTCTTCCGGTACCTCGGCGCCCCCCGCCGGGTGGCGGCGCGGCAGGCCGGCACGCCGGCGGCGCCGGTGGCGATCCCGGCCCAGCGGTCGCCCGAGCGGCCCGCGACCGGTGCGCTCGCGCCGGTCGAGGCCGCCGGTTCCGCCCACCGGGACGGCTGACCCGGGCCCGGCGGGTCGCCACACCCGTCGCCGCGTGGGTCGGGGCGAGCGCGACACGGCCGGCTCGCGTGCTGTGCGTGGTTCATGCGCCACACTTCGTGCATGAAGGGTGCTGAAGGTCCACTCGTGGTCACCGTCGCCGCGGCGGAGTCACGCTGAGCGCCGCCGGGCGCGTCGAGGGCACGCAGCCGCCCGGCGCGCCGCCCGTCGACCTGGCCCTGTTCGGCATCGCGATCGCGGCTCGGGGCCGCCCCGGCCGGACCGGGGCGGCGGAGGCCGCCTGGACGATCCTGCATCTCGGCGAGCCGGGCGACGAGCCGGCCCGGACCAGGGCCGTCGACGTGCTCGCCGCGCTGCGCCGCGACGGTCTGCCCGCGCGGCTGCGGCTGGCCGGGCCGATGCCGCCCGCCCAGCGCGGCCGGCTGCTCACGCACGCCACCGCGAGCGGCATCGTCGGAGCGGTCGACCTGCTGGGTGAGCGGGCGCCGCACGAGGTGGCCCGGCTGCTGGTCGAGGCGGCGCTGCTCGTCGTCCCGGCGGCCGTCGGCGGACCCGCGGCACGGGACGGGGGACACGGCGGGTCCGACCCGGTGCTCGCCGTGCTGGCCGGCTGCGCGGCGGGAACGCCGGTGCTCGCGGCGGACGGGCCGGCTGTGCGCGCCGTCGCCGCGCTGCTCCCGGGGGTCACGGTGCTCGGCCCCGACGCGCCCGACGACGCGTGGGCGCGGGCCGCCGTGGGCCCGCTGCCGGTGCCGCCCACGCCGGACGAGCGCTGGGCCGCGCTGCGCCGGCTGCGGCGTTCTCCGTTCTGCGCACAGGGGCCGACCCTCGCGGACGAGCACCGCTGACGGGGTCGCGCGGCGGCGGGCGCGGCCGGGACGGCGGGTGTACGGACCCGGCGGGCGGTCGGCGTCGCCGAACTGTGTCGAGTGAGTGAGCCTATAGGCACCACCAGCACACACGGTTCGCCGGGGCCTTGGTGAGGTGTGTGAGATCAGTGAGCCTATAGACGTACTCATCCGACACGTTTCGGGGTTCGGAGCGGTCGCGCGGAGAGGGCGACCGCCGCGGGGGGCTTCCTGTCGGTCCGGCTGCGTCTGGTTCGCACGTCAGCGTCCCGTTCAGCCGTACCCGACTGATCACCGTAAGTAGTGCACGCTGGTGGCGGCGCCCGCAGGGCTTCGCGCCGGCCGATGGCCGGGTCAGCCCCGGTCGCCGACGGGCCACGCAGGGGCTCGAAGCCAGGCGCACGCCCGCCCTGTGGTATATTTAGCAAAGCTAAGTAACTCCCCGCCGATGCGACGGTCACGGTGCTCGCTGCGCCGCTACCGACGAGGCGGGGAATGCCAGGATGGGCGGCGAGGCCACCGGCCCGCGACCGGCCGCGACCGCGGCCCAGGGCGCGAACCGGGCGGCACGCGGTGCGTGCGGTCGTGGGCGACGCGGTAGCGCCGACACGGCGCAGGCAGCGCGAGTGTGGGAACGCGGCGGCCCGACGCGACAGCGTGGCTCCGCGTGACAGGCCAGGACCTGGCCACCCAGGGACACCGGGCCGCACCTGGCCACCGGTGACAGAGGAGGAGACGACGAACATGGACAGCTTCGGCAGCACCGGACAGCTCGTGGTGGGGGAACGCGCCTACACGATCAGGCGGCTGGATGCGGTGCCCGGTGCTGACCGCCTGCCCTACAGCCTGCGGGTGCTGCTGGAGAACCTGCTGCGCACCGAGGACGGCGCGAACATCACCGCCGACCACGTGCGGGCACTGGCGAGCTGGGACCCGGCCGCCGAGCCGAGCCAGGAGATCCAGTTCACCCCCGCCCGGGTGATCATGCAGGACTTCACCGGGGTGCCGTGCGTCGTCGACCTGGCCGCCATGCGCGAGGCGATGGTGGCGCTCGGCGGCGACCCGGCGAAGATCAACCCGCTGGCCCCGGCCGAGCTGGTGATCGACCACTCGATCATCGCCGACCACTTTGGCCGGCCGGACGCGTTCGACCTGAACGCCGCCCTGGAGTTCAACCGGAACCGGGAGCGCTACCAGTTCCTGCGCTGGGGCCAGGCCGCGTTCGACAACTTCACCGTCGTGCCGCCGAACACCGGCATCGTCCACCAGGTCAACCTGGAGCGCCTCGCCCGCGTGGTCTTCACGAAGGAGACCGCCGAGGGCACGCTGGCCTATCCGGACACCCTGGTCGGCACCGACAGCCACACGACGATGATCAATGGCCTGGGCGTGCTGGGCTGGGGCGTAGGCGGGATCGAGGCCGAGGCGGCCATGCTCGGCCAGCCCGTCAGCATGCTCATCCCGACCGTCGTCGGCTTCAAGCTGACCGGCGAGCTGCCCGCCGGCACCACCGCCACCGACATGGTCCTGGTCATCACCGAGCAGCTGCGCAAGCACGGCGTCGTCGGCCGGTTCGTCGAGTTCTACGGCGAGGGCGTGACGTCGGTGCCGCTGGCGAACCGGGCCACGATCGGCAACATGAGCCCCGAGTACGGCTCCACCTGCGCGATCTTCCCGATCGACCAGGAGACGCTGAACTACCTGAAGCTCTCGGGCCGCCCGGCCGAGCTGATCGCGCTCGTCGAGGCCTACGCCAAGGAGCAGGGCCTCTGGCACGACCCGTCGCACGAGGCCACCTACACGACCACCCTGGAGCTGGACCTCTCGACGGTCGAGCCGTCGCTCGCCGGCCCGAAGCGCCCGCAGGACCGGGTGCCGCTGGTGTCCGCCAAGCCGAAGTTCCGGGCCGCGCTCGCCGACTACGCGAAGCTCGTCACCCTCGCCCCCGGCGGGGCGGACGAGGCCGACGACGAGTCGTTCCCGGCGTCGGACTCGCCGACCGCGGTGGGCGACAAGCCGGGGGATGCCCCGGCGAACTCGAACGGCATCTCCGGTGACCTGGCCGGCCGGCCGTCGAACCCGACGCCGGTGACCCTCGGCGACGGCACCGCGTTCACGATCGACCACGGCGCGGTCGCGATCGCCGCGATCACGTCCTGCACGAACACGTCGAACCCGCAGGTCATGATCGGCGCGGCGCTGCTGGCCCGCAACGCCGTCGAGAGGGGTCTGACTCGCAAGCCGTGGGTGAAGACGACGCTGGCACCCGGGTCGAAGGTCGTCATGGACTACTACGAGCGGGCCGGGCTGGTGCCGTACCTGGAGAAGGTCGGCTTCAACCTGGTGGGCTTCGGCTGCACCACCTGCATCGGCAACTCGGGCCCGCTGCAGGACGAGATCAGCGCCGGGATCAACGAGGGCGACCTCGCGGTCGTGTCCGTCCTGTCCGGCAACCGGAACTTCGAGGGCCGGATCAACCCGGACATCAAGATGAACTACCTGGCGTCGCCGCCGCTGGTCGTCGCCTACGCGCTCGCCGGGACGATGGACGTCGACCTGACGAACGACCCGCTCGGCACCGGCTCCGACGGCAGCCCGGTCTACCTGCGTGACATCTGGCCGAGCGAGGCCGAGGTCGCCGCGGTCGTCGCCGAGGCGATCACGTCGGACATGTTCGAGCGGGACTACGCCGACCTGTCCGGCGACGAGCGGTGGCGGTCGCTGCCGGTCGGCGACGGCGGCGAGGTGTCGCAGACGTTCGCCTGGGCGCCCGACTCCACTTACGTCCGGCACCCGCCGTACTTCGAGGGCATGGCGCCGACGCCGGCCCCGCGGACCGACATCGTGGGCGCCCGGGTGCTCGCCGTGCTGGGCGACTCGGTCACCACCGACCACATCTCGCCCGCCGGCAACATCAAGAAGGACTCGCCCGCCGGCCGCTACCTGACCGAGCACGGCGTCGCCGCCGGGGACTTCAACTCCTACGGCTCGCGCCGCGGCAACCACGAGGTCATGATCCGCGGCACGTTCGCCAACATCCGGCTGCGCAACCGGCTCGCCCCGGGCACCGAGGGCGGCGTCACCCGGCACCTGCCCGACGGCGAGCAGATGGCGATCTACGACGCGGCCCAGAAGTACGCGGCGGACGGCGTGCCGCTGGTCGTGCTCGCCGGCAAGGAGTACGGCTCCGGCTCGTCCCGCGACTGGGCGGCCAAGGGCACCGCGCTGCTGGGCGTCCGGGTCGTCATCGCGGAGAGCTACGAGCGGATCCACCGGTCGAACCTGATCGGCATGGGGGTGCTGCCGCTGCAGTTCGCGCCGGGCGACTCGGTCGAGTCGCTCGGGCTGACCGGCGAGGAGGTCTTCACCGTGACCGGCCTTTCCGAGGTCAGCGAGAAGACCATGTCGCTGACCGTCCAGGCGGGGGAGAAGTCCTTCGAGGCCGTCGTGCGGATCGACACTCCCGGCGAGGCGGACTACTACCGCCACGGCGGCATCCTGCCCTACGTCCTGCGCTCGCTGATCTAGTTCGGGGCGCGTAGCCGTAGAACGTCGTCAGGGCCCGGGAGCATCCGTTCCCGGGCCCTGACGCATGTGCGGGAACGACTCCCGGACGCGGCGCATCGCCGAGTTCCAGGCGAGGCTTCGAGCTGAGATCGAGCTGACGTCGTTTGATACCACTGGTGATACCGTCGAGTGGTGGCCATGACGTTGAGACTGACGGACGAGGAGATCGAGGCGCTGCGGCTCCGCTCGGAGCTGGAGCATCGGTCGATGCAGGAGATCGCGCGTCAGGCGATCCGCGAGTACATCGAGGCGCACAGTCGCGCAGAGTTGCTTGACCAGGTGCTCGATGAGGAGCTCCCTCGCTATGCGGAGGCCCTGCGTCGCCTTGGCGAATGAGCTGGCTGGAGAACGATGCTCTACCTGATCCTGCGTGAGCTGGTTCACGTCGGCGAACGTGCGATCGGCGCGAAGCCTGTGGTCCGGGACCATGGCCTCCTGGCCTCCGCGTTGGCTCGGCCCCGCGCGACGGTGTTCGGGCAGGATGCGTATCCGTCGCTCGATCTCAAGGCTGCGGCGCTTCTGCACTCGCTGGCCCGCAACCACGCACTCGGCGACGGGAACGAGCGTCTGGCCTTGGCCGCGGTCCTCGCCTTCTACGGTATGAACGGCCGCCGAATCACTCTGAGTAACGAAGAAGCCTACGAGTTCGTGATGAATATCGCCGAGGGCAAGTTGGAGACGGTGGAGGAGATCGCGTCGGTTCTGGCTGACGCGACCACATCCCGGCGTTAGCTGTCCGTTTTCGTAGGAAGACCTCGTAGGTCAGTCGGGGCGGTGGGCGGAGTCACAGGGGGGTGACGTGCGGACGTGGGCTGGCGTTCAGGTCCGGTTGGCAGGATTGCGGCGCGGGGATTCTCGGGTCGGGGCCGCCGATCCGGTCGCTCGGGGCCGCCGATCCGGTCGCCGCGCTTGAGTTCTGCTGATGAGGATGGGGTGCGGCGGGATGGGTGACCGAGCTTCGGCGGAGGAGCTGCTGGCGCTGGCGGTGGACGTCGCGGCCGAGGCCGGGGCGATGGTGCTCCAGGGGCGCGCCGCCGGCGGTGTGGCGGCGGAGTCGACGAAGTCGTCGCCGACGGACGTCGTGACGGCGCTGGACCGGGCGTCCGAGGAGCTGGTCGCGCGGCGGCTCCTGGCGGCCCGGCCCGGGGACGGGATCCTCGGCGAGGAGGGCGCCGACGACGCCGGGACCAGTGGGGTGCGCTGGGTCGTCGACCCGATCGACGGCACCGTCAACTTCCTCTACAACCTGCCGAACTGGGCGGTCTCGATCGCGGCCGAGGTCGACGGCGAGGTCGTCGCCGGGGTCGTGTTCGCGCCGGCGCTTGGCCGTACGTACACGGCGCTGCGCGGCGGGGGAGCCGCGCTGGGCGGCGAGCCGCTGCACGTCTCCGCCGTCGGCAGCCTGGACATGGCTCTGGTCGCCACCGGGTTCGGGTACACCGTCGCACGGCGCACCGCGCAGGTCGCCGTCCTGACCAGGGTGGTCCCGCGGGTGCGTGACATCCGGCGGATGGGCGCGGCGTCGCTCGACCTGTGCTCGGTGGCCGCCGGCACGCTAGACGCTTACTACGAGCGCGGCCTGAAGCCCTGGGACCACGCGGCCGGCGGCCTGATCGCGACCGAGGCGGGCGCCGTCACCGGTGGCCTCGACGGCGCCCCCGGCGGGGAGGACCTCTACCTCGCCGCCTCGCCGGCGATCTTCGCCGACCTGGCCGCCCTGCTCGCCGAGCACCCCCGCGCCGACACCGACTAGCCCCGCTCACCCGCGGCGGCGTGGCGCGCGGTGGCGCCGTGAATAACCGGTTGGCGATCACCCATAGGATGGAAGGGTGGTGTCACCAGACGACGCCCGGGAGCCAACGGTGGCTGCCCGGGCTATTCCAGCGAAGCCGAGTCTCGACGGGGTCGAGGAGCGCTGGTCCGCGGTATGGCAGGACCAGCAGACGTACCGGTTCGACCGCACGGTCGAGCGCGCGCGCGTCTACTCGATCGACACTCCGCCGCCGACCGTAAGCGGCTCGCTGCACGTCGGCCACGTCTTCTCGTACACCCACACGGACCTGATCGCCCGCTACCAGCGGATGCGCGGCCGTGAGGTGTTCTACCCGATGGGTTTCGACGACAACGGCCTGCCGACCGAGCGGCGGGTGCAGAACTACTACGGCGTCCGCTGTGACCCGTCGGTGCCGTACGACCCGGAGTTCACCCCGCCGGCGAAGCCGGGCAAGGAGCAGATCCCGATCAGCCGGCGGAACTTCGTCGAGCTGTGCGAGGAGCTGACGCTCGAGGACGAGAAGGGCTTCGAGGAGCTCTGGCGGCGTCTCGGCCTGTCGGTGGACTGGGAACGGACCTACGCGACGATCGACACCCGGTCGCGCGCGGTGGCCCAGCGGGCGTTCCTGCGCAACTACGCGCGCGGCAACGCCTACCTGGCCGAGGCTCCGACGCTGTGGGACGTCACGTTCCGCACCGCCGTGGCCCAGGCGGAGCTGGAGGACCGGGACCGCCCCGGCGCCTACCACACGCTCGCGTTCCCGAAGTCGTCCGGCGACGGTGACGTGATCATCGCGACGACCCGACCGGAGCTGCTGCCGGCCTGCGTCGCGCTGGTCGCCCATCCGGAGGACGAGCGCTACCAGGCGCTGTTCGGAAGGACCGTGCGCACGCCGCTGTTCGGCGTCGAGGTGCCGGTCGTCGCGCACCGGCTCGCGGACCCGGAGAAGGGCTCCGGCATCGCGATGATCTGTACGTTCGGCGATCTCACCGACGTGATCTGGTGGCGCGAGCTGAACCTGCCCGCCCGCGCGGTCATCGGCCGCGACGGCCGGCTGCTCGCCGACCCGCCGGCGGCGATCGACACCGCGGCGGGCCAGGCCGTCTACGCCGAGCTGGCGGGCAAGACGGTGCACGCCGCCAAGACCCGGATCGTCGAGCTGCTGCGCGAGTCCGGCGCGCTGCAGGGCGAGCCGCGGCCGATCGAGCATCCGGTGAAGTTCTTCGAGAAGGGCGACCGGCCGCTGGAGATCGTCTCCACCCGCCAGTGGTACATCCGCAACGGCGGCCGCGACGAGCAGCTGCGGGCCGCGCTGCGGGAGCGGGGTGCCCAGCTGCGCTGGCACCCGCCGCACATGCGGGTCCGCTACGAGAACTGGGTGGACGGCCTCAACGGCGACTGGCTGATCTCCCGGCAGCGGTTCTTCGGCGTGCCGTTCCCGCTCTGGTACCCGCTGGGTGCCGACGGCGAGCCGCGCTACGACGCGCCGATCCTCGCCGCCGAGGACACCCTGCCCGTCGACCCGTCGACGGACGTGCCGCCGGGCTACACCGCCGAGCAGCGCGACGTCCCGGGCGGCTTCGCCGGCGACCCCGACGTGATGGACACCTGGGCGACGTCGTCGCTCACGCCGCAGATCGCCGGCGGCTGGGGCTACGACGACGACCTGTTCGCCCGGGTGTTCCCGATGGACCTGCGCCCGCAGGCCCACGAGATCATCCGGACCTGGCTGTTCTCCACCGTGGTGCGCAGCCACGAGGAGCACGGCGTGCTGCCCTGGTCGGACGCGGCGATCTCTGGCTGGATCCTCGACCCCGACCGCAAGAAGATGTCCAAGTCCAAGGGCAACGTCGTCACCCCGATGGGGCTGCTTGAGGACCATGGGTCGGACGCCGTCCGGTACTGGGCGTGCTGCGGCCGGCCGGGGACCGACACGGCGTTCGACGTCGGCCAGATGAAGATCGGCCGTCGGCTCGCGATCAAGATTTTGAACGCCAGCCGGTTCGCGCTCGGCATCGCCGCCGCCGAGGATGCCACCCCGCTGGCTGCGGACGTGGCGAGCGGCGACGCCGCCGCGGACGCGACGCTCGCGGCGGTCACCGAGCCGCTCGACCGGGCGCTGCTCGCCACCCTCGCCGACGTCGTCGACCAGGCGACCGCCGCCTTCGACGGGTACGACTACACCCGGGCGCTGGAAATCACCGAGTCCTTCTTCTGGACGTTCTGCGACGACTACGTCGAGCTGGTGAAGGGCCGTGCCTACGGGGGCGCCGGCGAGGCGGGCGCGGTCTCGGCCCGGGCGACGCTCGCGGTGGCGCTCTCGACGCTGCTACGGCTGTTCGCGCCGTTCCTGCCGTTCGTCACCGAGGAGGTCTGGTCCTGGTGGCAGCCCGGCTCGGTGCACCGGGCCCGCTGGCCGGAGGCGCCGCACCTGCGCAAGCTCGCCGAGGCCGCGCCGCCGCGCCAGCTCGAGGTCGTCGGCGTCGTGCTCTCGGCGGTGCGCCGCGCCAAGTCCGAGGCCAAGGTCTCGATGAAGGCCGAGGTCGCCGCGGCCCGGGTCACCGCCGAGCCTGACGTCCTGGCGCTGCTCGGGCCCGTCGGTGCCGACCTGCGGGGCGCCGGCAGCATCGCCGAGCTGGCGCTGACGGCCGGCACCGGCGAGATCGCGGTCACCGTCGAGCTGGCCCCGAAGCCCGCCGACGCCTGAGGCGCCTGGCGCAGCCGGGACGGGGGCTCGCAGTGGGTGTCACATCGGGGACGGGTGTCGCGTCTTTACCTCGAGGCCGGCAGCATGACGCCGCGGTCGCGGCGGAGTCGCTGGCGGTGGCCGGTGGACATCCGGTGCGAGGAGGGGCCGAATGGGGACGCGTCCGACGGGTGCAGCCGACGAGCCGGGCGACGGCGACGAGCGGGCGGATGGCGCCTGGGACGTCCGGCCGGTGGATGTCTGGCTGACGGACGTCAAACCTGAGCCCGCCGAGCCCGCCGGCGGTGAGCCCACCGATCGGGCGCCGCTCGCGGCGGCGTTCGAGGCGGAACGCGGCTACCTGCGCGGCCTCGCCTACCGCATCCTCGGCTCGTTCGCCGACGCGGAGGACGTCGTCCAGGAGGCCTGGCTGCGGCTCGCCCGGGCGGCCGTCGAGCCCGACGACCTGCGGGCCTGGCTGACGGTCGTCGTCGGCCGGCTCTGCCTCGACGAGCTGCGCTCGGCGCGCGTGCGCCGCGAGTCCTACGTGGGGCCGTGGCTGCCCGAGCCGATCGCCGAGATCGGCGGCCTCGACGCGATGGCCGTGTACGAGGCCGGCGCTCCCGGGGCGGCCGGCGCCGCGGCGTCGGCCATGCGGCGGGACGCGGCCGCGGCGCCCCTCGACCCGGCCGCGGACCGGGTGACGCTCGCCGAGTCGGTCAGCATGGCGATGCTCGTCGTGATGGAGACGCTCAGCCCGGCCGAGCGGACCGCGCTCGTGCTGCACGACGTCTTCGGCTACGGCTTCGACGAGATCAGCACGATCACCGGACGCACCCCGGCGGCCTCCCGGCAGCTCGCGAGCCGCGCTCGCCGCCACGTCCGCGCCCGCGGCACCCGGTTCGACCCCGACGCCGACCCGTCCCGTGGCTGGGGCGTCGCGGCGGCCTTCCAGCAGGCCGCGAGCGGCGGCGACCTGGCCGCCCTCGTCGCGGTGCTCGACCCGGACGTCGTGCTGCGCTCCGACGGCGGCGGCCACGTCAAGGCGGCGCTGCGGCCGATCGTCGGCGCGGACAAGGTCGCGCGCTTCCTGCTCGCCGTGCTCGCGCGGGACACCCTCGAGCCGGGCGACATCGTGCCCGCCGAGGTCAACGGCGGACCCGGCTTCCTCGGCTACCGGAACGCCCGGCTGACCGACGTCGTCGCGATCACGACCGACGGCGACCGGGTGATCGCCATCGACCTCGTCGCCAACCCGGAGAAGCTGCGCCACCTGACCGGCGCCCAGCCGGGGGACGCCTCGTAGGACGCGTCCCCGCAGGCGTCTACGGCGTGTCGATGCGGCGCAGCTCGGCGCGGAAGCGGTGGCCGTTCTGCACGTAGTGCTTGGCGGCCTGGCCGATGCCGTCGGCGTTCGCGGCACCCTCGCGGATCGTTGCCGGGACGCCGAGGGCCATCGCGCCGGGCGGGACGACCTTGTTGTTGCCGACGACGGCGCCGGCGCCGACGATCGCGCCGCTGCCGACGTGCGCGTTGTGCAGCACGATCGACCCCGAGCCGACCAGCGTGCCGTTCTCCACCCGGCAGCCCTCCAGATGGGCGAGGTGGCCGACCACGCAGTCGTCGCCGACGGTCGTCGGGTGCGACAGGGTGGTGTGCACGACCGTGCCGTCCTGGATGGACGTGCGGGCGCCGATGAAGATCGAACCGACGTCGGCGCGCAGCACCGCACCCGGCCAGATCGACGACTCCGGCCCGATCGTCACCGACCCGATCACGACGGCGTCCGGGTGGACGTACGCCGACGGGTCGATGTTCGGGACCTGGTCCCCCAGCGCGTAGATCGCCACCCTTGCCTCCTGGCCGCACGACGACGAGGGATCGTGATCCACGGTCCCCGGCTATCTTGCCGCGTCGCTCCGACCAGGCGTGCCCGGCCGTGACCCGCACCGCCAGGTGGTCAGCGCAGCTCGGCGATGCGGGCGCCGGGAGCGGGCATCTCCGGGCGTCCGGAGCTCGCCTCGGCGCCCGTGCCGTCCTCGCCGCGGAGACCCTCGACGTGGTCGGCGACCTCCTTCGGCAGCTTGAGCGGCAGCGGCTCCCGGACGGGCATCGCGTCGTCGCCGCGCACCACGACCAGCCGGCGCAGCGTCTCCTCCAGCAGCGGCGCCTGGGTGGGGTCGAGCGCGCCGGGACCGGTCATGACGGCACGGACGAACCAGCGCGGGCCGTCGACGCCGATCATCCGGCCCGGGACCATCTGGCCGGGGACGGGTGTCGGCAGCGACAGCTCCAGCTCGCGGCCGTAGTAGCCGTCGACGGTGCGCGGCGAGCCGCCGTTCGCCTCCAGCTGCTCGATGATCTCGTCGCGGACGTCGTTCCAGAGGCCCAGCGACTTCGGGGCGGCGAACACGGCGAGCTCCATGGCGCTCTGCCCGTCGGCGACGACCACGCTCATCGGCCGGCCGGACGCCTCCTCGACCTGGAACTGGATCTGCACGCCCTCCAGGGCCGGCACCCGCAGCGCCCCGACATCGAGGCGGTGGACGTCGTCGCGCGGGGCGTCCTCGACGTCGTAGGGCCCCTTCGGGTCGTCGACGGCGTCCGCGCGCTCCTGCGGCCCCGGCTCGTCGTCGATGAACTCGGCCTCGTCGGCCTCCTGCCTGCGACGGCGTCCGAATGCCATGGCCTTCCCTCTCCTGCTTCTTCCCGAGCCGGTCCCGCTCGGTCAACGAGCGGCAACCCTGGATGGTCCCGCTCCGGCTGGCCCCGCTCCGCACGGCTCCGGGCCGGGCGTCGAACCTGCGTGTCGCCCGTCCCGGTCACCGACCGGGGCCGCCGCCGGAGATGCCCGTCGAGCCGAAGCCGCCTTCGCCGCGCCCGGACGGTGGCAGCTCGTCGACCTCGCGGAAGACCGCGTGCTCCACGCGCTGCACCACGAGCTGGGCGATCCGGTCGCCGCGGGACAACCGGATCGGCTCGGTCCTGTCCGTGTTGATGAGGATGACTTTGATCTCCCCACGGTAGCCGGCATCGACGGTACCGGGTGCATTGACCACCGACAGCCCGTGCCGCGCGGCCAGTCCGCTGCGCGGATGCACAAAGGCCGCATATCCGGCCGGAAGGGCGATGGCGAGGCCGGTGCCGACGATCGCGCGCTCGCCGGGGGCGAGGGTGACGTCCTCGGCGGTGACCAGATCCGCGCCGGCGTCCAGCGGCTGGGCGTACCCCGGCAGCGGCAGGCCCGGATCGAGCCGGCGCATCAGCACCTCCACCGGCCGGCGCGCCGGGTCGCGGGCCGGCTCCCGCGCCGGGACAGCTGTGGCCGTCGGCTCGAGGGTGGTCATGGCGGCTCTCCTCACTGGACCCTGCTGACTGTGCTGGCCCTGCCGTGCGCCCTGGCCCTGCCGTGCGCCCTGGCCCCGGCGGCGGGTGCTGGCCCCGCTGTGAGTCCTGGGCGCGCTGTGGGTGCGCCGGACGGGTGACACGGCCGGCAGATCCCACCGGCCAGGGACGATACTGGCTGCGCGCACGGTCACCGGTCGGGTAGGTGGCGCGCCCTGCCCGGTCCCCAGCGGACGCGCGCGACCGGCACGGTGAGCACGTCACAACTGCAGGCACTGTCACAACTGCAGGCACAGGCACATCGGCAAGCACAGTCACACAAGCACAGTCACAACGGCAGGCGCGGGCTTCACGCCCGAGCGTCGAGGTCACGGAGAGGTGCGCGGTGGCGGGACCGGTATCCAAGGTGAGCTGGAAGATCGTCGGGGGAGCGGCCGCCGCGGCGGGCGGCACGGCGGCCACCAAGAGCGTCAACGCCGCCTACCGGAAGGTGCGCGGCGCGGAGCCTCCCAGGAATCTGGCTCACCCGGAGACGACCTTTCGAGAGGCGATGATCTTCGCCCTGCTGTCGGCCGCCGTGGTCGCGCTCGCCCGGCTCGCGGCCGAACGGGCCGTCGCCGCCGGCTGGGCGCGGGTGACGGGCGGCCTTCCGCCGGGCATGGAGAAGGGGGCGAAGGAAGCGGTCTGACTTTGCTGGTTCGCTCCGTGCGGGCTGCGGCGGCCCCGCTGCGGAGGCCCGACCCACGTCGCTTCGCTCGTGGGTCGGGCCTCCGCGAGGCGCGCTTCCGCGCCCAGCTCGGTTGCGTGCAGCTGCCGGGCAACCGGGCGAGGCTGCGCCGTCGCGGGCCCGTCGCCGCGCTCCGGGGCCGGGCCTTCGGGAGGTGCGCTAGGCCGGTCGCGGGTGCTGACGCTGTGCGTCCTGGGGGATCGGCGGTTGTGGGATCTGGGCATGAGCTGTGGGGTGGATTCGAGGGTTGGCGGCCCCACAACTGCTGCTTCGAGAGCGGCGGGCGGGGCGCCGGGCTGGGCCGGACGGGTCGCCGGGGTGGGCTGGGTGGTGATGTGGAGGTGAACGGCGGATGTCGTCGGCGGTTGGTGGAGCGAAGCGCGCGCCGGCGTTCGAGCGGTCGGCGCGGCTGACGGAGAGCCGGATCACAAAACGTACGGCCTGACCCCCTTCGCCGGGGCACACTGCCCTTGCGGGCGTGTTTCAGACCGATGTCCACCGACTCGGCGAGCCGCCCGACCCGGCATAGGCGGGTCAGATCGGAGGAGTCGTGGCTGATCGAGGTGGCTGGTGGGGCAAGGTGCTGCACCGGATCACGGCCGACGACGACGAGCTCGAGGCGGAGGACCTGCAGCGGGCCGCCCGCGCCGAGGGGGCGGTGCCGATCGGCGGCTGCCAGGATCATGACGCGGCGTGCGTCGCGGGCACCGTCCGGTCGGTCACGGTACGGACTCGGTCGGGCGCGCCGAGCCTCGAGGTCGAGGTGTACGACGGCAGCGGCTGCGTGACGCTGGTGTTCCTCGGCCGCAGGCAGATCCCGGGGCTGGATGCCGGTCGCTCGCTGAAGGCGACGGGCCGGATCAGCCGGGACGACAAGCGTGCGACGATCTTCAACCCCCGCTACGAGCTGCTGCCGGCCACGAGCCACTGAGCCGCCGTCCTGGCGTCGGAGACGGGCCGGTGACGTGTCGCGGCGGCTGCCGGCCGCCTGGCCGCCCGCCGGTGCCGGCCGCATGCTCGGCCGGGAGGCGACCAGGTCGGGCTACCCTGGCGGTGGGGCACGCGACGCGCCGTAGCCCGACCGTCGCCAGCAGAGCGGACCGACCCACCTGATGCCAGGACTGTCCCCGCGGGGAAACAACGTGCCGGACGCCACGTGGCCCGAGGCGGGGCCGCCGGGCACCGCGCCGCCAGCCCCCGACCCCGACGGTACCGGTACCGGTGCCACCGGTCTGCCCGGCGAGGAGCCGGCGCGCGGCGGTCCGAGCCGTCCAGCCGGCCGCCTCGCGGCCACCGTCAGGCGCGCGCCCGGCGGGGACGGCCCGGACGAGGAGCCGCCGGCCCGGGAGATCAAGGTCTCGTTCAGTGAGGCGATCGGCGGGCCGCGCGGGATCGTCGACAGCTCGCTGCCGACGATCGCGTTCGTGGCCCTCAACGGCGCCGCCGGGCTTACCTCCGGAATCATCGCGGCGGCGGTCGTCGGCGTCGGGATCTTCGTGCTGCGCATGGTCCGCGGCGAGCCGAAGCAGCAGGCGTTCTCGGGCCTGTTCGCGGTCGGTGTGGCGGCGTACATCGCGTCCCGGACGGGGCGGGGCAAGGACTACTTCCTGGTCTCGATCCTGCGCAACGCGGGTGCGGTCCTCGTCGGCGTGGCGTCGCTCGCCGTGCGCCGGCCGCTCGCCGGCTACGCCATGGCGGGCCTGGACGCGCGCTACGCCGACTGGCGGGAGCACCGGGACACCGTGCGGGCGGCGAACTGGGCCACCGGCGTCTGGATCGTCGTGTACCTGCTGCGGTTCGGCGTGCAGGGGGTGCTCTACCTCGCCGACCAGGACGGCTGGCTCGCGGCGGCGAACCTCGCCCTCGGGCTGCCGCTGTTCGGCCTGGCCGTGCTGGCGACGCTCGGGATCGTGCGCCGCCTCGCCCCCGCCGGCCGCTTCGAGCCCGACGGCGACGAGACGGAGGCCGCCGAGGCCGCCGACGACGGAGACGGCGGCCCGGTCAGCGCCGCCCGGGCTGCCGCCCGCAACTCGGCAGACGACTGAGGCCGCGGCCGTTCGCCCGCGGCGCGGGCCGAGCGCCCGAACGCAGCGCACGGACGGGGCCGTAGCGCCGAGCCGGCACGGGCGAACCCAGGTCAGGGCGACGGCGGCGGAGCGCCGAGGAGGGCGGCGAGCTCGGTCTCGGCTTCGGCGGTGACGGCGACGGCGAGCACCTCGTCGCCGGGCTCCAGCGTGCTGTCCGGGGACGGGACCACGGCCTGCCCGCCGCGCAGGATGACGACCAGGGCGCAGTCGCGGGGCAGCGAGATCTCGCTGACCGGCCGGCCGGCGACCGGCGAGTCCACCGGCAGGGTCAGCTCGACGAGGGACGCGTCGGACTGGCGGAACTTCATCAGCCGGACCAGGTCGCCGACGCTGACCGCCTCCTCGACGAGCGCGGTCAGCATCCGCGGGGCCGACACGGCCACGTCGACACCCCAGCTGTCGGTGAACAGCCACTCGTTCTTCGGGTGGTTCACCCGGGCCACGACCCGGGGCACGCCGAACTCGGTCTTGGCCAGCAGCGAGACGACCAGGTTGACCTTGTCGTCGCCGGTCGCCGCGACCATGACCTGGCAGTTCTCCAGCCCGGCCGACTCCAGCGACGACAGCTCACAGGCGTCCGCCTGCAGCCAGCGCGCCTTCGGTAGCGCGCCCGGGCGGATCTTGGCGGGATCCCGCTCGATGAGCAGCACCTCGGTGCCGTTGTCGAGCAGCTCGCTCGCGATCGACCGGCCGACCTTGCCGGCACCAGCGATCGTCACCACCTGCCGCGTCATGACCGTCAAACCCCCTTGGGTGGGTTGGCGTGCACGACCGCCTCGGCGTCCGCGACCCGCTTGCGGGCCACGGTGGCGTGCAGGATGTCGCCGTCCTGCACCATCGTGCGCCCGTCCGGGATCACGCCCTCGCCGTACCGGGTGATACAGGCCACGCGGATGCCGGCCGCCGACTCGATCTCCTTGACCGGTCGGCCCGCCCAGCCCTTCGCGGGGGTCATCTGGGTTATCAGGGCGGCGCCGGACGGGTGCGTCCACTCGGGTGTGACGGCCTCGGGCAGCAGCCGGGCGAGCATCTGGTCACGGGTCCAGCGGACGGTGGCCACCGTCGGGATACCGAGCCGCTCGTAGACCTCGGCGCGGCGCGGGTCGTAGATCCGGGCGACGACCCGCTGGACGCCGAACATCTCCCGGGCGACCCGGGCCGAGATGATGTTCGAGTTGTCGCCGCTGGACACCGAGGCGAAGGCGTCGGCCTTCTCGATGCCGGCCTCGATGAGGGTGTCCCGGTCGAATCCGACGCCGGTGATCGTGGTGCCGCTGAAGGACGCCGGCAGGCGATGGAACGCCCCCGGGTCCTGGTCGATGACGGCGACGCTGTGACCGAAGCGTTCCAGCTCGATCGCCAGCGCCGAGCCGACCCGGCCGCAGCCGAGGATCACGACGTGCATGGGGCGAGAGCGTAGCGGTGCCCGCCGCCCTGGGTCGACGGACCGCGGCTGCCTGGGGATGTCCGCGGACGGCCCGCCGCGTCGGCCGAAACGGTCGGATGGCCGGCGGGCCACCCGAACACGCCCGCCGGCCGGCTCCGGGACGTAGCCAGGGGCTATGGGACGGGTCACATGCCGCCCGGTGCCCGGCGTCCGGGCGGCGGCGCCGGCGGCCGGGCGGCGGTCGGTGCGTCGGCTGATTCGGCTGCTGTGGCGGGGTTTGCCGGGCTCGGCAGCCAGGCCGGCGCCGCCGGCGGCTCGGGCTCGCGGCCGAGCCCCCCTTCGTCCATCGGGGTCCGTGCCCGCGCCCGGCCACGGCGATATCGGCCGCGCCGGACAGATCGACGGGGTTGCTCGGTAGCATCTGCGCGTGGCGCTCACGGACCGGCTGAAGCGCATTTCCGTCGGTCGCCCTCTGGGGAGCGACCGGCTCGGTGAGACGTTGCTGCCGAAGCGGGTCGCGCTGCCCGTGTTCGCCAGCGATGCCCTGTCCTCGGTGTCCTACGCGACCGAGGAGATCCTGCTGGTCCTGTCGCTCGGCGGGCTGGCCTACTACCACTTCACGCCGTGGATCGCGCTCGTCGTCGTCGGGCTCATGCTGACCGTCGTCGCGTCCTACCGGCAGACCGTGCACGCCTACCCGAGCGGCGGCGGCGACTACGAGGTCGCGACCGAGAACATCGGCGGGCCGGCGGGCCTGACGGTCGCCAGCGCCCTGCTCGTCGACTACGTGCTGACCGTCGCGGTGTCGGTGTCGGCCGGGGTGGCGAACCTGACGAGCGCGGCCACCGGGCTCGCGCAGCACAAGGTGATCATCGCCGTGCTGCTGATCGTGCTGCTGACGATGATGAACCTGCGCGGCGTGCGCGAGTCGGGCACGGCGTTCTCGATCCCGACCTACGCGTTCATCGCCGGCATCATGGTGATGATCGTCGTCGGACTGCTGAAGATGGCGTTCGGGCACGCGCCCCGGGCGGAGAGCGCGGACTACACCGTCGCCGCGACGAACCACTACTCCGGGCTCGCCCTCGCCTTCCTCGCGCTGCGCGCCTTCTCGTCCGGCTGCACGGCGCTGACGGGCGTCGAGGCGATCAGCAACGGCGTGCCGGCGTTCCAGAAGCCCAAGAGCAAGAACGCGGCGACGACGCTGCTGCTGATGGGCGTGATCGCCGCGGTGATGTTCATCGGCGTCACCGTGCTCGCGATGGCCAGCAAGGTGCACGTCGCCGAGGACGCCAAGCACCTCATCGGCGGCCACGGCGAGCAGCCGACCGTGATCGCCCAGGTGGCCGCCGCGGTGTTCGGCAGCGGCTCGATCGGGTTCGTCTACATCGCCTCCGTGACGACACTGATCCTGATCCTGGCCGCGAACACCGCATTCAACGGCTTCCCGGTGCTCGGCTCGATCCTCGCCCGCGACGGGTACCTGCCCCGCCAGCTGCACACCCGCGGTGACCGGCTCGCCTACTCCAACGGCATCCTGCTGCTCGCCGGCTTCGCCATCCTGCTGGTGGTCGTGTTCAAGGCCGAGACCACCCGGCTCATCCAGCTCTACATCGTCGGCGTGTTCGTGTCGTTCACGCTGAGCCAGTCCGGCATGGTCCGGCACTGGCAGCGGGTGCTGCGCGGCGACTCGGTGCTCGCGACGACACCGGGCGGCCGGCGCCGGGTCCGCCGGGCGCAGACGATCAACTTCTTCGGCGCCTGCATGACCGGTCTCGTCCTCGTCCTCGTGCTGGCGACGAAGTTCACCCACGGCGCCTACATCGTCGTCATCGCGATGCCGGTGATCTTCGTAGCGATGCGGCAGGTCCGCCGGCACTACGACCGGGTCCGCGCCGAGCTCACCCCGCCGCCCGGCCCGCCGACGCTGCCCGCGCGGGTGCACGCCGTCGTCCTCGTCAGCAAGATCCACGCGCCGACGCTGCGCGCGCTCGCCTACGCCAAGGCGACCCGGCCGCACAGCCTCGTCGCGGTCACCGCCGCCGTGGACCCGGCCGACTCCGAGCGCCTCACCCAGGAATGGCACGAACGCGGCATCACCATCGACCTGGTCCAGCTCGCCTCGCCGTATCGGGAGATCACCGGGCCGGTGCTCAAATACGTCGCCGACATCCGCAAGGACAGCCCGCGCGACGTCGTCGCCGTCTTCGTCCCCGAATACGTCGTCGGCCACTGGTGGGAGCATCTGCTGCACAACCAGAGCGCGCTGCGGCTCAAGGCCCGGCTGCTGTTCCAGCCCGGCGTGATGGTGACGAGCGTGCCCTGGCAGCTGGAGTCGTCGTCGCACGCGCAGCGCCGGATGGAGGGCCAGGGCGCCGGCGCCGTCCGGCGCGGCCAGGCCGGGCCGCGCGGGCCGGTCGGCCCGGTCGCCGTCGCCGGAGTCGATGCGAACGGATCCGCGCCCGTCACGGCCACCGCCGAGGCGAAGCCGTCCCCGCCCGCCGGCGACGGGCCGGAGGTCTGAGGCCGATGTCCCGCCGGCGGCGCCCGGACGTGCTCCGTGGTGACGAGGCCCGGCCGTCCCACGGCGAGCCCGGCGACCGGATGTCCCCCGACCAGGTTTCCCGCGATCGGATGTCCCGCGACCAGACGTCCCGCGACCGGAGGGCTGGCGGGCGGATGGCTGGCGCCGAGGTGCGCAGCGACGAGGTGATCGAGGCCGGGGTCCGCAGGGACGGCGTGCTCGGTGACGACGTGCTCGAGCTGGACGTCGGACCGGTCGCGCATGGCGGCTCGTGCGTGGCGCGCGCCGGCGGCCGGGTGGTGTTCGTCCGACACGCGCTGCCCGGCGAGCGGGTGCGCGCCCGCGTCACCGATCGCGCGCACGACCAGTACTGGCGCGCCGACGCGATCGAGATCCTCCGGCCATCGCCCGACCGGGTACCGCCGCCCTGCCCGCACGCCGGCCCGCGCCGCCCGGCGGCCGTGGCTGTGGACCCGGCTCCCGCCGCCCCGCAGCCCGCGGCTGGCTCGGTGGGGACGGCGGCCAGCTCGGCTGTGGCTGCGAGCTCGGCTGTGGCTGCGAGCTCGGCTGTGCCTGCGAGCTCGGCCGTTGCTGCCAGCTCGGCCGCGGCCGAGGTCGGCGGTTGCGGGGGCTGCGACTGGCAGCATGCCTCGCCGGCCGCGCAGCGTCGGCTGAAGGCTGAGGTGGTCGCCGAGGCGTTGCGCCGGCAGGGCCGCCTGGCCGCCCACGCGTCCGGCGGGGCCGGCAGCGTGTCCGGCGGGGCCGGCGACGCGTCCGGCGGGGCCGGCGGCGGGGCCGGCGAGGCCGGGTCGGGACTGGCCGTCACGGTCGAGCCGCTGCCAGCCCTGGCCGGCGAGCGGGCCGCGGCGGACGGGCTGGGCTGGCGGTCCCGGATGCGGTTCGCCGTGACGGCGGACGGCGAGGTCGGGCTGCGGGAGCACCGCTCACACCGGGTGGTCGCCACGCCGGACTGCCGGATCGCGCACCCGCTGGTCGCCGGGGCCGTCGCCGGGCGGACCTTCGCCGGCGCCGCGGCCGTCGAGGTTGCCGCGAGCGTCAGTACCGGCCGGGTCGTCGTGCGCCCCGCCGCCGGCGGGAATCCCGGTGCCGCCGTCCCGGCCGGTGACGAGGCGGACGGCGGCGACGAGGCCGACGGCGACGCCGCTGACGGGCTCGTCGAGCGGGTGCTCGGCCGGGAGTTCCGGGTGGACGCGTCCGCGTTCTGGCAGGTCCATCCCGCGGCGGCATCCACGCTCGTCGACGCGGTCCTCGCCGCGCTCGCGCCCCGGCCGGGGGAGCGGGCGCTCGACCTGTACGCCGGCGCCGGGCTGTTCGCGGCTTTTCTCGCCGACGCGGTCGGGCCGGCCGGCGAGGTGATCGCGATGGAGTCCGACGCGGCCGCGGTCGCCTCGGCGGCCCGCAGCCTCGCCGACCGGCCGTGGGTGTCGGTCCGGCCGGTGCGGGTGACGGCCGCGACCGTGCGCCACTGCGTCGGCGGCTCGGCGCGGGGCGGGGGCCCCGCGAAAGGTCCGGCCAACGGCGCCGCCCGGGGCGGCGGCTCGGCCGGCAGCGGGTCAGCCGGCAGCGGGTCAGCCGGCGGTGGCGTGGCTGGCGGTGGCTCGACCGGCGGTGGCTCGACCGGGGGTGGCGTCGACGTGGCGGTGCTGGACCCGCCGCGCACCGGTGCGGGCGTCGACGTGCTCCGGGCGTTGCTCGGGCTGCGGCCGCGGGCGGTCGCCTACGTCGCCTGCGACCCGGTCGCGCTCGGGCGGGATCTGGCCGCCGCGGCCGGTGCGGGCTACCGCGTCGACGGGGTGCGTGCCTTCGATCTGTTCCCGATGACGGCCCACATCGAGTGCGTGGCGCGCCTCGTCCCGGCCGGCTGAGCGTCCGCCAGCGCTCCGCTCCACAAGATCGCCGTTTGTGCACCGGTGTGGTCGTGAATCGGCCGCGGATACGACCATGGCGGGACACAAATGGCGATCATGTCCGCCGGTGGCAGCGGGATGAGTGCTGCGCGCGGCGGCCTCGCGGACTTCTTCGGCGGGTGTGCGCTAAAAGCGACTTCGCGCCAACGTTGAGTGTTGAATTGGTCGGTTACGGACCGGATTCGAAAATTGTTCGGATGCCGTATCGGCATTGTGACAGCGGGGTGTCGAAAGGTGGGGCGGCCGCCGAGGAGGCGCCGCGCCTTCCGTGCCACCGCAGGTCACGGACGTGCCCGACCCCGCAGCGTGGTCGGATCGGCGGCGCCGGGTAGTCGGATGACCGACATGGCGTGGCGGCCGAACGGCGGTAGGTTCAGCAGAGTACTGGTGCCGGAACACGACGTCGTAATAACAGAGCGTCGCCGCGGTGGGGACTGGATTCTACCGCCAAACACCGCGAATTCACCCGCGGTCGCGGTGATCTCACATGTCGGGTGCCGGTCCCTTGGCCGGCACCCAGCCAGGCTAGGCTTTCCCGGACCCCGGGACCGAACCCCAGTCGGGGGAGGGAGTGCACGCCGTGTCGCTGCTGCCGACGATCAACAGCCCACAGGACGTCAAACGCCTCAGCCCCGAGGAGCTGCCCGCACTCGCCGCGGAGATCCGTGATTTCCTGATCCACGCGGTGGCGCGCACGGGCGGTCACCTCGGGCCGAACCTGGGCGCCGTCGAGCTCACGGTGGCGATTCATCGGGTATTCGACTCGCCCTTCGACCGGGTCCTCTTCGACACCGGTCACCAGGCGTATGTTCACAAGCTCCTCACCGGCCGCCAGGACGCTTTCGCGAAGCTGCGTCAGCGGGGCGGCATGTCCGGCTACCCCAGCCAGGCCGAGTCCGAGCACGACATCATCGAGAACTCGCACGCCTCGACCGCGCTGTCCTACGCCGACGGCCTCTCGCGTGCGTACGCCCTGCGCGGTGAGGACCGGCACGTCGTCGCCGTCGTCGGCGACGGCGCGCTCACCGGCGGCATGTGCTGGGAGGCGATCAACAACATCGCCGCCGGCGACCGCAAGGTCGTCATCGTGGTCAACGACAACGGCCGCTCCTACGCGCCGACGATCGGCGGCCTCGCCGACCACCTCGCGGCGCTGCGCCTCGCCCCGGAGTACGAGCAGGTCCTCGACGTCGTCAAGCAGGTCCTCGGCCGCACCCCGCTGGTCGGCGCCCCGCTGTTCGACGCGCTGCACGGCATCAAGCGGGGCATCAAGGACGTCGTCCAGCCGCAGGGAATGTTCGAGGACCTCGGCCTGAAGTACGTCGGCCCGGTCGACGGCCACGACGCCGCCGCCATGGAGCAGGCCCTGCGCCGCGCCAAGGACTACCACCGCCCGGTGATCGTGCACGCCGTGACCCGCAAGGGCTTCGGCTACCCCGCGGCCGAGCAGGACGAGGCCGACCAGTTCCACGCCGTCGGCATCATCGACCCGAAGACCGGCAAGCCGGCGCCGACCGCGGCGAAGAAGGGCCAGTCCTGGACCGGCGTCTTCTCCGAGGAGATCGTCCGGATCGGCGCCGAGCGGCCCGACGTCGTCACGATGACCGCGGCGATGCTCCAGCCCGTCGGCCTGCACGCCTTCGCGAAGGCGTACCCCGACCGGGTCTTCGACGTCGGCATCGCCGAGCAGCACGCCACCACCTCGGCGGCGGGCCTCGCGATGGGCGGCCTCAAGCCGGTCGTCTGCATCTACGCGACGTTCCTGAACCGGGCGTTCGACCAGGTCCTCATGGACGTCGCCCTGCACAAGCAGGCCGTGACGTTCGTGCTCGACCGCGCCGGCGTCACCGGCGAGGACGGCCCGTCGCACAACGGCATGTGGGACATGTCGCTGATGCAGCTCGTGCCGGACCTGGAGATCGCCGCCCCGCGCGACGAGCCCACCCTGCGGGCCCTGCTGCGCGAGGCGGTCGCCGAGACCGAGAAGGCGAACGTCGTCCGCTTCCCGAAGGGCAGCGTGACCGCCGACGCGCCGGCGATCGACACCGTCGGCAGCGTCGACGTGCTGTTCCGGGAGCCGGCCGTCGCCCGGCACCGCGAGGTGCTGCTCGTGTCGATCGGCGCGATGGCCCCGACCTGCATGGAGGTCGCCCGCCGGGTCTCCAGCCAGGGCATCGGGATCACCGTCGTCGACCCGCGCTGGGTGAAGCCGGTGCCGGCCGAGCTGGTCGAGCTGGCGAAGGACCACGACCTGGTCGTCACCGTCGAGGACAACGGCCGCGTCGGCGGCGTCGGCGCGGCCATCGCGCAGGCGCTGCGTGACGCCGACGTCGACATCCCGCTGCGTGACTTCGGTATCGCCCAGCGGTTCCTCGACCAGGGCAAGCGGGACGAGGTGCTCGCCGAGGTCGGCCTCGCGCCGCAGGACCTGGCCCGCAAGGTCGTCGAGGCGGTCGCCCGCCGGCAGGCGCTCACCGGCGACCCGAGCGAGGCCGCCGAGGCGGTCGTGCCGGAGCAGGCGGCGATGAAGGCCGCCAAGGCCTCGCCCCGCCAGCGCCGCTCCGCCGAGTAGGGCGCTCCCGCGGCTGGGACGCTCCGCGCCCCACCGCCGAGCGGCGCCGCTCGTGCGCTGAGCGCCCTCGCCGGCCTGGTTTCGGGGCTGGCGCGCTCGGGCCGGGGCTGGCCTGTTGTGGGGCCGGGGTGGTGGATGCGCTGGCACCAGCGCTGAGGCGCCGTCACCTCGGGTGGCACGTTTGAGTTGATCGGTCGCTGTTGGTAGCGGATGACCGAGACGGCCGGCCAGGGGGTCCTGGTCGGCCGTCTCGGTTTCTGCCTGGCGCCGAACGGCCTGGCCCGCGGCCGACCGCTGGGGCGGCGCGGCGTCTCGACGGGGCGCCAATAGGCTGGGTGGGTGCATGCCGACACCGCGCCGAACCAGCCGGCGATGAGCGGGCGGCACCGCGCGGGGCGCAAGGGTGGGCCGCGGGCGTGGCTGGTGCGCGGAGCGCTGCTCGTCGCCGCCGCGCTGCTGGTCATCACGCTCGTCGACCGGTGGCACGAGGTCAGCACCTCGATGCGTGAACTGAGCCTGGTCGGCGTCGTCGGCTCGGCCGTGGCGACCGTCCTCGCCGTCGGGCTGACCGTGCTGTCGTGGCGGGCGGTGCTCGCCGGGCTCGGCGCGCGGCTGCCGCTGCGGGCCGCGACCAGGATCTTCTTCGTCGGCCAGGTCGGCAAGTACATCCCGGGCAGCGTCTGGCCGGTGCTCGCGCAGATGGAGCTGTCCCGCGACTACGGCGTGGCCCGGCCGCGCTCGGCGGCGGCCAGCCTGATCGTGCTGGCGCTGGCCGTGCCCTGCGGTGGGCTCGTCGCCGCGGCGACGCTGCCGTTCGTCTCCAGGGACGCGCTGGCCAGCTACTGGTGGGCGTTCGCCGCGGCTGCCGCGTTCGTGCTGCTGCTGTGCCCGCCGGTGCTGCGCCGGCTGCTGGCGCTCGCGTTCCGGCTGCTGCGCCGGCCGGCGATGACCGAGCCGGTCCCGGCGCGGGCGGTGCTGGCCGGCGCCGGCTGGCTGCTGGTGAGCTTCGGCTGCTACGGCGTGGCGACGTTCCTGCTCGCCCGCGACCTCGGCGCTACCGTCGGCGGCCCGCGGCTGCTCGCGCTCGCCGTCGGCGGCTACGCGCTGTCCTGGACGGCCGGCTTCCTCGTGCTGGTGCTGCCCGCCGGTCTCGGCGTGCGCGAGGCGGTACTGGTGCTGGCGCTCGCCCCGGCGCTCGCCCGGGACCCGGCGCTGGTGCTGGCGCTGGTGTCCCGGCTGTTCGCCACCGTCGCCGACCTCGTCTGGGCCGGCGTCGGCGTCGCGCTGCGTCCTCGAGGCCCTGCCGAGACCGCCGAGGGCGTCGCCGACGAGCTCGGTGCTGTCGACGGTGCGGGGACGGCCGCCGGTGACGCGCGGTCCACGGGTGTAGCCTCCCGCCGCTGACCGCGCCGGACCCCGAACCGTGTCGGGCCAGTGAGCCTATGGGCTCACCTACGAGACACGGTCCGAGCGCCGGTGGGAGAAGTGCGTCGGATGAGTGTGTCTATAGGCTCACTGATCCGCCACGCTTCGCGGTCCGAGGGCGGCGCCAGGGGGCGGCCAGGTAGGACTCGGCCTCCATCATCGCCACGGCTACCCGCGGCAGGTCGCGGCTGGTGGGGAAGCAGATGTAACGCGGCTGCCACGTCGGCTGGAAACGGGCGTTGAACCGGTAGAGGCTCTCGATCTGGAACCACCGGGACAGGAACACCAGCAGCCACCGGCTGCCGCGCGCGACCGGGCCGGCCCCCAGCCGGTCGCCCAGCTCCAGCGTGTGCCGGAACGCGGCGAAGTTGAGCGAGATCCGGCGCACGCCCAGCTCGGCCGCCGCCCGGACGGTCGCGACGATGAGGTACTCGGTCAGCCCGCCGACGGCCCGCGGGTCGCGCACCATCACGTCCAGCGACAGCCCGTCGCGGCCCCAGGGCACGAAGTGCAGCAGCCCGCGCACCTCGTCGGCCCCGGTCGGCTCGCCGTCCGCCGGGCCGACGGCGGTCACGACGACGCAGTCGGCCGCGCAGGCCGCGACGCCCGCATCCGCGCCGCCGGGGCCGTCGGTCCGGCCCGCGGGACCGGTCTCACGGGTTGACCCAGTCTCGCCGCCGGAGCTGGTCTGCGCCGCAGAATGGGTCTGGGCGGCCGGGCTCGGCGGTCCCGGCCGGGTTGCGGGCTCGGCGAACCGGCCCAGCGCCATCGAAAACCCGCGCTCCGGCTCCGAGCCGCGCCAGGCCCGGACCAGCCGGCGCAGCCCGGCCAGCTCCGCCGCCGGTAGATCCCGCACCCGCACGGCCCGGGCCTCGTAGCCGGCGCGTTCGACCCGGGCCACCGCCTGGCGGACCCCGCGCATCGCCCGGCCGTCCAGGCCGAAGTCGTCGACGCAGAGCACCGCCTCGTCGCCGAGCTCCAGCGCCGTCAGCCCCGCCCGGGTCCACGCCGTGCCGCCGGCGGTCGAGCAGCCGAGCACCGCCGGAACCCAGGCGTGTCGGGCGGCGACCCGCAGGAACTCCGCGATCGCCCCCGGCCACGCCTCCCGATCGCCGAGCGGGTCGCCGCTGGCGAGCATCACCCCGCCGACGACCCGGTACGCGACGGCCGACTTGCCCGACGGTGACCAGATCGCCGCCTTGTCCCGGCGCAGCGCGAACCAGCCCAGCGAGTCGTCGCCGCCGTGCCGGCCGAGCAGGGCCAGCAGCCGGGCCTCGTCGTCCGCGTCGTGCCGTGGCCGGGGCCGCGGCGGGCGCAACGCCATCCACGTCGGCACCGCCACGGTCAGCAGACCCATCGCGGCGAGGGTCCGCGCGACCATCAGGTCGATCCGGGCCGAGGCGAAGCCGACCGGGCCGTGGACTCCGACCATGCCGCCCAGCACATGCGCGACCTGCGCGGACATCGAGTAGTCACCGATCGACCGGGCCCAGCCGAGGCGCAGCATCAGCAGCCCGCTGCCGAGCGACAGGGCGAACAGCGCGACGAACGCGCCGGCCGCCCGCCAACGGCTGGACGGGTCCGGCTCGGCGTGGAAGTCCCGGTGGCGGTAGAGCAGCCAGCCCGTGACCGCGGCCGACCCGGCGGCGTCGTCGTAGTCGAGGCCCTTGAGCAGGTGCAGCAGCGTGCTGACCGCGGCGAGCGCCAGCACCAGCTGCCAGGCCCGCCGCTTGCGGCGCGCGAGCCCGTGCGCGAGCAGCACCAGCAGGACGCCGACCAGGACGGTCAGCGTCCGCGCGTGCTCGGGGATGCCCATCGGCAGGATCGCCCGCAGCTCGGCCATCCGGCGATGCCCCGGGGGTGTCACCGCGGACAGGACGTCGATCAGCCCCAGCCCGTAGGCCAGCAGCGCCGCCGCCCGCGGCGTGGTACCCCGTCGCCAGCCGGCGTCCGGAGCGGACGCCGGGGCGCGCCGGCCGCGGCGGCCCGGCCGTGGCCGCTGGTTCCGGGCGGCCCGCTCGCCTACGACACCGCCGCGCCGAAACCCGCGCGGCCTCGCCGGCGAGGCGCCGGCCGGGCGCGCGGTACCGGCGGCCAGGGCGGGGGACTCCGGTCGTGACGACGCTGTCTGCTCGACCATGCCCCCATTCTGGCGCGATCGCCGCCGGGCCCGAGCAGGGCCATTGCGATGGCGGTTGGCGACGGCGGCGTTCGGCACCATCCGGTGACGGCGGCCGCGGCGGGGGCGGGCGCGGCTCCGGTGGGTCGGCGAGCGGGTTGATGACCAGGATGTGGCAGCGGGACTGGCGCCAGAACTCGTCCGTGAGGCTCGGGCGGGCGCCCCGGTTCGCGCTGCCGAGCACGACGAGGCGGGCGTGCCGACGACGGGCCAGGTCGGCGACGGCCCGGCCGACGTCGGCGTGGTTGCCGGCGGTGCTCAGACCTCGCCGTCGGCCGCGATGCCGTGGGCGCGCCCCAGCCGGCCCGGCCGGTGCCGGGCACCGGCCGGGGAACCGGCCGAGAGCGTTGGCTGGCGCGGAAGGGCGGGGGTCAGGCGTCGCCGGCGGCGCGGCGGGCGCCGGCGCGTGTCCGGGACGGGTCGGGCGCCGCCTCGCTCGGGAAGCGGGTGAGGTACTCGCTCTCCAGCTCGAGCATCCGGCGGGTGTGCGTCTCGAGCGCGTTCTGGGAGCCGCCGACCACGGCGTCATGACGGGTGGCGTGCAGGCGCTCCAGCTCACGCCTCAGGTCGCTGTCGGTGAGTCTGGCCGCGGGGACTCCGGTGGTGACGTGGGAAGCCTGGGTAGTCGTCATGGCCGCGGAGGTACCCCGATCACCCGGGTCTATCCCCGGCGCGGGCCCCGTCCGACTCGCCGGATAAATCATGCCGCCGCCTGTGTTAGGCGCGGCTGGGTGGGAATCCGGCTGGAACGGATCGGATCGAACGGAGTGGGCGATGGGCGTGCTGGACAGCCTTCTGACCGGACTCGACGAGGAGACCCGCGCACGGACCGTGCGCATGATCGCGCAGAGCATCACCGACGACCGGGAGCAGGCGCCCGAGACGTCCCACCGCCGTCACGTCGACACCGGCACCCGCACCCGTCGATCCAGCCGCTCAAGGCAGTCCGCACCGGAACACGCTTCCGTCTGATCCGTCCCGGCGCCCCGCGACGACCCGCAGAGCGCCTGCTCAGACGCCGGGCGGCCGGGGGTGGTCGGCGAAGAACTGCGCGACGGTGTCGGTGGCGTCGAGCGCGGTCGACGGCGGGCCGGCGCCGAGCAGCTGGCCGCGCGGATTGGGATCTCCGCCGGGCCACTGGTGGCCGGCGCCGGCGATGGTGATCAGCTCGACGGCGCGGCCTCCGGGGCAGGTCGCCCTCGACGTCGTCACGGCACCCGCCGCGCGGCCGGTGCCCGCCCGCCGGCCGCCCGGTCGGCGGCCGGCGCGGGCCGGCCCTGCCCGGGGCCTCAGCGGATGGTGGCGACCCCGGGCGGCGAGAAGCGACTACCGGCGATCTTCTTGCTGACGCCGGTGCGGTCCAGGTACGGGGTGATGCCGCCGAGGTGGAACGGCCAGCCGGCGCCGAGGATCATGCACAGGTCGACGTCGGCGGCCTCGGCCACCACGCCCTCGTCGAGCAGCAGCCGGATCTCTTGGGCGAGCGCCGCGAGCGCGGAGGCGCGGACCTCGTCGCCGCTCGGCGCGAGCCCCGAACCCGCCGCCGCGCCGTCGCCGGCGCCCGGGCCGCGGGCCAGCGCCGCGGCCTCCTCGTCGATGACCTGGGTGCCGTCCGGCCCGGTCGTGTAGATGCTCGTCTTGCCGGCGCCGACGACCCGGCCGAGACCCGCGGGGGAGTGGAACCGGTCCGGGAACGCCTCGTGCAGCGTCTCCGCGACGTGCAGCGCGACCGGCGGGCCGACGAGCGCCAGCAGCGTCAGCGGCGACATCGGCAGGCCGAGCGGGTCGAGCGCCGCGTCCGCCTCGGCGACCGGCGTGCCGGCCTCGACCGCGCCGAGCACCTCGCCGAGGAAACGGGTCAACAGCCGGTTCACCACGAACGCCGGCGCGTCCTTCACCAGCACGGCGTTCTTGCCGAGCTTCTTCGCCACCGCGAGCGTCGTCGCGACGGAGGCGTCGTCCGTCTTCGCCGCCCGGACCACCTCGACCAGCGGCAGTACCGCGACCGGGTTGAAGAAGTGCAGGCCGGCGACCCGCTCGGGGTGCGCGAGGCCCGCGGCCATCTCCGTCACCGACAGCGCGGACGTGTTCGTCAGCAGCAGGGTGTCGGGCCGGACGACGGCCTCCAGCTCGCCGAGCACCGCCTGCTTGACCTTCAGGTCCTCGAAGACGGCCTCGATGACCAGGTCGGCGTCGGCGAACGCGTCCTTGGTCAGCGAGCCACTGACCAGCGCCTTGAGCCGGTTCGCCTTGTCGTGCGAGACCCGGCCGCGCAGCAGCAGGTTGTCGATCTCGCGGTGGACGTAGCCGACACCCTTGTCGAGGCGGGCCTGGTCGAGGTCGGTGAGCACGACCGGGACCTCGAGGCGCCGCGCGAACAGCAGCGCGAGCTGCCCGGCCATCAGCCCGGCGCCGACGACGCCGACCTTCGACACCGGCCGGGCGAGCTTCGGGTCGGGGCCGCCGACCGGCTTGCGGGCCCGCTTCTGGGTCAGGTCGAAGGCGTACAGGCTGGCGGCCAGCTCGTCCGACTCGGACAGGTCGGCGAGCGCGATGGTCTCCGCGGCGTAGCCGGCGTCCCGGTCGGCGGTCTCGGCCAGCGCCAGCAGCTCGAGCGCGCGGTAGGCGGCCGGCGCGGCGCCGTGCAGCTTGGCGTCGGCGAGCGCCCGGCCGCGGGCGAGCGCGTCCGCCCAGGCCTGGCCGCGCTCGACGGCGGGCCGGGCGGCCAGCGGGTCGAGGACGTCGTCTGGCCGCCGCCCGCGCGCGGCTTCGCCATCGTCGCGCGGGCTTTGGCCGAGGCCGCGCAGCACCCGCCCGACCCAGCCGAGCGCCTCCTCCAGGAAGTCGGCCGGCTCGAGCAGGACGTCGGCCAGGCCGAGCTTGGCCGCCTGCGCGCCCTTGAGGGTGCGGTTGGTGTTGAGCGGGTTCTCGATCGCGATAGTGACGGCCCTGTCGGCGCCGACCAGGTTCGGCAGCAGCTGGGTGCCGCCCCAGCCGGGCACCAGGCCGAGGAAGACCTCCGGCAGGGCGAGCACCGGGATTCCGGCGGAGAACGCCCGGTAGTCGCAGTGCAGCGCCAGCTCCAGGCCGCCGCCCATCGCCGCGCCGTTGACCAGGGCGAACGTCGGCACCTTGCGGCCGCCGAGCTTCCCCTCGCCGACGCGGCGCAGCGCCCGGTGGCCCAGCTCGCCGAGCTTCTCGATGGCCGGGCGGATCGCGTCGGGATCGGTGTGCGTGGACCGGAACGACAGGTCCGCGCCGACGCAGAAGATGAACGGCTTGCCGGTGACGGCGACGGCGGCGACCGGCGGGCTGTGCGCCTCGATCTCGTCCACCGCCGTCAGCAGCTCGCGCAGGCCGGCCGGGCCGAAGGTGTTCGGCCGGGTGTGGTCATGCCCGTTGTCCAGCGTGATCAGGGCGACGGGGCCGTCGACCCCGGGAAGCTGTGCATAGCGGACGTAGGCGTGGGTGACGACCTCGTCCGGGAAATCCAGCGCTGCATCCGTACTCATGCTCGTCTCCTGTCTGGGTCCGGATGTCAGGCCGAGAAGTGGGGGTTTTCCCAGATGGTCGTGGCGCCCATGCCGAAGCCGACGCACATCGCGGTCAGGCCGTAGCGGACCTCGGGGTGCTCCTCGAACTCGCGGGCGAGCTGCGTCATCAGCCGCACACCTGAGCTCGCCAGCGGGTGACCGAGCGCGATCGCGCCGCCGTAGGGGTTGACGCGCGGGTCGTCGTCGGCGAGGCCGAAGTGGTCGAGGAACGCGAGCACCTGCACGGCGAAGGCCTCGTTCAGCTCGAACAGGCCGATGTCGTCGATGGACAGGCCGGTGCGGGCCAACGCCTTCTCCGTCGACGGGATCGGGCCGACACCCATCACCTCGGGCGCGACGCCGGCGAAGCCGAAGCCCACCAGCGACATCTTCTTCGACAGGCCCAGCTCGTCGGCGACCTCGCTCGCGGCCAGGATGCATCCGGTCGCGCCGTCGTTGATGCCGGCCGCGTTGCCCGCCGTCACGTTGCCGTGCGGGCGGAACGGCGTCTTCAGGCCCGCCAGGCCTGCCAGCGTCGTGCCGGGCCGCGGCGGCTCGTCGGCGGTGACGTACTCCCAGCCGCTCTCGGCGTGCCGCGCCGCGACCGGGACGAGATCGGGCTGGATCCTGCCATCCGCGTACGCCTTGGCGACCTTCTCCTGGGACGCGACGGCGTAGGCGTCGGCCCGGGCCTTCGTGATGTCCGGGTAGCGGTCGTGGACGTTCTCCGCCGTCATGCCCATGACCAGCGCGGACGGGTCGACCAGCTTCTCCGAGACGAACCGCGGGTTCGGGTCGACGCCCTCGCCCATCGGGTGGCGGCCCATGTGCTCGACGCCGCCGGCGATCGCGACGTCGTACGCGCCGATGCCGATCGCGGACGCCGTCGTCGTCACGGCGGTCACGGCACCCGCGCACATCCGGTCGATCGCATAGCCGGGCACCGACTCCGGCAGGCCGGCCAGGATCCCGGCGACCCGGCCGATGGTCAGTCCCTGGTCGCCGATCTGGGTGGTGGCGGCGATGGCGACGTCGTCGACCCGCTCCGGCGGGAGCTTCGGGTTGCGCCGCATGAGATCGCGGATGACCCGGACGACCAGGTCATCCGCGCGGGTCTCGGCGTAGACCCCCTTGGCCTTGCCGAACGGGGTGCGTACCCCGTCGACGAACACGACGTCGCGGACAGCACCGCGGGATGCCTGGAACACGGAGGTCCTCCCCGGTGAGGAACGGCTCGGCAGATCTGCGCCGCCAGGCCACTGCCCGGCGCCGCTCCGCCAGCCTACGACAGAGTTACTGGTGAGTAGGTAACAACCATGATGCCCGCTCCATGCCCCGCTGTCCGCGCCCGCCGCGACCAGTCCGTTACGCGTCGGAGAGCTCGCGGGGGACGGCGACGACGTCGACGAGGGCGCCGTTGCGCCAGACGGTGATCTCCAGCCGGCGGCCGATCGCGTGCTCGACCATGAGCTTCTGGATCCCGGTGCTGGTGGCGATCTCCTGGCCGTCGACGGACAGCACGACGTCACCGCGGCGCAGCCCCGCCCGCTCGGCCGGGCTGCCGTCGACGACCTGGGCGACGCGCAGCCCGGCGCGGCGGCCGACCTTGGCGGCAAGCGCGGGTGGCAGCGGCGCCTCGGCGCCGGCGATCCCGAGCCAGGCGCGGCGGACCCGGCCGTGGCGCATCAGCGTGGCGATCAGCCCGCGGGTGGTGTCGTTGATCGGGACGGCGAGGCCGAGCCCGATGCCCGCGACGGCGGTGTTCACGCCGACCATCCGGCCCCGGCTGTCGGCGAGCACGCCGCCGCTGTTGCCCGGGTTGAGCGCGGCGTCGGTCTGGATCACCTCGTCGACGACCCGGCCGGACTGGGTGGGCAGGGAGCGGCCGAGCGCCGAGACGATCCCGGCGGTCACGCTGCCGGCGAGGCCCAGCGGGTTGCCGAGCGCCACCACGAGCTGGCCGACGCGCAGCGCGCCGGCGTCGCCGAGGGGCACCGGCGGCGGCACCTCGCCGCGGGCGCGCAGCACCGCGAGGTCGGACAGCGGGTCGCGGCCGATCACGTCGGCGACCACCTCGGAGCCGTCGGTGAAGGTGGCCTCGGCGGACTCGGCGCCCTCGACGACGTGCGCGCTGGTGAGCAGGAAGCCGTCGGCGGTCAGGACACTCGCGCTGCCCGCGCCCTGCCCCCGCCGGCCGCGCACCCGCAGGCTCGCGACGCTGGGCAGCACGGTGTGGGCGACGTGGACGACGGTGGCCGAGTACGCGTCGAGCGGCTCCTCGCCGCCGGGCTCGTCGTCGCCCGGTTGCGAGGCGCCCGGTTGCGAGGCGCGGTGTTCCGAGGCAGCCGGCTTCGAGGCGGCCGGCTGCGGGATGCCCAGCTCCTCGCCGGCCGGCTGGTGGGTGCGTGGCTTGAGGTCGTGGCGGTCGGCTCCGTCCTGCGGCTCGTCCCGCTGCGCGGGCGGCACGTCTTCGTTCATGCCGCCAGCAACCCGCCGCGGCCACGGATCGTGCCCGGGTTCGCGCTCGGCGGACATCCCCGGCCATCCCGGGCCGCCGATGGCCGCGCCGGCTACGCGCCGGCTAGCGGGCGGTCGCGCCGGGCTCGGGCTCGGGGTCGGGGTCGGCCGGCTCGGCCAGCGCCCGGGCGAGCGCGGCGGCGGTCAGGCCCACCTGCCACGAGCGGGCGCCGCCGGCGAGCAGCGCGGCCCCCACGGCTGGCGCCGACAGGTCGCCGGGCGGCGACCAGGCGACCCGCCTGGTCAGCGCCGGCTCGACGAGGTTCTCCACCGGCATGTGCTGCTTCTCGGCGATCGCGTTCAGGCTGGCACGCACCCGGGCCAGCCGGGCGGCGGCGACCGGGTCCCGCTCCGCCCACCGGTTCGGCGGCGGCAGCCCGTCCCCGCCGGTCGACGCCGTCGCCGGCGGTAGCTCGGCGTCGGACAGCGCGGCGGCCGCCTCCAGCGCCGTCATCCACACCGTCGCGCTGCGCCGCAGCCGCGGCCCGGAGAACACCGGCAGCTTCGTCAGCGCCGCGGTGTCCGCCGGCGCGGACAGCACCGCGTCGATGATCGCGCTGTCCGGCAGCACCCGGCCTGGCGCGATGTCCCGGGTCTTGGCGATCTTGTCTCGGGCGGTCCACATGGCCCGGACCGCGGCCAGCTGGCGGCGGCTGCGGGCACGGTGGATGCCGCTGGTGCGCCGCCACGGCTCGGCCCGCGGCTCCCGCGGTGGGGCGGCGACGATCGCGGCGAACTCCTGCAGGGCGAACTCCAGCTTGCCCGTCTCGGTGAGCTCGGCCGCGAGCGCGTCGCGCAGCTCGACGAGCAGCTCCACGTCGAGCGCCGCGTAGCGCAGCCACGGCTCGGGCAGCGGGCGGGTCGACCAGTCGGCCGCGGAATGGCCCTTCTCCAGGCCGAAGCCGAGAACCCGCTCCACCATCATCCCGAGGCCGACCCGCTCGTAGCCGAGCAGCCGACCGGCGAGTTCCGTGTCGAACAGCCTGGTCGGGCGCAGGCCAAGCTCGGCCAGGCACGGCAGGTCCTGGCTGGCGGCGTGCAGCACCCACTCGCAGTCGCCGACCTTCTCCTGGATCAGGGTCAGGTCGGGCAGGGTGACCGGGTCGATGAGGGCGGTGCCGGCGCCGCGGCGGCGGATCTGGACCAGGTAGGCGCGTTGGCTGTAGCGGTAGCCGGAGGCGCGCTCGGCGTCGAACGCCACCGGCCCCTCACCCGCGGCGAGCCGCTCGGCTACCTCGGCGAGTGCCTTCGCGTCGCCCGTGACGGGGGGTACGCCCTCGACCGGCTCCAGCAATGGGGTGACGGCGGGCGACGCCTGCTCGGCCGCGTCGATCACCTGTTGTCCGCCACCCCCGCTGAGCTGCCGTGTTGAGTTCGGAACCGTCGACGTCACGATCGGCGATGGTACGTGTGAAAGCCGCTGTTGGCAGGCCGGTCCGCGGATCAAACGTACCTTTTATACGCTTCGTGACGAGGTTGCCGTCCTCAGTGACCGGCGTGCCGGGATATGTACGGGGCGCGCCCGCAGGGGTCACGGGACGGATGCTTCGCGTGCCCGTCGCCGCGCCTGGGCGGTTGCAGCCCCTCGCGCTACGGGCGGCGGGGGGTGAGGGGGACTACGCCGGCTATGCGCGGGGGGAGGCCGGCCATGGCGGCCAGCAGGTCGGCGAACGCGTGCAGGTGGGCGGCGGTGTCGTGGGCCGACCACGCGGGGGCGTCGTCCGGACCGGAGCGGGCCGGGGTGGCCGTCTGCGTCCAGTTCGGCGACCACGAGCAGCGGATCTCCACGTCGAAGCTGTCGCCGTCGGGCGCGAGCACACCGAAGCGGCGCGACGTCGTCGTGGTGACCGTGCCGCCGAGTGCCCGCACACCGGCGCCGTGGGCCGCCATCGCCTCGACCAGCCACGACCACGCGACCTCGGGCAGCATCGGGTCGGCCGCGACCTCGGGCTCGACGGCGGCGCGGGCATAGCACACGATCCGCGCGGTGCCCTCCCAGGCGTCATGGCCCGCCGGGTCGTACAGGAGCACCAGCCGGCCCGCGGCGAGATCGTCGTCGTCGCCGGTGAGGCTGGCGGCGAGTGCGAAGGCGTAGGGAGCTACCCGGCTCGGCGGCGTCGTCTCGCGCACCGCCAGCTCGGGACGCAGGGCACCCAGGGCGTCGCGCAGCGCCGCGGTCGAGGCGACGAACAGGCCCGGCCCGGCCAGCGCCGGCGTCGTGGCCGCGGCCGTCGCCGCCGCTCGCGCGGAGCCGGCGTCGGAGGACCCGGGGACGCCCATGGCGGCCACGTTAGGGCGTGCGCAGAGGTCGCGCTGCCCGGACGCCGGAGCGTGCTGCTTCGACCCCGATGAGTGCACCCGGTGCGGAAGGGCCCGGAGCGGGCCGAGAGGGGAGACGGCGCCGGGCAGCGGTGGCTCGGACGCCATGCCGGACAGGCTCACGCCAGCGACCGCGGCGCGCGTCTCGCGCTCGCCAGCGGGCGCGGCGCCGGCCGGGCACGGGACGACGCCTCCGGCTCCCGTCCCGGCGCCGCCTGCCGGACCACCCGCGGCCGGGGTCGCTCGGCCTCGTCCAGCGACGCGTCCGGCTGGGTCAGCGGCGCGACCAGGATCGCGGTGCCGCACGACACGCAGGCCCACTCCGGGCAGTCCGCGCCGTGCCCGTCCAGGCATTCCGGCCGCTCGAACGGGCGCTCGTCGGCGCATTGCGGGCAGTGGTGGTAGTCGCCCGCGGGCGAGACGTCGGCCAGCGCGAGGGCGGAGCGGCCCGCGACCGCCGGCGCGGCGCGACCGGGGCGGCCCGGGCTCGCGACGGACTGACCGGGCTGATCGGGCTCGCGTGCAGGGAGCATGACCGCACCTCCTGGGCCGGCTGATTCTGCTGGTCGGCATCGTCCTGACCATCGGCGACGCCCCACCGCCCGCCGGCGGCAAGCAGATGACGCGGGCTCGCGCCCAAGCGCCCAACTTCCGCCGTTTCGGACGGCTCCGACGGTGCCACGGCGATGGCTGATCTCCACGCATTCCCCCCGGCGTGTCGCGCGCGACCGGCTGTGCGCCGCCCGCGACACATGCGGTGAGCATCCCGGTTCCACCCGTTGGGCGCCCGATGGGTGTTCGCCGGCCGCCGCCGGCGTCGGGGTGCAGTCGGCGCCCGGCCGGCTGGCGACGACGGACCTCCCACCCGGATGTGGCACGCCGCTCGGCGGGGGGTAGTTTCTACCAGATGTAGAAGAGCCGTGGCCGGCCAGCACGCAGGGCCGGCCACCCGTCGGGGACACGGGTTCGGCACCCTCGGCCGGCGCGTGTCACGATCGGAGCATGGGCGTGAGCGCAAGTACGGGTGAGCGGAGCGGACGACCGGGGCGGGCGTCCCGGTCGGGCGCCGCCGATCCGGCGGGAACGCCGCTGGGCGACCAGGGGCGGACGACCCCGCCCGGCGCAGGTCGGACCACCGCGACGACGGCCGCGGCCGCCGGGCCCCGGCGGCCCGGGCTCGCCGAACGCGCCCCCCTGCTGCTGGCCGCGCGGCGGGAGCCCGTCGACGTCACACCCGTCTGGTTCATGCGCCAGGCCGGCCGGGCGCTGCCCGAGTACCGGGCGCTGCGGGCCGGCGTGCCGATGCTCGAGTCCTGCCAGGACGCCGCGCTGATCACCGAGATCACCCTGCAGCCCGTCCGCCGGTTCGGCACCGACGCGGCCATCTTCTTCTCCGACATCGTGGTGCCGCTGGTCGCCATCGGGCTGGGCGTCGAGATCGTCGCCGGCACCGGCCCGGTCGTCGCCGAGCCGATCCGTGACGCGGCCGGGATCGAGGCGCTGCGCCCGCTCGCCCCCGACGACGTCCCCTACATCCACGACGCCGTCCGGCTGCTGCTCGCCGAGCTTGGCGACACGCCCCTGATCGGGTTCGCCGGCGCGCCGTTCACGCTCGCCAGCTACCTCGTCGAGGGCGGCCCCAGCCGCACGCACGCGAAGACCAAGCAGCTGATGTACAGCGACCCGGCGCTGTGGCACACCCTGCTCGACCGGCTCGCCGACATCACCATCGGCTTCCTGCGGGTCCAGGTCGACGCGGGCGTCGACGCGATCCAGCTGTTCGACTCCTGGGCCGGCGCCCTCGACGAGGCCGACTACCGCCGCTACGTGGCCCCGCACAGCACCCGGGTGCTGGCCGCGTTCGAAGGCGCGGGCGTGCCGCGGATCCACTTCGGCGTCAACACCGGCGAGCTGCTCGCCGCGATGGGCGAGGCCGGCGCGGACGTCGTCGGCGTCGACTGGCGGGTCGGCCTCGACGAGGCGGCCCGCCGGGTCGGCCCGGGCCGGGTCCTGCAGGGCAACCTCGACCCCACCGCCGTCTTCGCCCCGCGCGACGTGCTCGCCGAGAAGGTCCGCGACGTGCTGCTGCGCGGCTCCAAGGCCGAGGGGCACATCTTCAACCTCGGTCACGGCGTGCTGCCCGAGACCGACCCGGGCGTGCTCACCCACGTCGTCGACCTCGTCCATGCCGGCTAGGAGCGGTCCGCCGTGCGAGTAGTGATCGTCGGCGGGGGCATCGCCGGGCTGGCCGCGGCGCACGCGCTCGCCGGCCGGGCGGACGTGACCGTGCTGGAGGCCGCCGACCGGGTCGGCGGCAAGCTGCGCACCACGCCGCTCGCCGGCCTCGACCTCGAGGAAGGCGCCGAGTCGTTCCTCGCCCGGGTTCCCGAAGGGCTGCGGCTCGCCCGCCAGGTCGGCCTCGGGCACGACATCGTCCACCCCGGTACCACCTCGGCGTCGCTGTGGATCAACGGCCGGCTGCGGCCGATCCCGCCGAACACGCTGCTCGGCGTGCCGACCGACGCGCTCGGACTGATCCGCTCCCGGGTGCTGTCGCCGTGGGGCCTGGTGCGTGCCGCCGCCGACCTGGTGCTGCCGCGGGCCGCGACGCCCGCCGACCCGACCGTCGGCGACTACGTCGGCGCCCGGGTCGGCCGCCAGGTCGTCGACCGGCTCGTCGACCCACTGCTCGGCGGCGTCTACGCCGGCCGGGCCGACGCTTTGTCGCTGCGGGCCACCGTCCCGCAGCTCGTGCCGATCCTCGCCGAGGACCGCTCGCTGCTGCTCGGCGCCCACCGGGTGCGCGCCCGCACCGGGCCGGCCGCGGCGGCCGCGTCGTCACCGGTATTCGCCTCCATCCGCGGCGGGCTCGGCGGGTTCGCCGCCCGGGTCGCCGAGGCCAGCGGCGCGATCGTGCGCACCGGCGTGCTCGCCCGCCGGCTCACCCCGGTCGACGGCGGCTGGCGGGTCGACTACGACGAGACCGGGCCCGACGACGCTGCCGAGCCGGGCGCCGTCGCCGTCGGGCCGCGTGGCCGCGGCTCCCTCGACGCCGACGCGGTGATCCTCGCCGTACCCGCCGGCGCGGCTCGCGAGCTGCTCGGCCCGGTCGCGCCGCGGGCCGCCGCCCCGCTGGCTGGCGTGCCCTACGCCTCGATCGGGCTGGTCACGCTCGTCTACCGCGACATCGACCTGCCGCCGGGCAGCGGTTTCCTGGTACCCGCCAGGGAACGAGTCACGATCAAGGCGGCGACCTATCTGACGTCGAAGTGGCCGCACGTCGGCGGCGGCGGACCGCTGCGGGTGATCCGCGCGAGCGTCGGCCGGGCCGGCGCCGACGCGGACCTGCGCCGCTCCGACACCGAGCTCACCGGCGTGGTCGCCGCGGAGATCGCCCACGCCACCGGCCTGTCGGCCCGCCCGGTCGCGAGCCGGGTGAGCCGGTGGGGCGGGGCGCTGCCCCAGTACCTGCCGGGTCACCTGGAACGAGTCGCGATGCTGCGCCGGGCGTTGCCGGCCGGGGTCGCGGTCGCCGGCGCCGGGTACGACGGGGTCGGCATCCCGGCCTGCATCCGGTCGGGTGAGGCGGCGGCCGCCGCGGTGCTGCGGCCCGAGACGGACGCGGTCGGCGCGGCGACGCGCCCCGCGAGCGAGGAAGATTAGGCATATGTCGTCGACCCAGCCTTCGCCCAGCTCCCCGACGGGAAGCCCCGACCAGCAGCCGGCCACGCCGGCCACGCCGCCGGCGGGGGCCGCCACGGCGCGTCCCGAGCACGGCGCCCAGCCCGGCGCCGGCGACGCGGCGAAGTCCGCCCGCGACCTCAACGCGGAGCTGCTCTACACGAGCTGGTCGGTGTTCGCCGCCCGCCGCCCGCTGCCCGCCGACCGGGCCGCCGTCGCCGCCGAGGTCGACGCGCTGCTCGAGGCCGGCCTGGCCAAGGACGTCTACACCCGGGGCCTCTACGAGATCTCCGGCTACCGGGCCGACGCCGACCTCATGATCTGGTGGACCTGCCCCGACCCGGACCTGCTGCAGCAGACCTACCAGCGGTTCCGCCAGACGACCCTGGGCGCGCACCTCGACCCGGTGTGGTCCGCCGTCGGCCTGCACCGCCCGGCCGAGTTCAACCGGTCGCACATCCCGGCGTACGTCCGCCGCGAGGACCCGCGCGACTACATCTGCGTCTACCCGTTCAACCGGTCGCTCGAGTGGTACCTGCTCCCCGACTATGAACGGCGCGGCATGCTCGCCGAGCACGGGATCATGGGCCGCGAGTACGAGGACGTCCGGGCCAACACCGTCGCCGCGTTCGGCCTCGGCGACTACGAGTGGCTGCTCGCCTTCGAGGCCGACGGGCTGCACCGCATCGTGGACTGCATCCGGCACCTACGCGCCAGCGCCGCCCGCCGCCACACCCGCCTGGAAACGCCCTTCTACACCGGCGCCCGCAAGCCAGTAGCAGAAATCGTCGCCGCCCTGCCCTGACAGCCCGCACGGAACGAAGTGCCCCACCGACCGGGACACGCGGGTTGGCGACGTGCAGCGGTACGCAAGCGAGCTGTGCGCGGAGGCGCGCCTCGCGGAGGCCCGGCCCACGAGCGAAGCGAGCAGGGGCCGTAGCGCCGTGCCCGCACGGAGCGAACCAGAGAAACAGGTCGACGTCCGCCTGGGCGCCCCCACCCGTCCGGCGGACGCCGACCCATCCATGCCCGGTCGCCGTGGCGGCCGGGGGCCTCATCCCCGGGACGCCGCCCCGGGATGCGCGGACAGTAACATATCGTCGTCGTCGTGTAACTCATTGTCGAGGTGAGCCATCAGTGGCGACCCACGTCGATCAATGTGCCCCTCTTCGGCCTCTGGGGGTGCTGGCTGGGCGATCGTCGGGAGCGGGTAGGTTTGCCCGGGTGGCCACGGTCTCGTGGCTGCTCATGCCCCCCGCAACCCTCGTCGCCGTGATGGGACGGCGGACCTCGGTTCGCGCCGGGGCGCGTCGGTAGGGGAGCACCCGCGACTGGGTGTGTCGGCGCGCGGCCGCTTCGGGGGAGTCGGTGGGGTCTGCCACCGCGGAGGAGAAGGTGCTGACGCGAGAGTGCGCGGCCCGCCGGTGCGCGGTGGGCGCGGTGGGCGAGGTGGGCGCGCGATGATGGCGGCCGCGCCCGGCGGCCGCGGCCCGGCGGTGCCACGGGGCCGGGTTCCGCGCGATGAAGCGCCACGAGGTCCCGTGCCGCGAGGCGAAGCGCCGCGGGGTGCCGTGCCGCGGGGTGCCGTGCCGCGAGGCGACGTGCCGCCGAGCCGGCAGCCGCCTGTCCGGCCGGAGCCGGATCGGTGGCCGGAGACCTCGGGCCGCCGGCGGCCACCCGGCCAGGTGCCGCCAGCCCCCCGACCTGCGCCGGCCGCCCGACCTGCGCCGGCCGCCCGACCTGCGCCGGCCGCCCGACCTGCGCCGGCCGCCCGACCTGCGCCGGCCGCCCGACCTGCGCCGGCCGCCCGACCTGCGC
>Ga0105248_10000400_pt1 | contig 50262 bp, 51 predicted proteins | sample KBSS34metaG_FD_81524 | JGI IMG/M metagenome (GOLD analysis project Ga0105248, IMG submission 81524) | Switchgrass rhizosphere microbial communities from Kellogg Biological Station, Michigan, USA - KBS S3-4 metaG | ecosystem: Host-associated > Plants > Roots > Rhizosphere > Soil | place... | reverse complement strand
GGATGCGCGCGGCGATCCGTGGATCGGGCCGGCGAAAGTGCGCGTAGCCGTGCCCGATGCGCCCGTAGTCGGCGTCCCCGGCGCTGCCGTCGGCGTGGCGCGTCTGCATCAGGAGCACTCCCGGGTGGGCAATTAGAGAAACGGGGTCTGGGCGAAACGCTGGTCGGGCCAGGGGCCTTCATGGCGCTCGATCTGGCGATCGCCACGCTCGTGATCACTTTCTATGTGTCGGCGATCGATCCCGGCCACCCGCAGGATTATTATCTGAAGCTCGCGCCCGGCATCGCCACGCCGTCGACAGCGATAGCCGGCCCCGTGCTGATGTTCGTCGCGTGCTCGTGGCTCGGGCGCCGCAAGCCCGAGCGCAGCGCCTTCGGGTTCGCCGTCGCCGTGCTCGCGGCCTATTATCTGATCGACTGGGGGATGGTGCTGTTCCAGGGCATGCTCAACCCCGTCGCCATTGGCATCGCGGTGCTCAAGCTGGCGGGCGCGCTGCTGGGGGCGTGGACGGCGCAGCGTTGGCCGCGGGGTAATGGATCCGCCACAGCCTGAGCGGCGATCCCTTGGGCAGCGCGATCGGTTCGAGCCATGGGAAGATCACGCCGCGCGCGAGCTGGGCATAGAAGCCGTTCGGGTTCCGCGCGCGATAGACGGTCGATTCGGAGATGTTGGGGCAGGTCAGCAGATAGGCGGCGTGATGCTTTGCCGCGATCGGCAGGAAGCCGGCGCTGGCGTTGGTGAAGGCATGGTGGACGTCGAGGATCGCGTCGCCGTTGCGATGATAGGGGCCGGCGACGCCATAATGGTGGGTGATCGTGATCAGCCTTGGTCCCAGGTCGACATGGGTGAAGATCACCGCGGGCGGCAATTTGTCGAGCGGCCGCAGCGAGGCGATCGTGCCGCACCGCCCGCTGGCGTTGGCGACCTTCTTCTCGAGCTTCCCCTTGGGAGTCGGGTCCGGGATATATTGGATGATGAGCCCGGCGAACAACCCGGACACGCCTAGCGCCGCGCCAACCGTGCCGAATACGCGCACCACCATCAGCCGGTGATGGATGCACCACGGCAACACCGTCCAGGCGAGCGCGGTCGCGCCCGGCACCGCGAGCAGCTGCGCCGCCGGACCGGCGCGCATCTGCCACAACAGCATCAAAGCCGCGAAACTGCCGAACAGCGTTACCGCGATCCAGCCCACCAGATTGTTCTGCCGCCGCGCGCGCCAGGTCGCGTACAGCCCGCCGCCAATCCCGATCAGCGGCAGCACTGCGACGGGTAGGCCGGTCTTCCAGGAATGCCGATAGATCGGCTTGGCCTCGCGGACATTATTGAGCCACGTCTGTGCGAGTTCGTCCGAAACCTGCTCGGGTCGAGCGAGGCATTGCGGGAAGAGATGCGCGAACGCCCCGGCAATCACGGCGCCGGCGATCGCGGCGGCGCCGAGTCGCAGCCAGCGCTGCTGCGGGTTCCACCAGGCCAGCGCGAACAGCGCGCCGCCCGCTTCGATCATCGCCGATAGCCAAACCGGCGTGAGCGCATCGCAGCGCACCACCGCGTTGGCGTACGAAGCGAAGCCGGCATAGCCGAGCGCGGTACCGCCCGCGAGCGCGGCGCCGAGCGCCATCAGCCGCGGTGCTTCCTCGCGGTCCCAGATCCAGCGCAGCGCAGTGATCGCCGCCGCCATCACACAATAGGGCAGCATCTCGAGCCCGATGCTGAGCGAGACCGCGCTCGACACGCCGACGATCGCGCCGCCGCGCGCACGCCGCGGATCGGCGATCCCCGCGACCGTCACTGCGAGGCACGCGAGCTGCCAGCCATGGTGGTCGATGCGCTCGGGCATGTACATCAGCATCGTGGTCGCGCAGCACAGCAGGATGATCACGCCGAACGGCCAGGCGAGCCGCGTGATCAGCTGGCGCGTGGTGAAAGCGATCGCCACCATCGACAGTGCGAGCGGGAGGATCGGCGCGATGCCACACGCGAGCCGCTCGGCTTCGGGCGTGCCGACGAACGGGCGTAGCGCAAGGATCATCCCCGCGATCGGCAAGTCGACCAGCCGCGTCCAATGGATGTTGTATCCGCCCGGCGGATTGAGCCGATATTGCGTGAGGTCGTACCAGCCCTGGCCGGCGAGCAGGCCGCGCACCTGCATCAGCCGCATATTGTCGTCGGTGTCGCCGAGCGCGAGCCCCTGGACGTAGAGCCAGCGTTGCCACAACAGCCACAGCAGTACGACCATCCAGATGACCAGCGTCCAGCGCAGCCAATGGCGATCGAGCTGGGCCTCGAGCGAGCGATCTTGATCGGTGCCGAGCACCGAATTGAACCAGTCTGGCACTTTCAAAGTCGCTTCCCTTACCCCGGTCGTGGCATTAGGGCGCACGGTGGCTTCGGGGCAAGGCGTGTGAGCGTGATTCTTCAGCGCATGGATACGATGATGCCGGGCGGCGTGCTCGGTCAATTGATCCGATTCGGAATTTCAGGCGGGATTTCAACAATCGTCTATTCCGCGGTATATCTGCCGCTGGCCGATTACGTGCTCCCCGCCGGCTGGGCGGTGGTCGCGGTCCCGCCCGCGTTCCTGGTCGCAGTGACGGTCGGCTTTTTCCTGCACAGCGCGTGGAGTTTCAAGGGTCACGGCACGCGCGACAACAGCGGCAAGCAGCATGCGAAGTTCTTCCTCGTGCAGCTCTTCGGGCTCGTGCTGAACGCGATCTTCACTTGGATTCTCACCGGATGGCTGCACCTTCCGAACTGGCTGCCGCTGATCCCGATCGTCACGGTCACGCCGCTCGCGACGTTTGCGATCAATCGCAAATGGGTGTTCGGCTAGGTGGACCGCATCGTCTACGATCGCATGGCCGAGCATGACTCGCGCCATTGGTGGTACGTCGCGCGGCGCGACATCCTCGCCGATTATGTCGCGCGCTACGCCGATCTGCCCAAGGGTGCGAAGATCCTCGAGATTGGCTGCGGCACGGGACATAATTTGCCGATGCTCGGCCAGTTCGGCGAAGTCGACGCAATCGAGATCGATGCCGCGGCGCGCGAGATCGCAACGCGGCGGCTCGGCAAGCCGGTCGGCGCCGCGCCGCTGCCCGAGCTGAGCGGCGTCGAGCGCGGCAGCTACGACATGATCGCCGTGCTCGACGTCGTCGAGCATATCGAGGACGATGTCGGCGCGCTGCGCGCGATGGCCGCGTGCCTCAAGCCCGGCGGCAAGATCCTGGTCACCGTGCCCGCACACCAATGGATGTGGAGCGCGCACGACGTAGTGAACCATCACAAGCGCCGCTATTCGAAGCGCACGCTTACCGGCGCGCTGCGTGCGGCCGGGCTCCACTGGCGCAAGCTCGGCTATTTCAACTCGCTGTTGTTCCCCGTGGCAGTGGCGGCACGCATCGCCGGCAAGCTCAGCGGCAAGGATGACAGCGACGACTCGCCGCCCGCGGCGCCGCTCAACAGCGTGCTCGGGAGCATTTTTAGGCTCGAACGCCATTTGCTCGGACGGATGCCGCTTCCGCCGGGGTTGTCGCTGATCCTGATCGCCGAGCCGTTGCGCTAGCGCTCAATTCGCCTCCGCAATCGCGATCAAACTGGCATCCATTACCGGCGTCGCGCGTGCACCCGACGGGATATCGTTGGCGAGGAACGCAAAGGTCAGCGTGCGACCGCTGCGGGCGACGAGATAGCCGGCAAGCGCGTTGGTCGCGTTGAGCGTGCCGGTCTTGGCGAAGACCTTTCCTTCGAGCGAACTACCCTTGAAGCGTCGCGCGATCGTGCCGTCGACGCCGCCGGTTGCCAGTGTGCCGCGCCACGCTGCGCCCCAGGGCTGTCCGGAGATCCAGCGGAGCAGCGCGACCATCGCGCGCGGCATGACGCGATTATAGGTCGACATCCCCGAGCCATCGGCAAGATCCCAGTCGCTGCGCGCGACGCCGGCGCGCGCGGCAAGCGCTTCGACCTGAGCGAGCCCGTCGGCGACCGAGCCGCTGCCCGCGACCAGCCCGAGGCGGCGCAGCAGCAGCTCGGCGTGAAGGTTCTGGCTGTCGCGCATGAGATGGACCAGATCGTCCTGCAGCGGCGGGGGCACCAACGCCGCGAGCGCTGGGGGCGGCGCAGACACTGCCGGCACAGTCGAGGCGCCGCCCGGCCGCTCGCGGTGGCGCGCCACCGGTCTGCCCCTCATCTTGACGCCGCGCGCGTCAAGCAGCGCCGCAAGGCGCCATGCGGCATAGGCAGCGGGATCGTCGATGCCGAGCCGCACGATGCGAGGGGGCGCGTCGGCGGCGATCGTCCCCGTAAGCCGAATGCGGCGCTCGAACGGCAGTCGATCAATATCGATGCCGGCGCGGCTGCCGGGAACGCCCGTCACGACCTGATTGTCGATCGTGTAATAGGGCAGCCCCTCTACGCGCGGCGGCTGACCCGGCGCACCCGGAGTAACGGTGAGCGGGAGTTCGTTGTCGTCGAGCGTCAGCGCGGAGATGGCCGTGCCCGAATCGCTCGGAATGTTGTTCCAGCTCATCCCCGCGCTCCACCGCTCGTCGGGGAAGCGGGTGTCGTCGCCGACCACGTCGCCCACTTGCCGCGTCGCGGCGGCCACTGCGTCGGCCAGTGCCGCGAGGCAATCACTTGCGCAATCGGCGGCGCTCGACAGCCGCGCATCGCCGCGGCCTTCGAGGATCACGTCGCCATGATCGAGCCGCACCCGCGCCCCGCCGTCTGTGTCGGGCTGGTCGAGCCCGGGAAGCGTCGCGAACGCCGCCGCGCTGGTGAAGATCTTGGTGTTCGATGCCGGGATGAAGCGCTGCGCGGGGTTGATCGCGACCAGCGTGTTGCCCCTGTCGTCGGCGACGACCAGCCCGAAGCGAATACCCGGACCCGCTTCCGTGAGCTTCGCCTCGACCTGTTGCTGGAGCGGTGCCGGCTGCGCCGCGACGGGCAGCGGCGCCAACAGCAGGAGCCATGGCGCTGCCTTCATCCGGAGGCGCTCTTCGTCCTTTTGGCAGGCGCGGCCGGTGCCGGCGAGGCGTCGGGCGCTGCCTCTTCGTCGATGCGATTGGTGCTGTCCTCGAAGCGGTAACCGAGCGACGCATGGCCGCGCACCGGTCCGGCGACGTCCGCGACGATATAGAGCGGGCGCCGCTTCGATTCGACGTACAACCGGCCGAGATATTCGCCGATCAACCCGAGCACGAACATCTGCACCGCGCCGATGAACACCACCGCGAGCATCGTCGAGGTCCAGCCCTGCACCGCGTTCCCCAATAGCCAGCCGACCAGAATGTAGAGCATCAGCAGCAGCGAGGCGGCCGTCAGTAGCAGGCCCATATGGCTGGCGAAGCGCAGCGGCGCGGTCGAGAAGCCGGTGATCGCGTCGAGCGCGAAGCGGATCATTTTGCCGAGCGGATATTTGGTGTTGCCCGCATGGCGCTCGGCCCGGTCGTAGACGAACGGCACCTGCCGGAAGCCGACCCACGCGACCATCCCCCGGATGAACCGCGCCTGCTCGGGCAGCGCGAGGAACGCGTCGAGCGCACGCCGCGTCATCAGCCGGAAATCGCCGGTGTCGAGCGGAATCGGCGTATCGGTGATGCGGTCGAGCATACGATAAAAGAGGGCCGCTGTTGCCTTTTTGAAGATGCTTTCGCCATCGCGCTTGCGGCGTACGGCATAGACGACGTCGGCGCCCTGGCTCGCCATCGTCGCGCGCATCTCGGTGAGCAGCTCGGGCGGATCTTGCAGATCGGCGTCGATGATCAGAATCTCGTCGCCCGCGCACAGGTCGAGCCCGGCCGTGAGTGCAAGCTGGTGACCGTGGTTGCGCGACAGGTTGATCGCAACGAGTCGCGCATCCTGCAGCGAAAGCTGCTGCATGATCGGCCAGCTGCCGTCGCGCGAGCCGTCGTTGATCAGCACGATTTCGAAATTCTCGCCTACCGCCGAGCGCGCGGCGGCTGAAACGCGCGCATGCAGCAGCGGTAGGCACGCCTCCTCATTGTAGCAGGGAATGACGACGGAAAGGCGGGGACGAGTCATGGCGCCGGGTTTAGCCGCACGTCATGAGAACGTCATGCGGAGAAATCCGCCGGAGTGAAGATCAGGCTACGAGGCGATCGACGAAGCGCTCGGTCTGGCCGTGCAGCTCGCGCGCGGTCTCCGAAAGCATCGCGGCGGCGCGCGAGACATCGGCGGACAGCGCTTCGGTACCGCGCACCGCGTTGGCGATTTCGCCGATGCGACTGGCGATTCCGTTCGCGTCCTGCGCGGTCTGGCGAGCGCTGGTGCGCACGAAGGCGAGTGTCTCGCGCTGGTGCGAAACGGCCTCGCGGATGCTCACGGCGGCATCGGCGAGCGCGCGTACACGATCGCCGATCGCCGCGAGCGACTGGCGCGCCTCGGTCGCGCCCGACTGCACCGAATCGGCCAGACTACGGATCTCACCCGTGGCGTCGCGCGACTGGCCGGCGAGCGATTTCACTTCGGTCGCGACGATCGCGAACCCGCGCCCCACTTCGCCGGCGCGCGCCGCCTCGATCCCCGCGTTGAGTGCCAGCAGATTGGTGCGCGTGGCGATCTGATCGATCGACTCGGCGAATTCCGCGATCGAAGTGGTGCGTTGGGCAAGCGCGAGCACCGCCATATGGCCCAGTCCCGATGCTTGGCGCGCGTCGCCACTCAGCCCTTCCTGGTCCTCGACACTGGTCGTGATCGCCTCGATCGAATCGGCCAGGTCGATGACATGGCTCAAGAGCGTGTCCGCCTGTTCGGACGATTGCCCCGCGGTTTCGGCGGTCTGCGTGGTATCTGCGGCAGCGCGGCGCGCGAGCGCATTCATCGTTTCGGCCGAGTGCGCCAGCTGAACGGCCGCCGCCTCGACGCCCGCGACCATGTCGAAAACGAGAGTGCGGAAGGCTTCGGCGAGTCGATGCAGTTCGGCGCGGCGCTCATGCTGGGCATGATCGGCCGCGTTGCGCTCGGCGCGCTCGCGGCGTTCGCGCTCGTCCACCTCGCGCGCCTCTGCGCGGTTCGCCGCGGCCATTGCCGCCTCGATTTCACGCGTCCTTGCCGCTGCGGTCTCGGCCAGCCGCGCGGCGTCGCACTGCGCCGCGAATCGCTCGGCGAGCAGCTGTGCCATCCGTGTCGTGAGATAGGCGAGGACCGCGCATTGCATCACCACTGCGGCCGCGTGGAAGATCACGCGGCCGATGCTCGCCGATCCGGCGAACGCCCAGCTCGGCATCAGCCAGTCGAGCGCGAGGTGGTGCAGCGCGATCAGCGCGCTCGCCAGCGCGATCGGTCGCCAGTCGCACATCAGCGCGAGCGCGCTGAGCGAGACGAAGAAATACATATGCCCGTCCATCTGCCACGCATTGTCGTGGAGGAGATAGACGAACAGGGCGGGCTGGATCGCGGCGAGCGTGGCGATAATCAGCCGTACGACGCGGTCGTGGCGACGCCGCCAAGCGAGATAGCTCGGCGCCAGATTCGCGAGCACGCTGAGCAGCACCGTGGCCTCGCGACCAGGCACGTCGCGTTGCACCGCCAGCAGCACGAGGGCAAGCGTCCACCCCCAGGCACCGACGGTCAGGATCCGCGCGCCGCTCGCGCGCAGCCGGTCGAGATCGTCGATGCCCGTCACGCGCTGCATCCCGCGGCGGGACCGCCGAGAATCAGCATGGCCGTGCCGCGCAACGCGCGTTCGATGTGGCGCCGCTCGCCATCGACGACAACGCCGCCGAACAGGCTCTGCGCGTGGACCAGCCGGGCGCCACCCGCAATCGCGCGCGGCACCATCAGCGTCCGCGCGCGGTGCGAAAGCGGGATGAGCAGCAGATGCCCCTTCGTCGGCGGGATCAGCGCCGCAATCACAACGGCGAGCGCCGCCAGGACGAGTTGAGCGGTAAGCCAATGGAACGAGGTTGAACGCCTGGACACCCTCCCCGGCTAACCGAGGATGGTAAACCGATCGCAAACATCGGTTCCGCGTCGTTACGGATCAGACTCGTTCGGCCGAGCTCACGCAATCGGCGGCGCGCAACGCGGCGAGCAGGCGTTCGAGCTGTTGCGCGTTGCGCACTTCGAGCTCGATCGTATTGGTGTGGAAAGTCGTATCGCGGTTGTCGAGCCGGAGCCCGAGGATGTTGGCCTTTTGTTGGCCGATGATCGTTGCGATTGCGCCGAGCGCGCCGGGCTCGTTCTTGAGCGTGACCGCGATGCGCGCCAGACCGCCCTCCGCCTTCTCGCCCCAGGCGAGGTCGACCCAGTCGTGCTCGTCGGTCGTGGCGAGTCGGTCGCAGGTGATCGAATGGACTTCGATCGGCGCGTCGGGCAGCCGCACGCCGACGATGCGATCGCCCGGAACCGGTCGGCAGCATTCGGCGAGCATGAACGCGACGCCTGGCGTCAACCCCTTGATCGAGATCGCATGCTGCTGCGGCGGCAGCTGCTCGAATTCCATCCCGGCGGCGGATCCCGGCATCAGTGCCTCGAGGACCTGTGCGTCGGTGAACTTGCGCAGCGCGATCGCCTGCATCAGTGCGGCTTCGTCGGGCAGCTTGAGCCGCTTGAGCGCGTCGCGCCGCGCGTCCGCGCTGACGGACACGGGTAGCCGCTTGACGATCTCGTCGTAAAGCTTGCGGCCGAGCGCTACGCTTTCGTCGCGTTCCTTGTGCCGCAGATGCCGCCGGATCGCGGCGCGCGCCTTGCCCATGATCGCGAAATTCAGCCAGTTCGCTTGCGGCTGCTGCGCCTTTGAACGCAGGATCTGCACCTGATCGCCTTGCTGAATCTCGGTACGCAAAGGCACGACGCGGCCGTTGACCTTGGCACCCACCGCCTGGTCGCCGAGGTTCGAGTGTACGGCATAGGCGAAATCGATCGGCGTGGAGCCCTTGGGAAGCTGGATCAATTCGCCCTTCGGCGAGAAGGCAAAGATGCGATCCTGGTACATCGCCATCCGCGTATGCTCGAGCAGTTCCTCGGCGCTTTCGGCATGTTCGAGAATCTCGATCAGGTCGCGGATCCAGCTGACCTGGGTGTCGGGGCGTACCGAATCCTGCTTATAGGCCCAATGCGCGGCGAGGCCGTATTCGGCCTGGGCATGCATGTCACGCGTGCGGATCTGGATCTCGATACGTGTGTCGCCGGCGTGGATGATGCTGGTATGCAGCGAGCGATAGCCGTTGCGCTTCGGCGTCGAGATATAGTCCTTGAACCGTCCGGGAACCATCGGCCAGCGGCGGTGGATCACGCCGAGCGCACGATAGCATTCCTCCTCGGTGGCGACGATCGCGCGGAACGCCATCACGTCCGAAAGCTGCTCGAGGCTGACATGGCGCTCGGACATCTTCTTCCAGATCGAATAGGGGTGCTTCTCGCGCCCGGTGATCTCGACTTCGATCCCCGAGCGCGCGAGCAGCAGCTTGAGGCCCGAGGCGATCTTCGAGACGCGATCCTCGCCTTCGATCCGGAGCGATTCGAGCCGTTTGGTGATCGATTCATAGGCTTCGGGCTCGAGCTCGCGGAATGCGAGGCTCTGCATTTCCTTCATGAATTCGTACATGCCGATCCGCTCGGCGAGCGGCGCGTAGATTTCCATTGTCTCGCGCGCGATGCGGCGGCGCTTCTCGTCGTTCTTGATGTAATGCAGCGTGCGCATGTTGTGCAGCCGGTCGGCGAGCTTGACCAGCAGCACGCGAATGTCGTCGGACATCGCCAGCAGGAATTTGCGGAGATTCTCGGCAGCGCGTTCGGTGTCGCTCTGCGCCTCGATCTTCGACAGCTTGGTGACGCCGTCGACCATGCGCGCGACATTGTCGCCGAACAACCGCTGGATATCGTCGGGCGTAGCGACGGTGTCCTCGATCGTGTCGTGAAGAATCGCGGTCGCGATGGTCTCGTCGTCGAGATGCAGGTCGGTTAATATGCCCGCGACTTCGATCGGATGGCTGAAATAAGGGTCGCCCGACGCACGCTTCTGCGAGCCATGCGCGTTGACCGAAAACACGTAGGCGCGGTTGAGCAACGCCTCGTCGGCGTCGGGATCGTAGCTCAGTACCCGATCGACCAGTTCATATTGCCGCAGCACATCATCTAATTGGGGTGCTGCGCTGCTGCTTTGCAACAGCAAATGACCCGATGCGCGAACTTCTCGCGCATCGAGAGGACCAAGGCATCAGCGCGCGTGGGCGTTGCAGCTCTCGAGCGCGGCAGCATCGAACGCCTTTCCGTCGGCGGCAAAGGCGCTGAGCTTGCCGAGCTGCTGGGCCACTGCCTGACACACGATCGTGTCGCGCGCGTCGCCTTTCGCCGCAGTGCACTGGCCCGCGCCGCAATGCCAGACGGTCGAGCGCACGATCAGGCTGTCCTTGGCCGGCGCGGTCGCCGGCGTCGCGGCATAATAGCCGGCCGCCTGGGCGGCCACGGGCATGGCGACGAAGAGCGAGGCGGCAAGCAAGCCGGCGGCGACACGGGTCATCGAAACCTCCCTTTAAGCTGCGCTGGAAAATCTAGTTTCGAATCGCTACCTACACTAGAGTAAGTAGCGTTGCAAGGCATTTGGTGCAGCGCAGCGGATGCGTGCGTATTTGGGCGCCGCGCGGAATTGGAGTAGGTTGCGCGCAAATGCATACGGGGCTTCGGGAATCGCTGCGCGAATTGGCAGAGGTATGCAGCCTCCCGCCGGCGCTCGAAGCGATGGGCGAGCGCTGGTCGTTCCTGATCCTGCGCGCGGCGTTCAACGGTCTCTGCCATTTCGAGGAATTCCAGTCGGCGCTCGGCATTGCGCGTAACATCCTCGCCAATCGGCTCGGCCGGCTGGTGGGGCACGGCATCCTCGAGCGATGCGTCGATCCCGACGATCGTCGCAAAGTCGAATATCGACTGACCGAGAAAGGCATGGCGCTTCTGCCGGTGCTGGTGGCGCTGCGCCAATGGGGCGAGCGTTGGGAGACCTGCCGACCGGCGTTGCCGGTGCTCGTCGACAAACAGGATCGCCGGCCCATCGCGCCAGTCGCCGTGTTTTCGCACGACGGCCGGCCGTTGACGAAACACGATCTGGTCTGGGCGCTGCCCGAGGACCTGGGGACGAACGAATCGGAGGCATAGCATGCGGCATCTTGGCGGCGCGGTCCTAGTCTTGCTCGCGGGTCCGCTCGGCGGCTGCGCGCTGCATTCGGAAAGGCCCCTGATCGCAACCAGCGCGCCCGTGTCGGAGATCGCGGAGGGTCGTTACCAGATCTATGGTCCGTTCGGACCCGAGCAGCTCGCGAAAGTCAGCGCCGCGCAGCGCGCACGCTGTATCGATCTCGGAATTCGCGCCGTGCCGCCGAACGCAAGCGCGCCGGTTGCCGTGATCCATTGCCCGTTCAACGAGACCACGCTTACGCCGACCAATATCGCGCAGGTCACGCGTCTCGCCGATCGCTTCCGCATGAGCGGCCAGAATGCAGAGGGCAAGACCGAAGCGCTCGAAGCCTGGCTCGCACCGCTGCGCGCGCCCTATTATCTTGCGCAAATCCATATGCCCGAAGGCGAGCTCAAGGGCTATTTCTATGGAATCGCGCGCCCCCTTGCCGGTCGAGTGCATTTCTTCATGGTGCCGTGCGCCGTCGAAGGGTTGAAGAGCGTCGGGAAACCCGACCCCAAGCTCCAGTGCGAGGTCACTTCGCTTGCGGCAATTCGCGCCGACCTGCTCGCCGAGACACGGCGGATCGACGCCGGCAGCGCCGATCCACCGATGGTGCTGGCGGCTCCCGCCGCCCCATGACCCGCGGCTTCTCCGCGAGCAGCCAGTGCAGCCTCAGCCCGCTTTCGCCGGCGTATTCACGCCCATCGACTGCAGATACTTCCGCACATTGCGCGCCGCCTGACGCAGGCGCTGCTCGTTCTCGACCATCGCGATACGGACGAAGCCCTCGCCATTTTCGCCGTAGCCGACGCCGGCCGCGACCGCGACCTTGGCATGGATGAGCAGCTGCTTCGAGAATTCGAGGCTGCCGAGATGCGCCAGTGCCGGGGGCAGCGGCGCCCAGGCGAACATCGATGCCGGCGGGCTGGGGATGTCCCAGCCGGCACGGCCGAAGCTCTCGACGAGCACGTCGCGGCGCTTGTGATAGAGTTGACGGTTGCTCTCGACGATATCCTGCGGGCCGTTGATCGCCGCGCAGGCCGCCGCCTGGATCGGCGTGAACGCGCCATAGTCGAGATAGGACTTCACGCGCGTCATCGCCGCAATCAGCTTCTGGTTCCCCACCGCGAAGCCGATTCGCCATCCGGCCATCGAATAGGTCTTCGACAGCGACGTGAACTCGACCGCGATGTCCTTGGCGCCCTTGACCTCGAGGATCGAGCGCGTGGGCTTGCCGTCGAAATAAAGCTCCGAATAAGCGAGGTCGGAGAGCACCCACACTTTGTGCTCGCGCGCCCAGGCGACGAGCCGCTCGTAGAAGGCGAGATCGACCGTCTCGGCCGTCGGGTTCGACGGATAGTTGACCACCAGCACCGACGGCCGCGGCACGGTGAAATTCATCGCGCGCTCGAGGCTCTCGAAATAATGCTCGTCGGGCGTCGTCGGCACTGCGCGGATCGTCGCGCCGGCGATGATGAAGCCGAAGGTGTGGATCGGATAGGAAGGGTTGGGCGCGAGCACCACGTCGCCCGGCGCGGTAATCGCCGTCGCGAGGCTCGCGAGCCCTTCCTTCGAGCCCATCGTCACGACCACTTCGGTCTCGGGATCGACGTCGACGCCGAAACGTCGGGCATAATAATTTGCCTGTGCGCGGCGCAGCCCGGGGATGCCCTTCGACTGCGAATAGCCGTGCGCGTTGGGCTTTTGCGCGACTTCGCACAGCTTCTCGATCACGTGCGGCGGCGGCGGCAGGTCGGGGTTGCCCATGCCGAGATCGATAATGTCCTCGCCTGCCGCACGCGCTGCTGCCCGCATCGCATTGACTTCGGCGATGACATAGGGAGGCAGGCGTTTAATGCGGTAGAAGTCTTCGGACATATGCTCCTCTTGTGTGCTGGGAGGGCGGCACCCCATGTGCCGGGCGCGCTCTTACGCTATTCCGCCTGAAGCGGAAATGACGCATTGCGTCTCTATCCGCGATTGTTTGCGGACCTCTGAGGAGTGCCCATGGACGAAACGCACCCCGCCACGCCTTCGCTCGCCGACCTGCAGCACTGGACCTGGATCTTCGGGCGCGCGCAGCAGATGCTGCTCGAGCACGGCATGGACCTGATCGAGCATGCGCCTGCGACGGGATCCTTCGGCGCGCTGCTCGATCCGACCGCAGTGGCAGCGGCCCACGCCGGGCTGTGGGCGGACACGTTCAAGCTGTGGCAGCGATTTACGGATCCCGAGCACGCCGAGCCGTTCGCCGAGACTCCCGAACAGGCGAGGGACCGGCGGTTCAAGGCGCCGCAATGGCGCGACGAACCGATCTATGATTTTCTTCGCCAGAGCTATCTCACGATTGCCGACCATCTGCTCAAAGCTGTCGAGTCGCTCCAAGGCGTCGGCGACCTTCAGAAAGAACAGCTGCGCTTCGCCACCAAGGGCTTCATCGACATGATGAGCCCCACGAACTTCGCTGCGACCAACCCGCTGGTGGTCGAGAAGACGCTCGAGACCGGCGGCGAGAATCTGATCAAGGGCCTGCAGAACATGCTTGCCGACCTCGGCAAGGGCCAGCTGACTCAGACCGACGCCAGCGCGTTCGAAATCGGCCGCAATATCGCGATGACGCCCGGCAAAGTCGTCAAGCGGACGCCGCTCTATGAGCTGATCCAATATTCGCCGACCACCGAGACCGTGTTCAAGACGCCGTTGGTGATCTTCCCGCCCTGGATCAATCGCTTCTACATACTCGATCTGTCCCCCGAGAAGAGCTTTGTAAGCTGGGCGGTCGCGCAGGGGCTCACGGTGTTCATGGTGTCGTGGCGGTCGGCCGACGCGTCGATGAAGGACCTGCGCTGGGACGATTATATCGAGCAGGGGCAAATTGACGCGATCGACACCGTGCGCGAGCTGCTCGACGTACCTGCGGTGCATGCGATCGGTTATTGCGTTGCGGGCACCACGCTCGCCGCCACTCTCGCGTTGCTCGCCGTCCGCGGCGAAGCCGACAAGGTCAGAAGCGCGACCTTCTTCACGGCCCAAGTCGATTTCACGCAGGCCGGGGACTTGCGGATGTTCGTCGACGACGAACAGTTGGCGCTGATTCGCGGCCTCGCCGGCGACGGCTATCTCGACGGCCGCTATATGGCGGCAACGTTCAATTTGCTGCGCGCGCGCGATCTGGTCTGGAACTATGTCACCAATAATTATCTGCTCGGCCAGGACTATGCCCCGTTCGACCTGTTGTTCTGGAATTCGGACGTCACCAACCTACCCGCCGCCTGGCACCTGAGCTATCTCACCGATCTATATCGCGACAACAAGCTCGCGACACCGGGCGGGATGGCGGTCGGCGGCGTGCCGATCGACCTAAACAGGGTGGAGACTCCGGCCTATGTCCAGGCGGGGCGCGAGGATCATATTGCCCCACCGGCGAGCGTATGGAAGATCACGGATCATTTCCGCGGGCCCCTGAAGTTCGTATTAGCGGGCTCAGGACATATTGCTGGCGTCGTGAATCCACCGGCGGCAAATAAATATCAATATTGGACGAATCCCGGGACCCCGAAGACACTTGACGCGTTCTTGGGCGGTGCAATCGAGACGCCGGGCAGCTGGTGGCCGGATTGGGCGGAGTGGATCGCCGAACAGGATGATGAGAAGGTGCCGGCCAAGGGTGCACGCGTGCCGGGCAAGGGCAAGTTCGAGTCGTTGGGCGACGCGCCAGGGGAATATGTGCGAGCGCGCTGAGCGCGTTCTACGGGACTTTCCCTATTGTCATGCTGCAGTGCACAAAAGTACTTGAATTCAGCGTGACAAACGCCTAGATGCTGCACTGCAGCAACACCTGGAAGGAAGTCGATGGCCAGCAAGGGACCCAAGTCCGGCAAGCCTACGCCTGCCGTGGCGAAGCCGAAGCCGAAGCCGAAGCCTAAGCCGGCTGCCGTCAAGGCGCCGGTCGAGCCGACACCCACGATTGCTGCGCCCGCGGTCGAGAAGAAGAAACCCGCGCCGAAGGTGCCTGTGGCGGCTAAGCCCGCCCCCGCACCGATCGAGCCGGAACCGACCGTGGCGGCAGCGCCGAGCGTGGAACTCGCCGTCGAGGAACCACCTGTCGTGGAAACTCCCGTCGTGGACACCCCCGCAGCAGAAGCCGTTGCCGAAACCGCAGAAGAAGTAGTCGAAACCGCAGAAGAAGTAGTCACTCAAACCGCCGAGACCGTTGAGGCCGTAGCCGAGGCAGTGGAAGCACCGATCCCCGAAACCGTCACGCCCGCCGCCATCGAGCCGGCGCCCGTGTTCTTGAAGGAATTCCGCATGACCGTCGACCCGAAGACTCTGTTCGCTGACTTCAATGACCGCACCAAGGCGGCGATGGAAAAGTCTGCCAAGACCGTCGAAGAGCTCAATGATTTCGCCAAGGGCAATGTCGAAGCGATCGTCGAGTCGGGCAAGATCACGGCGAAGGGCCTCGAGGCGCTGAGCCAGGAAGCGGTCGAATATGGTCGCAAGTCGTTCGAGACCGCGACGGCCGCGCTCAAGAGCATGGCCGGCGCCAAGTCCCCGACCGACTTCTTCAAGCTGCAGAGCGACTTCTTCCGCGGCGCGTTCGACTCGTACGTCGCCGAAGCGTCGAAGACCACCGAAGCCGTGCTCAAGCTTGCCGGCGAAGCCGCGCAGCCGATCTCGAGCCGCGTCGCGCTCGCTGCCGAAAAGGCGAAGATCGCGGCCTGATCCGGGTCGAGTACTCGCGTAGCGTATCGATGAGGGCGGCCGCCTCGCGCGGCCGCCCTTTTTCGACGATGGAAACCATCATTCTCCCGCCATTCTTGGTGCGCGCGCCCTTGCCCTCGCTCGCGCCGTCACATATTTTTGACAGTCGATGACAGAGTTCCAACCTTCGATGAGCGAAGACGAGGATCGCGGCAGTGGCGGCGACAGTTCTGTCGGCATCGCCACGCGTACGCGCACGCGCACGAAGAAGCCGACGCCCTATCGCGTGCTGATGCTCAACGACGACTATACGCCGATGGAATTCGTGGTGCTCGTGCTGCAGCGCTTCTTCCGCATGGATCGCGAGGAAGCAATGCGCGTGATGCTGCACGTCCACCAGCGCGGGGTCGGCGTGTGCGGCGTGTTCAGCTATGAAGTCGCCGAGACCAAGGTCTCGCAAGTGATCGATTTCGCGCGGCAGAACCAGCATCCGCTCCAGTGCACGCTGGAAAAAGCCTGAGAGTCTGTTTGGAGATGCGCCCTCCGGGCGCCTCGAAATGCACTCTTCCGCGCATTTCCAAACAGAATCTGAGCGCTCGCTAGGCGCCCACGCGGCAACCCTGCAACAATGTTGGTCGACAGCTGTCAGTTCGGCTTGGGAATCCAGGCGAGATCCAGCCCTTCGTAGCGGTTCACATAGTTCGCGGCGCGCGCGAGCGCGCGTTCGTCGAGCAAGGTGACCTTGCCGCCCTCGCGCGCGATCAGGCCTTCTTCCTCGAGCTGGCGCAACATGCGGTTGACGTGCACCGCAGTGAGCCCGGTCGCGTCGCCCACCTCTTCCTGCGTCAGTCCGAGTGCGAATACGTTGGTGACGCTCTTGTCGGTTGCGCGCAGCCGGCTGCGCAGATCGAGCAGTAGCGCCGCGACTCGCGCCTTGGCCGACGTGCGGCCAAGTGCGGCGAGCCGATCGGTGAGCGCGACTCGCTCGATCTGGGTGTAGACGAGCACCAGCGTCGCGAGCCGCGGGTGCTCTGCGAACAGGTCCGACAGCGCGCTGCGGTCGAACGGGCAGACCACGCAGTCTGCAAGCGCACACAGGGTTTCGGCTGCTTCGCGATAGATGGCACTCGAAACGCCGAGCATGTCGCCGGGGAAATGAAACCGCAGGATCTGGCGGCTGCCGTCGTCGAGCAGAACATAGCTCATCATCAGCCCCTTGCGGAGCACGAACAGTTCGTTGCACGGTTCGTTCTCGCGCTGAAGCACGGCCCCGCGGCGCATGTGCCGCTGACGTTCTTCGAGCTTTTCAAGCGCTCTACGCTCATTGCCGGTGAGGTCGACGAGTTCGCTCAGTACATCCGCGAAGCAGCTGCTCGACACGCTTTCCCAACCCCCCATTACACCACGCAAAGCAGTGCTGTGGAATCAATGCATTAAAATCGATCAAGCGAAGATGAACGGGTTCGCATTGCGTGTTCGAAACCAGTCGCTAGAAACCGGCGATGGACCGAATCCTGATCCGCGGCGGCCGCCGCCTCTCCGGCCAAATTCCGATCTCGGGCGCCAAGAATGCGGCGCTCACGCTGATGCCCTGCGCATTGCTCACAGATGAGCCACTGACGCTCCGGAACTTGCCCAGGCTCGCCGATGTCGACAGCTTCGGACATCTACTGAACCAATTGGGTGTTTCGACCACGGTCGAAGGCACGAATCCCGGCGATTTCGGCCGCGTGGTGACGATGCGGGCATCCCGCGTCACGTCGACGACCGCGCCGTACGACATCGTGCGCAAGATGCGCGCATCGATCCTGGTGCTCGGACCGCTCGTCGGCCGGATGGGCGAGGCGACGGTATCGCTGCCGGGCGGCTGCGCGATCGGCAACCGGCCGATCGACCTGCACTTGAAGGCGCTCGAAGCGCTCGGCGCCGAGATTCACATGACGAGCGGCTATGTCACGGCGCGCGCGCCGCGCGGACGGCTGCCGGGCGGCCGCGTCGCCTTCCCGTTCGTGTCGGTCGGCGCAACCGAGAACGCGCTGATGGCGGCCGCGCTCGCCAGCGGCACCAGCGTGATCGAAAACGCCGCGCGCGAGCCCGAGATCGTCGACCTGTGCAACCTCCTGCTCGCGATGGGCGCGTCGATCGACGGCGTCGGGACCGAGACACTGACGATCCAGGGACAGCCGCGGCTGCACGGTGCGACCTATCGCGTGATGCCCGATCGCATCGAAGCGGGCAGCTACGCCTGCGCGGTGGCGATCACCGGCGGGGCGGTCGAGCTGGTCGGAGCAGAGGCGCACGACATGCGCGCGACGATCGCCGCGCTGCGCGACGCAGGCATCACTGTCGAGGAGCGGCCGCAATCGCTCTATGTCGAGGCGACCAACGGGATCGCGCCGCTCGAACTGTCGACCGCGCCGTTCCCCGGTTTCGCGACCGACATGCAGGCGCAGTTCATGGCGATGCTGTGCCGTGCTCAGGGCGCGAGCGTGCTCACCGAGACGATCTTCGAGAACCGATATATGCACGTGCCCGAACTTGCACGGATGGGCGCCGACATCGCGGTGCGCGGCCGCTCGGCGTTCGTGCGCGGAGTCGACCAGTTGGTCGGAGCACCGGTGATGGCGACCGACCTGCGCGCATCGATGAGCTTGATCCTCGCCGGTCTCGCCGCCGAAGGGGAGACGCAGGTCAGCCGCGTCTATCACCTCGATCGCGGCTATGAGAGGCTCGAGGAAAAATTACAGGCAGTGGGTGCCGATATCGAGCGTGTCGGCGACGGCTGAATGGAGCGGCCCGGAATGCCGCCCCCTTCACCCGCAGAGTTCGGCTATCCAGGATCGGCAGATCCGGCGCGGCATTACACCGTTGCGAGCGCCGATTCGAAATCGGCGATCAGGTCATCGGCATCCTCGACACCGATCGAGATGCGCACGAGATTGTCGGTGATTCCCAATGCCGCCTTGCGCGCGTCGGGCACCGAGAGATGCGTCATCGCTGCGGGATGGCTGGCGAGCGTCTCGGTGCCGCCCAGGCTGACCGCGAGCTTGGCGATGCGCAGCGCGTCGAGGAACGCGAATGCCTGTTTCTCGCCACCTTTCAGATACAGCGAAAAGGTCGATCCGGCGCCGGTGCAGTGGCGACGATAAATGTCCGCCTGCCGGCTGCCATCCTCGAGGAAGCCGAGATAGCCGACATGTTCGACCTTGGGATGGTGCCGCAGGAATTCGCATACCTTGACCGCATTCTCGCCCGCGCGTGTCATGCGCAGCTCGAGCGTCTCGAGGCTGCGCAGCAGCATCCATGCGGTGTTGGGATCGCAAATCGTGCCGATCGTGTTGCGCATCAGCCGGATGGTGTCGATGTGCGCACGGCTGCCCAGCACGCCGCCGGCGACGAGATCCGAATGCCCGCCGGCATATTTGGTGAGGCTGTAGACCACGATGTCGGCGCCGTGCTGGAGCGGCTGGAGCCATAAGGGGCCGAGGAACGTGTTGTCGATCGCGATCGGCGGCTTGTCGGCGCCGGTGAAGATCGCGTCGCGGCTCGCGGCCACCGCTTCGATATCGACCAGCGCATTGGTCGGGTTCGCCGGGCTTTCGAGATAGATCAGCGCGACGCGGCCCGACGCGGCCTTGAGCAGCACCGCGTCGATCTCCTCGCGTGTCGCGCCCGCCGGGAAATCGAGCCAGTGCACGCCGAACCGGCCGAGGATGCGTGCGATCAGTGTTTCGGTCGCTGCGTAGAGCGGCCCCGAATGCACGATCGTGTCGCCGGGGCGCACCATCGCCAGGAACAAGGTCGCGATCGCCGACATGCCCGAGGAAAAGGCCAGTGCGTCCTCGGCGTCTTCCCATATCGACAGCCGGTCTTCGAGGATTTCCTGATTCGGACCATTGAACCGCGAATAGACGAGCCCTTCGGAACCGCCCGGGCGCTTGCCGGTGACGCCTTCGAAATGGCGCTTGCCGGCGGCGGCATTGGGGAACACGAAGGTCGAGGTCAGGAAGATCGGCGGCTTGAGCGCCCCTTCGGAGAGCATCGGATCATAGCCGTGCCCCATCATCAGCGTCGACGGCTTGAGCTTGCGCCCGGCGATCTTGTCGGCCTTGGGCTTTGGGTGGCGGCGCGGCTCGGTACCGGTGAGGTCGGCTTCGGTTTCGTCGGTCAAGGGGGCTCTCCTATTGGTTACAATTGTAACGACCCGCGCTTGAAAAGTTCAGTATAAAATCGGTCAGAGCGAAATCAGGCTGATCTGGCGGCCGTAGTCGGGTTCGCCGCGATGCGTGGCGCGGCGATAGCTGAAGAAACGCTCGGCATCGCCATAAGTGTCGAGCCCGAGCATCTCGATCCGAGCCAGGCCGGCGGCGGCGAGTCGCCAGGCGACATAGGCTTCGAGATCGAACTGATGGTGACCGGGGCGGCCGGGCGCGAAGAAGCGTTCATTGTCGGGGTCGGCGATGGCGAACCGCGCGAGGAAACCGTCGTCGACTTCATAGCTCGCGCGCGCGATGCACGGCCCGATCGCGGCGGCGATGCGCTCGCGCCGGGCGCCCAGCCGCTCCATCGCCGCAAGCGTCGAATCAGTGACGCCGGCGAATGCTCCCTTCCACCCCGCATGGGCGGCTCCGATCACGCCCGCTTCGCGATCGGCGAGCAACACCGGCGCGCAATCGGCCGTGAGGATGCCAAGCGCCAGCCCCGGCCGGCCGGTGACGAGCGCATCGGCTTGCGGTCGTTCGTCGAATGGCGCTTCGACGGTAACCGCGTCGGCCGAATGGGTTTGAAAGACCGTGACGAGGCTGGCACCGGGCCGCACTGCCACGACCGCGCGACGGCGATTCTCGGCGATCGCCGCGGGATCGTCCTGCGACCCGCTGCCGGTGTTCAGCCCGGCCACGAGCCCGGCGGAGACTCCGCCCCGTCGACCGAGGAAGCCGTGCGCGACTCCGTCCAGCGCCGCGGCACGGATCACTTCGACGGTCACAGCGGCCGCCGCAGAATCAAGTCGCGATCGACCTGGTCACCAACGGCAAAGGCATAGTCGGCGACATGGACGAAGCCGTGGCGCTCGTAGAAGCGGATCGCGCGCGGATTATGTTCCCACACGGTGAGCAGCAATGCCGTCGCCCCGTCGCCGCGCGCGGCTTCGAGCACCCAGTGCATGAGCGCCTGGGCAATGCCTTTGCCGTGCCAGTCTTCAGCGACATAGAGCTGGCTCAGTTGCAGCTCGCCCGGCATCGCGACGTCCAGCCAGGCGGGACCAAATTTGGCGTAGCCGACGATCTCGCCGGCGGCGCGCGCGATGCGGTAGCGGTACGCGGGGTTGGCGAGGTCGCGCGTCAGTGCGCCGTCGGGCCCATAGGCGGTCGCGAAATAGGCGAGCCGATCTTGCTCGGTGCAACTATGGCCGAAGGTCGCGATCCAGATCTTCTGTGCCATGGCGTCGAGCTCGGGTGCGTCGGCGGGTAGGCCATCGGAAAAGTCGATCATGCGAAGCCCGCCGGCTCGGGCCAATGCGGCGACGTGACCGCGAGCGCCTTGAAGATGCTGCCCATCATTTCGCTCGAGACCAGCCGGTCGCGATCGGCGGCGATCTGGGCGGCGCGCTCGGGCGCGGCGCGCACCAGCGCCTCGGCACGCGGATCGATGCCGAGCTCGGTGAGGAACGCCCCTTGCTCGATCGGACCAAAGACCGCCACTTCTTCGGCGCGTGCGGCTTCGGCGAGCGTCGCGAAGTCGACATGCGCGGTCAGGTCTTGCTCGCCCGGCGTGTCGAACGGATTGGCAAAGCGATGCTCGCGCACGGCCTGCAGCGTGTCGCCGATCGCCGGGCCCTCATAGCCATAGTCGACGATCAGCGCCGCACCGCCCTGCGCGAGCAGCCGCTGCGCGAGCTGGCGAAGGATGTTCACGCTTGCCGGCGAGGTCTCGAGGATCGCTCCCGCCGGCGCGGCGCGGAGCGGCTCAGGGATGATCATGTCGAAGCTGCGGTCGCCGGCGATCGGCAGGAACAAAGTGTCCTGGCACGCAACGAGCCGTTCGCGCCAACCCGCCCCAGTCTTGATCAGCTGGCGGATCGGCAGCGCGTCGAAGAATTCATTGGCGACGACGAGCAGCGGCCTATCGTCGGGGATGCCGACGAGATCGATCGCCCATTCGGCATGCGCCACGCGCATCGCTTGCTCCTCTCGCAGTCGCGGGCTCGTCTCGATGAAGTGGACCGGTGGTTCGAGCCCGACCTTGGCCATCGCGCGCAGCGCGTCAGCGGCTAGCGTTCCACGCCCGGGCCCGAGTTCGACATACCGGACCATGGGCCTTCCCGCGCGATCCCACAGATCGGCGAGCCACAGCCCGATCAGCTCGCCGAACATCTGGCTGACTTCAGGCGCGGTGGTGAAGTCGCCGTTGGCGCCGAGCGGATCGCGCGTCGCATAATAATGCGCATTCGCTGCGCCCATGAATTGCGCCAGCGGGATCGGCCCGGCGAGCGTGATCGCGCGCGCGAGGCGTTCGGGAAGAAGCGGTTCGATGCGGTCGGACACGGCTCTCCCTAGCGTCGCGTTTCCATTCGAAACAAGGCCTGCCCCCGGGATTTCGAAGTCTCGGTCGAGACGATGGGGCCCGCCCGTCGGGCAAATCGAAACGAATCGCCGCGCGCCAGCTATGGAGATGCCGTCAGCTTGGACTCGTCGAACGCGGGAAAGGCGCCCACTTCGGGCTCGCATAGGAAATTACCCTGGAAATATTCGATCCCGAGCCCGCGCATTCGCTCCATATCCGCAGCCGTCTCGACGCCTTCGGCGATCACTTTTATCCGGAGGTCGCTGGCGAGGCTGACAAGATTTTCGGCGATGACCCGGCGCGACCAGCTTCCCGCGATGCCTCCGACCAGCCCCGACTCGAGTTTGATGAAGTCGGGCGCAAATTTGTAGAGCAGATCGGCGCCGTTCGATTCGACACCGAAGCCGTCGAGGGTCGTCGCGAATCCGCAGCGCCGACAGGCCTTGATGACGTCGGTGAGCCTGTCGGGATCGAGCGCGTCGTGCGCGCCAAATTCGAACATCAGCCGGCGTGGCGACATTCCGAAATGCTGCGCCATCTCGATCGTCTGCTGACCGTCCCGGAGCGGCGAATCGATCGCATCCGGCATGATATTGACCGCCAACCGGGCACGCGTCCTGTTGATACCCGCAGCCACTGCGCTGCGAATCGCCGCGATCCGGCAACGCCGGTCGAATCCGGCGCGCTGGTTCGGCCCGACTCCCGCCAGAATTGCCTCTGCACCTTCACCGTTCGACCCCCGCACGAGGGCATGATACGCATATACATCGCCGCTCGACGAATTGATGATCGGCTGAAACGCTATGCGAAACTTGGCGTCGCGCGTAATCGTAGCTGGCAGTTCCGCAGTCATTCCAAAGCGCCCTTTGTCATTTCAAGACAATAGGCGATATTGTACTTCATAATTCTCGAATATTTATTCAGTAATGCTACTAATTGTTCTTACTGTAGCCACGAATAGCTATCGCGCCCGCGCAGTTGACGTCAGCTTAAAGTTTGACTCCGGGCGGGGATTTCGTTTGTCGAATGCCGGCAACGCCTCCAGTTCGGGCTCGGCCAGGAAATAGCCCTGGAAATAATCGATGCCATATGCCCGCATACGGTCCATGTCGCCTGCCGTCTCGACGCCTTCGGCGATCACCTTGATCCGGAGCGCCTTGGCGAGATCCATCAGGCTTTCGACGATTAGCCGCCGCGACCAGCTTGCCGCGATGCCGCCGATCAGACCGGCATCGAGCTTGATATAGTCGGGCGAAAACTGGCCGAGCAGGCCAAGCCCGACCGACACCGCGCTGAAATCCTCAAAGGTCGTCATGAAACCGCAGCGCCGGTACACTCTGATGATCTCGCCCAGCCGGTGCGGATCGACATTGTCGTGATCGCTGAATTCGAACATGAGCCGCCGCGGCGATAGCCCGAAATGCTCCGCGATCTCGACCGTCCGATGGCCGTCCTCGATCGGGGATTCGATCGCATCGGGCATGAAGTTGATCGCCAGCATCGCGTTGCCGTCATTGATGCCGAGCGCGACGGCAGTGCGGATTGCCGCAACGCGGCAGTGCATGTCGAAATTGTGCCGTTGATGCGGCGCGACGCGGGCGAGTATCTCAGCCGCGCCTTCGCCGTTGGCGCCACGCACCAGCGCCTCATAGGCGAACACTTCGCCCGTCGAAATGTCGACGACCGGCTGGAACGCCATTCGAACCTGGCTCTTGCGTTTGATCGGTTCGGGATGTGTGACGCCCACCCGACATACTCCTGCACAACGGCGGGAATATAGAGCGGAGGTTATTGTCGAAAGGTTGCACGGAGCGCTCGTTATGGCTCCGGATCATTACGGGACCGGCGTTCTTTCGAAAACGCGCGGGACAGCGGTTCGAAAACGTCAGGTGCCGGCCTGCTTTCGAGCGGGCCGGCACCGAAGCACGCCGTCAGGCGTGCCAGACGATCAACGCAGCTCGGCCTTCAGTGCCTCGACCAGGTCGGTCTTTTCCCAGCTGAAAAAGTCTCCGTCCGGCTTGCGGCCGAAATGGCCATAGGCGGCAGTGGGCTGGTAGATCGGCTTGTTCATGCCCAGGTGCGTGCGGATGCCCTTGGGGGTCAGGCGCACGAGCTTGGGCAGCACTGCCTCGATCTTCGCTTCGTCGATGCTGCCGGTACCGTGGGTGTCGACATAGAGCGACAGCGGCTCGGCGATGCCGATCGCATAGCTGAGCTGGATCGTGCAGCGCTTGGCGAGGCCCGCAGCCACGACGTTCTTCGCCAGATAGCGGCTGATATATGCCGCCGAGCGGTCGACCTTGGTCGGGTCCTTGCCCGAGAACGCACCGCCGCCATGGGGGCTCGCGCCACCATAGGTGTCGACGATGATCTTGCGCCCGGTCAGCCCTGCGTCGCCGTCGGGGCCGCCGATCTCGAACAGCCCGGTCGGGTTGACGTAGATCTGGCTCTGGTCGCTAGGCAGCCAGCCCTTGGGCATCACTTCCTCGAAGACCGTCATCACATAGTCGCGCAGCTTCTTCTGTCCGGCGTCGTTGCTGATCGCCGCCGCGTGCTGCGTCGAAACGACGAGGGCAGTCGCTCCGGTCGGGACGCCATTCTCGAACTTGAGCGTGACCTGGCTCTTGGCGTCGGGCTCGAGGAAGTCGACGACGCGGCCATGACGGTCGGCCGCCATCTTCTCGAGGATGCGGTGCGAATAATAGAGCGTCGCCGGCATCAGGTCGGGAGTCTCGTCGCAGGCGAAACCGAACATGATGCCCTGGTCGCCGGCGCCTTCGTCCTTGTTGCCGCCTTCGTCGACGCCCATCGCGATGTGCGCGGACTGGCCGTGGAGGTGGTTGTCGAACTTGAAGCTTTCCCAGTGGAAACCGCTCTGCTCATAGCCGATGCGCTTCACTGTCGCGCGGACCGCGGTTTCGATTTCCTCGCGCGCGCCCGGCGCCCATTCGCCGCCTTCGTACACGCCCTTGCAGCGGATCTCGCCGGCGAGCGCGACGAATTGAGTCGTCGTCATCGTTTCACAGGCGATACGCGCTTCGGGATCCTTGCCGAGGAAGAGATCGACGACCGCGTCGGAAATCTGGTCGGCGACCTTGTCCGGATGGCCTTCGGATACCGATTCGGACGTGAAGAGATAGTTGGAACGCATGCGTTTTCCTTCTGTTGGAAAGGAAAGCCGGGCCGTTGCCATGCCGATATAAAGCTTTCCTTATATGCGCCCTAGCCGCCCCGGCGCGCGAAGGCAACGGCCAAGGCAAGCAACAGTCCCGCAAATAGAAAGGCGAGCCAATTGCCCAGGCGTGCGAACGGCGTCGGCGCATGTGGCGGCGGCATCGGCACTTCGACGGCGCCGGCGCGGCCATGCGGCACGATCGCGACCAGCCGGCCATTCGCGTCGATCACGGCCGAAATGCCGGTCGGCGTTGCGCGCAGGATCGGCAATCCTTCCTCGATCGCGCGCATGCGGGCCTGGGCGAGATGTTGCGGCGGACCCCAGGTGCCGAACCAGGCATCGTTCGACGGATTGAACAGAAAGGCGGGACGATGCTCCGCATCGACCACCTGGCCCGAGAAGATTATTTCGTAGCAGATCTGGATGCCGGCCAGACCGAACCCCGGCACGGCGAGCGAGCGGGGGCCTGGGCCGGGAATGAAGTCGACGTCCCCCATCACCAGCCGCGCGAGCCCCAAGGGTTCGAGTAGCGGACGCATCGGCAGATATTCGCCATAGGGTACGAGATGCGCCTTGTCGTAGCGCGCGCCGAGCCGGCCAGCGGGACCGATCACGAACACGGTGTTGCCTGCGCCGGCGATATGCTCGCGGCTTGCGTCGAAGAACAGCCGTTCGCCGCCGACCAGCGCCATGTCGTGCGCTCCGAGCACCGCGGCGATGCGGCCGCGTACGATGCGCGGATCGGCCTCCCAATAGAGCGACGGCGGATAGCCGTCCTCGAGCCATTGCATCACCAGGCCCTCGGGCCAGACCACCAGCCGTGGGCGAGGTCCAGGCTTGCCGCTGAGCGCGATCAGCGCGCGTAGCGTGCGCTCGGGATAAAAGGGGTCGGCGACATTCTCCTGGCCGATATTGGGCTGGACCACTCGCACCAAGGGCGCGTCCGCCGCTGCCGTCTCCGGCCGCGCGGCGAGTGCGCTCGCCGCTGCGATGGTGAGCACGGTGGCGATAGCGCTGGCGAACCGCCACTGGCGTTGGCAGGCGAGCGCAATCGCACCTGCCGCGACGACGGCTACGCCCGACAGCGCATAGGTCCCGATCCATGCCGCGCGCGCAGCGATGCCTGGCACCGGCAGCCAGATCACTCCGATCGGGTTCCAGCTATAGCCGGTGAACAGCTCGGCGCGCAGCCATTCGCAGACGGCCCAACTCGCACTCGCAGCGAGCACCACCGACGCTGAAAGCTTCGCCCGATCGCGCGTGAACGTCTCTGCGAAACGCCACGCCAATGCCATCGCCAGCGCCGGATAGAGTGCGAGATAGAGCGCAATCAGCACCACCGCGAGATAGCCGAGCCAGTGCGGCATCTTGTCCTGATAGGTAAAGGCGTGCTGGATCCAATTGTTGCCGAGCGCGAAATGGCCGACGCCCCAGAGCCACCCCAGCAGCACCGCATCGCGCAACCGCGGCGCGCGATGCACCAGCCACAGCAGCGTCGCGATCCCCGCCAGCGTGGCCGGCCACCAATCGAGCGGCGCGAAGCCGGTCGCCGAGATCAGCCCGGCGCCGAACGACAGCAGGAGCGAGCGGCGGAGCATCGTCGCGGTATCGCGGCCCCTGCCGCGGCTGGCAAGCCGCGGTATCGCGACCCGCGCGACGCTGCTACGAGAACCGCATGCTGCGCCCGTTCCACCTCGCGTTCCCGGTTCATGACCTTGCCGCGGCGCGCGCCTTTTATGGCGGCGTGCTCGGTTGCGCCGAGGGGCGATCGTCTGCGAGCTGGATCGATTTCGATCTCTACGGCCACCAGATCGTCGCACATCTCGCGCCCGACGCACCGGCGCTGATCGCCGAGAATCCGGTCGACGGCCATGACGTTCCGGTGCCGCATTTCGGCATCGTGCTGACGATGCCCGATTGGGAAGCGCTCGCCGCGCGGCTCGATGCGGCGGGTACGCGGTTCGGCATTGCGCCGCACATCCGATTCAAGGGGCAGGTCGGCGAACAGGCGACGATGTTTTTCCGCGACCCGAGCGGAAACGCGCTCGAGTTCAAGGCGTTTGCCGATGATTCGATGCTGTTCGCCACCTGAGGACGCTATGCCCGAACCAATTGCAGTCGATATCCCGCACAAGCTCGGCCGCGACGCCGCCAAGGCGCGCGTGTCCGGTGGCATTGGCAAGCTCGCGGGCATGTTCCCGGGCGGCGGCACCGTCGACCATCGCTGGGAAGGCGATTCGCTGTTCTTTACCGTGAGCGCGATGGGCCAGCGTATCGCGAGCCGACTCGATGTGTTCGACGACAAGGTCCATGCCGAAGTCGACTTGCCGCCCTTCCTCGCGCTGTTCGCCGACAAGGTGCGCGAAACGCTGCGCCGGGAGGCGCCGAAGCTGCTCGAATAGGTCGGCTGCGGGGCGAGGGCGGCCCGCGAGCGGCTGTCGAATCAGCGCGCGGCGGTCACGTGCCAGATCACATTGCCGACATCGTCCGCGACGAGCAGCCCGTCCTTGCCGTCCGCAATCACACCGGCTGGCCGGCCATAGGCATTCTTGCCGGCAGCGTCTGTGAACCCGGTGAGGACGTCGATCGGCTTGGCTCCCTTTGCCGGATAGCCCTTGTCGCCAAACGGCACGAACACCACGCGATAGCCCGAGACCGGAATGCGGTTCGACGAGCCGTGCTCGCCGACGAACGCGCCATTGGCGAAGCGCGCGCCGAGCCGTGCGTCGGGCGCGAAGGCAAGTCCGAGCGGCGTGACGTGCGGTCCGAGCGCAAAATCGGGACGCTTGTAATATTGCAGCATGTCGGGCTGCTCGGCCGACACACGGGGATCGACGTAACCACCCCAATAGGCCCAGGGCCAGCCATAGTGTGCGCCAAGCTCTACTTCGGTGAGATAGTCGGGCGGCACGTCGCCGCCGAGCCCCTCGCGTTCGTCGACTACCGCCCATAGCCGTCCGCTGCGCGGCTCGAGGTCCATCCCGACCGGATTGCGGAGGCCCGCGGCGAAGCTGCGCCAATAGCCGGTGGCGGGGTTGAGTTCGATCACCGTCGCGCGAAGCTTTTCGGCATCGACGCCCTGATCGGCGATGTTGGTACCTGAACCGACCGCGACGTAGAGCCGCTTTGCCACCGGATCATAGGCAAGGCTGCGGGTCCAATGCGCGCCGCCGGAGGGCAGCCGCATTACCTTTTCCGGTTTGGCGGCCAGCCGTGTGTCGCCGACGTGGAAGGCGAAGCGAAGCAGGGCGTCGTTGGTGGCTACGTAGAGCCAGTCGTCGATCAATGCCATGCCGAACGGCGATTTGAGGCCCGAGCGAAAGGTGAAACGCTGCTCGGCGACGCCATCGCCATTGGTGTCGCGCAGCAACACGATTCGGTCAGGCGACGCCGCGTCGGTTCGGCCGCCGCCGAGCCATTGCGCGAGGCTGCCGAACAGACCCTGGCCCCGGCGCGGTCCGGGCGCACCTGTCTCGGCGACGAGGATGTCGCCGTTGGGCAGACGATAGAGCCACTGCGGATGGTCGAGATCGCGCGCGAAGGCGGCGACCTTAAGGCCGGCGGCCGGTGTCGGTGCCTTGCCTGGTGCCCAGCCCGTCGCACCAGGCACGCGAACGATGGGGAAGGATTCCTCGCGCGGGTCGGTGATCTTGGGGCGCGTGCCGGTCACGGCTTCGACCGGGAGTTGCGCGGGTTCGGGCCAGGCCAGCCAGGCGAACAGTCCGCCCGCGACGAGCAGGATCGCCGCCAGGATCAGCAGCACGCGCTTCCACATGGATTATTCCTCGTCCACGCGCCGGTCGGCAGGCGGATGCAGCCGCACGCGCGCAACGCGCCGCGGATCGGCTTCGACGACTTCGAGCGTCCAGCCGCTGGGATGGTCGAGGAACTCGCCGGCCTGCGGGACATGGCCGGCGAGCACGAACGCAAGCCCGCCGAGCGTGTCGACATCCTCTTCGACGTCGCCGAGCCGCGCGTCGATCGTCTCGGCGACGTCCTCGAGTTCGGCGCGTGCATCGGCTTCCCAGGCGCCGCCCTCGATCGGCACGAGCAGCGCATGTGGCGCCTCGTCATGCTCGTCCTCGATCTCTCCGACGATTTCCTCGACCAGGTCCTCGACGGTGATCAGCCCCTCGGTGCCCGAATATTCGTCGAGCACGATCGCGAGATGCGTGCGGCTCGCGCGCATCTGCGCGAGCAGGTCGAGCGCGCCCATCGATTGCGGCACATAGATCGGCTGGCGGATCAGCTCCGATATGTCGCTCGGATTGGGCGCTTCGGTCGCGAGGATCGCAAATACGTCGCGGACATGGACCATGCCGACGACGTGATCGAGGCTTTCGCGATAGACCGGCAGCCGGCTGTGCCCCGACTCGACGAACGTCGCGACGACTTCGGCGAACGGCTGATGCTCCTCGACCGCGATGATGTCGGCGCGCGGCACCCCCATGTCGCCGGCGTCGCGCTGCCCGAAATGGAGCAGGTTGCGCAGCATCTGGCGCTCGACCGGGGCGAGGTCGCCCTTCGCCGCCTTGCCGTCCTCATCGGCTTCGTCGATGACTTCCTCGAGTCGGTCGCGCAGCGTCTCTTCGCTTTCCTCGCCGAACAGCAAGGTGCGCAGACCCTTCCATATCCCGCCCGATTCGTGCGTTTCGCTCGTCGTACTACTTTGGCCCTCGGGCATGGTCGGTGTCAGTCCTCGCGCACTGGATAGGGGTCGTGGAGGCCGAGCGCGGCGAGTGCGGCGCGCTCCATTGCCTCCATCGCCTCGGCTTCCGCGTCCATTTCGTGATCGAAGCCTAGCAAATGCAGGGTACCGTGGACAATCAGATGCTGGGCATGCGCTTCGACGCTCACGCCCCGCTCGACGGCTTCCGCGGCACACACGCCATGCGCCAGCGCGATGTCACCGAGCAGCACTTCGCCATCGTCGCTGTTGAGGCTCACCGTGTCGAGCAGGTCGGGCTGGACCATCGGAAACGACAGCACGTTGGTCGGCTTGTCCTTGCCGCGATATTGCGCATTGAGCGCGCGGACTTCATCGTCACCGGTCAGCCGGACCGAGATTTCGAATGTCGAATGATGCTCGATCCATTCGCCATAGGGCGATTCGGCGAAGGCGGCGCGCACTGCCGCCCCGGCGAGCGTTTCCCAGTCAAGCTCGGGCCACGGCGTTTCGCGCTGAAGGGCGACTTCAAGCATTAGGCCACGCCAGGTCGGTGCGATCGAAATCCTGGCCCTTGTACAGCAGCTTCGCGGCGTTGGCTTTTGCGCAGGCATAAGCGAAGCAATCGCCCATGTTGAGGCCTCCGGGATCATTGCCTTTGCCAAATCGGACATAGGCGTCGAGCGCAAATTCGGATTCGCGCTCACCGATCGGTACGACGGTCACGTCGTTCTCATCGATCAATGCCTGCAATTGGCTTCGCGCCGCTTCGGCTGCGAAGCGATGGGATCTGCAAAGGCCGGAGACTGTTTCCCACATCGCCATGGCAGAGATCAGCAACATATCATGCGTTTCGGCGCGCTCGGCGAGCGCCTCATAGCCGTCTTCCTCGCCGAGCATCGCGACGACCGCCGACGCGTCGAGAAAAAGCTTCATGATTCCGGCACATTCGGAACGTCTTCCTCGCCACTCAACCAGTCATAGAACGCCTTGTCGGCCTTCAGGCCAGTCGGTGGCGGAAGCGGATTTTTCTTCCGGAATTCAGCCAACCATTCGCGCAGCGAGGGCTTGGCCGACAGTGGATGCAGCTCGGCCTTCCGCCGACGTAATGCATCAAGCACCACCTCGGTCTTGGTCGTCTTGAGCTCGGCTGCCAGCTCGGCGGCAAGGTCAGCGGCCTCGTTATTCTTGATGAAAAGCGATGCCATGCCTGTTCCTCGGGATATCCCGCAATCTAGACCGGGATATCCTCGCATTCAAGCCTCGGGGCCCTCATAGGCCATCACGATGCGCCCGACGATCGGATGCCGCACCACATCGGCGGCCGTGAAGCGGCAAACCGATAGGCCCTCGATCCCTTCGAGTCGCATCACCGCGTCGTTGAGGCCCGAGGCCTTTGTCCCGCCGGGCAAGTCGGTCTGGTTGGGATCGCCGCAGATCACCATCCGCGAATTCTGGCCGAACCGCGTGAGAAACATCTTCATCTGCCCCGGCGTAGTATTCTGGGCCTCATCGAGGATCACGAAGGCATCGGCGAGCGTGCGGCCGCGCATGAACGCGATCGGTGCGATCTCGATCTCGCCCGAAGCGATGCGGCGCTCGACCTGTTCGGGCGGCATGCAGTCGTACAGCGCGTCGTAAATCGGGCGGAGATAGGGATCGACCTTTTCCTTCATGTCACCCGGCAGGAACCCGAGCCGCTCGCCCGCCTCGACCGCCGGGCGCGACAGGATCAGCCGCTGCACGCTCCCGCTCATCAGCTGCGCGACCGCCTGGGCGACGGCGAGATAGGTCTTGCCGGTGCCCGCGGGCCCGAGCGCGAAGATCATGTCGTTCGAGACCAGCTCGCGCATGTAGTGCGTCTGGGCCGCGGAGCGCGGCACGATCGTCTTGCGCCGCGTGCGGATCATGATCGGCGGCGTCCCGCCGCTGCCGGCGTCGGCGCGGATGATTCCGGCGAGCGTCGGCTCGTTCGACATCGCGATCACCGCGTCGACCAGTCCCGCGTCGATCTCCTCGCCGCGCATCACGCGCGCATGGAGTTCCTGGAGCACTTCGCGGGCATAGGCGACCGCTTCCGCCGACCCTTCGATCACGACACGTTGCCCCCGCGCGTGTATGTACACGCCGAGCCGCTCCTCGAGCATCAGCAGGTTCGCATCATATTCGCCGAACAGCTGCGGCAGGAGCTGGGGCCTGTCGAAATTCACCTCGACCCGCGAACGATCGCCGGATTGGGCGGGAACAGGCTTGCGGCTCATGCGGTCCTTTCGATTGCGAGGGCGATTTGCGCGGCGTTGCGCGCGGCACATTGCAGGCCAATGACAGCCAAGGCGGACGCTATACTAGGGGTTCCGTCGAACATGTGCTGCTCGAATTCTGGCAGGTTTGGCGGCGCGATGACAGGGCAAATCGGGCAGCGAGCGAACCGAATCGATCGTCGCCTGCTACAAGCACTCTCCATAAACGCTGCATGCATGGCCAAAGCCGAGCCACATCGAAACGAAGAGGATCGTGGGGACAAGCAGCAGGGCGAGGAGCAGTTTAGCGACTTTCGAAACAGGCAACAGCACGAGCCCGGCGGCCAACACCGCGAAAGGAAAGAGCATCGAGACAAGCATGCCATCGTGCCCGAGGAGAAGCAGCAGCAACCATTCGGCTAAGATCGGTACCGGAAATACGAGAATGGTTCCGATGAAAGTGTAGATGCGCCGCGCCGCGGCCGCGTCGATCACGCTGCCAGGGGGGCGCGCGCAACGCCACCCAGTGAATTCGGGCCCGCTTGCACGATCTCAACCTCAATCAGCGCGCCGACTGCCGCATTGGTTTCGAGGTGAACCGATTGCAGCCATGGCGATTTGCCCGCCATTTGGCCCAGTCGCTTGCCAGGCCGCTCGATCAATATCGTGCAGTACTTGCCGACCGTCGCCGCGTTGAACGCCGCCTGGTCGCGGTTGATCGCAGCCTGGAGGCGCTGGAGGCGCTCGTCGGCGACTTCGGCCGGCACGAAGGCGTCGGTCCTCTCGGCGGCTGGCGTGCCGGGGCGCGGCGAATATTTGAAGCTGAAGCACTGCGCATAGCCCACGGCTTCGACGAGGCTGAGCGTCTCTTCGAATTCGGCATCGCTCTCGCCGGGGAAGCCGACGATGAAGTCTCCAGACAGCGCGATATCGGGCCGCGCGGCGCGCACGCGATCGAGGATGCGCAGGTAGGAGTCGCGCGTGTGGCTGCGATTCATCGCCTTGAGCACGCGATTGCTGCCTGCCTGCACCGGCAAGTGCAGGAACGGCATCAGCTTCTCGACTTCGGCATGCGCGCGGATCAGCCCCTCGCGCATGTCGTTGGGGTGCGAGGTGGTGTAGCGGATCCGCGCGAGCCCCGGGATGCGATCGAGCGCGACGATCAGGCCGTGCAGGCCGCTGCCCTTGTCGTCGTCCCACGCGTTGACGTTCTGGCCGAGCAAGGTGATTTCGCGCGCGCCGGCATCGACCAGCGCTTTCGCTTCGTCGAGGATCGCGTCGAACGGCCGGCTGACTTCGGCACCGCGCGTATAGGGCACCACGCAATAGGTGCAGAATTTGTCGCAACCTTCCTGGATCGTCAGGAACGCGGAAGGCGCGACTTTCCGGCGCTTCGGCAGCGCCGCAAACTTGCTCGCCGCCGGCATGTCGGTGTCTAGCGCCAGTGCGCCGCCGGCCGCTTGCACCACCAGTTCGGGCAAGTGATGATAGGCCTGTGGGCCGACGACGACGTCGACCTTGGCGCGCCGCGCAATCTCTTCGCCTTCGGCCTGCGCGACGCAGCCGGCGACGGCGATCATTGGCTTGCGTCCCTCCTTCCGCAAGCGCCCGATCTCGGAATAGACTTTCTCGGTCGCCTTCTCGCGGATGTGGCAGGTGTTGAGCACGACGAGATCGGCGTCGGCCGAATCGGTCGCGGTCATGCCCTGCTCGCCGAGCAGCTCGGCCATGCGTTCGCCGTCGTAGACGTTCATCTGGCAGCCGTACGACTTGACGTGGAAGGTCTTGGGGGAAGTCATGCGGCGGCCCCCTACACCAAATAGCGCCGGGTGCCGACTCTCTCGCTGTTGTCTTGCGATCGCGAACGCGCGAAACCGGGCCAACGGGCAGCGCTTGGGGGAAGAGGATGAAAGAGCCGCGACCGGTCAGCATGCCCGTGATGCTCGCGATCCTCGTCTGTCCGCTGCTGTTCGTCTGGTTGCTGTTTCGCCCAGGCTATGCGCGTTCGACGCGCGTGGCCGGCTTGGCCTATGCCTTTTATCCGTTCGCGTGCGTGCTGATCGTGGCGGGCGCCTTGGCATTCGTGGGAACGCTGCGCCCTTGAGCGTCAGTCGCCCGCAGGGCGCGCCACGGCGCCGCGCAGCGGTGGATCGAGCCCCAGGCCGGTGCGCGCTTCGGCGGTGATATGCTCATGCGTGCGATACGGCTCGAGCGGATGACCGAGCCGCCGCTCGAGCGCCAGCTGGATGCGCCGCCGGCTCTCGGCCGCGATCGCCTTGCGGCCAGGGAAATCGGCGGGAAGGAAGGGATCGAGGAACTCGACGGTCACTTCGAAACTGCCCGGGCGCGCGAGAACGCGAATCGCATTGTCCTTGCCGCTTTCGAGCCCGATCCAGGCGATCTCGCGCCCGGCTTCGTGGAAATCGAGCGCGACCGGCTGCACCATGACGCCCGGCGGCGGCGGATCGAGCACCTGCAGCAGCGGCGTGCGGAACGGCAGCAGCGAATGGCCATCGGTGGTGGTACCTTCGGGGAACACCGTAACTGCCCAATTCTCGGCGAGGGCGTCGCGCAGCCGGTTGATCTGGTCGGCGACGCCGAGCCGGTCTTCGCGGCTGACGAATACGGTACGGTTGAGCCGCGCCAGCCATCCGACCACCGGCGCGTCGTCGAGCTCGGCCTTGGCGACGAACGCCGATCCACTGGTGCCGGCAATCGCGAGGATGTCGATCCAGCTCAGATGATTGGCGACGTAAAAGACGTCGCGGTGGAGCGGCACGCCCGCGCGGCGGACGCGTGCGCCGGCGATGCGCGCCGCCGATCCGAGGAACAGCCGCGGCCAAGGCGAGGAGAGCCGCAACACGCGCCAGAGATAGTGGAGCGGAAGCAGGGCGAGCAGCACCAGCACCATCAGCGTGACACGCGTCCACAGCCGAATCCAGCCGACTGCCGATATTTTGGGCGGCAGTCCGGCGAGCGCCTCAACTCTTGCGGTCGAGCGAGACTCCATAGAGTTCCATCCGATGATCGACCAGGCGGAAGCCCAGCCGCTCGGCGATCTGCTTCTGCAGCAGTTCGAGCTCGGGATCGACGAACTCGATGACACGGCCGGTCTCGACGTCGATCAGATGGTCGTGGTGCGCCTCGGGCGCAGGCTCGTAGCGCGCGCGACCGTCGCCGAAATCGTGCCGATCGAGGATGCCGGCCTCTTCGAACAGCCGTACGGTGCGGTAGACAGTGGCGATCGAGATGCCGGGATCAATCGATGATGCGCGCTCATAGACGCGCTCGACGTCGGGATGGTCTTCGGCTTCGGACAATACGCGCGCGATCACCTTGCGCTGCTCGGTGATGCGCAGCCCCTTTTCGTGGCAGAGCTGTTCGAGGTCGATCTTGCGCGGCATGGCCAATCTCTAGCGGCTCGAACCCGGTTTGGGAATGCGCCTTGCAGCGCGCGGCGGCGGCGCTTTTCCGTTCAGGCGGCCCGTGCATTCGGGTGTCTTCTAATCGTGCGATTTGGCCGAACGACACCCCGGCTGGCCGCACCTGCAAACGGGCGCGAGGGCCATTGGCCCCCGCGCCAGCAGATCTCCCCATCGCATTGCGCATTCCTGGAGAAAGAATGCTCTTGCGACACCGGGCGAGGCGATCCCCTTGGGGTGGTGCGCTTGGGGCGTGTCGCTTCTGGCGACGGGCCCCACCCCTTTTCCTATCCTCCCAGGGTGAAGGGAAGGTTGCCCTAGCTCAGCGCTTGCGGCGCTTGGTGCCCAAGCCGATCTTCTTCGCCAACGTGCGGCGCTGCTCGGCATAGTTGGGCGCAACCATCGGATAGTCCGGAGCCAGGTTCCACTTGGCCCGATACTGTTCCGGCGTCATCTGATAGTGCGTCATCAGATGGCGCTTGAGCATCTTCAGTTTCTTACCGTCTTCGAGACAGACAATATAGTCTGGCTTGATCGAAGAACGAATCGAAACTGCTGGCTCCTGCTTCACTTCAGGCTCCGGCGCAGGGCCGCCGAGACCGGCGAGTGCGCCATGAACGTTCTGAATAAGCAGCGGCAAATCCGAAACGGCTACGCTGTTGTTGCTCACATGGGCTGCAACTATGTCTGCAGTCAATGTGACGAGTGTTTCTTGGATGTCGTTCTGGGAGTCCATCTTCTTCCTTCCGACCCTTAGAGCTATTTGGTTAGTGACGTTTTTTGCCCCACCATCGCTATCGGATCGTTTCGGATGGAACGCAAGTCCGTGGAGGATAAATTCTCAGTCGAGCGAGCGTGAAAAGGTCTGCGCGTCGAATTGCTGGCCATGTCTGCCACGATAATAACCTCTGCGCTCTCCGACTTTGGTAAATCCTTCACGGACGTACAGTCGCGTCGCGTCATTGCCTGCTCGAACTTCGAGATGCAGCTTCTTGACGCTACGGTCGCGAGCGTCCGCAATCACCGAACGCAACAGTGCGCGGCCCACGCCACGTCCGCGGAGTCGTGGTCGCACCGCGAGCAACAACAACTCACCTTCATCCAGCGAGATACGCGTGAGCGCAAAACCCGCCACCACGCCGCCGACACTTGCCAGGGTCAACCACACGCCCGGCAGCGAGAGCATCCCCATGCACTGCGCCGTCGTCCATGCTTCACCATATTTGGGATCGAACGCCTCGTGCATCACTTCGGCGACCTGCGGCAGGTCGCGACCGGTGCCGTGACGAAGCTCGGTCAGGTTGACCACCGTGCTCAAGACTGCGTCATCGGCTTGGCGTCGGGCGCACGGCCGTAGATCGGGCGCGGTGCCAGACTCGCGGCGGGGAGGGGCAACAGGAGCGCGTCGGCCGCATCCGGCAGCACGTCGTGGAGCGGTTGCGCGCTGCCCGGCACCAGCAGATGGCGCACGCCGCTTCCGAATGCCGGACCATCGAGCGCAGCCAGCGCGGCCGCGGGGACCAGCGATTGCAACGGCGCGCGCGCCGACAGAGGCCTGGTGAAGCTCTGCATGAACACCTCACCATGGCCGCCCTCGAGAACCACGGCAAGCGTCGCCAGCGCAGGATCGCGGTGAAACGCTGCGGCGGCGAGCAGGAAGGTCGACGAATAGCCGGACACCATCGCGCCCCATCCGATTGCCAGTCCCTTGGCTGCGGCGAGCCCGACGCGCACCCCGGTGAAGCTGCCGGGGCCGACGTCGACCAGAATGCGCTCCGCGCGCCCCTGGCCGCAGAGACCGGCGATCATCGGGATCAACCGCTCGGCATGGCCGCGGCCGACGACTTCATGTTCGCGCGCGATCACCGTCCCGCCCTCGAGAAGAGCGACCGAACAAGCGGCAGTGGCGGTTTCGATGACGAGCGTACGCACTACTTCCCTTCCGTCATCCCGCCTTCGCGGGGATGGCGGCAAGTTTCAAGCGGCGGCAAGTTTCAAGCGGTCGCTGGGGAGTCCGTTTCGGTGGAACTGAAAGCAATTCTAGATGACGCGATTGAACTGCTCGAATTCGGGACGCGGCAGTCGTTCGAAGATGCTCGCGGGATCGCCTTTGCCGAACGTGGCGATGAAGTTCGACCGCACCATCGGTTGGTCGGCGAAGAACGCCGCGTCGACCTTGGCATGGTCGAAACCCGACATTGGGCCCGTGTCGAACCCCAGCGCGCGCGCGGCGACGATGAAATAGGCACCCTGCAGCGATGAATTGCGGAACGCGTGCGTGTAGCGGATCTCTTCGCTCGGAAACCAATTCTTGGCGTCGGGAGCGTGGGGGAAGAGCCAGGGAAGCTGGTCGTTGAACGCCAGGTCCATGCCGATTACCAGGCTGGCCGGCGCTTTGCGGATCTTGGCCGCATTGGTGCCGCTCGCGCAGTCGGCCAGCCGGTCCTTGGCATCCTGGCTCAGGCACCATATCCAGCGCGCGGGCTGCTGATTCGCCGAGGTTGGGCCCATCTTCACCAGTTCGTAGATGCGACGGATATCGGATTCGGTGACCGGCTCGTCCGTATAGCCGTTGTAGGTGCGCGCGGTTCGAAAGATCGTATCCAGCGCCGCGTCGTCGAGCGGTCCGGCCATGGCCTGGTCCTTTCTGTTCCGTTTGGTGAAGCGATCGAGCGAAGCCCAAAAACCTAGATCGCGCGGACCTCGGTTACTTCGGGAACATAATGTTTGAGCAATTGCTCGATCCCGTTCTTGAGCGTCGCTGTCGACGACGGACAGCCCGAGCAGGCGCCCTGCATCTGCAGGAACACCTTGCCCTGCTGGAAGCCGCGATAGACGATGTCGCCGCCGTCGTTGGCCACGGCCGGGCGCACGCGCGTTTCTATCAGCTCCCTGATCTGCGCGACGATGTCGGCATCGGCGGGGTCGTCGCCATAATCGGCGTCCTCGGCCGGCACGGCAAAGCCCGCAGCGGTGCTCGCGCGGAACAGCGGCATGTTGGCACTGAAATGATCGAGCAGCAGCGCGAGCACGTCACCCTTCAGTCCCGCCGTCCAATTGACTCCCGGCGCCGCCGTTACCGAAATGAAATCGCGACCGAAGAACACGCCTGTGACGTCGCCGAGCGCGAATAGCGCCTCGGCGAGCGGCGAGACCTCGGCTTCTTCGGGCGTCGCGAAATCGCGGGTGCCGGTATCCATTACCGTGCGTCCGGGCAGGAACTTCAGCGTCGCCGGATTGGGCGTGGGTTCGGTCTCGATCAGCATATCTGTCATGTGGCGCTCGGAGCGGTGGGGATCAAGGTGCGCCGTGGTTTAGCGCGGAAATCCTGGGTTGCTCCGGTGAGCCTTCTCCGCAATCCTGCGGCGGTTCAGCCACGGACAGTTTGGGTGGTGCGTCGGCCTAGACGTCCATCTGCCTCACCGCGGCGTTCCATTCGAGCAGATTGGCGCGCGCTTCCTGCACGAACGCGGACTTGCGGATCAGGTGCATCACGGTGTCGGCTAGCCATTTGCCAGGCTGGCGCATCGGACGGCGGAACTGGATCAGCAACACCACGCGGATGCCTGAGGTGTCGTTCCACACTTCATGATCATAGGTGTCGTCGAACACCAGCGTCTCGCCCTCCGCCCAGCGCACGACGCGCTCGCCTACGCGCATGCGGACATCGCCATCACGTGGCACGATGAGGCCGAGATGGCAGGTGACCAGCGCCTTGGTCACACCACGATGCACCGGGATGTGTGCGCCGGGCGCGAGGATCGAAAAGAACGCGCTGTTGAGCCCCGGGATCTGCGCGACGGTGGCCGCGGTGACCGGGCAGGCCGCGAGCGCCTCGTCGACGGGATAGCCATAGCCCCACAGGAAATAGGAGCGCCACATGTCGATCGGCGCGATCGCGCGGTGGTCGGGCGAAATATGCGCGAGCGACGGCGCCGCGCCCGCGCGTAGCGCGACACGTTCGGCCTCCTCGCGAATGGCTCGCCAATTGGCGCGCAGCAGCTCCGTCCAGGGGAAGTCGCGGACGTCGAGAACCTGATCGTTGGAGATCGCGGAGGATCGCGTCAGCAACCGGTCCATCGGTGCGCGGAGTCGCTTGCCGAGGCGGATGATCAGCGGGCGATTGCGATCGGCCGCAATCGGCGCTGACGCGACAGGATGCAGTTCGGGCGGGATGGACTGCCCGGGCTCGTCACCCTGTTCGCGCCGCAATTGCGGTGCGCTACGCATCGCTTCTACGCCCACACTCTATCCCGTCCACATCGTTTCGCTTGCCGACGAATCGGCGGAAACCGCCGCGTTCCGGAATTCAGGCGCGATTCATCTTGCCTGCATTGATGGCGACTAACGGTGATCTGGGTCGAAATCATGGCGCTGCTGGGGCGTGCATGCCGTCGTGCGTGGTACCGCGCCGGACGACGCCGGTCCGGGCCACCATTGCCGGCCAACGATCCTTTCCTTAGAATTATGACCCATGTTGTCGATTTCCCGCGCGGTTCGCGCGCTGCTGCTTGCGCTCTCGCTCGTCGCCCTTCCGCTTCAGGCCCTGGCCGGCCAGGCGGGTCAGGCCGTGCCCCTCGTCGATGCGCGGACGCCCTGGCTCTACCAGGGTAGCGACGTTCCGCAGGATCCCGAATGGCGGTTCGGCGTGCTGCCCAACGGCCTTCGCTATGCGCTCCGGCGCAACGGCGTGCCGCCCGGGCAGGTCGCGATCCGTGTGCGGATCGACGCCGGTTCGCTGATGGAGAAGGACAGCGAACGCGGCTTCGCGCATCTGATCGAGCATCTGTCGTTCCGTGGGTCGGAGCATGTGCCCGATGGTGAATCGAAGCGGATCTGGCAGCGGCTCGGCGCGACCTTCGGTACCGACAGCAACGCCCAGACCACGTTCACCGACACCGTCTACAAGCTCGACCTGCCCGGTAATCCCGACGACCCCGCCGGCCTCACCGCCAACACCGACGAGAGCCTGCGGATCCTCAAGGGCATGGTGTCGAGCCCGACGCTGTCGCAAGCCGCGCTCGATTCGGAACGGCCGGTGGTGATGGCCGAGGAGCGCGAAGCCCCCGGTTCGCAGGTGCGCACCGGCAATGCGATGCTGGGCATGATCTTCGCCGGCCAACCGCTCGCCGACCGCATGCCGATCGGCACGCGTGCAGCGCTCGCCGCCGCCACGCCCGAGGCGGTCAAGGCATTCCACGATCGCTGGTACCGTCCCGATCGCGCAGTGGTGGTCGTCGTGGGCGATCTCGATCCGGCGGTGCTCGAGCAGCTGGTCGTCAAGAATTTCTCCGACTGGCAGGGCATCGGCGCGCCGCCGGCCGATCCCGATTTCGGCAAGCCGATCGCTACCGCGCCCAAGTCGCGGATGCTGATCGAGCCCGACGTACCGCCCACCGTGCTGATGGCTGTGGTGCGGCCATGGACGGTGTTCGCCGACACGATCATCTTCAACCAGAAACGGATGGTCGACATGGTTGCGCTGCGGATCATGAACCGGCGGCTCGAGACTCGCGCGCGGCTCGGCGCGAGCTACCTCGCTGCCTCGGCTTCGCTCGACGACGTTTCCCGGTCGGCAAACGTCACGACGCTCACGATCCGTCCGATCGGCGAGAATTGGGAAGCGGCGGTGCGCGACGTGCGCGCGGTGATCGCCGACGCCATGGCGAAGCCGGCCACCCAGGCCCAGATCGATCGCGAGATCGCCGAAATGGATGCCGCGATGAAGCAGGATGTCGCGACCTGGCCCGTCACGTCGGGTGCCATTCTTGCCGACAACATGGCCGACGCCGTCGATATCCATGAAACCATGACCAGCGCCGAGAAGAGCTATTCGATCTTCCGCGGCGCCGTCGACAAGAAGATGTTCAACCCGGCCAGCGTACTCGAATCGTCGAAGCATGTGTTCCAGGGCACCGCGACGCGCGCGTTGCTCGTCACCAACAAGCCCGATCCCCACGGGCTCGGTCGCCTGGCTGCCGCGCTCAACGCACACACCGCCGTCGCCGCGCGCGGGAAGGCGCAGGGCGATGTCAGCTTCGCCGCGCTGCCCGCGCTCGGCGCGCCATCGGCCATCATCGGCCGCAAGACCGTGCTCGCCGAGCCCCTGCTCGAGCAAGTCGATTTCGCCAACGGGGTCCGGCTGCTGCTGCGCTCGACGCCGTCGGAGCGCAGCAAGGTATATGTTCGCGTCCGTTTCGGCGACGGGCTGCACGGGTTGCCATCGAACCGACTGACCGCGGCATGGACCGGCAATGCGCTGCTCGCCGCGGGGATCGGCCCGTTCGGGCAGGACGAGCTCGATCTCCTCACCGGCAATCGCCAGATCGGATTCGACTTCGCGATCGACACTGACGCCTATGTGCTCGGCGCGCAGACCACTGCTGGCGATCTCGGCGACCAGCTGCGGCTGTTCGCGACCAAGTTGCAGGCGCCTGGCTGGGACCAGCGGCCGCTTGCGCGGATGAAGGCGGCGATGCTGTCGAACTTTGCCGGAATCGAGTCGTCGCCAGATGGCGTGTTGAGTCGCGATCTCGAACGGCTGCTGCACGACGGCGACCAGCGCTGGGGCATGCCGTCGCGCGCCGCCGTCGAAGCGCTCACGCCTGCGGAATTCCGCGCCTTCTGGGAGCCGCGGCTCGCGACTGGAGGCCGGATCGAAGTCGAAGTGTTCGGCGACGTCGATTCGGACGCCGCGATCCACGCTGTCGCATCGACGCTGGGCGCGCTGCCGCCGCGCGACGGTCCGCCGGTGCCGGCGGTACCGGTGCGGTTCCCGGCGCATGTTACGACCCCGGTCGTGCTCCACCATCACGGCCAGGACGATCAGGCTGCGGCCGTGATCGCTTGGCCGACCGGCGGGGGGAGCGCCGACATCCGCGAGATGCGCAAGCTCGACGTGCTTGCCGCGATTTTCCGGGACCGCATCATCGAGCGGCTGCGCAGCCAGGCCGGCGTGAGCTATTCGCCGAGCGTCGACAGCGATTGGCCGCTGGGGCTGAATTCCGGCGGCCGCATCACTGCGATGGGGCTGGTGCCGCCCGACAAGACCGACTTCTTCTTCAGCCTGTCGCGCGAGATCGCCGCCGACCTCGCCGCGCATCCGATCGACGCCGACGAGCTGCGTCGCACGCTGGCGCCGATGACGCAGCTGCTGGTGCGCCGCTCGACCGGCAACATGTTCTGGATGCAGCTTGCGGCGGGTGGCACGCGCGATCCGGCGCGGCTCGCGGCGATCGACACGGTGGTCAGCGACGTCGCGACGACCACGACGGCTGAAATCCAGGCGCTCGCCGCAAAATACCTCCGGTCCGACAAGGACTGGACGATGGTCGTGCTGCCGACGGCGAAGGTGGCGCCCGCCAAGCCCGTGATTGCGCGAGCGCAGGCCAAGTCACGCGCCAGAACGCCATAGCGCGCGCTCAATAGAGCGCGTCGAGCCGCTCGCTATAGACGTGCTTGAGGATATGACGTCGGATCTTCAGGCTCGGCGTCAGCTGCTCGTTGTCGATCGAGAAGGGCGCGTCGGCGAGGATGAACTTGCGAATCCGCTCGACCTGCGAAACGTCCCTGTTGACACGCTCGACGGCCTGTCCGAGCGCGGCCTTGAAGTCCGGATCGTGCGCCAGTTCGCGGAAGTCGCAGCGTGTCGCGCTGCGTGCGCACCATTCCTGAGTCCACTCGGGATCGGGGACGAGCACTGCGACCATATACGGCTTGCGATCGCCATAGATCATCGCCTGGATGATTTCAGGCTGCAGCGTGAGCATGCCCTCGATCTTCTGCGGCGCGACATTGTCGCCCTTGTCGTTGACGATGATGTCCTTCTTGCGGTCGGTGATCTTGATCCGGCCGTGCGCGTCGATCAGCCCGACGTCGCCGGTGTGGAGCCAGCCCTCCTTCAGGACGCGTGCGGTTTCTTCGTCATTGCGCCAATAGCCCTTCATCACCAGCTCGCCTCGGACGAGAATCTCGCCATCGTCGGCGATGCGTACCTCGGTGTTCGCGAGCGGCGGGCCGACGGTGTCCATCTGGATCCCGCTCCTGGGCCGGTTGCACGAGATCACCGGCGCGCTTTCGGTCTGGCCATAGCCCTGGAGGAAAGTGAGCCCGAGCGACTGGAAAAAGACGCCGACCTCGGGATTGAGCGGCGCGCCGCCCGAGACCATCGCCTTCATGCGCCCGCCGAACCTCGCCACGAGCTTGGGGCGGATCGTGGCGCTGAGGAAGAGATTCATCGGCAGGTCGGCGAGCCGCATCTTGCCTGCCGCCTTGCGCCCGCCGATCGCGATCGCGCGGTCGAGCAGATAGTTGGGGAACTTGCCCTGTTTCTCGACCGCCTTGGTGATTCGTGCGCGCAGCACTTCGAACAGCCGCGGGACCACGATCATGATGGTCGGCCGCACTTCCTCGATGTTCGAGGCGAGCTTCTCGAGCCCTTCGGCGTAATAGATCTGCGCGCCCAGCGCGATCGGGAAGAATTGGCCGCCGGTGTGCTCATAGGCGTGGCTGAGCGGCAGGAACGAGAGGAACACCTCGTCGTCCCAGCCGAAATCCTCGGCGATGAGCGCGGAGCAACCCTCGCAATTGTGGAGGATCGCGCCATGGTGCTGCATCACTCCGCGCGGCAACCCGCCGGTGCCGCTGGTGTAGATGATGCACGCGAGATCCGAGCGCTGGAAATTGGCCTGGGCGGCGACCTTGACCGGATCGGCGGGATGCGTGTCGATCAACCGGTGCCAGTCGTGGAACTCGATGCCCCCCGGCTGACCCGCGCGCAGCGCCTCGATGCCGATCACTTTGTGGTTGCCGCCGGTCGCGCGCAGTACGGCCGGCAGCAAGGTGCGGGCCTGACGGTCGGTCGATACGATCGTCGCGGCAGCGCCCGAATTGTCGATGATGTGCTGGTGGTCGCGTTCGGTGTTGGTGGTGTAGGTCGGAACCGTCACGCAGCCCGCGGCCATGATCGCGAGATCCGAAATCGCGAATTCGGGACGATTCTCCGAGACCAGCATCACGCGGTCGCCGCGCTTGAGGCCGAGCGCCTGCAGCGCCGTCGCGAGATGGGCGACCTGGCGTGCGGTTTCAGCCCAGCTGATGGCGACCCAGCGCCCGTCCCGCTTGTGCCACAGGAAAGGCTGATCGCCCTTTTCCGACGCCCGCGCGAAGAACATCGCGACGAGGTTGGGGAAATATTCGAGTCTGCGCATCCTCTCTCCCGGCACCGTCCGCTTGCCATGGCCCGCAGCGCTGCTCATCTCATTCCGATGGCCGATCGATCGCGGCCGCGGCGGTCGGCTTCACTGCACGCCCATCCAGACCCATCGACACCCCTTCGCTACGCGGATCGGCCGCGCCGATCCAGCGCCCGCCGACCTGCTCGATGGCATTTGCCTTCAATCCCAGCGATGCGACCTGCAGGTGCTCGCCGAGCGCGGCGAGCTGCGGCAGCATCGCTTCGGCCTGTGTCGCCCTTTCGGCGGCACCGCCTGGCCCCGGCGCGTAGATCAGCCCGAGGCTGATCGCTTGCTGCGCGCTCAGCTTCCAGTCGACTACACCGACGATCGCCTTGGCGACCTGCGCGATGATCGTGTTGCCGCCCGCCGCACCGACTGCGAGTCGTACCTTGCCCCTGGCGTCGTAGACGATCGTCGGCGACATCGAGCTGCGCGGGCGCTTGCCGCCTTCGACGCGATTGGCAGTGAGCATGCCGTCGCGGATCGGCGACAGGTTGAAGTCGGTCAGCTCGTTGTTGAGGAAGATGCCATTGCTATCGAGTCCCGATCCGAACACGCTTTCGATCGTCACGGTGACCTGCGCGACGTTGCCCCAGCGATCGACGACCGCCATGTCGGTCGTGCCGTGCTCGGGCTGCGGCTCGGCACGTACCGGCGCCGGCGCTCCCGCGGGATTGCCCGGCTCGATCCTGGCGAGCGTCGTCGTTTCGGAAATCAGCGCCGAGCGCCGCGCGAGGTAATCGGGCGCAAGCAGCCCCGCGACCGGAACCTTCACATAGTCCGGGTCGGCGAGATAGGCGTCACGATCGGCATAGGCGAGCCGCATGCTTTCGGCGAACAAGTGCCATGCCACTGGCGAGTCCTTGCCGAGCTTGGCCATGTCGAACCGCTCGATCTGTTTGAGGATCTCGAGCACGATCACGCCGCCCGAGGCGGGCGGTCCCATACCGCACACGCGGTACCCGCGATAGCTGCCGCAGACCGGTGCGCGCTCGTGCACCTTGTACGAGGCGAGATCGCCCGTCGTCATCTTCGACGGGTTGCGCGCCGCGCCGTTGACCGTGGCGACGACGTTCTGCGCCATGGGGCCGACATAGAAATAGTCCGGTCCATGCGTCGCGATCTGGGTGTAGAGTTGCGCGAGGCCCGGGTTCTGAACCTTGGTCCCGACCGGCTTGGCCTTGCCGTCGGCGGTCATCAGATAGCTCGCCGCCCAGGGGCTGAAGATGCCGCGGCGCCCCATCCCCGATACGAAATTGTAGAAGCGCGGCGTGATCGCCCAGCCGTCGCGCGCCAGCCGGATCGCCGGCTGGAACAGCTCGCTCCACGCAAGCTTGCCGTGGTGCGCGTGCGCCGCCTCCATCAACCGCAGCTCGCCGGGTACGCCGACGCTGCGCCCGCCCGGGATCGCCTGGAAAATGGGCAGCGGCTTGCCGTCGGCGCCGAAGAACCAGCGCATGTCGGCAGCCATCGGCGCCGCCTCGCGCGCGTCATAGCTCGTCGTCTTGCCGGTCCGGGCGTCGTGATAGAGCATGAACCCGCCGCCACCGACCCCCGAATGGCCGGGCTCGACCACGCCGAGCGCGGCCATCATTGCCACCGCCGCATCGGCGGCCGTTCCGCCCTTGTTGAGAATCTCGACGCCCGCGGCGGTCGCGCGTTCGTCGGCGGCGGAGACCAGTTGGGCGAATGCCGGTGCGGGAACGACCAGCAGCAGGAAAGCGACCAGGAGCTTGTTCATCGCTTCGAACCTACCCGCGTTTGGGCGGGGGGCAACCCGCTACGTTGCGTCGACAGCCACTGCGTCGCTCACCGAGACGAAGCCATCGCGCTTCAAGAGACGGGAGAGGCCCGAAAGCAGGCGCAGGGGCAGTCCCGGTCCCTCATAGATCAGCGCAGTGTAGAGCTGCACGAGGCTCGCGCCGGCACGGATGCGCGCATAGGCTTCCTCGGCGCCGTCGATGCCGCCCACCGAGACGAGCGGCAGCACGCCCCCGGTCGCCGCGCGGAAATCGACGAGCCGCTGGCGCGCGAGCGCGCGGAGCGGCGCGCCCGAGAGGCCACCGGTCTCGCCGGCGTTCGGCGACGCGAGCAACGGACGCGTTACGGTGGTGTTCGATACGATCAGTGCGTCGACATGGTTCGCGATTGCCTGGCGCGCGATGTCGTCGATGTCGCCCGGCTCGAGGTCGGGCGCGACCTTGAGGAACAAGGGCACGCGCCGCGCCGGGAGCATGCGCGCCGCGTCCGACGCGGCGAGCAGCTCCGCGAGCGCGGTGCCGCGCTGCAGGTCGCGAAGTCCCGGCGTGTTGGGCGAGCTGATGTTGATCGCGACATAGTCGGCGAGCGGCGCGGCTTTGCCGACGCCGAGCGCATAATCGGCGATGCGATCGGCCGAATCCTTGTTGGCGCCGACGTTGATGCCGAGCGTGCCGCGTCGGCGGAGCCTCGCGAGCCGGGCGAGCGCGGCGTCGATCCCCAGATTGTTGAACCCCATGCGATTGATGATCGCGCGATCCTCGATCAGCCGGAACAGTCGCGGCCGCGGATTGCCGGGCTGGGGCAACGGAGTGAGCGTCCCCGCCTCGATAGCGCCGAATCCGAGGCCCCAAAGCCCGGCGACGGCCTCGCCGTTCTTGTCGAGCCCCGCCGCCAGCCCCAACGGGTTGGCGAATTCGATACCCGCGACGCGCGTACGCAGTTTCTGATCCGAATTGGTGGTCCGAAATGGCGCGCCAGCGTTACCCCACAGGCGTAGCGCCGCAAGTGCCAGATGATGGGCCTTTTCTTCGTCGAGCGCGAATAGCGCGGTAGGGTAGATGCGCATGAATTTCGCCTCTCGCATTGGCATACCGTAACGTCAAAGTCTGTCGTTATGGCGATTCTGTCCAAGACGCCTATTTCCCGCCGGGGGTATAGCGAAGCCGCGACCCGGAGGGGCTTCCGGAACAGGGTGGCCCTTTCTCACTTCAGGCCCGGCTGCGTATCGCGGCCGGGCCTCTTTTGTCTTTGTATTTCCCTCGATATACCAGCTAACAGTATCGCGCGTTCAATACGTGCAGGGGGAAATGCAAGTAGAGTTGGTCGCACCCAGCGATGTGCTGCTGCCGTACATTCGCGCCTATTATCGTGCTGTCTCGCCGGAATCCGTCAGCGAAGGTGTCGAGCGTGTCGATCTCGGACAGATTCGGTTCTGGCTGCGGGGGCGCGGAACGGTGCGCTTCCCCGACCGACATTTCGAAACGACTCCCGAAGTGTCGGTGTTGGCGCCGGCGATGTCGGTGCGCAACTATCGCGCCGAGGGGCCGGCCGAGGTGTTCGGCGGCGCGCTGCGTCCGCAGGGCTGGGCGGCGCTGATCGGAGTCGACGCGCGCAAGGCTGCCAACCATGTGCACGACGGCGCCGCGTTGCTGGGGCCGGACAGCCTCGAATTTCTCGCACGGCTGCGCGCGCAGACCAGTCTGGCGGGCATGGCAGCCGAGGCCGAGGCCTATTTCCCGACCAAGTTCAGGCCGGTTCCCGACTCGCATATCCGGCTGATGAAGCTGGTGCATCAATGGGAAGCCGGCGAACATCCGGTGATCGAGGATCTCTATGCAGCGGCTGGCATGAGCGAGCGCCAGATCGGACGGTTGATCAACTATTATTACGGCGGTCCTCCGAAGTTCCTCGAGCGCAAATTCCGTGCGATGCGTGCCGCCGCGCGAATCGCAAACGGCGAGAACCCGGCGGCAGTGGCCGAGCGCTTCTACGACCAGCCGCACATGATCCGCGAATTGAAGCGATTCGTCGGTCATACCCCGACCACCTTGCGGGAACGCCTCGATCCAATCCTGCGCGCTGCACTCACGCTCGAACGTCTCGATTAGCGGTTGCTTGGACATGCGCCCTCCCGGGCCGGTACCGTCTTGAATGCGCTCCTCCGCGCAATCCCAACCTTCTCCTGGCACTTCCGCTTGACGCGAGCGCCGCGCGGCCCCAAATGGCCAATCGGAGTGAAACAATCCGATTATGCGACTTTCGAGCCTTGCCGATTATGCCGTGGTGATGATGAGCGCGGCTGCACGCCATTGCGGTGCGTGCGTGCGACTCAACGCAACCGTGCTTGCTGAAGAGACTGGACTGCCGTTGCCGACGGTGCAGAAGCTCGTCAGCCGGCTTTCGGCGGCTGGCCTGATCGAAAGCGCGCGCGGCACTGGCGGCGGCTTCCGCCTGGCGCGGCCGCCTGCGGCGATCAGTCTCGCCGACATCATCGAAGCCATCGAGGGCCCGATCGCGATGACTTCATGCGTCGAGGGCGGGCGCCATGATTGCTGCGTCGAGGAAAACTGTCGGGTGAAGCCGCATATGGGAGCGGTTAACGGAGCGGTGCGGGGCGCGTTGGCGAATGTCAGCCTCGCGAGTCTTTCGGCGGGAGTGCATGCATAATGGCCACGAAGAACGCCGAGGCGCTCGCTGCCGCCAACAAGAAGTACGAATGGGGCTTCGCCTCGGACGTCGAGCAGGAATTTGCGCCCAAGGGTTTGAGCGAGGACACCGTTCGCTTCATCTCCGCCAAGAAGAACGAGCCCGAGTGGATGCTCGACTGGCGGCTGAAGGCCTTCCGCCTCTGGCAGACGATGCAGGCGCCCGATTGGGCCAAGCTCGACATCGCGCCGATCGACTACCAGGACGCCTATTATTACGCCGAGCCCAAGAAGAAGATCGAGCTCAAGAGCCTCGACGAGCTCGATCCCGAGATCCGGCGAACCTATGAGAAGCTCGGCATTCCTATCGAGGAGCAGAAAGTGCTCGCCGGCGTCGCGGGTGCGCGCAAGGTGGCCGTGGACGCCGTGTTCGACAGCGTCAGCGTTGCCACCACCTTCCGCGAGGAGCTGAAGGCGGCGGGCGTGATCTTCCTCTCGATCAGCGAGGCGATTCGCGAATATCCCGAGCTGGTGAGGAAGTGGCTCGGCCGCGTGGTGCCGCAGCACGACAATTATTTTGCCACCCTGAACTGCGCGGTCTTCTCCGACGGCACCTTCGTCTATGTCCCCGAGGGCGTGCGCTGCCCGATGGAGCTCAGCACCTATTTCCGGATCAATGCCGAGAATACCGGCCAGTTCGAACGCACGCTGATCG
>Ga0105248_10000398_pt1 | contig 50347 bp, 48 predicted proteins | sample KBSS34metaG_FD_81524 | JGI IMG/M metagenome (GOLD analysis project Ga0105248, IMG submission 81524) | Switchgrass rhizosphere microbial communities from Kellogg Biological Station, Michigan, USA - KBS S3-4 metaG | ecosystem: Host-associated > Plants > Roots > Rhizosphere > Soil | place... | reverse complement strand
CCGAAGTCTGCGAAACGATGAATGGTCGCACGTAGATCTCAGGCCGGCCAGACTCGTTAGAACGGTATGCCATCCAGCGCCCATCTGGAGAAAAGCTGCCTTGGGTTTCGTTAAAGTCGGTACCCTTCAAGGACAGCGTAGCCCTTTGCGATCACATTCGCGTGATTGACCTTGCGCAGGTTGGGAAGAAAATAGGCAGGGTATCCCAGAACGCTCTAGTCGCAGTGGGCCTTGGCTTGTCCTTCGTTCTCGACCTGTAAGCCGTGTTTTCAAAAGCTCCTAAAAGTCAATAGGGGCGCATTTCAAACTGACCCACTACCAACTTTTGTAAAGCGGTCGGTACGTGCCAGGATCTAGGGTTGAGGCAGCGCCTCCGTGGCCGGGTGCGATGCCACGGTGCGTACTGCCGTGGCCTTGCACATGATGCACTACAATTTCGTGCGGATTCATCAGACCCTCAGAACCACCCCGCCATGGCTGCTGGCGTGACAAATAAGCTCTGGGAAATTTCGGATATTGTGGCTCTTTTGGATCAGGAAAATTCAAACTGACCCACTACCCAAAAGTTCCTGTATCCTTAATAGAACTTATACTTCGGCCCGTTGTCCGTATGGGCGCCGTGGCGCTCAATCATTTGAGGAGATGTACGTGCGCTCTTCCGCATTCAACAAAATCACGACAAGCGGTCTCGCGATCGCACTAGGAATCAGCCTTGGCCTGTTGATGACGCAAAGCTCCAGCCGCGCCCAACAACAGAAAGAGAAAGGAAAAGGGGCTGCTCCTGCGCCCGTTCCGCTCCTTTTGCAGAATTATTCGCCCGTCACCGCTGAGCGTTTGCAAAAACCTGCAAATGGCGACTGGCTCATGATTCGCCGCACGTATGACGGCTGGGGTTATAGCCCGCTCAATCAGATCAATACGACGAATGTGTCAAAGCTACGCCTCGTCTGGTCGACAATTACCGGCGAATCGCGCGTGCACGAAGCGGCTCCCTTGGTCAATAACGGTGCGATGTTCGTATCGACTCCGAATGGTCAGGTGATCGCATTCGATGCGAAGACAGGCGATATCTTGTGGCGTTATCGTAAGCCGCGGCCGCAAGGCGCTGTGATTCTGCACGACATGAGTCGTGGTGTCGCGCTCTATGGCGACAAAGTATATTACGCCGCCGGTGAGGCAGAGCTCGTAGCGCTCGATGCGAAAACGGGCCGCCCGGTGTGGACCACCACGGTTGCCGACAACAAGGCCGCGTACTATATCTCACTCGCGCCTCTGATCGCGGGGGGCAAGGTGATGGTCGGCGCGTCGGGTGGCGAAACCGGCATCCGTGGGTTTGTTGCTGCCTACGATCCCGACACCGGTCAGGAGCAATGGCGCACCTATACGATTCCCGCGCCAGGCGAACCGGGCAGCGAGACGTGGCCGAAGGGTGGCGATCAATGGACGCACGGGGGCGGGTCAGTGTGGGTCACGGGCAACTATGATCCCGACACAAACACCGCCTACTGGGGCACCGGCAACGGCGGGCCATGGATGGGTGACAAGCGTCCCGGCGATAATTTGTACACCGCCTCGACTCTTGCCATCGACGTGGCGACGGGCGCGATCAAAGGATATTTTCAATACACACCCAACGAATCGTGGGATTGGGATGAGCCTTCGCCGCCGATTCTGGTCGATTATCAACGCAACGGACGCACCGTTAAGGGTTTGATCGACGTCGCGCGCAACGGTTACTTGTGGTTCCTGGATCGCGGCAACGGTGGCGCCATCAGGTTCGTCGAAGGCAAACCGTTCGTCTATCAAAATGTCTTTCGCAGTCTCAATCCCGACACTGGCCGGCCGGATGTCGATCCTGCGCGCAAACCCGGAACCAATAAGCGCGCCGAATTCTGTCCCGGCACGGCTGGCGGCAAGAATTGGCCCCCCATCGCGTACAGCCCGCAGACGCGCATGATCTACATTCCTGCGAACGAAAACGTCTGTGGCGCAATTATGGGCCAAGAAGAAGTCGCCTATGTTGCGGGCAAGGGTTACACGGGTGTATCGTTCGGCGGCGCTCCCGTCCAGCCACAGGCCACCGATCATTTTGGCGAGGTGCAAGCCTGGAACGTCGATACAGGTCAAAAGGTATGGACGCACAAGTTCGAGAAATCGCCGAATTGGGGAGCGATGCTCGCCACAGGCGGAGGGCTAGTCATTAGCGGCGGCACCAACGATCGTAAGGTTCGCGCGTTCGACGCGAACGACGGCAAAATTCTCTGGGAGTTTCCGACCAGTAGCGGCGTCGAGGCTCCCGTCACGACATATCTTGTCGATGGCAAGCAGTATCTCGCCGTGCTTTCCGGCTGGGGTGGAGATGCGAACGGTATGAATGGCACGATCCAGCGGACTGTGAGCGGGGTTCGTTCGGTGCCCGAAGGCGGCTCGGTCTGGGTATTCGCGTTGGAGTAGCGGATCACCGGTGAGTTGATTTCCCCCCTACTCAATTACTTAGCCCCTAGCTGAGAGAGCAGCGGCCCGCTTCTTTCCTCCGAGCCTACTGAGCGCGACGGCGAATTTTTCTGCTTTCAGCCATTGCTCTACATTCCTCCCAGGCCTGCCGGTAGACCGGCTTAACGCTCGGTTCACTGAGCCGGGCCAAGTTCCAAGTTCTGCTGGAGGCTGTAGTTCTTATTCGGTTAACGGTCTTTCATCCTCCACCATAAACTCGCAAGAATATCAGCTTCGCCATATGTTCGCCGACAGAAACCACCGGCCTAGATCCGGCCACGCGCAGAAGGGCGGCGTTTGAAGAAAGCTTCTTGAAACGAGGTGTTCTTCTATCGGATCAATGAGATTCGTACATGAAACCAATCAAACTACTCGTCGTTGACGACAACGCAGCGGAAGCTTATCTGGTCTTATACGCCCTTGAAGATTCGCCGAGGCCAGTAAAACTCCACCGCGCAAAAGATGCCATAGAAGGTCTCCAAATGTTGAGTGAAAGGGCGTTCGATCTGGTGATTCTTGATCTGAATCTCCCTGGTCTCTCGGGCTTTGATTTCCTCGAACAGTGCGATCCCACGCGTATACCCGTTGTTATGTTCAGCGTGTCGTCAAACCCGGAAGATGCTAAGCGAGCCCTCGAACTGGGAGCTCGCGAGTTTGTGCGCAAGCCAGTTGGGCTGGAGGCTTATCGGCGCGCCGTACTCACGATGATTGAGAAATGGGTGTTAGGCACAGGCAAGAAAACAGCAGGCGTTTGAATCGCCCCGCGGCACACCGGGCGACCGTAGGTGGGCCGATACTCTCAATCGTCTACGAACCTTGCGGGTAGCTCCGCCAAGGTTACTGCGCGATTGAGTGTGAATGAGCCTTTATGAGTGACTCAGGCAACTGGCTCCGGCCCGGGCCGTTCAATGAGTACGCGCAAAGGATCGGGATCGAATACTCCTCGATGATCTCGTTTCCCAACTCTTCTAATTGTTCCGCTGCCGGACTGTTGATTGGCCACAACAGACTTACCATTTCACCAAAAACACGCACCTCACGGTTACGTCCTGTACGTCTATCGCGACTAACCTGCTCGATGAGCGTTCTTATCTCAGCCTTGAAGAGCTTGGGATCTGGATTGCCGTCTACCATAAACGTGCTCATCACTCCGGCAGCATCGAGAATCGAAAGCTGACCGCTTGCTTCAAGAACCTCGACGTGGCCGTCGCTTTTCAGGTATCTCTTGATCGCAGAGCGATGAGCCTCCGTGGCAATGAGAATGACAGCACCGTCCCGGTCTAGTCCGCTCGCGGTGTAGAAGCCGACAGTATCTACCAGGTGCCGGTCGTCAGTGTAGTGATACACAACGTGGCTATGGTAAGGGGGATTTGCGAGTATTGAGGCCGTTCTCGAATCCATCACGCTGAATGCCTTTGGCTTATCCATCCGCCAGCGCATATACTGCACCAGGAACTCGCTATCCGACCTGGACATCATGAATTGCAGAGAGGCAGCAACCTCGGGGATCGAGGATATTAAGGAAAGTCGGCCCTCAGCAGCGATGGTATCTACGGCTACTTTGATCGCCCGTTCGTGATCGTTGGATGGTTCCATAACAAAACACCCTCCGACGATCTCCGAAACACTTTCAAGCGACTATAGCACGTTATCCAGCGACTGCCTAGTTCGCATGGGTACTTTCATGGTCCTTTAGGGTCCTAATCGCCTCGTCGCGGTCCGTGACAGCTTTGGCTATGTGCTGCTGAATCCTAGCGGCAAGGTCAGTATCGTTGTGCGCAACTCCCAGGACCGCCGATAGATTGTGATGCACTCTGGATGCATTGAGAACCGCCAACCTGAATCTCTCGCAATGCTCGCAAGCCATCGCCTCACCCAGGTTAGTACGATCCTAGTGAGCGATTTGGCCCTCATATCGTAAATTCTTTCGTAATTGGCGATTGGCGGACTTGACCTGCTCATCCGCTTTCTCCGTTCGTTCGTCCGATTATCGGACGCTCGATGTGCGGATTACGGGGAGCAGGTCACATCCATCGAGGCTCCCGCACCCGCAACGCGCTCGACTGTGAATTGAACTGCGCTCCGCTTGCGCGGCGGGCTTGCATCACTTGAGGAATTTGCCGCACGCCCCTCTCAATTCGGCTTCTCCCTTCGCCTTCTTTGGATCCCAGAGGGATAGCTACCGATATTGCGGATTAACGTTCCATTCCGCTGGCAACCAGTTAGCGCCGGGGATGGCTAAGCGATGCTAGACAACCATCGGTTGTGCCGCGGTCGCGCGTTCACAATACCACTGGTAAGTTGACGCAATTCCCTGCTCCAACCCGATACTTGCTCTCCAACCGAGCTCGGTGAAGCGGGAAACGTCGAGGAGTTTACGGGGAGTGCCGTCGGGTCGCGAGGGATCAAACCGGATCTGGCCGGAATAGCCGACAACTCGAGCCACGATCTGCGCCAGTTCGGCGATGGGTAAGTCTTCGCCGGTACCAACGTTTAGAGGATCGGCGCCGTCATAGTGCACCATGGCGAAGCAGGCCGCTGCAGCCAGATCATCGGCGTGAAGAAACTCGCGCCGCGGAGTGCCGGTGCCCCAAAGCGTAACTGAAGGAGCTCCCCCAATACGCGCTTCATGGAAGCGGCGAATCAGCGCAGGGAGCACGTGCGACGTCTCCAGATCGAAATTGTCGCCGGGTCCGTAAAGGTTCGTGGGCATGAGGCTGATCGCCGCGAAGCCGTACTGCGCCCGGTACGCGGCAGCCAACTTCAGGCCCGCGATCTTGGCGATGGCGTAGGCCTCATTGGTTGGCTCCAGCGGCCCTGTGAGCAGATACTCTTCTTTAATGGGTTGAGGGGCCAACCTAGGATAAATACAGGACGAGCCCAGGAATAGGAGCTTGCGCGCGCCATGCTGCCACGCGGCGTGAATCAGGTTGGTCTGGATGGCCAGATTGTCATAGAGGAATTCCGCGGGGTGAGACGCGTTGGCTTGAATCCCGCCGACCTTGGCCGCGGCTACGAACACGTATTCCGGGCGATGCTCGGCGAAGAAGCGTGTGACGCGAGCTTGATCCCGGAGGTCCAGTTCGGCGGTGGTAGCCGTAAGCAGGTGTTGGTGGCCACCTTGTACCAAGCGTCGCAGGATGGCGGAACCCACCAGTCCACGGTGACCGGCGACATAGATCCGGCTCGATTGCGTGAGAGCCTCAGGCATGGACTCTCCCCCGCGGCGCGATGCGATGGCCCGCTCGCATCAAAGTCTGTTCCTGAAGGGCGAGTTCAACGTCACCCTCGACCATGCAACGCACCAACTCCTCGAAGCGAATTTCGGGCTTCCAGCCGAGCAATTCGCGCGTCTTCGATGCATCCCCGCGCAGATGATCCACTTCCGTAGGCCGCAAGTAACGGGGATCCAGTTCGACGTGTTTCTTCCAGTCCACGCCCGCATACTCGCCCGCCAACTCCAGGAACTCCCGCACGGAATGGCTGTGACCCGTTGCCACTACGAAGTCCTGCGGTGAGGAGTGTTGGAGCATCAGCCACATGGCCCGTATGTAATCATCCGCATGACCCCAGTCGCGTCTTGCCTCCAAGTTGCCCAAATACAACTTGTCCTGCAACCCCACCCGAATGCGTCCCAGTCCCCGGGTGATCTTTCGTGTCACGAAGGTCTCGCCGCGGCGAGGCGATTCATGATTGAACAAAATTCCATTCGCAATAAAGAGATCGTAAGCCTCACGGGAATTTACAGCATACCAATAGGCGGCCACCTTACTCACGGCGTACGGACTCCGCGGATAGAACGGCGTCTTTTCGTTTTGCGGCGGAGGCGCAGCGCCAAACATTTCCGACGAACCCGCCTGATAGAATCGCGGCCGCCGCCCAGAGGCCAACGCATAATCGCGGAACGCTTCCAGGAACCTTAGCGTCCCGGTGGCCACCACGTCCGCGGTGTACTCCGCCTGATCGAAGCTCACCCGCACGTGCGATTGCGCACCCAGATTGTAGATCTCGTCCGGCTGAATCTGCTCTATCAAGTGGCGAAGCCCGGACGCGTTCGCCAAATCCCCGTAATGCAAGTGCAGAGTCGCATCGGCAGCGTGGGGATCGGCATAGATGTGATCCAGCCGGTCCGTGTTGAAGGTCGAGCTGCGCCGGATGATGCCGTGCACCTCATATCCCTTCGCCAGCAGAAACTCGGCCAGGTACGAGCCGTCTTGTCCCGTAATCCCAGATATCAAAGCTTTTTTCATGCGCTTGGAGTCACCTCTCTATCGCGCGCCGAACCAACGTCGCACGCCTCCTCCGCCTCCGAACCCTCCAGCCCCAGGACCCTAAGGATTCGCCCGACTCCAATCCGTCGGGCATAGTTGTCCTCGAACGCCCGCCTCGCTCGGCCTTGAAGCAATGGGCTGGGCTACGCCCAGGCCTTCTTAACTTAAGAGCAGTAGCGGGCCGATCTTCATCAATTGATCCGCCCGGTAGCTCGTATTTTGCGGCATTGCAACCTCCTGGAACTCGCGCTTGCAGCCAGAGCCCCGCAAGTGACATGCCAATCTAAGTGCCGGTTTGCCGGGGCCACCTGACGCGCTGCGGCGGTCGGCACAAGGAGGCCAGAGCCCACGGTACCAACATCCCCTGGTAGGCTGTTCCACATGTAAGAAGGCCACACGGGAATCCAGCGGGGAAATGAATCTGGATCTGTAAATTGGGTCGACGGCTTTCCCTACGGATGAGACTAGCCGTGGGAGTAAGTGGAAGTGCAGTTCCACCATCAAAGCAGCTGTCAGCGAGTTGTTCCTGGCGAATCCGTTGGCATCTGTCATTATTTCAATGCGCCAGCGGGAAGCCACAAGAGTGGCAGTTTTCGTGCACTGCCTAGGCGCTGTCCCCTACAGAAATCTAGAGGGGCTTCTGTAAGCGACAGGCCGGAGGTGTGATCAATCCCCTTCATCAGAGATTGACAGACGAACACATTTCGGAGGCGTACAGCATCCACATCCCGCATGTCAGCTTGGGCCGGAGGCGGGTTAAAGCGGTTCAGCCCGTCAATTTAAGCGCTCCGGCGCAAACAGAGCTTGAATTCACAAACGAGATTCCGCAAAAAACAATGGTATGCCCTGGACGTAAGATCGCGGCACGAAAAGAGCGTACGGGCGCAACTCGAGTGTAAGCAAACCGATCCCGCACAGTCCGATGTTTTCGTCCCCGTCTATGAAGCTAAACACGGTGGAAGGACCGCTGGAAAACGGTATCATTGCCACTGTTTCCTGGTTACCTGTTCTGCCGGTCCGATGCGGCCCAGCGATTGCGTGTTTTGGCCATGCTGGGCGTGATCGACTTCGTTCGCATCGGAAGCGAACCGGCGCCAGTCTTGGAAAGCGAAATCGAAGCATCCAGAGTGTGTTGAAGTCTCATGTGGCCGTGGAACCATACCCTTCCCTGGTGAAGGGGCAACAGGTGGTGCTGAACGGTGGACCGCTGAAGGGAAAGGTGGGAACGCTGGTGGACATCCGCAATAGCGTCCGCCTGGTGTTCTCGGTGGATCTGCCGCAGCGTGCTGGTGGAAATCGAACGCAAGTGGGTTGTGCCTTCGTTACCGCGATCGGCCATGGCCGCGCATTCGGAGTGAACGTTCCCTAGCCACGTTAGGAGCAGTCGGAAAGGCGAGCCATGAAGTTCAGTGGAGCAGTCCTCTTGTTGATAGGAATTTTCGCATTCAGACCCGGATCCGTCGCGCAGCGGGTCCCCGAGGATTCCACTCATGCTCAAGACGCGCAGCATCCCCGGCCGAACACCTACGTGCTGGGTCCGGATGACCACATCGTCGTCCACGTTGTGAACGTCGAGGAAATCAACGATAAACCGCTCCCGATCGATTCGAGCGGCTATATCCGGCTCCCCGTGGTGGGCCGCATCGCGGTGGCAGGGCTGACGGCAGTGCAATTGGAGGCAGAAATCGCAGACCGCCTCAAGAACTACGTGCGCCGCCCCGACGTGTCGGTGACGGTGGTCGAGTTTCGCAGCCAACCGGTATCGATCATTGGAGCGGTGAAAACTCCCGGGGTGCAACAGGTGCAAGGCGGCAAGACGCTGTACGAAATGCTTTCGCTTGCGGGTGGACTTGACCCTAGTGCCGGTTCGACCCTGAAAATCACGCGGCGCTTGGACCAAGGCCGGATCCCACTCCCGAACGCGACTGTGGATGCCACCGGACAGTTCAGCGTGGCAGAGGTGGGTCTCAAATCCATCCTGGACGCCAGAAATCCAGAGCAAAACATCTTGGTACAACCCTACGATGTAATCTCCGTTCCGCGTGCGGAGACGGTATACGTGATCGGTCAGGTGCAAAAGCCTGGTGGATTCATACTGAACGAACGTGAGGACGTCACCGTGCTTCAGGCGCTCTCCATGGCCGGGGGCCTGGATCGAGCCGCCAAGCCGCAGGATGCGAAGATCCTGCGCCGCATGCCTGAAACCTCATCGAGGACGGAAATCGCGGTGAATCTGAACAAGATTCTGGAAGGCAAAACCTCAGATGTCCCGATGCGCCCCGAAGACATCCTGTTTGTCCCCAGCAGTGTTTCAAAGAAGGTTGGAGTCCGCGCTCTGGAAGCCGCCCTACAAGCGGGCACCGGCGTGGCCATTTGGCGAATCCCCTAACGATTATGCGTCAAGACTACTTGTCTTCCAATGGAATTCGCAGTGCCCTTACAGCAAAGGGGCCGGAAGAAAGCATTGCCTTCGACTCTTCTGTCGTCGCGCCTTTCGAGGATTTCGCGACGGACGGTTCGGGCTCCTTCAACGCCGGCGAATACTGGCACATGTTGATGGAGCGGAAGGGTACGCTTCTTGCGTTTGCCGCTTTGGGCGCTCTGTGCGGGTTCCTGCTGGCGCGGGCCCAGCCCTCCGTTTTTCGCGCGTATTCTCTGATCCAGATCGAAAACCTGAATGAGGATTTCCTCAACACCCGCAACGTGAACCCGACGGCACACTCGGAGCCTTTCCAGCCTCCTGAGTACACCGTCCGCACTCAGATGATGGTTTTGCAGAGCAGACCGGTGCTGGAGCGGGCCATCGCTAAGGACGATCTGCAGACACGGCTGCTCGCCGGCGCTCCGGTACAGATCGGTTTTCTGCAGCGCGTTCTGCAACGAAGTTCCCAGGATTACACTCCACCGCCGCAGGAACGGGCCCTTGCCATAGCCGCCGACGGATTGAAGGTGCGGCCGGAGCCGAACACGCGGGTCCTTTCGGTCACGTTTGATTCCAGCGATCCGGAGATTGCTGCTGATTTTGTGAATGCTGTGGGCGAGGCGTTCGAAGAGCAAAGTCGCGATAGCCGTTCGCAGGACTCGCTGAATACCAGCAAGTGGCTGACGCAACAACTGGAGGATGTGAAGCTCAAGCTGGAACGGGACGAAGACGCGCTGCAGCGGTACGCGACCGAATCCAACCTTACCTTCACTTCGAGAAACGACAACACAGCGGACGATCGTCTGCGGCAATTGCAGGCCGAGTTACTCAAGGCCGAGACCGAACTCGGGGCGAAGCAGTCCGCCTACGAGCTTGCGTCCGCCGCTCCGGCGGAATCGCTTCCCCAAGTATTGGATGATCCGACACTGAAGGAATACCAGATTCAGTTGACCACTCTTCGGCGCCAACTGGCCGAACTGTGGCCGACGTTTGCACCGGAGAATCCTAAGATCGTGAACGTGCAGGCCCAAATAGCGGCCCTGGAGAGTGCTCTCGGCAACAAACGCGCCAATATCCTGGCCCGGATCCATAACGAGTACGAAACGGCATCGCGACGCGTAAAGCTGTTGGACGCCTCGTATTCCTCCCAACTTGGCGTGCTGGCCAAGCAGTCCACGAAAGTCGCGCATTACTCGGTTTTACAACGCGACGTGGATACGTCACGGCAGCTCTATGCAGCCATGATACAGAGGGTGAAGGAAGCAGGTCTCGCCTCCGCCATGCAGGCCAGCGAGGTCCAGGTCATCGAATCCGCGGTTCCTCCGCGACTTCCCTCAGGCCCCAGCATCCCCGTGGATACAGAGTTAGGGCTTCTCTCCGGCCTCCTAGTGGGAGGGGCGTTCACTTTCTGGCGTGGACGCTCTTATCGCGGGATCCGCAATCCTGGCCATGTCTCGCTCAAGCTCAAAGTGCCTGAACTGGGCATCATCCCCGCGTACACCGGAAGCACACGGCTGCGCGGACTTCTGGAGGAACCGGGCCAGCACAAGCTACAGGAATGGGAACGCTGGCCACCGGCCATGGCCGAATCGTTCCGTTTCGCCCTGACGTCTATCCTGCTTTCCCGCAAAGAGAACCCGCGGCCGCGCGTCATCGTGCTTACAAGTGCAGCACCGAGAGAAGGCAAAACCACCGTCATCAGCAACCTGGGGATTGCGCTCGCGCGGACGGGCCGCCGTGTACTCCTGATCGATGGCGACTTGCGGCGGCCCCGCCTGCACGACATCTTTGCTGTTGATAACGCGACCGGCTTCAGTGGGTTTTTGGAAGGAAGTCCCGGGGTGGATATACAGGCGACTGCCATCCCCAACCTTTCGTTGCTTCCGAGCGGGAAGACTTCGGATGAGGGGCTTTTCTTCGCGCGGCAAGTCGGCCATCTTTTCCGGCGCCTGAAGTCGGAATATGACACCATTCTGGTCGACTCGCCGCCCCTGCTCCAGATGTCGGATGCGCGGCTGCTGGCGCACTTCGCCGATGCCGTCATCCTGGTGGTTGCCCAACACACGGATCGGGATGCTGTTCTTTTGGCGCGGCAGCGTCTGGCGGAGGATGGCAGCAATCTTCTGGGCACGATTCTGAACAACTGGAATCCCAAGAGCAGCCCACGCGCTTACCAGTACTACACATCCAAACACTTGGCTAAGAAATAGAGAATGTCTGGAGATTGTTGTATGACTACCTGTCACCGCGATCCGTCCGGGCATTTGCAGGCGACTTCACCAGGCAAGTTTCGCCAATCAGACCCCAACTGCATCGAGATCGGCCTCATTAACAACATGCCCAGCGCGGCTGGCAAGCGTTCCGTCGCGGTTGCACAACAGGCCAGGCCGTGACCAGAACCGCCAGGCGCCGGCCAAGAGTCCAGACCATCAAGGGCCCTTCGCCTGTGGAACTAAACCAAATGAAACTTTCGTCATCGGCGCGCTACTGGCGCTCGGGGCCGTGCTGCCCTGGTCTGGAGAGTGCGCTTAGCAGGAAATGCACGAGGAGGACAATATAATGCCAAGCGCCGCCGCGAAGCCGTGAGCAGGCCGACACCATCATGGCTACTGTCACGCGAGATTTGCACCTACGTTCAAGGAAACTTCGGGGTCTGACTATCAGGGTAACGGTCACGGACTAAGTGGAATCTCGATGCCCTGAGAACCTACCGCCGGGTTCAATGGCTTCTTGAGAATAGAGACCATAGTGAGTGGCCCAAAATGTGCATAACTTCGCAGAGAGCATAAGTTGCACCCAACCGCAGATCCGGCCTGGGATTCGACGTGCCGGAGGTGTCAACAATAGAAAATGGGGCAGCCTGGATCACCAAGCGCCCCTTTCCACACAGATGCACCCGCTATCGTTTCGTCACAGTCCAAGCTCCGCTGGTCTGCCAGCCAGTGCTGAGTCCGAACGTGTCGGCGCCGAAGGTCAACAGCGAACGACTGCCGACGTAGGACCTGCTAAACGCAATGGGGATGGCTACCTTGAACGTATTACCCGATCCAGACGAACTCACCAGTCCCGCGTGAACAGAACACTGGCTATTTTGCAGTGTAGCGGAACTGCCCGCAGTCGCTGCGCTCCAGGTGACGCCATCATTCGCCGCCAGATAGATCGTCCGCGTCGCGGGCGCGTACTGAACGTAGCAACCGTTCACACCGCTGCTTCCGACAAGCAGTGCGACTTGACTTACCGCAGTATACCCGTTGCCCTCCATGACGCTGACAGTGAACGTGGCACTGGAACCCGAACCGCTATTCGGAGTCAACTGGACCGACTGCTGTCCCGCAACAGGAGCGTTGATGGTGAGAGACAATGCGGCTATGCTGCTGCCGGCACTGTTGTTCGCGAGAACGGTGAAAGTGGAGGTTCCGGCGGCTGTCGGAGTACCGCTGATGGCTCCCGTAGAGGCGTTGAGCGAGAGACCGGCCGGCAGAGTTCCGCTACTCAACGACCACCTGATGGGTCCCGTGCCTGTAGCGCTCAAAGTAGTCAAGTAGGCGGTATTGACCGTTCCCGCGGGCAGCGGAGAAGTGGTAGTAATCACCGGAGCCGTGCTGTTGGTGTTAACAGTCAGAGAAAAGGTCTGTGTGTTGCTGCCGATCGAATTAGAAGCTTGAATTGTGAACGTGGAAGTGCCGGCGGTTGTTGGCGTACCGCTGATGGCTCCCGTGGAGGCGTTGAGACCAAGACCGGCAGGCAGACTTCCGCTGGCGACAGACCAAGTGATCGGTCCTGTGCCTGTGGCGCTCAACAGGGCGGAATAAGCCATGCTGACCGTTCCCGCGGGCAGCTGAGAAACTGGAGTAATCGATGGCGCCGTAGCTCCACTGCCCCCGATCATATCCTGGTACAAGGCGGTGGAAAGCGGGTAGCGGGCATCGCCTGTTGCGGTGCTGATGTATTCGCCCGAAAGCTCATAGGTCATGATCCCGCCCAGGCCATTGGTCTTGACATAGTTGGCCGCCGCCTGTATTTGTTCAACACCGGTGTACGGCACAAAGGCCTGATTGGTCCCCCCGGCGTTGTATTGGATGTACTGAGCTCCGTGGACTGCATCCCAAACTTTTGTTCCATTCGCCCAGTAAGTAGAACTAAGCAGGTCGTTATAGTTGATAGCCGTGCGCGGGTTAGTCGAAGCGTCTCCTGAGGCGTACGATTGCAAACTGGCGAAGATGCCCAGCGTGCATGTGGAGCCGCTGAGATAACCAGCCAGACATCCTTGCTTGATTCTGGCGTAAAATGGCAACCCGATCCCGATCTTGCTCGGAGCAACACTGGCGCCGATGTAGTACTGCACATCCATCTCGGCTGTCGGATGGTTGGTGTCGCCGCCGGCCAAGGTGGCCGAGTTGTACCAGGCGTCTGTGGCCCAGTTGCCGGTATACAGCCCGGAATCGCGGTCGTAATTCATGATATTGGCTTGGTCGAGACTGCTCTGCACAGCGGCCACGATGAAACGCTCTGTCACCGTAACAGAGACCGAGATAACTTTTCCGGGCAGCGCTACGCGGAGATTTCGGACGAGATTCTCCCATTGAGTATCAATGATGCCCGCTTCCCAATCGAGGTCGAAACCGTCGTACCCATTGTTGTTGACGAAATTTGAGATGGCCGAGACAAATTGATTGATATGCGCTGAGTCGGTGCAAGTTTGCATCGCCGCGACGCGGGCCGAATCGCCCATCATCGTGACCAGCGCCTTCGCGCCAGCCCCATGCACAGCATTCACGAATTCGGAGATGTGGCCGGTAAGGACGTAAGAGTCGGTATCCAACCCGCAGGTGTTATAGGCACTGTTGTAAGTCGCCAGGACGTTCGCCTGGGTTACGTGCGTGTACTTGGAAAATGGCGCGGAAGTGATGGGTAAGCGGCTGGAAAAAGGTTGAAAATAGTAGGCCGTGCGCCACGACTGGGCTGAAATAGGAAGAACCAGAGCGAGCAGGCACAAATATAGTTTCTTCATGAATCGAGAATTCATTAGGACCGTCGTTGGTTGTCCGCCGCAACACAGTTACGGTCGCAAGACAATTCTCGGGAACCAAACCAATGAAGGTTCCGCGACGGTATCTAACTTCCTTTCTTGCGGTGGGTGGGGTCCGATCCCCTCGGGACATTTTCAATGGTACTGGCGCAAGGGAAGCTTTACTATTCGGAACGCACCCTACTGCCTTGGTGTAATCACCCTAGGCAGGTTGGAAAGCTGATCCGCCATGGACAGAACCAAGATCTTCGTGAACTTCACTTTACTCATTTGTCTGCTGACGATGAGCCCCTCCACCACTGCTCAGCAGTGGCGCACGGCCTACTACTTTCAACCGGCTTCCAGCGCTTTGCCGGTTTCAGACGCACCGTTTTCGAAGTACACGCACGTAACGCAGGCCAACATTTTGGCATCGTATGACGCGCAGTCGGACGCATGCGGACTGAATACGATGGCCTACGGGATCTCCGACCACGCCGCCGAGTTTGTCCGCACCGTGCAGCAAGCCGGAGCCAAGGCGCTCGTGACTCTGCTAGGCGACACAACTCGCGCTCCCATGATGAAGATCTGCACGGATAACCGGCATATCAACCAGTTCGTGGCGGCGCTCGCGACGTTCATCAACGACAACGGTTATGACGGCTTCGACTTGGACTGGGAGGCGGGAATCGTCGGCAACCAATGGAGCAACCTAGTGACAACACTACGGACCGCGTTACCGGGGAAACTGGTCACCGCCGCGGTGACGGTCACGGAGCGTTTCATGGCGAGTGCGGTCCAAGACAGCCTGGACCAAATCAACATCATGAATTACGACCGGGACAGCGGGCTGTATGACGGCACCCCTGCAGCTGACACCTGGTACAGTTCAGCACTCTACGCGGGCGGCGACACGAGCCATCCCAGCGCGGAGATGGACGTGCGCTATTTCACCCAGGCCGGAGTTTCCGGCAATAAACTCGGCATCGGCATCCCGTTCTATGCGCGCATCAAGCAGAGGTGCATGGCTGGGTATCTGAATGGTTCCACGTGTACCCAGGCCGTCAGCGCGCCGCTGCAGCGTTTCGCTACGGGCAACGCATCGGACAACCTAACAAAAAGCATCAACTATAACGACCTCCTGCTGTCCCCGTTCTGGTCAGACGGCAACAAAGTGTGGGACGCCGCTCACGGAGCCGAATACATCCAGTACACAGCCGGCGGAGTGGGCCAGACGGCTTTCGTGCCTTACACGGGTGTCGAGCAAGTACAGGCGGCGGCCTATTTCGTCAAGAATACTCATCTGGGCGGGATTATGACCTACGAGCTTTCCGGCGAGTTCGTTCGCTCAGCCGTTGGAGATGCCCGCTACCCGCTTTCCACCGTACTCTACAACGCCATAAATACGCTACCGGAAAGTCGATGAAAGATATGCGTAAGAACCCCGTACCGCAGGAGCACTGCGGCCGGAAGCTGACCTTCAATATGGCGGCAAGCGGTGCATCAGGCGTGGTGGGCTGTGTCGTCACCGTGGTTTCGTACCCGGTCTACCTGCATTATCTGGGCTATAACGAGCTTGGATTGTGGCTGGTCTTGAGCACGTTTGTGACGCTGTGTCAGCTCGGCAGCCTCGGTATCGCGCCCGCGGTTTCCAAGCTTGTTGCTGAGGAGTTCGGCGAAGGCAATATTCATGGTGCTCAACGCTACGCGGATCTCGCGGTCTTCTCGGTCGCGGTACTGGGAACCTCAACCGTCGGTTTGCTTCTGTTGTTCCGGGCTCTCATTTTGCACAGTCTGCACTTGAGCACCGAAACTGAACACGCGGTAGTGAGGCTCCTGCCGCTCATTTTGATCATTTCGTTCTACGTTTTCTTAACGGATGTTTTTGGCGCCGTCCTCACGGGCCTGGGTCGTATGGATCTGACGAGCGCAATCCAGGCCGGCGGCCAAGCGGTTGCCCTCGGATGTTCATCGATCCTCTTGGCAATGCATCAGGGCGTGATAGCGTTGGCCTTCGGCATGTTGGCATCGCTCGTTATCATCCACATCTTCACGGCCGTGTTCGCGTGGCGCTTGGGGCCGGTCGCGTTAAGACCCGCGCTACGGCTGGATTGGCCTCGAAGCCGGCGTCTGTTGCGTCTGGCATCCACCGTCTTCGCAACATCCCTGGCGGCGGCTCTCTTTGTGCCTTTGAATAAGCTGCTGCTCTCCCGCTACGTGGGTCTTTCCGCCGTTCCTGTCTACGATCTGGCGTTCACGGGAAGCATGCGACTCCGGGCACTTTTCGAAATGGCTCTGCGACCCATCATGCCCGCTTTGAGCAGCGCGGTGTCTTCCGGAAGGAATCTTCACGCCGAACTTGAGCGCGTAAATCATAAGGCGCAGAGCCTGCTGATTCTGGGGGGATTGGCGTTTGGCCTTGTATTCCTATTTGCCGATCCTCTATTGCGGATTTGGCTCAGGCGCTCCATGAACCCTGCGATCCCTGGAGCGCTCCGCCTGGCGCTGCTCGGAGCATTCGTCAGCCTTTTAGGTGTACCGGCATTCTATGCACTGCTTGGCTTAAACAGAGCCGGCTCGTTATTTGTCTCACACGTCATTCAATCCGCGACGAACGCGGCTGTGGTTCTGCTCGCCGTTGTTGTGGGATTCCGGGTCTCACTCAGCGTGCTGCTGGCCGCAAGTGGTCTTGCGATGGGCGCATCAACCTGCTTTCTGGTCGCGCGCTACCGGGCCTCGCAGCGCGGGCTGGGGTCCGCGGCCGGCAGACCCGGCCGCGACGATCCGGGCATCACGGATGTCGTCATCGCGGCCTCTCCTGGGATGATGCTGGGGAGTGAAAAAGCATGAGCGGTGCGTTTTCCGTTGCGGTAAGCACTGTGAACCTGTGTCTGCGAAACACATTTGGCGTGGAGGTCAAGCGCGCCAGGGGCGATCGTCACAAGAGAGAGCTTTGGCTGCGGTCACTGGGCATACAATCGGTCATCGACGTAGGTGCGAATACCGGTCAATTCGCGACTTTCATCGCGAGCCTTTTTCCGGACGCCACCATCTACTCGTTCGAGCCGCTCCCGGACTGCATCGCGCAACTCGATCTGCTTCGCGCGCAGGGATACAAGATCCGCGTGTTCCCGTATGCCTGCGGAGCTGCGGATTCCACCGCCATCTTCCACCGCTCTATGTTCAGCCCCAGCTCTTCCATGCTGCCCATGGCGAGACGGCATAAGGAGCTGTTTCCGTTCACAGCAGGCGGAACCACCACGCAGGTTGAAGTCCGCCGTCTGGATGAGTTGATGCAAGAGGAAACGCTCACCTGCCCGTTACTCGTCAAGCTCGACGTTCAGGGGTACGAAGACCGGGTCATCCAAGGGGCCGGAAAAACGCTCAGCCGCGCGACCGCGGTTTTGACGGAGGTCAACTTCGAACCCCTCTACACTCACCAAGCTGATTTCGACCTGACCTACAGGGCCCTGGTAGCGTGCGGTTTCGAATTTCGCGGCATGTGGGATCACACCTTGGACGAGACCACCGGCCTTCCTGTCTTCGGTGACGCCCTCTTCACGCGGAGACAACCGTCACTGTGAGCTGATTCCGATGGTAAACGCCGTCCTACTCGCCGCTGCATGCGCTGCCGCCGTTTTTCAACCGGTTTGGGGATTCGGGATCCTGTTGCTGCTGACATCGACCCTGTTCAACCTTCACCAGTACTTTACGGTGTCCTTACCAGTCGGCTACATTGAACCGGTCGAAGCGCTGATCGCATCGATGATGCTCGCGATCTTTCTGAAGGGCACACCGGTTGGAAAAGTGAGGCGGGAACAAGTCCGCGAGATCCTGGGCATACTTACCCCTTATTGTGCCTGGCAGACGGTTTGTGTTCTGGTCGGGTTGGTGAGCGGAGGAGGAACCGAGCAATTACGCTTTGGACTCCGCTTTTTGCTCTCGGGTGTTCTGCCGTGGTTCAGCTTGTACGTCCTTGCGAGTCTGTCGGCCGCGGACGGTCACAAGGTCTTCAAGTCGGCTTATTACCTGGCGTTGGCAACGGCTGTCATTCACCTCGGCCTCCAGTTGACCGACTATCGCCCGTTAATGAGAGCCGCTTACTGGTGGGTGCCAGAGAACGGGGAGCAGGATTTCTCGTGGATGCAACTCTGGCTGGACCGGCAGGAGTTCGTGAGAGGACTTCCGCAAGGGCTGACGCTGATTCTGTTCTTTGCTCTTCTCATGGTGGCAACTTATATCTTTGCGGACGCGCGCGGGTCGAAGAGAATACGCAGCATCGTAATCGCCGCCATCTTGTTTACGGCATTGTTCATCACCCTCACGCGCAGCCTTATGGCCGTTTTCGGCGCGGGAATGATGATCTTGATCTCGCTAGCCGTTCTGACCGGTCGATGGAGGATGGGCAGCCTCCTGCGAGCAGGCGGCATCCTGATGCTATTCGCTGGCGCCGCGGTCGTCTATGACACGATCCGCCCGGGGTTCCTCGATGTATGGTCCACGCGTATCGATCGATTGTCCGGCTCTGATTCCGAAATTTTCTCGGAAGAAAATGCCGCAAGAGGCAAGGATAACCTGGCCGCACTCGCGGCGATCAGGGATCGTCCGATCTTGGGCTGGGGCACTCCACGGTACCCCAGAGAATATTCCCTCCGCAACGGACCGCCCACCGATACCCATCCGATGCTTGGCCTCGGCGTGGTGGGCGGTATCCCGGCGATGGTGCTGATGGTGCTGATGGAAACACGCTTGTTTTTGCCGGCTTTCCGCGATTTGTGGCGCCGTCCGTCGGCCGTTCAGATGCTGCCTTTCGTGGCCATTCTCATGATGAATGCCTTCGCTCTCAATATGATTGGCGCCGGTGGATCACTGACGGGTCCTCCCATCCTGGTGATCGCCATCTTCGCCAACGAAATGTTCAACCGAAGGGCCGTCGCGGCTGGCCCTCGTTTTATGTCTCTCGCGCGAGAGAAAAAGGACTATGCCACAATCTCCCCTCATATCCATTTTGACGCCTTCGTATAACCAGGGCGCGTTTATAGAGCAGACGATCCAGTCTGTCTTGGCGCAAAACGATTCCTGCGTGGAGCACATCGTGATCGATGGCGGCTCAACAGATGAGACAGTCGCGATTCTGACGCGATATCCGCACCTGAAGTGGATTTCGGAGAAAGACCGCGGCCAGGGCGATTCTTTGAATAAAGGCCTCGCCATGGCGACCGGAGAATTGGTGGGATGGATTAACTCAGACGACTTCTATGCCCCGGATGTTTTCCGCCGCGTTCGCCAGGCCTTTGAAGATCGCAGCGTCCGCTGGTTGATCGGCGACGTTGTCAACTATTACCAGGCATCCACGGCCGAACATTGTATTCCCAGCCCAACCGTCACCTACGAGCGTCTGATCCACGACCCGGACATCTTGCGGCAACAAGGCGCCTTCTTTCGCGCGGATCTCCTGCGGGAAGTGGGCGGATGGGACCCCGAGCTCTATATGGTGATGGATCTGGATCTCTGGCTCCGCATGGCGCGCATTCAGGCGCCGATCATGCTGCACGAGAAAACCGCATTCTGGCGCATGCATCCGGACCAGAAGTCGGGGCTGGCCCGGCACGGGCTGCAGACGCGTGAAATCGACCGCGTGCTAGACCGGTATGGCGTTCCCACTGCGATCCGCTTCCGGCATCGTGCGAAGAAATACTATTGGTGGCTCAAGGGCATGGTGAAACTCGGCCTGCAGAACGCGGGGATTCTGGATACTGCATCGGCATAAGTGGAACTGGAGGACGCAGTGCGTACTCTGCATATCGTGCACCTCGTTTGGAGGCTGGGTGTTGGTGGCCTGGAGGAAATGCTAGTCGACATCGCCAATGAGCAGAGCCGTCGTGCGCGCGTGTGGATCATCGTGATCAATAACCCGGTCGACCCTACCGTGGTAGCCCGTGTGCTGCCATCCGTCACCCTGTTCTTCCTTCACAGAAAGGAAGGAAGTAGAGCGATTGGAGCCATCCTGCATCTGAATTGGCTCCTTCGGCGTATTCGCCCGGATATCGTCCATGCACATCATTGGAACCATGGGAAGCTGCTCCTAAATGCTCCTGGGCAACCCGTTCTGACTGTCCACACGACCAGAGAAGCGAGAGACTTTGACCCCTCGATACGGCGTTACCGAAGAGTGTTTGCGATCTCGCGAGCAGTCCTCGACGACATTCGGGCATACTGGCCCGATCTACAGTCACTCGTCGTGCACAACGGAGTGACGTGTTCGGACATTCTCAGCGAGCGCACACGGCGGGATGACGTGTTTCGGATCGTCCAGGTGGCGCGGCTCGAGCACCATCACAAAGGGCAAGACATCCTGCTGCGCGCCCTAGCGCGCGTTCGCCGGGATCCAGAAGCCAGTCACATCCGATTGGACTTGATCGGTACGGGGGAATCAAGAGGGTATCTTGAAACTCTCGCACGGGATCTTGACCTTGAAGGAATCGTCAGCTTCCGAGGCACTGTACAGCGGACGCGTCTATATCAAGAGTTGTGCGAGTATGATCTGCTGGTGCAGCCGTCGCGCTGGGAAGGATTCGGCCTAGTCGTAGTGGAGGGGATGGCAGCCGGAGTACCAGTCCTGGTCTCCGACACTGAGGGCCCGAGTGAAATCGTGGATCGCGGTCGATTCGGCTTTCTGTTCCGGCCCGAAGATGACGCCGATTGCGCCCGCCAGATCCTGCGGATTCACAAAATGAGGGGAATGGCAGCCCTGGCCCAATTGATTTTGACGGCACGAGCGCGAGCGACGGAGAAATTCGACGTGACGGTGACGGCCGGCGAATATCTCCGGCACTACGCGGACCTGTTAGGCTATGGCCGGAACCAGGTTGAGGAAAGGCTGCCGTCGCCCCTTGTTCCCACGGAGGCTCCGAAAACGCGCGTGCCTAGCTAACCTTGCACCGCAGTAGCCCTGGGATGCGAATGCATTCGCTCGAAGTGAGCCGTCATCCAGTGATGGATACTGAGGAGCAGGAATATGTGCCGTTCGCGATTGAGACCTGTTGCATGCTCGTCCAACACCTTCTTTACCTCGGCAAGGTCAAAATAGTTGGCGAGATGCGACCTTGGATTAAGTAGGGTTTCCCGAAACACATTCATGGAGGATCGGAACCAGCTCCCGGTAGGCGAATTGAATCCGTTCTTCTTGCGCTGGACGATGGAGGAAGGCAGCATCGTCTTGGCGAAGCGCTTGTGAAGCAGCTTGCCTTGCAGGATACCCAAGCGACAGCTCAATGGAAGTGACTCGGCAAACCTGACCAGCTCAAGGTCGAGGAATGGAACGCGGCACTCGATCGAGTGATGCATGGTGATCTTGTCCGTGTAAAGCAGCAGATCGTCGGCCAGATTCATCCGCAGATCGATACTCATCAGGCGCTGTGCGCTATGCCGTTGCCGGACGCATCCCAGTAGATCGTAGAAATAGCGGATGCGCTCCGCCGCCGCACTTTCCTGCTGCCCAACCAGGCGAGCCGTTTGGGTTCTGTTAAACACGGTGTAGATCGCCTCGAAGCGGCGAACGTCCTCGGTTTCCCCGATCGCACCCAGCCCTCGACGGATCGTCTCGTTTCGCATGTTCATGAGGCGGGCTCCTGCTCGCAAACAAGGAAGCGCCCAGGACGGGGCAAATGCCCTCAGCAGCTCCGTCTGATACCGGCGGTATCCTCCCATCGCCTCATCCGCTCCTTGGCCCGAGAGCACCACTTTCACATGATCTGAAGCCATCTCTGAAAGCCGGTACATGGGAATGACGGAGGAAGTGGCTAGGGGTTCTTCGATGACCGAGCTGATGCGAGGGAGAAAATCAACGAACTCGGGCAAGCCGATTCGCACCACGTGATGCTCGAGTCCGATGATCCTGGCTGTTTCACTCGCCTGCGCAATCTCGTCGGTATCTTCATTGCCGGAATATCCGACAGTGAAAGCCTTCATCGTGTAGCGCGAATGCCGCTGCGCGATACCTGCGATCAGCGCGGAATCGATACCGCCGCTCAGAAGCAGCCCGATTTCCACATCGGACATCAGTTGCCGCTGAATCGCCTTTTCGACCAGAACACCGTACTGCTCCAGTGCTTCCGCCCGGTTTTGGATCGCGACCTCGCGTGCAACGGGCCCGACGTAGGGGTATTCGCGAAGCGACAACTGCGGAGCGCGAAGGTCCACTTCGACGACATGGCCAGGCCGCACTTTGCGGATGTTTTTGAAGAGTGTGTCCGGCGACGGCAGATAGCGAAGCTGGAGCAGCTCCGCGAGGTGGCCAGGATCAATCGTGTCGTCGCTCAGGTCCAGCAGGGGCCTGAGCTCAGAGGAAAACAGAAAGGTGTCGCGTTCCAACCAGTAATACAGGGGCTTCACGCCAAACGCATCACGAGCCAAAAATAGCTTCTCCTGCTCCCCATCCAAAAAACCGAAGGAGAAGATTCCATTGAACTGGCTGACCGACTGAATGCCATAGCGCGCCACAAAGTTGAGGATCGTCTCCGTATCGGAATGACCGCGATACCGTCCTGGACACATTTGGTCCCTGAGGTCCAAATGGTTGTAGACCTCGCCATTGAACACGATGGCGTGCTTTCCGCAAGCCGTCCACATAGGCTGGCGTCCAGCCGCGGAGAGATCCACGATCGAAAGCCTGCGGTGCCCCAAGGTCACTACCTTCCGCGCAATCGAGATCTGTGAGATGGCCGAGTCGTCCGGTCCACGATGGCGGATGAGGCTCAGCGTCGCCTCACCGAATGGCCGGTTTACGCTTCCCAGGATGCCGCACATCTACGATATACCTCCGTTGCGAGCGGCCGTGGGTTTCTCGAGCACGAGGATCAGACCACTGGCCGTATTCATGCGCATGTTCTTGCGGCTCACCGGGTAGGTACGGTAGGAGAGGAAGGTTTTCGCCAGCCGTGGCTTAATCCAAATGTACAGCGCCGCCAGAAGCTTCGGAGCCTGGAGCAGGATTTCAAAACACTGGAACCCGTAGTCGCCGAAATACACCCGCTGTTTTTCAATCAGTCCCGAAGGAGCAATCAATCTCTGGGCAATACCGTTTACGTCATAGTGACGCTGATAGTACACCGGCTTGCCGTTGTAGTGCTCCCCGTAAACCGCGCGCTGTAAATAGAACTCAGCGAAAAAGTGTTCGTTGACGAGGGTAGTCAGAATCAATGTCCCACCCGGCTTCAGCAGGCGCGCAGTAGCCTTCATCGCCTCCGCATCCGTAGCGCCTTCGAAGTGCTCGATCACCGAGATGCTGGTGATTACGTCGAACGACTCTTCCGGCAGGTTCGTCTCCAGCAGGTTCTCTTCGATCACTTGAAATCGCTCCGCTGGGCCCGCCGCACCATTCATCCCGCGAATGAACGTGCGCTGCTTCCGCACCCAGGCACACTTATCCAGACAACTGATATCCCACCCGGTGCGCGCGCGCAAAAACGTCGGCAGAGGCGACTCGCCCGTGCCGATGTCCAGATACCGCAGCTTCTCGCGGAAACGCGGCTCCAGATGTTCGATCACCCACGAGAGTTCGGCGCACCTCTCATAACCCAGGCCCTTCGCCCAGTACTTCAGGCCGAGGCTTCGCTGGTGCGAAACTATTTGCTCGAGGACGCGGGCGTTAATGGTTGAGCGCATGAATTCCTTTCTAGAAGCATCTGGGAGGCAGCATAGAGAAACGGCATCACGGCCCAACGCAATGTGTTCTTGTTTCTCCATCCGCCCAGATAACCAATCTGAGAGTAGACGTCCAACCCATCGCAGAATCGCCGGAGAATGGACTCCAGCAGAGTCTGCGCCAGTTGAGAGTCGCCGAGTATTTGCGCCAGATTCAACACTTCGGCGTTGTCGTAAAGGTCGAACCGGATCAAGCCTGGCTTATTCCTCACCGAAAAGCGCCGGAACAGAAAGTGGCGTTCATCCAGGAAGGCCTGCTTCAAATATTCGTACCCCGCCGCCACTACGGTTTCTACATCGTCCAGAGGAACGATGCGATCCGTCTTGATCACATTCTTCAGAATGATGCAGGAGTGAAAGCAATCAATGAAAGACTCGGCTTTGGGTGCGTAGAACCAGGAGCCGTCAGGACGCTGGTTGCGGCGGACGAAAACGTACATCTTCCGAATCTTAGCTTCCATGCGATGCTTCTCTGCAACAGATGCAAACGGTAAACACAGGGCGTAGGAATACATCGTGTAAGACACCGCATTGGTGACCGTTCGGTCTCGAAGAGGACCATACGATGTCGCGAGTTCCTGTTGGTCCTCGGCCATCACCTGAATGTCACGATCAAAGAATCGGAAGATGCTCCGTATATCGGATTCGTATCGTGTATCCCCGAACAGATGCGCAGCGGCGACGAACGCCTCCAGAGCATACGGAGTGATCGTCGAGAACGGAGTCGAACGATCGTAGACCACCTCAGGCACTGCGTGCGGAACTCCAAGTCCCCAACAGAGTCCGCTGTAGCCCGGACAACTGTTCGCAAGCAGCCATTGAAGATGCAGTTCAGCACGTTCGAGGAACCGCAGATCGCCACTCTCGCGATACAGGTTCAGCAGACACAGCGCGCCCATGGCCCTCACAATCGGATATTCCCTCCGGCTATAAAACAGCCGTAGCCGGTGATTCAGAAGGTCATCGAACAGAGCAAGCACCGACGCCGGAAGGAGTGCCAGGCGCGGCCGCGAGTTGTATAGCTTTTTCACCGGGAATCCCAGAGAGGTATTCCAGATGTCGTAAGGATCGAAACTGGACAGGTCATCCCGCACGCAGAACTGCCGGATGAGCGCTCTCACGTAGGAGGCGGTAGACTCTCCCAAGTTGGGCGGCGATTTGCGGCGCGGTAAAGTGTTCTCTGGCGTATGCATGGTTAAAGGCACTCATTCTGGAGCGCAGCATGGGATCCTGGATCAGCCGGCTTAATAAAGACGCAAATACGCGTGGCTCGTGGCTGGCTGTGATGAAACCCATCTTGCCGTGCTCAAAGAAATCCTGCAGGCCTCCGACCGAACGGGTTACCACGGGAAGGCCGCATGCCATTGCCTCGAGAACCGAAATAGGAAGCCCTTCGCTATGGGACGGAAACAGGTAAGCGTCCGCGGCTCGCAAGACGGCATACTTGGCCTCGCCATGGATCTCTCCGGCGAACGAAACATCCGCGAGCTGTCGATTCTGTACAAGGGTTGCCGCCTTCTCGAGCTGTGTGCCCGCCCCCGCGACCACGAGCGACAAGCCGGGGTGTTGTTGTTTCAGAATCTGGTATGTCTCTAGCGCCTCGAAGACGCCCTTGGCCACTTCCACTCGCGCCAGGAACAGAATCTTGAATCTGGGATTGCTCACCCCGGTGGCCCCACCCACCGTCGGCCGTTCGCAATACCTCAACAGCTCATCCTCTACCGGAGCGCGATGAACGAACACTGTCCCGTCATATCCCAGCACTCGCAGCCGGTTCTTGAAGTCGCTGCCCAGGACAATGAATGCGTCCGCGCGGCCGTAAACCAACCGAAACAACCCGGAGAACCGCGTCGACAGAATGCGCATGCACTCGTCGTCCCACCCATGGACGAACACAACGACTTCTTTGTGAAGCGCTTTCGCAGCCGCCAGCAGGACTCCGTCACGAACCAGTGCCTTCGGCCCAACCGACGGATTCAGGTGAACGATATCGTAGCCACCGCTTCTAAGAGTCCTCGCAAACAACCAGGAGTCGCGGAGCATGCGCATCACGGACGTGGCTATTGGCTCACCGTCGGATCGCGATCCCACGGTGAAGTAGTGCACTCCGTCGCCTAGGTGCGGCCGGAGCGTCTGCAGGTATTGGGTGACCCCTCCCAACCGGCTGGAAGGAGGCGAAGTGAGCAGGACCCGAATCGCTGGCGTAGCGCTCATATTAGGATTGGTGCACCTGGCGCGCGTGAAATGCTCTTGCCCTTCCTCGCGGGCTGGTCGGCTGCGGCACACCCTTTCTCGGAAAGAGCTGGGCATCCGCTCGAAATGCGACGGCTTTCGCGGACAATGTCCGTTTCAGAAGGTCAGCGAAGGGCGCGAAAACAACCGGTTCCCGCGACAATTCCAACGGATACGTGAAACGAACGTATTCCGAATCCGACAGCAGAATATGCAAGGTGCCGTACTGTGCCGTAGCGGGATGCAGTCGATCATAGAACTGCTGGCGCGCTAGACGAAGCGCGGTGGAGCTGAAGCCAGACTCCCGGCTCACCGCGCGGATCACCCGCCAGCATTCTTCTACACTGCGGGCGGCTCGTAGCGATTGCTCACAATGAAGCAACGACATCTGAGAGCGCACCATGGAACGAAGGCTATTCTGCCGCAACAAGCGGGAAGCGATCGCGAATTCCTGATAGCCCAGCTGCCGGATTCCCATACAGGCAAATGCACCCGCCAGGATTAACACTAGCCAGCCATATCCGCTGGACAGTCTGGACTCAAGCAGAGCGAAACAAGCCGCAAACACGCTGGCGGCATACAGTACGAATGTGACGCGCCGAGGGGACAGACCACGGTCTAGCAGGCGGTGATGGATGTGATCGCGATCCGGGTGGAAAATGGGCTGCCGCCGCAAGAACCGGCGCGCAATGGAGAGCGCCGTATCGATCAGGGGAATCGACAACACCAACAGCGGAGCAGCAAGCCCTGGAAGCGTTGTTGCCGTCTGCGACCACACCACGCCGCAACTTGCCAGCATGAGGCCCACGAAAAGACTCCCGCAATCCCCGAGAAAAATGGACGCTGGATTCGAGTTGAAGAACAGGAACCCGAGGAGTGCGCCCGCCAGAGGCGCGATGGCAGTGACCATTTGCGTGTCATTGGAAAGGAGACCGGTGACGAGCATCGAAATGGATCCAATCAGCCCTGTCCCTGCAGCAAGCCCATCGACACCGTCAATCAGATTGAAAGCGTTCGCGCAACCCACCAGCCAGAAGATCGTGAGTGGCACTCCCAGGTACCCGGATACTGTAAAGCCTCCCAGGTTGACGAACTGAATGCCGTTCATACAGGCAAGTCCCGCAGCTGCGATCTGGCCGGCAAGTTTCTGCTGTGGCCTCAATCCGGCGAGGTCGTCTAAGACGCCGACGGCAAAGATCACAATGCCCGCGGGCAGGAGCTTCCAGATCAGAGCCAGGTTGACTGCCGTGGGAAAAACAAACAACTCCGCGATCGCCAGAATGCCGATAGACCCCGCACAGGCCAGGAGGATCGGAACTCCACCGATGCGTGGAATGGGTTTCGTATGCAATTTCCGGTTATGATCAGGTTGATCGAACCAGCCGCGGTTTCGGGCGAGCTGGCGAATGATAGGCGTGAGCCAAAGAGCCAGGCCGAAGGAACAGAGCAATAGGAGAATCGTGGAAAACATGAAACTTCCACACCGGATGGGGAGTAGGTGGCGGGCAGTCTACGAGTTCAGGATGATCGAGAAGGCTTAGGATCTCTTGCCTTCTCATGGCGCAAGATGGTTATCCTGCGAACACGCTGCATCGCATGGATCAGAGGATCGATCGCGGGCCGCCAGACCCCAACCAGGTTGCAGATTGCCTCAGGGTACGAGATGTGGTCGGCCACACTGAACCTTGGAACCAGGTAAGCCTGAGTTTCCCTCGTGATGAAGGAGTTTTGCGTGGTAGCGGCCAGCAGGTATCCGAATTGCTTCAGGAGCGCCGCCTCGCGGCCATCGAAGCGACCCTCCGGGTACGCGAAGCACGCCACTTCGGCGCCGGTCCAGGCCTCGAGCGCCCGTTTACTCTCCGCAAGCTCCACGCGGGATTCCTGCTCCTCAAGGCCACTCATCACGGCATGCGTTACCGTGTGGGAGCCTATCGTCACTTCGGGGCAACTCGCCACTCGTACTATATCGTCCACAGCCAAGGCGTCACGAAATTCCATAGGCGAGGATGCGTCCCTGTGCAGCCACGGAAACCGCCCGTCGCCCTCCACAATGCCCGTCGGGATGAAGAGCGTGACGGGTATCTTCTCGGAATGAATCAGCGGCAAAACGTCTTCGATAATTTCTTTGCAACCGTCGTCGAACGACAGCCACACAGCGCCTTTCGGAGGCGTCTTGCCGTCGTGCAAAATCTCCAGGAGCTCACTTGCAGAGATAAACTGGTATCCGTTTTTAACCAACCAATGGATACACCGCATGAATAACCGCGCGTTCGGCTTGTGAAAGTAGATCCCAGTGACCACATCACCGCCCAGGGCCTTCTTCTTTTCCCGGCGCACACGACCGGAGGCAATGAGCCCCAGCGCTAGCAATCCACACAGGTAGTTTCGAACACGCGAAGGGAGACGCACCCGCTCCCTCGCCTCGTGTTTCCACGAACTGACTTTGTTGCGCACTTTGTTCCGAATGACATACTCCAGTTCCGGCTCGTTCAACACTTGTGTCTGCCTCCTTCGCAAAAAAAGATCACATGTTTCGTTGCTGAGGAACGGACTAGAAAACGACTATTTCGGCCGCCCGTGCGCGTCCCCGAATGGGCTTGCGGCTGATCCGGAAGTAGCTATGGAGCGCATCGAGACACCGTTCCGCGGCGGCTCCGTCCCAGAGTGGCGGGATGCACCCCGTCTTGGGGTGCTCCCTCATCGCCTTCCACGCCGCCAGAATGGAGGCTCTGCGAGTGCCGGCCAGTGTGTTCGTGCCTTGCTCGATCGTCACGGGCCGTTCGGTATTTTTCCGCAATGTCAAACACGGAATCCCGAGAACCGTAGTCTCTTCCTGAATGCCGCCAGAGTCCGTGAGAACCACTGAGCTGTGGGACATCAGGCCGAGAAAAGTGAGGTAACCGGGCGGCTCCAGCAGCGTGATGTTCGCAGATCGTCCGATTGTCGTCCGCTCCAAATGAGTTCTCGTGCGGGGATGAACCGGAAAATAGAGAGGCACGGTTTGCGAGATTTCGATCAATGCTGCGGCAATTTCGTCGAGCGACTCTGCACGATCCACTCGCGGGGCGATGCAGGTTCACCAGTCCGAAAGGTCGGCCGTCTATTCGCAAACGGGACAAGATGCCGGACCGTTGGGCTCGCCCCAAGCATTGCCGAAGAGAATCGATCATCAGGTTCCCCACTAGGTGAATGCGATATTCCGGAATGCCCTCGCTCAGCAAATTCCGCCGCCCGCTGGCCTCGCTGACCAGCAGGACGTCAGAAATGGCATCGGTGATCAAGCGGTTGATCTCTTCCGGCATGCTGCGATCAAAGCTGCGGAGCCCGGCCTCAACGTGACATACCGGGACCAGCATTTTTGCGGCGACCACGGTCGCCGCCATCGTTGAATTGACGTCGCCCACAACAATGACGCCCTCCGCGCACTCCGTCTCGAGAACGGGCTCAAACCGCCGCATCACCTCGGCAGTCTGTTGTGCGTGCGAACCGGACCCCACCCCCAGGTAGTGTCCCGGCAGCGCAAGATCGCGGAAGAACTGGCCCGATAACTGTTCGTCATAGTGCTGCCCAGTGTGCACCAGCACGCAGGCGAAGTGACGATCACAGCTCAGCAGGCGCCACAAGGGCGCCACTTTCATAAAGTTCGGCCGGGCACCCGCCACGCAGATGAGCTTGGTTCTCTTCATAGTCCATCCGGAGAAGCTGCGGTTCGCTTAGTGGCGTTCAATTGCGGCGCGCAGAACTCCCCATGCAAATAACGGGAGTGCAATTTGCCGCCGCAGGCGGCTGGGCTGCACCAGCAGGCGGTACAACCACTCCATGCCGGTTCTTCGGAAAACCGCCGGCGCGCGTTTGGCCGCACCACTCACCACGTCAAAGCTCCCGCCCACGCCCATGCAGAAGGTGGTTTTCAAACGCGGCATCTGCTCGCTGATCCAGAATTCCTGCCGAGGGGATCCCATGGCGACGAACAGCAGATCTGCGCCGCTCCCGTTGATGCGCTCTATCACTGCGGCGCAGTCCTCGAAGTAGCCGTGCTGGGTGCCTACGATTTTTAGCCCGGGAAACCGCGCTCGAAGAGCATCGGCCGCGGCGGTGTTGAGGGCGGGCGAAGCGCCGAGGAGAAAGACCCGCCATCCCTCCTGTGCGGCACATTGAGCTAGGGCCAGGAACAAATCGATGCCCGTGCAGCGCGGAATACGCTTGCGGTAAATTAACATCGCCGCTAGCGAAACGCCCATGCCATCACAAATCCGCACATGCGTGGACTCCAACACCTGACTGAGTCGCGGATCGTGTTTGGCCCGGTACACCTTCTCCGGATTAATGGCGACGCAGAATGTAGGCTGGTGCGCCGATATCCGCCTTCGGATCAAGCGCAATACGTCATCGTAGGAGTCGAATACACTGACAGGGGTGCCGAGGATCGATAGTGACGGAACGTATTCCGCAATTTCAGGGATCATGAGCAGCCTCGTTTTCTCTCTGGAACCGTTTCAGTGATCGACGCGCGACGGAGTTGTCGAAGGGGATTCCCCGCTGCGCTTAGAGGATGGAATTGAAGCTGCACCTCCGGCCGGTGGCTTACAGAAGCCCTTCTGCCTACGTGCAGGTTCAACGGGGCTGCGTTGCACGAATCGTGCCAATGGCATCATCTCTGTATCGTGAACTATCCGCGTGGCACTAGACGCGACCACAGTGTATCGGACTTCCACTTTCTCGCTTCTTCCTACCATTAAACACATCCGTGAGAGGCGATCCTCCAGCAACTCCGACCGTACTAACTACGCGGATACGCATGTCGTTGAAAGCAGCAACAGCGCGACGCGGGATGGAAAGGAGATCATTTTCCGCGCCCCAACGGCTCGCCCATGGCGGTGCCGGTGAGCGCCAATGGCGCGGCGTTCCAGCCCGGGTTCCTCAGCAGCTGTTCACGGCGCCCTCCAACAACAGGTGGGATGTCACTTCCGACGGTAAGCGGTTCTTGGTGGATGTTCAGCCGGGCGAACAGAACGGCCAGGCTCCCATCACCGTGAAAGTGAGACCGACGAGGACTACTCCTATGAGCCAAGCCTTGACTGGGAACCAAAGCTTCATTTGAATTCGGTTTTGGGAATTGACATCCACCGCGCGGGCCAGCAACATTTTTGGGGCAGCTTAATCTCCGATCTCGTCAGCCTCGGTTCGCGTTCAAAGGCTTGAATCGCCGTCGAAGCTGGATGGAGCCCACACAGCGGGATCTCTTAGCGCTTCCGACAGTCGTTTTTCCCTTGCCTTGTAGTAGTACGTCCAGCTAGGTAACGTGCGACAGTATGGCACAACGATTCTGGGCAGGCCTGGCCGGTTGAGCCAGCATCCGGTCACTTCCAGAACGTGGATCCCGTCCTCGCGGCATCTGCTAAGCATCCATCGAAGGGTGACTCCAAGCGCCTCCTCCGAGCCGGAGAGCGCCTGGAAATCGACGAGGCGCACCCGTTTCAATCCGAAGGCGCTGTCGGACCGGTCGAAAATCGCATACGCGGTTAGGCGCGAACCTTCTAGCACTCCCAAGATCCAGGTGGCCGGCCGCTGGGGCGTGTTCCGGAAGTGCCATCGCAGCGTCTGCTGTGTCCGTCCCGCCAGCAACACACCATCCTTCTGGCGCTTCAATTCCTCCCAAAACTCATCGAAGCGACGATCAAACTCGCTGCACAGTTCGATTTCCAAGGTCGAACCGCCCTCCGGTATCCGGACCGCACGGAATTTGTCCCAGCAGAACAATGCGGCCGAAACAGGATAGCTCATGACCGCACCCAGCCAGACCGATTTGGTGCCTAATACCGCTTCCGAAAACCGGCGGTAGTTCGTGATCCAGAATGCGGACTTGTGCCACTGACCAACCGGAGCTCGATCCAGTTGGAGCGCGTTGGCTACCGGTGCGGCCCGGGGACCTACCGTGGAAAAGATGAAAAGGTCGACTTCCTTTTGCTTTAGGAACCGGCCGAAAATCAGCAGCGAATAGATTCGATATTGCGGATCGACAGCCCATCCGCAAGGGCTTCCGACGCGGAGTTCGCGCCCCCGGAAGTGGTAGACGAACGGCAGATTGCCGATCGAGCCCACGATCTCGCCATCCCGCGCTTCCAGTACCCAGCCGATTGGCCACGGCACAGACGACGCCTCGTAAACGGGATTTCCCTTCCATAGGGCCACCCAGTCTTCGCGGGACCTGATGGTGAGCCCGTTTCGAAGCTGAAGCGCGGCGATTTGATCGTAATCTTCAAACACCGCCTGGCGCACCTTCACGGGCGCCCCGAACTGTTTCCGCGTTTCGCCGCGTCTCACATGTCCTTGTTCCTGGAGAAGATTCACCTGCGCCTCCTGTAGCGTTGCGCTGGCGCCGAGGGCATACAGCACTCTAGCTCGGAGCTTGATGCTGGTTCCCCGTCACTTGAGCACGGGGCACGCAGATGCCAAAGAAAGAATGATCGGAGCCGACCCCGTCGGGTTCGATCTCGACTGCGGCCGTCCAGATACCGCTCACGAGCCCACACCTCCGGACCGTCACGTACACAGGCTGCAGGTCGCTTGCAGCCCCGAAACTGCACAGACAGCGACCTAAGCTTGGAACTGCAAGAAACATGCCAGTTTGTCGCTGCTCCACAACATAGTTCCATCAGGCGCGTGTCCAACGCCTTAGGCGGCTCTTGTTAGTTGTATGTTGAGCTTCTGCTTTGCCCGGGAGGCATTCGGCTTCCACTTAGTGCCACGCCGTTACGTTCGGCAGATAGTTGCGGGGCTCGTCCCAGAGGAAGGAAAACACGGTGACCGCGCGGGTAGACCCGGGTAGCGCTAGCAGAATCAGAGCAATCAGCGCCCAGCCGATATCAAGCCAGCGCCGGGTAGCCGGGGCGGGCGCAAGCATACGCATTTCGTGGCCGGATTTCGGACTGGTAGTGGACAACATCTTCGTGAATTGCAGGCGGAATCTCATGCGAGCCCACCGGGAAACTATGCTCGATCTACGCAATCCGAATCGATTTCCAGGAGCACCGATCTCTGGAGCAACCTCACGGATAGAACCAGGCGCACTGGACGCCTTGCACTCAACACGATCCCCTCGATGCCTGTCAGCGGGCCGTCAGTGATCCGGCCTTTTTGACCTGTTTGCCAATACGGATATGGCATCATCGAAACCCCTGCTTCTCTCGCTCTTTGAAGCGCTGTGATTTCCTCATCTTCCACCGGGATGGGAGAGCGTCCAGCTCCGATCAGCCGAACAACCCCGGGGGTAGTCAGGATCGGCAGCCTCACGAGCGGATCCAACCGGCAAAACAGGTAACCAGGAAACAGGGGGAGTTCGAATTCGCGCGTGCGGCGGCCATATTGGTGCCGCCGGACATAGGAGGGCAAAAATGTGTGAAATCCCTTGTTGCGCAACAACTGTGAAACAATCTTCTCGTGACGAGACGTTACGCCCAGGGCAAACCATTTGTGTTCTGCGCCTAGTCCCTCCACATTCGTCGGTGATCCGTAGTCTCGAGCCTGGATGTTCTCCATAAACGCGCCCATATAATTGCGCTCTCGAGTAGTCGAGAGGCCTCCTCGTCGATTCCACGAATGCACGAACCCTGCCACTAGCTACCGCGGCTGGATTCCCGTCAATGCATCTTTCATGCCAGGCGCGACTTGGCGTCCACACGGACGGTGCCACGACCACATCAGAGCCATGCCCAGAGTGGTAGCAAAAGTGCCTGTAGTGGCATGCGCCTTCCTCTAAAGCTGGACTGGTGCCGTACTGGAGCCCCGGCGACCGGGGAATTTGCCGGAGTCGAGATCGTCTCGGGTGCACCCAACTGGCGCTGGGGTTGCAGTACTCGTCGCCAGCGCCCTTGGGAAGTACGCGCCGTGACCAACCCATGCCAGCTATTCCACCGAGAAGATTCCTTTCCACCATTCAGGCGCCCGCTGCCGAGGCATTGGATCTCCTGTCCGCTCACTCCCCGGCAATATTCGCGGCATGGGAACGCGAGGTTCGAGAACTTGGCCTGAAGCCGGACGACTTCCTAGAGGGTCATCTACCGAATCTCACACGGTTTGCCGACCTTATTCGGGAGAGCACCTATCCGGTATTCCGACAGCAGCTCCAGTCACTTGGCGGGCGTCTGGCGAAGCGAGGAGCCAAGCTAAGCAACACTGTGGCAGCGACCAATCGACTCTTTAAGATCTGCCTTCCGTATTTGATTCGGGACGTGCCGAAACGGGCTACTCCACTGCTAGCGCTGGCCCGGCTCCACGCGCTGGCGAGTCTGCTGATCATGTCCGGATACACGGGCCAGTGGGCGGGCGGCGAGAAAACGCTGGTGGAGGCTAGTCTCTCTGAAGCTGAGGATCGCCATCATGGAGCTTCCGTGTATGTCACCAAGGTGTATGAGCAGGAACGCACGCGTCTTTCCCGGGATCTACACGACGAAGTCGGCCACGACTTGATCTCGAAATGATTGCTATGGAAGCTCAAAAGAGAAACCTGCAGGGAGTTCAAGGCTTCTCTCCGCCGTGGCTATGATCGGAACGAATTGATTTGTTACGCCATCCGCAAGCGGCTGGTGGAAGTATAAGTCCAAGTCCAAAGCGTCTCTGAACCTTGCTACGCCGAGTTAGATCTGGAAACTGGAAGGCGGATACCCAATCACGGAACTCCCCCTACTCTGATCACGACGCTGCCGGACATGGGATGGAGAGGTTTCCAACCATTCGGTTGATCGGGCGGGCTTTAGGTAGACGGTTCAAAACTGGCCTCAATCTTGCTTAACTAGCCGTGCTCTGGTAACTGAACGGCGAGGCGGCAGTTCTCTTGCCCCGCGCCTCAATGAGGAGAAGTTATGCCCACGAACTTGGCGGTTGTCCGAGAGCGGCTCCAAATGCTGCCGGACGGGAAAGCTACAGGCGCGCTGCAAGTCTTCTCAACCTGCCCCTCGTCGCTCACGGCGACGAAAGATTATACGCATCATGTGGCGGAAGTTGCCCGCTGGAGCGAAAGGGCCGGATGTGCTGGCATTCTGATCTACACCGACAATTCGCTGGTAGACTCGTGGCTGGTTTCTCAGGTCATCATCCAGAACACCGGATCGTTGTGCCCCCTGGTAGCTGTTCAGCCGGTGTATATGCACCCCTACTCAGTGGCGAAGATGGTTTCTTCCCTAGCTTTCTTTTACGGACGACGCGTTTTTCTGAACATGGTTGCCGGCGGGTTCAAGAATGACCTGACTGCGCTCAACGATACGACACCTCACGACGGCCGATACAAGCGGCTCGTGGAATACACCCAGATCATTCAGCGGCTCATCGAGGGCGAGACTGTGACCTTCGAGGGCGAATTCTATTCGGTACAGGGCCTAAAACTGAATCCCCGCGTGGAGTCGGAGCTCCGCCCGGGCATCCTGGTCTCGGGGTCCTCGGAGTCCGGAATGCAGGCGGCACGGGAACTGGGAGCGATCGCAGTCAAATATCCTGAACCGCCAGACCGCCCCGAGGCCGAGTCGCCTGCGGGAGGCGGCCCCTGCGGACTGAGAGTCGGAATTGTGACACGGCCGAAAGGGCAGGAGGCCTGGACGGTTGCGTTTGAACGTTTTCCCGAGGATCGCACGGGGCAGCTCACGCGGCAGCTCGCCACCAAAGTGTCCGACTCCGCATGGCACAAGAGCCTTTCGGGAATCGGGAAGGAATCCACAGGCGCCCGCGACACCTACTGGTTGCATCCGTTCAAAAACTATCAGACCAACTGTCCCTATCTGGTCGGGAGTTATGCAAGCGTGGCCGAGAAGTTGGCCCGCTACATAGGGCTGGGATATCGCACTTTTATTCTTGATATTCCACCCGCGGAAGAAGAGTTTGAACACATTGGACGCGTGTTTCAAATCGCCTGGCGGACGGCGTGCTTGTGAAACAGCGGCTCCATGATTCCCTGACCGTTCAGGCAGAGAATCGGCCCGAAGCGACCGCGGTGGTTTGGCAGGGGCAGGCGACGTCCTACGGCGAGTTGGAACAGGCGAGCAACCGCTTGGCACGAGCGCTGGTGGCGATCGGATGCCGCCGCGGGGATCGTGTGGGCTTACTGCTGCCCAAGTCGACCAAAGCACTTGCTGCTATGTTTGCCGCGCTCAAAGCGGATTGTATTTACGTACCCATCGATACAGCCAATCCGGCAGCGCGAATTGAACGCATCCTCCGCCTTTGCGAGTGCCGATGCATACTCGCAGAACCATCCACGACGGCGTTGCTGCAGGATCTCATTGTCAATCAAGGGTTGCCAGAATCAGCGGGAATTGGTTGGATGGATCGGGCTGCCACTCTTCCGAGCGGCGTCAAGACGCATTTTTCCTGGGATCACGTCGGCTCTCTTTCGGACGCTCCCCTGCACTCCCGGAGCGGTCTCTCCGATCCCGCCCATATCCTCTTTACTTCTGGCTCCACAGGGACACCGAAGGGCGTCGTGATTACCCACTCCAACGTGACTCACTTTGTGAAGTGGGCGGTTGGATATTTGGGAATGCGAGCGACGGACCGGATTTCTTGCCATCCTCCGCTGCACTTCGACCTTGCCACTTTCGATATCTACGGCTCAGTAGCGGCGGGCGCGGAGCTTCACTTGTTATCTCCCGAAATCAGTCTGCTGCCCCACCGGCTTGCGAAGTTCATTCGCGAGTCCAGGCTGACACAGTGGTTCTCCGTGCCCTCCGCGCTAGTACCACTCGCGACCTTCGGCGCAGTGGAGCGAGACGATTTCCCGGAACTCGAACGGCTGCTTTGGTGCGGGGAGAAATTTCCTATGCGAGCCTTGATCCGCTGGATGCAGTGTCTTCCGCATGTGGCCTTTATCAACCTGTACGGTCCCACCGAAGCGACCATCGCCAGCAGTTACTATCGCGTGTGCCAATGCCCTGCGAGCGAGAGGACCGAGATCCCGATTGGCCAGGCCTGCATGGGAGAGCGCCTGCTAGTGCTCAACGATCAACTGGGCCCTGCGGCAGTGGGCGAGATCGGCGATCTTTACATTGGCGGCGTGGGACTCAGCCCGGGTTACTGGAGGGATCCCGAGAAATCCAGGGACGTATTTAAACAGAATCCGCACGGAACGCATTCCTCGGACCGAATCTACAAAACTGGTGATTTGGCGAGAATAGGACAGGACGGGATGATCTATCTCGTCGGGAGATCGGACTCGCAGATTAAATCACGGGGATATAGGATTGAACTCGGAGAGATTGAAGCCGCCCTGCACGCGACTCCGGGAGTGCAGAACGCGGCGGTGGTGGCCGTAGACACCGGAACGGATGACCGGATGATTTGTTGTGCATACGTGCCATTGCCCGGCGCCGATCTTCCGCCGGCAGCTCTGAAGCGGCAGTTGGCCAAGGTTTTGCCCCGTTACATGATTCCGGCCCGCTGGATGCCGCTAAAGGGGATGCCGCTCAATGGCAACGGGAAGACGGACCGGACGCTCCTCAAAGAGCAGTTCCGCACAGAAGCCGCAGAGGGCGCAGGCGCGCGGAGCCAGCTACTTACACAGCAGGAGGCCGCAGCAGGGGCGGTAGCTAAATCCGCGTAAATTCCGTGAACGAGAGCATTGTGAGAGCAAGTCCAGCACAACTCGCCAACGAGATCGCCGAACTCATCAAGGAGAAGTTGCTGGTCGAAGTGAGCTCTCCAGAGGAGGACCTGCTGGTCGAAGGAGTGTTGGATTCTTTGACGCTGATTCAGCTCCTTATCCACTTGGAGGAGCGCTTCAGAATCACCATCTCGTTGGAGGAATTGGAAATTGAAGATCTCCGTTCGATTGGGTCCATCGTCCGCCTCGTAGAGGATCGAAAACTCACTTCCGCCGGCGGCGGGTGAGGCCCATCACCGGGTGCGGCGGGTAACTGGACCAAGAAGAAAAGGGCGACAGACACGGACGTTTCGGAAAGCGGTTGATCGGTTATGAACATTCTGGGACTTAGCGGCCTGGAACAGGCCGTGGCTTTCAAGAAGGCGCACTGGCCGGGCTTAGATGAACGGGAGTATAGGATTTCGCAAGGGCACGACGCCGCCGCCGCTCTGATTGTCGATGGAGTGCCGGTGGCGGCGGCTGCCGAGGAACGCTTCAATCGCGAGAAACACAGCGCCCATTTTCCGGCAAGTGCGATCCGATATTGCCTTGAGGAGGGAGGGCTGACTATCCGCGACATTGATGCCCTCGTGCATTGTTTCGACTATTCGCCCTACCGGAAGGTGTACGCGATGGATCCCACAACCGCCGCCCTGTACCGGGAAGTCTACTCGCGGGAAGCGCTGCTGGCTTTGGTGAATCGGGATTTGACAGGATTCCCCGAAAACCGTGTCTTTCACGTCCCGCATCATTTGGCGCACGCGTCCAGCGCCTACTACACCTCCGGTTGGGAGGATTGCCTGGTGGTGGTTATCGACGCCATGGGCGAAGCCCACAGCGCCTCGATTTACCGTGGACACGCAGGGACGCTAGATAAGATCGCACAGATCCCGGCCTCAGACTCCATCGGAATTCTCTACTCGCTGGTTACGCTCCATCTGGGATTCGACTTTAACTCTGACGAGTATAAGATCATGGGGCTGGCCCCGTACGGGGATCCGGGCCGGTTCCGAGCCTTCTTCGAGGATAATGTAAAGCTTCTCGAGAATGGCTCCATTCACATTCCGATTCTGGCGTGCAACCGCACCCGGAACGAGCGCGAGAACTACACGGCAACGCGGCAGTATTTCGAACAGTACCTTCTGCCGAAGCGACAGCCCGGGGATGAAATTACAGATGACCATCGCGATGTCGCAGCCGCCCTGCAAGAGTGCCTGGACACAAGCCTCCTGCACATTTGCGGAAGATTCGGCGCGGCTACCGGTTCGCGCCGTCTGGCACTCGCCGGAGGTGTTACGCTCAACTGCACGGCCAACGGGCGATTGCTCCAATCGAATCTATTCGATGACATTTACGTTCAACCAGCCGCCGGCGACGATGGCGCGGCACTGGGTGCGGCTCTACAGTGGGCCGCACAAACGGGGCAAGTTAAGAACACCCGGTTTCCAGTGCCTTTCCTAGGCCCCGCGCATTCCAAAAATCAATTGGAAGCGGCTCTCGCCGAATTTCAGGATTCGATCGACGTTCTTCATTGCTCGGACTTTCAGGAAACCTGCACCAATGCCGCTAGACTTATCGCGGGCGGCCGGGTGATTGCGTGGTACCGAGGAAGGATGGAGTTTGGACCGCGTGCGTTAGGGCATCGCAGTATTCTGGCTGATCCAGGTCGTCCGGAGATGCGCGACCGCATTAATGCCATGGTGAAAATGCGCGAAGGGTTTCGCCCGTTTGCTCCGGCCGTGTCCATGGAACAAGCCGCCCACTGGTTCGAGGTGTCTCCCACGACCGAACTACCTTATATGATCACTACAGTCGACGTTCGCGATGAGTTCAGAACAGAGTTACCAGCGGTTACACACGTGAATGGATCCGCAAGGTTACAAACGGTTTCCGCCACGGGCAACTGCGAATTCCATGCGCTTCTCAAGGCCGTGGGCAGAGCGACGGGACGCGAAATGGTCCTCAACACCAGTTTCAACATCAAAGGGCAGCCCATTGTGAACACACCGCGCGAAGCTATCCACACGTTCCTCGGTACAGGCATCGAGTACCTGTTCCTCGAGGACATCATGATCTGCCGGCGTGGTCAATCGAAATCGATAAGCAAGGCGGAGCCGCTCCTCGCGGAAATCGTGGGAGTGCGTCGATAACGGAACGGTCCTGCGCCCCGCACCGGCGGCACATTGGAACGATCGACCGTCTCGTTCCTCCCCCAACTTACTATGACGCGTGCTTGGCCTGGGGGTGCTCTGTTGCGGGACCGATCCCAGGGGGCAGCTTACACCGCACTCTCAAGACGGCTCTTTCACGCTGGGACGAACTCCACGCCCGCAAGATAATACTCTTGGCTTCGTCCAGGTCGAAGGGAGTGAAGAGTACCCCAAGGCATTCCCTCCTCCGCGGCCGTTTGCAACGTCTTGTCTCCGGCTTTCGAAACCACGATTACCTTCAGGGGACGGTGGCGTTGCTGGCCCCATTTGGCCAAGATCCGCCAGTCTCCGTCCAACAAATGGCGACGGCAGATAATCACCGGAATCGCCTCTGCCTCCACCGGACATCCCGCCTAGGCGCCTTCGTAGTTCTAGCAAGCGCGCCCCGGACTAGCGGCTTCCTCCAACGCCGCTCCCCCGTCTTTGGCGCGATCATGGGTCAAAGAGGTTAGCCGCCGCTATTGCCTTAGCCGTAGGGGATCGACTCGGGCATTCCGTTTCCCTCAAAAGAGAACCCCTCTTCCCACGGACCCGCGGCACTGCGGATTGGGGCGACCCGGCGCTAGCCTCTAACTTCGTCTGTAATCGGGAGTTCACGCGGTGGGGCGACGCCGTGATGGTTTGGCAGCCATGTTGCTCTTTCAGGCTTGCCAACTCCAAAGTACAGGTGAAGGTCTTTGCACTTGAGAAAGCGGTAGCTTTGCCCGCCCGGTCGCATAGTTGAGCCGTGTTAGCGACCCGGAAGCCACCTATCCCAACCAATCCTTGCGACACATCAAGCTGACTCGGCGGGAAGTCGTCGATTCATCAGAATGTTCTGGATATCCATGAAAGGAGTGAAGTAATGAGTTCAGTATCTCCCGGTCTTTTGCCCTTGGATCGATCGAGCGTAGTTTCACTTCAAGAGCGTACAGATCGCATTGCCGATGACATCCTAGCCTCGCTCCCACCTCCTGAACAGCTTTCTGTCGACGAGCGGCGTGGGATCATCGCTCGCTACTCTGCCGTGCTCGAAGGGAATTTCATTTACTGGATGACCGGAGCCTATCTTTCCGTCGGGTCTGAGGAAGCGCGCTCGATCATTCTGGACAATCTGCTGGAAGAAGTACGCGATTGTCACCCGGGAATGCTCCGAAGGTTTGCGATGGCTGCCGACGCTGTTCCAACGGACTCGGATGCGCTTGCGGTCTATCAGGAATTACTGGACGTCCGTCTATTCGTCGGACGACGCCCCCGCGTGGCCGTGGTCGTCATGATGGCATTCTTCGAAGGCTTTATTCAACGGTTCATGCCCTATTTGGCGGAACTCGCCCAACGGCAGGGCTCGATAGAGAAAGAATATACGGACGTACACGGGATCTGCGATATCGCCCATACACAAGAACTGTTTCGAGCTGTAGAAGCGGAAATGGCGCTCGCAAGGGACTCTTGGGAACCCGCAGAGAATCTCTTTGAAGGAGTTGATCTCCTCCAGGCGCTGATGCAGAAAATCACTGCAGTTCATTCCACAGTTCAGGCCGGAATGAGAGACGAAGAGCTGGCGGCACCGGGAGAATTGAATGTCAGTAAAAGCAACGGTCATTTCGCACATTCTGCAGATTAGAGGCAACACTCAGGAGGATTTGCCGCCTCTGACAGATGACTTGGCCCTGCTGGATTCGGGGCTCGATTCGCTCGCGATGGCGATCCTGGTTACCCGGCTGGAAGACACATTGGGTCTGGATCCGTTCACTGAATTCGACGATGCCTCCCCTCCTGTGACCCTTGGTGAGTTTATTCAGTTCTATGAAGATGCCGCCAGATCGTCTGCCCTCCCTTCGTGATTACCTGTGCAATGCGTCGGACTCTGCGGACCGTTTTCTGCGAAGTGGTGCAGCCAGTATCGCCCTGGGCGACCTTCTTCGCGGCACGAGTCTTGGCGATCGACTTCCGGAATTATCGGGCCGGTCGGTCCTGGTCACCACACAAGATCAGCTTGCGGCGGCAGCGGCCCTTATCGAGCTGGATGGGGTGGCCGGTCGTCTCATTATTTGTCCGCCGGACCTGCCTGCAGAACATCTTCCCTCAGTCATGGCCAGGGGCGCTGTGAATATGGTTGTGTCCGACCGCGGTCCGGGCGGGCCCTTGTGGGTCACCTGCAGTATCGATATCACACCGGTGAAAGGGGCGCGGGCCGAGCCTCACCTGACCGAGTGGGTGCTTCTGACATCTGGCACTACCGGTGCGCCGAAAATGCTGATTCACGACTTGCGGAGCCTGACGGCGGCAATCCAGAGCAGCCTGAACCAGGAAACCGACGTGGTCTGGGGTACGTTTTATGACATCCGCCGGTTTGGCGGCCTCCAGATCCTCCTTCGCGCGCTTTTGGGACGCGGGTCTCTCGTGCTTTCCGGCACGGCCGAACCGCTGGGAGATTATCTCTTACGGCTCGGCGCGCTTGGGGTAACGCACATTTCAGGCACCCCGTCGCATTGGCGCCGTGCGCTCATGAGCCCGCAAGCTCGCGCGATATCCCCACGCTATATTCGTTTGTCCGGAGAGATCGCGGACCAGGCGATCCTCAATACTCTTCGTTCATTCTATCCGCAGGCCGCCATCGGCCATGCCTTTGCTTCCACTGAAGCCGGCGTTGGATTTGAAGTGAATGACGGCCTGGAGGGCTTTCCGGCGAGCATGGTCGGAGCGCGGGGTGAGGTGGCAATAAAGATCCAAGACGATTCGCTTCGGATCCGTTCCCCCCGGACCGCGCTGCGCTATGTCGACGGTGAAGACGTAGCGCTCGCGGACCGGGACGGGTTTGTAGACACCGGCGACATCGTGGAGCCGCGCGGAGACCGCTACTACTTCCTTGGTCGAAGGAATGGAGTCATCAATGTCGGCGGACTCAAGGTGTATCCCGAAGAAGTGGAGGCCGTGATCAATCGCCACCCGGCCGTGCAAATATCAATCGTTCATGCCAGAAGAAATTCCATTACGGGTTCGCTAGTCTCCGCAGACGTCGTTCTGAAAGGAGAGCCGGATCAAAGCGGCGCGAACACTCAGATTGCAGCCTTCAAGCGCGAGATCCTGCAAATCTGTCGAGAGAGCCTGGCCCCACACAAGGTCCCTGCCACCGTCCGTTGCGTAGCAGCTCTGGAACTTGCTGCCGCAGGCAAACTGGCCCGCCATCGTGCTTAACGTGATCGTGACAGGTGGAAGCCGGGGGCTAGGCTTGTGCGTCGCCCGAAGACTCTCTGCCGAGGGCTATCGCGCGATCGTCATAGCGAGGCAAATGAGCGATCAGCTAGCGGACACCATGGCGCGCGCCGAACAAACGCGACCAGGATCATTCCATTTCATGCCGTTCGACCTTTGCAACCTTCAGAACATACCGGGTTTGGTCAAGACTTTACACGATACCGCGGGGCCCATCTACGGTCTGGTCAACAATGCCGCCATGGGCTCCGATGGTGCTCTTGCGCTAATGCCCAATGCGAAGATCGAGGGCCTGATCCGCCTGAACACTGTGTCGCCGATCATGCTCACCAAGTACGTGGTCCGCCACATGATGGCGGACGGAGGCGGGCGGGTGGTGAACATCGCGTCGATCATCGGTTCCACGGGCTATAGCGGCCTGTCGGTTTACGGTGCCACCAAGGCGTCGATGATCGGCTTTACCCGGTCACTGGCGCGCGAAGTGGGCACCCTGGGAATCAATGTGAACGCGATCGCGCCAGGGTTCATGGACACGGATATGACCAAGGGCCTGGAGAGCCAGCACCGGGAAAAAGTCGCGCGGCGCAGCGCCCTGGGTCGTCTCACCGAGGTCGAAGATGTGGCCGGCGCCATCGAGTTTCTGCTCGGGCCCAATTCCAAAAATATTACCGGCACGGTACTCACCGTGGATGCCGGTGCGACTGCCTAGCAAGTCATCCGAAAGCGCGCCACCGATGCGTTTGAAGGAACGCGATGAAACCGCGGCAGCGGCAGGTCCGGATCGTTCGGCTGCGAAGGCCTGGCTGCGCGCGCTCGAATTGACAGCGCCGATCGCCAACGATCCGGACCGCATTCTTCCGAGAGTGATTGAAGAGGTCGCGGAGAAGTTCGCCGAGGCTCCGGCTCTCTTATCAGATCTCGAGTGCCTGACGTACCGTGCCCTTGCGGAGCGGTCCAACCGATATGCCCGTTGGGCCTTGGACCGAGGCCTGGCCAAGGACGACGCCGTCTGCCTGATCATGCCAAACCGGCCTGAGTATATGGCGATATGGCTCGGCATCACTAGTATCGGCGCCGTGGTTGCGCTGGTCAATACGAATCTTACCGGTTCTTCGCTGGCGCAGTGCGTGAAGATGGTCGCGCCCAAGCACGTAATTGTAGCCGCGGAGCTCATTCATCGGTTCACGGCAGCACTACCGGACGCTTCAGATGCGGCCAAGATTTGGCTCCACGGCAACGGGAGCGACGAATTCCCTCGCATTGATCGGAGCATCGAACAATACTCCGGCGAAAGACTGCGCGGCTCCGAACGCCCGCCAGTAACCGTTGAGGATCGCGCTCTCTACATCTACACTTCGGGCACCACCGGCGCTCCTAAGGCGGCTAACATCAGCCACGCCCGGCTGATGCAATGGAGCCACTGGTTTGCGGGCATTCTGGAGACCCGCTCCAGCGACCGGCTGTACAATTGCCTCCCGATGTATCACAGCGCCGGCGGTGTGGTGGCCACGGGCGCGATTTTGATCGCCGGCGGCTCGGTGGTGATTTGCGATAACTTCTCGGCAAGGCAGTTCTGGAACGACATCGTCCGCTGGAACTGCACAATCTTTCAATACATCGGTGAATTGTGTCGTTATCTGCTGCACACGGAGCGAAATCCGCTTGAAACAAAGCACCGCCTCAGGATCTGCTGCGGCAACGGGCTTAGGCCCGATATTTGGAACGACTTTAAATCCCGCTTCCGCATTCCCAGGATTTTGGAGTTTTACGCTGCAACCGAAGGCAACGTTTCGCTGTTCAACGTTGCGGGGAAGCCCGGCGCCATCGGGCACAACCCATCCTATCTCGCACATCGATTTCCGACGAGACTGGTGCAAGTTGATATCGAAACAAACGAGCCGGTTCGCAATGAGCAAGGGTTCTGCGTTCCATGTGCTCCCAATGAAACCGGAGAAGCGATAGGCCAGCTTCTCGCGGATTCGTCCAACGTCGGCGGTCGATTCGAGGGTTATACCAGCCCGGAGGCCTCCGAAAAGAAGATTCTTCGCAACGTGTTCGCGCCGGGAGACGCATGGTACCGCACCGGTGACCTGATGCAGAAGGACCGGCAGGGCTATTTCTATTTTGTTGATCGCATCGGTGACACCTTTCGCTGGAAGGGCGAAAATGTCGCGACGGTCGAAGTGGCGGAGGTTATCTGCGCGTTTCCCGGCATTCGACAAGCCTGCGTCTACGGAGTGGCTGTTCCGGGTACAGAAGGGCGGGCCGGCATGGCCCTGCTCGTCTCCAACGAAGTTCTGGATCTCGCGGCATTCCGGACGCACCTGGTCAACTGCCTGCCCCATTACGCGATTCCGTTATTCCTGCGCATCCGGAACGAGATGGAAGTGACCGCAACTTTTAAATACACGAGGAACGCCGTCCTGCGCCAAGGGTACGATCCCGTCGCGACCAGCGACGTCATCTACTTCAATCATCCGGAACACCAAAGGTTCCTTCGCCTCGATAAGGAACTCTACGATCGGATTCAAGTCTGCCAGGTGCGTCTATGACCAGTGCGCGGAGTCGTTAGTGTATTGGCCGGTCCAACGGAGAATCGCTTATGCCTATCTATGTGGATCGAGATCCGTCGGCGCCTTCCTCTTTGGTTGAGACCAAGGAGCAGTTCGGGAAGTCTCCGGTAGAGTTTCGGAAGACGGAAGCGAACTGCATCGATATCGGCCTGATCAATAATATGCCGGGCGCCGCCTTGGAGGCCACAGAACGGCAGTTTCGTGCTCAACTCAGTGCAGCCGCGGACGGCGTTGTTGTGCGTCTTTCGCTGTATGCCTTGCCGGACGTTCCCCGAAGCGATTTGGCCCAGCACCATGTGAGCTATTTCTATTCCCACATCAGCGATCTTTGGGACCGTCGTCTCGACGGCCTGATCGTGACCGGGACAGAGCCGCGCACCTCGAACCTCATGGACGAGCCTTATTGGGCAAGTCTGACCAGGCTGCTGGAGTGGGCGGAGTCTCACACGCATTCGGCTATCTGGTCCTGTTTGGCAGCGCATGCGGCTCTTCTCCACATGGATGGTATTGTCCGGCGTCCGCTCCGCGACAAACGTTTTGGCGTCTTCGAGTGCGCGAAAGTATCAGGCCATTCCTTGATGGCGGCCGTTCCGGCTAGCTTGCAGATGCCTCATTCCCGATGGAACGATATAGCCCAGAATGATTTGACGACGTGCGGCTATACCGTCCTCACGCGATCGGAAGATGCGGGCGTTGACGTATTCCTGAAACAAAGAAAGAGTTTGTTCGTCTTCTTCCAAGGTCATCCGGAGTATGAAGCCGATACTCTGCTGCTCGAATATCGCAGAGATATCAGGCGTTTCCTCAGGCGGGAGAGAGACTCGTACCCCGCAATGCCGCGAGACTACTTCGACGACGCTACCGTCGATGCCTTGACCGCGCTTCGGGAGCGAGCCTTATCGGCTCGCCGCGAGGAGCTGTTCGTGGATTTTCCCACTGCGTTTGCGGCAGCCAGACTGAGGAATACATGGCATTCGGCAGCCGTCTGCATCTATCGTAATTGGCTGCTGTATCTGTGCGCGCAGAAGGATCGACGGCTTAAGGCCGGGCAAGGCCGAAGACCATACGAACCATTGCGAGCTGTGACCTCCGGGCCGGTCCAATAGGCTCACACGCTAAAAAAACCCGCAACCGAAATTCTCAGCCGAGCGCTTACGCGCGCAGAGTGTGGACTCAGGAGCGTCGCCCGGCTGGGCTTTTCACCGCGCTAACAGGTCGACCACCAGCAGTGACCCGGCTTCGGAGGTTCCTGATGGCTAACTTGCTAAAAACTCCAGAAATCCACGATGCCACAAAGAGAGCTTGCGGCCCGATGAGTTCCCACTTGGAAGAGAGCGATTTGCCTGTATTAGTGCTCGGCTCAGGCATCACGGCACTTGGCGTGATCCGTAGCTTAGGGAGTGCAGAAATCCCGGCCTATTCCCTTTGTCCGCGGAATGATCTGGTCACCCAGTCTCGATGGTATCGTCCGGCTCCCCAAATTTCGAGCCGGGTTCCCTCCCCAGACGAACTCCCTGAGTACCTGGCGACCCTCTCCATTCCGAAGGCGGTGCTCATTCCGTGTACGGACGATTGGACAAAGGCGGTTGCCGGACTGCCCGAGAACCTGAAAGAGCGATTCCCCGCCAGCATTTCCCCTCCGCTGGTCGTTGAGACGATGATCAACAAATGGCGCTTTGCCGAAACCCTCCAACAGCTGGGCGTACCGCGCCCCAGGACGATTCTGCTGCACTCGCTCGAGGAAATGGCGGTCCTGCCGGACTCCCAGTACGAGAACATGTTTCTGAAGCCGCTCGACTCGCTGCAGTTTTCCGCTTGCCATGGAGTCAAGGCGTTCCGGGTGGAAAGCAAGAGGTACGCCCTGGAGATCATGGCTAAGACCCAGCGAAACGGGACCAGTGGATTTCCCATCCTGTTGCAGGAATACATCCCGGGGCCTGCCCGCAGTTACTATCTGGTCGACGGATTTGTAGACCGGCACCACAGGATCTGCGCTCTGATTGCGCGGCGCCGCCTCCGCATGCACCCACAGATGTTTGGAAACAGCACACTCTCTGAATCCGTTCCTGTTCATCAGGTCCGGGGAGCGGTCGACACGCTTGAGCGCTTGTGGTCGGCGCTGGACTATCGAGGCATTTTCGATGCGGAGTTCAAGTACGATGATTGCGATGGACAGTTCAAGATCGTGGAGGTAAATGCCCGCCCTTGGTGGCACATTGGATTTACGACGGGCTGTGGCGTCAATCTGTGTCGAATGTCTTACCGGGACGCACTTGGTCTGCCTGTCGAATCCATCACCAGCTATCCTGTCGGACGCCGTGCCCTTTACTTGCTCCTCGATCTTCCGGCACATTGCGCAACGGACCCCGGAGTTGCCGGCCTTCTGCGCTGGATGCGCTCCTGGAAGGGCGCCCAAGACGCAATCTATTGCTGGAATGATCCCAGACCCGGAATATGGGTTACGCTCGCGTCGTTCAAGCGGGTACGGCGAGCTCTGCAGATTTTCAGATCCGCTCTCTGGCCCTAGCCCGCCGGGCGCCTCATGAAACTGGGCTACACGCCCTGGCTCCACGGGTCGGGTCCGAATGGACGCTCCGATCTCTCCCCAGGTCTATCTGCACGCGGTCGCGGTCTTGGACGCCTGCCGCGCTATGGTGATGCAGAACGTTGATTCAAACATGGCGTTTGATGAGGTCCGCAGCAGTCTCGCAAGACTCCAGTGCGACATAGCGAATGGACCCATCGTCTCGAGCGTGACGCCGGAAGAGATTCGTAGGCATCTCACTTCCCGCTATGACTTCACGAAGCCAGTGGTGTTGGACGATGTCGTTGCGGATGTCGAACGGATGCTACGAACGTGGCAAGTTCAGGTGACGCACCCGCGTTACTTTGGCCTCTTTAATCCCGGTGTGACTTTTGCGTCCATCGTCGCAGACACACTGGTCGCTATGTATAACCCTCAGCTCGCGACATGGCGTACGTCGCCGGCCGCGAACGAGATCGAACGGCACACGCTCGGCTGGTTGGCAGGCAAATTCGGCCTCCCCGCCAATACCCTTGCGAGTTTCACCGCTGGCGGCGCGGAGGCGAATCTCTCAGCAGTCACAGTCGCGTTAACCCGGGCTTTTCCGGCCTACGCCGAAGGCGGGTTGGGCAAGCTGGCTCAATCGCCAGCGATTTACCTGACGCAGGAGGCCCATCATTCGTTCGAAAAGATTGCTCACATGACGGGCTTGGGGCGCAGCGCACTCCGCAAGGTAGCCACCAGCCAGGATTTTAAGATGGATCCCGATGACCTCGCCAGGCGGGTAGCCGAAGATCGTAGAAGCGGGTTCGCGCCATTTATGGTGATCGGTACGGCTGGCACCACTGCGGCCGGCGTGATCGATCCCTTGCCGGAGGTCGCGCGCTTTTGCCGGTCTAGCGATCTGTGGTTTCACGTCGACGCCGCGTGGGGTGGCGCCGCCATCGTCTCGCCCCGCCTGCGGGTTCATCTCGCCGGAATCAGCGAAGCGGATTCGATAACCTGCGATGCGCACAAATGGTTTTCAGTTCCGATGGGAGCCGGAATGTTCTTCTGCCGTCATCCCGACGCCGTTCTGGCCGCCTTTCGCACGGACACCTCCTACATGCCGGGGAAGATGAGTGGTGCTCTGGATCCCTACGCCACGTCCGTGCAGTGGTCCCGCCGTTTTACGGGTCTGAAGCTCTTCTTGGGCCTGGCAGAGCGTGGTGAATCAGGGTACATCGAAATGATCGAGCACCAGGCCGACATGGGAGACATGCTCCGGGAATCGCTGCGGCGCGCAGGGTGGCGGGTTGTCAACACCACACCGCTGCCGTTGGTGTGCTTCACGCGGGATGGTCTAGTCACCAGAAGATTCCTGGCGGCGCTCTACGAACGCCAGATCGCGTGGATGTCGGAAGTTCGGCTCGGGGACGGGGCTCCCGTCATGCGGGCGTGCATCACGAATTTCCGGACCAGCGAGAGGGACATCGAGTGGGTGGTAGACGAGATGAGCCGGATCGAATAGCAGGAGAAGGGGCTATCCATGAGAAGCGAGACGATCGCGATTCACGGCGGCTATGACGTCGATCCTACGACTAAGGCCGTGGCCGTTCCCATCTATCAAACCGTCGCGTACGAGTTCGATAGCGCTGAACACGGCGCAGCCCTGTTCAATTTGGAAGTCGAAGGATTTCGCTACAGCCGTATCAGCAACCCCACTGTCGCGGTGCTGGAGCGGCGCGTCGCTGCTCTGGAGGGAGGGCTCGAAGCCTTGTGTTTGAGCTCCGGGCAAGCAGCGGTCTGTTATGCCGTGCTCAATCTTACCGGGGCGAACAGCAACATTGTCTCCGTTCCGATGCTTTACGGCACTACCCATACACTGTTCGCTTACGTTCTACCAAATCAGGGGATCAGCGTCCGATTCGCGGCGTCGGACCGGCCCGACCACATCGAAAAGTTGGTCGATGAGAACACGCGGGGAATATTTTGCGAAAGTATCGGGAATCCGGCGGGAAATATTTGCGACGTCGAGGCGCTGGCTCGCGTGGCACACAGGTACGGCGTTCCGCTGATCGTAGATAATACTGTCGCGACCCCCATCTT
>Ga0105248_10000396_pt1 | contig 50386 bp, 53 predicted proteins | sample KBSS34metaG_FD_81524 | JGI IMG/M metagenome (GOLD analysis project Ga0105248, IMG submission 81524) | Switchgrass rhizosphere microbial communities from Kellogg Biological Station, Michigan, USA - KBS S3-4 metaG | ecosystem: Host-associated > Plants > Roots > Rhizosphere > Soil | place... | reverse complement strand
TGCGGCTCGCCGTTGACGAGGCGATAGACGGCCACGTCGACGGGAATCTGGTCCCGCTCCATCAGGTCCACCTGGAAGAAGACGAGCCTGGGCGTGCCGGACGTGAACTCGAACTCGTACCAGTCGGTGGAAGCGGCGCGCGTGGCCGGCGTGCGCCGCGTCGTACCGGGAAGCGGCACGTAGTTCTCGTCGTCGCCCGATGCGAACACCGTCTGGCCGAGCGGAATCTTCACCGCGTCCTGCCAGCGCCGCGCAGGCGAGCTCTTGACTAGCCCCGTACGCGGCCATCGGTTCACGTGAAGCGCATAGTTTCCGGATGCGTGCGTCGGACGCACCACCACCGTCGCCGGACCCGCCTTCGGGACGCGGAACTGCGTGTAGTAGTCCGCGTCTCCGGCGTGCAGCGTCTTGGATGCGAGGACGGCGTCCCCCTGTCGAACTTCCACTTCCACGCGTGCGTCTGGTCCAAGGCCGGTCAGCGAGGTCAGTGAATAGAGCAGGCTGTATTGGCTGTCGGGATCGAGGGCGACGAGCGGCACGCTCAGGTCCGCGACCGGTCCGCTGCGTCGCACCATCGTGTTCAGGGAGGCCGTGCCCGTGGCGTTCTGGGAAGCCGTGCCCGCGGCAAAGGAAAGGAGCATTGCCAGGATCGCAAGCAGGATCATCGCGGTGTGGGACGTTACCACGTACGTCGGCATTGACAAGCACATGAAGGAAACAACCGAACGGCGTGCCTTGTGCCGAGGCTCGCATCTGGGCGGCGACGTTCCCGCGTTACCGGGACGCCGGGGCGAGCGGATCGAACGTCCAGCCGCTTGTCAAATCGGGCAGGCAACGACGTGGATTGGCGGCCAATCGTCCGCGACGAGTCTGCACCGCCCCGGATTGGGCGTTGCCAATCGTCTGGACGACGGCCCTCGTGAGAAAGTTGACGCTGACGTCGCGCGTCTCCAGCGTCGCGCGATGCGTCTCGTTACGATCGAAGCCGATTAACCGAACGCAGCGCCCCTCCAGACGAAACCGATACCGCATCGTCGCGGCGAGATATGAGCCGGTCGTGGGCATCATGCCGATCTTCAGGTCAAAACCTCCGCGTCGGATGACGATCTCACCGTCCGCCATGGGATCTTCCAGACGGCCGGATGGATCGGTCGGCACCAGCCGGGCGTTTGCTGCCAGCAGCTGATACCCTCCTGGTGGTTGCGTGGCGATCGCGACCAGCAGCATACGGGCGGGCGGCGTGGATCCGGCGGTTTGCTGACGAAGCAGCAGCAACGCATCAACACGGTGGTCGCCGTTGAAGTCGCCCTCGTGCCGCTGCTCGATCGACCAACCGCTCGGCACAAGCGCCTCGACGGTTGCGCCCGCTCGAGGCAGTGCGGCCGTCGCCGAATCGGTCGCAGGGGCGACCTGCGACCTCGCGGTCATTACGCAGAACGCGAGGATGATCAGTGATCCTGTCAACGCTCGAAGGTGTCCCGCATTAGTCGTGCCAGATGTCCATCGCACGCAGCGTGGCGTCGCGCCGCTCAGGAAGACCGAGTTTAGCAGGACCGTTCACCTTCTCGGTGATGCCTTCGATGTCGCCGGCATCCGCCAGCGGCGAACATCCGTTCACATCCCAAAAGGCGAATGCCACCTGGGCCGCCGTCATGGGCTCGCGGGCCAGCTCGGGATTTCCTTCGAGATCCATGCGAATGATGGCTCCCACCGTGGCGTAATTCGTTCGACCCGTGAGCTGCTTGTAGCCTGAGCCTCGATAACGAAACCCATCGCCGCTCGCCTCGTTGCCGTTGCCCAACCGGTCCGCGTAAACCCGGTTGCCGATCGCCTCCGGGCCTTGAGCAATGAGCGCTTTTGCGTCATCGATGCCTCGGACGGCCCTGAACACCGCATCGAGACGGGCGGGATCCCTGTATCTCAGGTTCTCTTCCATGGACGTGAAGCCGCCGGTCTCAACGAACACCTGACCCATGAAACAACACAGGCGGCGTGGTGTATTGACGGAGCTCGCAACCCGTGCCTTCTCCAACGCTGTGGCATGAAGCTCCGCATTCTCGATTCTCGGTGCAAATCTTCGCAGCGTCTCTGCAGTAATCATGGCTACCTCGGCTTTTCCGACATTGGGTTGGGCACCGTGACCGATCGGCCCTCTTCTAACCGGCCGATCCCGTGCTTTGCTGGTGCCGTGTACCGAGAACGACACGCGGTGACTGCCGCCGCTGCCGTTCTTCGACCCCAGGCGCAGCGGATCCACCGGGTCGACCGCGAACTTCAGCCCCGATGCAAGCAACAGCGGCTTGCCCCCTGTTTCAAACACTATGGGTTTCTCAGTCGCCCGAGAGGAGCGCCAATATATGCGATTTAGACGGACGCGCGAGGGGGAATTTTCCGAACAGGTGGTGCGAGCCGCGGCATAAGGATCTCCTGCAAATGCCTTCGGTTGTCCAACCGTCTGATGTTCTCTTGACGGATGGCTCTAACGTTCGAAACATCACGGTTCGCATCGCGCGCGCTCGTTTGACAGGGTGCGTTCGGCGGCGCGATGATCGGCACCCGGATGTGGATCGCCGTAACTCGCGAGTAGGAGCTGGAAGGCGCATCGCGAGAATTACGACAACCAGGCGGGAAGATCGCAGTTGTTCTTTTAGTCAATGAACGCCGGAAGCAACGCGGGTATGTTCAAGGACGAGATCCTGGATTCGGTCGCGCGGACGGCCAATGTCGCTCAGTTCGTCAGCTTCGATCCAGAACGGCAGCAGCGATTCGCATGGATTAACGGCCACGCACCCAACGCATCGTTTGCATCCATGGAGAGCGCTGTCTCCTCGCTTCTGGCACGCTCTCCGGAGCATTCCGTCAACGTCCGCAGTTTTCACCCCGCGAGCGCGAAGAGCCGCGAGTTCGTGTATGGCTTGAAAACCGATGCTGACGCGGCCTCAGTCGTCCGACGTCTCGGCGACCAAGGTCTTTTCACCATCGTGAACGAGACCGTCGACGTGAACGACGGTGGCGTCTCAGGTGTCGCGTTTGCCGATCTCGTGGAGTTCGCGCCCGGCGATTCCCCCCGGTGCGTCGAGAAGCCAGGCACCGCGGCGTTCCCGCGGCAGACCGCGCGCAGACTCTTCGCCACCGTCTACGGGTTCGAACCTGTTCTGCCGGCCGACGAGAGTCTGAGAGTCGAATTCAGCTTGCATCCCATTCGCCGAGGCTACCTTGGCGATCACACCATCATCTGGGAAATCGAAGCGCAGGATTCGCGGCCGGAGAGCGTCCAGCCCGTTTGGCCCAATCATTTCAGCAGAGCCATCGGTGACAAGGCGTTTGGACTGCTGGTGGCGTGGCTGAACGGCGCCGACGTCCCGCGAACCCTGGTCGTGTCGCGGCGCATTGCCCCTTTTCAATTCGGCTCTTCGACCGGATCGAACGAACCGTGGATACGTACGTGCCCGGTCGAGCAGGTGCCCGGCAAGTTCACGACCGCGCGCGGCTGGCTGGACCCATTTCGCCTCGTGCAGGCCGAAGATCCCGACGGCGTGGCGCTGGCTTCGATCCTGTGTCAGGAAGGAGTGACTGCCCAAAGCGCGGGGGCGGCGATGGCGCAAGCGGGTGGCGGTCTGCTGGTCGAAGGCGTCCGCGGCGGCGGCGACGCGTTCATGATCGGCGCGCGCGGGCCCGAACGCCTCCCACCAGAAGCCACTGCCCGCGTCGAGGACGCGTACCGCCGTCTGTCTTCGATGCTGGGGCCGGTGAGGTTCGAATGGGTCGACGACGGGCAAACTCTGTGGATCGTTCAGCTCCACCGCGGCGCCTCCATCTCCGTCGGTCGGACCATCTATCCCGGGACTGCCAAGACGTTCGTGCGCTTTCCGGTGACGCAGGGTCTGGAGCGCCTGCGCCTCCTCATCACCCGCGCGCAACAGGACTCCTTCGGCATCATCCTCGTCGGTCAGGTTGGCGTCACGAGCCACTTCGGTGACGTGCTCCGAAAGGCACAAATACCTTCTCGCATCGAGCCGTCTGAACTATAAGTACCGCGTCCGTCCATAGGTGGGGTGCTCTGATGCGTCGAATCGCCCTTGGTGCCATCGTCGGATTCAGTGTCACCGCGATATCTTTTTCGGGCTGCGCCCCACCGCCGCCACCGACGCCGCCACCGGTCCGATTCGTCCACGCGGTCACTCCGACATTGGTCGGACCCGACGACATCGCCTCGGCGGGAGCGGCAGCGGGTGAGAGGGCGCTCTCAGATCTGCTCAATTGGTTCAGCGCGGCACCGCCCAGTGGACCGGGAGCAGAGTTCCTCGTTCTCACTGGCGACTTCGGGATCGGTCGACTGACGCCACCAGCGCTTCCTGGGGCGGCGCCGCCGCCGCCAACGAATCCGACCGGCGCTCCAGCCCAGACCGAGCAAAAAACCGCGCCCGCCGGGCAAGAGGCAGCCATTGCGCAGATTGAGCGAGTGTTCCAGGGTGCGCCGAACAATGTGCTCGTCTACGTCGTGCCGGGTTCGGTGCAGGCCAGCGGGAACGTCTCAGATGGGCTGACGAGAGCGCAAACGATCCTCGCGGCGGTATCTGAACGGCTCAAATCGCGGATCACGTTTCGCGATCTGTCCGCATGCTACGCGCCCAAGTCAGCGCTTCCGTGCGACACGATCGTTCCAGGTACCAACGTTCGGCTGGTCGGCTATCCCGGCTACGCGGCGCGCGCGCCGGGCGCCGACGGCACGCTCGGCAGTGCAACGCAGCCCACCACGACGACGCAGAGCGACTGGATCAAGCGGCTCGAAGCGGCGCTGCCAACGTCGGATGCGCGGCTCAAGACGATCTTCGTGTCGCCCTTGAGGCTGCCGCTCCGGAGCAACTGGGCGACTGACGCGCAAGCGCAGACTGTAGCGAAGCTTCTGGGCCCCCGCGCGGTGAGCGTGATTGCCATTCATGGATCCGGGGCGACTCGGCTCGTCTACGAACGGCAAGGCTGGCCGATCATTGCAGGGCCGTCCGCCACCGCGGGCGAGCTGCCGGAACTGGAACGTCGAGCGCTGACCGCACCGCCGCTGCTGGTGTCCAATGCGACGATGGCGGGTCAGCCCCAGGGCGCTTCGCTCATCAGCGTGGGCGCGCAAGACGTCGTCCCAACGATCTACTGGTACGATCCAAGCGCTGCTCCATTCGCGCGCACGGCTGGCCGGCGCGGCCCAGAGAAACCTGCGGAGCCCTCAGCACCCGACACTGACCACCGGCATGCCGCTCGCGAGCCGGGAAGTTGTGATTGGGGCAGTTTCATAGCCTGTGCTCCGCTGAAGCTGTGGAGGCTCGGCCACGAGGTGCTTCCGACGCAGGCGCGCGCCGTGCTCATGGCGATCTCGCTGCTCGCTGCCTTTCTCACGGCCGTCGCCATCTGGAGTAGCCCCCCAGCGCCCTCCGATATCGCCCCTCGGGGAAGCACGGCCAATCCGGCGACGGGCAACAGCGCGACCACGGCGACCACGAGCGAGCAACTGCGCGAGACATTTCTTGGGACGCGATTGGGGCGCACAGTCATATCGGGCCTGGCGGGGCTCGCCGCGGTGAAGCTCGCGGTCAGCTCGACATTGTTCACAGTCGCGTCCGGAACCGACGCCACGAAAGGCGATGCCAACGCGGCCGGCTACTACATCGTCTGGTTCGTGCTGTTCTTCGGGTTGTTCCTGCTGCTGTCGTCGTTGTTGCGCGGCTTCCTCGAGGTGTGGCGCGCGTCGATCTTCGTCTCGTTGCCACTGCCCGGCCGTGGCGCGACGTCTGGCAGCGACAGCGACAAGGCCCGGCAGGACGAGGCCCGTGCCGACGCCAGACAGGGCCGGATGCGCCGTCGTCGCGCGAGCCTGCTGACGTTTGGCGACACGTTCTTCAGCGTCTTGCAGGGCAAGAACGACCTGCAGCCCGTGCTCTGGAGCATGACGATCACGCAGCTTCACGAAAGCCTGGTGCTCGCGGCCGATCGGATTCGCGAATCGATCCGCGCGGCGGTCGTCGAAGCGGTCGAAGCGAAGGAAAAGGGCCCCGGCTCCGACGACATCCGGGTCGCGATCAGCGTGCTGTCCGAGGACGGCAAACGCGTCTACTACATCTCGTGGCCCGCCGACAGCCTCAATAAAGAGTTCGCCACGAACTCCATCGCCTGGGTCGTGGTTGCGGGCGGCCATGCGCGGTGGTGGAAACAGCCGGACGCCAACAACAAAACCTACGGCGACGACGCGGTTCTCTTCTCGACGGCCGACGGCACGCTGCCCGACGTGCAGCCGCCACTGATAATGAAGAACTACTATCAAGTGCGCGACGCGGACTATAAGGCCTTCGTCGTACTTCCCGTTCCCTTCCGTCGCCGCGGAGAAACCGGTGGCCGGGGAGGTATCCACATTTCGTTCAAGGAAGGCAAGTATCTCGATGCCGTGTTTCCGACGCTGAAGCTCGATGACGCGCCGCTCTACAAGGACGCCGCCAGCTTGCTCGATTCGGCGGCTCCGCCGGTCAATGCCGTCCTGAGCCAGGGGATCAAAGTGCTCACCGAACTGCTGCGCGACTTCAACGAGACCGTGTTCATCCGCGATATTCGACCGAAACGTCGAATTTGAGACATCGATCGACGGGCGCGGTACAATGATGGCGAATGCGCTTCTACGATCGCCAGCAGGAGAACAGCAGCTCGTTCTCGCGCACGTTTTTCGACGAAACTGAGATTTCGTTCTCGGCCATCGATTGCTCGCTGAACGGTGAAAAGGCGATCTACGCCAGCAGCGAGCTTACCAGCGGCCGCCGCCTGCAGTCGCTGCTGATCGAAACCGGAGCGACCCGTGCGTCCGAGCTGCGGGCCAAGATCGGCGACGACGGCTATCAAGTCAGGATCTGGAACCCGAACGTCGCGGCCGCGACCGCGTTTGCACGCGGCCTGCACCATACCCTGGAAGGCGACGAGATCGTCATCACCCCTGCGCCGTTCATGGCGCCCGGATGGAATCAACGCCAGTACCTTTCGTTCTGGGAAGAGCTGTTGCGGACGCGAATCAAGAGCGCGTACTTCAACGATGGCTGGCAGTTCAGCAACGGGTGCACGTTCGAGTTCGCTGTCGCAGTCGATCACGGGATGCCGACGTTCGACCACGAGGGTCAGCCGCTCTCCGCCGTGGATGGCCTGCGGCTGATCGAGGCGGCGATCGACTTTTGCCGCGGCCGCCTGGCGGAGCCGACGGAGCTGATCGAGAACGTCGAGCTGGTGAAGACGTCGCTCAAGCGACACGACGCCGCGATGGTCTCGCGCTCGCTGCCTCGTTAGGTGCTGTGAGCTGCCGAGGCTTCGGCGGCCCGCCCTGCGCGCTGAGTCCGAAGATCACGATGCCGACGCGCGTCTGCCCGCCGATGAACTTGGTCGGCAGGAACACCAGCGTGCTGATGGTGGCGAGCGCCATCACGGCGGCAATGGCCATCCAGTGGTCTTTGAGGAAGGCTTTCGGCGTGTCGAACTGCCACATCAGTCTTGACTGGCGCTCTGCACCTTGATCAGCGACGGCTTTCTGATACCTGGCCGCGTGATCCGCTGCCGGCCGGTGGGGCGTTGGCGCTTCGTGAATGGACGAATCGGGATCACCTTGCCGGACCTGGCCGATGCGTAAAGGGCTTCGACGATCTTCACGTCCTGCATCCCTTCTTCGCCCGACGGCTCCGGCTCTCGATCGTTGAGGACGCAATCCGAAAAATAGAGCAGTTCGGGTGCGAACTGATCACGCTTGCCGAACTTTCTGCGAATCGTCTTCCCGTCGATCGTCAGCGCGTACTCGAGGCCCTCGGCGTATTCATAGGCCGGACCAGCGTGCAGGTCCCCCTTCGTGCCGACGATGCGATACGAGCCGACATCGGCGGCATTGAAGCTGGTGATGAAGGTGGCGACGCGTTCGTTCCCAAAGCGCAGCGTGGCGGCGGTCGTCTCGTCGATCTCGGACAGACTCGCGAGGCCGCTGTTGATGGACACGGCCGAGACGTGCGTCGGCTCGGCGCGAAAGAGGTTACGCGCGGCATTGATGCAATAGACGCCGATGTCATGGAGCGTCCCGCCGCCGAACGCGCGCTTCGTACGAATGTCCCCTCGCCTGACGGTCATCGAAAACGACGAATTGAAGAACTTGAGCGCGCCAAGCTGGCCGCTCCGGGCGATGTCGATGGCCGCGAGGTTGAGGCTTTCGAAATGCAGCCGGTATGCGATCATCAACTTGACCTTCGCCTTGCGACACGCGGCGATCATCTGGCGGCATTCCTGAACCGTGACCGCCATCGGCTTTTCACACAGCACATGGACGCCAGCGCGAGCGGCACGGATCGCGTACTCGGCATGCATGGAGTTCGGCAGCGCAATGTAGACGGCGTCGACGACGCGGAGACACTCGTCGAACTGCTCGTAGGTGAAGGCGTGCTCGATCCGATATCGGCGCGCGACCTCACGGCGCTTGGTCCGGTCTCCACTCACGATCGCCACGAGTTGGGAGTTGCGGCGCGCGTGGGCGAATGCCGGAATTACCGCGACTTGGGCAATGTGTCCAAGGCCGACGACGCCGTATCGAATCGTTCGTGGAGTCGCCGTCACCTGTTGTCCTCCGGTTCAGAATGTTGCGGGAACGAAACGTCATTCGCTCGACGGCTCAGCGGTAGATCACCCGAACCAGGCGTTCCGGCTCAGCACTTGCCCTCACCCCGGTGACCGCCGCAATGAAGAGACATCTTAGGCGGAAAGCTATTTGCAGATGAGGGAACGGGATGCGCCTCCGTGTTCTTGTTGTTACGCTCGGCTTTGCCACCTCTGTGACGTTCGTGTTCGGTTCCGCTTGCAAGGAAAAACCTGCCGCTACGGTCAAGGAAGTGAATGCGCTCGACACGAAGTCGGCCGAGGCGCCGAATCCAGTCGAGGATCCGCGCTTCAAGGATTTCTTCGACCACGTGCGCGCGTACCTGAAGATTCATAACACGGCGGATGAGCGGGTGCCGAGCCTCAAGGAAACCTCGGACCCGAAAAAAATATCCGGGCGCGAGAAGGCGCTCGCCGACGAAATCCGCGCCGAACGCGCCGGGGCGCAGCAGGGTAGCGTATTTTCGGCTTCGGCCGCCAAACAGATCGGCGACATCGTCGCCGAGGACTTTAACCGGCGGCCACTCAGCGAGCAGAAAGCCATCCTGGTCGAGGTGCCGGTGAAAGTGCCGCCGGCCATCAATACGGATTACCCCACCACGCTGCCGCTGGCGACCGTGCCGCCTGCTCTGCTGTTGAAGCTGCCGACGCTGCCTGCTGAACTCGAGTACCGGTTCCTTGGCCGCCACCTTATCCTGCGGGATATCAAAGCCAACTTGATCGTCGACTTCATTCCCGATGCGGTCCCTGCGACACCCGCCAGAACCGCCGGTCGCGAAGCACATCCATGACCCGTGACGCTGTCTGGCGCATCGCCGCGACCTTCGCCCTTGCCGTTTCGCTGCCGTTCGCGGGCACGGCTGAAAAAGTCACGTTGCCGCTGGCCAACGGTTCGACACGTTTCGCGGTGATTGGCGACACCGGCACGGGCGACAAGCCGCAGTACGAAATCGGGCGGAAACTGGAGGACTACCGACAGCGGGCCAATTTCACCTTTGCCATCATGGTTGGCGACAACATCTACGGCTCCGAACGGCCGCAGGACTTTCAGAAGAAGTTCGAGATGCCGTACGAGCCGCTGATCGACGCCGGCGTGAAGTTCTACGCCGCGCTGGGCAACCACGACGATCCGAACCAGCGTTTTTACAAGCCGTTCAACATGAACGACGAGCGGTTTTACACGTTCACCAAAGGCAACATCGACTTCTTCGCCCTCGATTCGAACTACCTGGATCGCAAGCAACTCGACTGGTTCGAGCGTGCGATCAAGGACTCGAAGTCAGACTGGAAGATGGCGTACTTCCACCATCCCCTCTATTCGTCCGGAGCGGCGCACGGCTCGGAGGTCGATCTGCGCGTGGTGCTCGAGCCGCTGTTCGTCAAATACGGGATGAACGTCGTCTTTGCCGGACACGAACACTTCTACGAACGGGTCAAACCACAAAAAGGCATTTACTACTTCACCTGTGGCGGATCAGCGAAGCTGCGCAAGGGCGACATCGACAGGGGATCGGAGCTGACGGAAAAAGGCAATGACATCGAGAACACGTTCATGGTCGTCGAAGTGGAGCGGGACGTGTTCAACTTCCAGACCGTCTCACGCGGCGGCGTCACCATCGACTCCGGGTCTTTCCAGCGCGCGCATCGCTAGCAGAGCGACTTCCGCCGATTGTTGAACGCCATCGACGAAGCCACGTCGGGCGCTGTTTTATCCGGCGCTCCTTGCGCATCTAAGCGGCGACGCCGTTGTGTTCGACAACGACGCCGCCGGCTGAGCGCAGAGCGCACGAGGTGTCAGGAACAGTCGATCCGTCGAAGATCAACGGCTCAAAACGCCGACTAAGGGCGAGGCGGGGGAGTCCAGGCGTCGAGCTGACGCTGGGCCTCGTCTCGCGCGATTCCGTAGCGCTCTTGAAGCTTTCCGACGAGTTGCTCGCTCTTGCCTTGAATCTGGTCGAGGTCGTCGTTGGTCAGCTTGCCCCACTGCTCACGAACGGAGCCCTTCAACTGAGTCCACTGACCGCTGAGCGTGTCGCGATTCATGCGATCCTCCTTTGCTGGCAGGTTGAGTCCTACGGGCGATAGTCGGCGGCGGCTTCCGACGTCTTCACGACATCGCGGCCACCGGTGGCTTCCAGGATTTCCTGCGCTCGCTTCGCCCAGGTCCTGTCGTCGCAATGCACGGAAATCAGGTACGCGCCCTCCCGGATCCGGCCGGCGAACCGCTTGGCTTCGACTTCGGGGATGCCTGCGCCGATCAGCCCACCCACCAGTCCGCCGGTCGCGCCGGCGGCTCCGGCACCGGCAAGCGCGGCTACGACCGGGCCGGCCGCGACCAACGGTCCAATCCCAGGAATTGCAAGCGCGCCGATGCCGACGAGCCAACCCACTACGCCGCCGAGCGCCGCGCCAGCGCTTGCGCCTGTCGCGATCCCCTCAGGGGCCTTGCTGTTGATCTCATGCGCGAGATCCCTCGCGGTACGATCCCGATCAGGAAGAATCGCTGACACATCGCTGTTGCGGAACCCGGCGCTGCGAAGTGCTTCAAGCGCGCGCTCGAACGATTCACGGTCGGGATAGATGCCATACGCAACCAAATCCGTTGCCATACACACTCTCCTTCACAGCCGACGGCCGACTCAAACGGCCTCGTTCAAGTCGCGCGGCTCATGTCTCGTCACGTGCACACGCAGTACCAAGTGCGGCGTCCGCGGCGCGAACGGAGCTCGACCGAACGCGACTCCACGCCCGAGCCGCTGGCGGTGGCTCCTGCCAAATCATCTAACCGTCACCGGGTTATCGAAGGCGCGCTCACAAACCACAAGACGCGACGCGAGCGGTGAATTCGAACGCGATCTCAGCTGTGCCCGGCGTCGATCTTTCAACCGGGACGACCTCCGGTAGCCGGTACGATTGGCATCAGGCTTGTTAGGCAATGGCCGAAAAAGCAGACGAGACGGTTGTCAGGCACGTGTCCGCCGCGCGAGCGTTCCATACGGGGCTTGTCGCCGACACCCAGCGCATCCACGCCGCGGTGAGTACGCTAACTGATCATTTGAACGTCGTTCGCCACGCCAAGGCGGCGCCCGCAGCGAAGCTCGACGCCATTGAAGCAGCGTGCCGTCACTTGGGGACCATTGAGAGACTCACGGATGCGTGGCGGGAGACGTACCGAGATCTACGGCGCAGCCTGCGGCGCGTGCGATTTTATATGAAACGTGCATCCCGGCCGCAACGAGTTGGCAGCCTGTCGAAGGCGTCGGACTCCGGTCAAGCTCCCCGACGATAGCACGGCCATCGCCGCTTAATCGTAAGCGTCGCGCCGCCCAATATTCCGCGTTCCCGGTCGCGCTCTCGACTTGGCCTCTCTTCACGTGGTCGGCGCGCGCCTGACATGTTCCTGACGTTTGCGTCAGATTCGGATGAATCGAAACGTTTCCTGCTACGTTGCGCGCATGCGCACTGGAACACAAGTGACCGGCGTCCGGCTCGTTCTGCTGGTCGGCTGTCTCTCGTTCGCGACGATGTGGGTGGTGGGGCAATCGCCGGTGCCTGCCGCCGCGACCTATGTCGGTTCGGCCGCCTGCGGACGTTGCCATGCGCCGGCATTCGAGCGATGGAAGCGGACGCGCATGGCCAATGTGCTCCGCGATCCGCGCGAGCATCCCGAGGCGATCGTCGCCGACTTCACCACGCCGAATCCGCTGCTCACCTTTTCCAGGGATCAGGTCGCATTTGTCTACGGCAGCAAGTTCAAGCAGCGTTACTTTACACGCGTGGGAGACGACTACGCTCCGCTGCCGGCGACGTGGGACATCACGCATCGGCAGTGGCGGGCTTATGGCGTGACCGGCGCGACCAGCGGCCTGTGCGATGGGTGTCACTCGGTCAACTACGACATCCAGCGCAAGACGGTGACGGAATGGAACGTCGGCTGCGAGCGGTGCCACGGTCCTGGCAGCGATCACGTCGCGCGGCCGGCCGCGACGAACATCGTCAATCCCGCGCGCCTTTCGACCGTGGCCGCCGTAGACGTCTGCGTTCAGTGCCACTCGGAAGGCCATCCGCATGAACGCATCGGTGGTCGCGAGTTCCACTGGCCGGTCGGCTTCCGCGTCGGCCTTCGCCTCGCGGACTTCTGGAAGCTCGACGAGCACACGCCCGGCGCACAAGACACCCTGCATTTCCCGGACGGCAGCGCTCGGGAAAATCGGATGCAGGGAAACGACTTCGTTCAAAGCCTGATGTACGCGCGTGGGGTGACATGTGCGAGCTGTCACGATCCACACGGGACGCCGAACAACGCCGATCTGATCAAGCCCGCGCGCACACTGTGCTTGTCGTGTCATGGACCCAAGTCACCGAATGGCCCGCATACTGCGACGGTCGAGCAGCACACGCATCACGCGCCGGGGTCACCTGGCAGCGACTGCGTCAGCTGCCACATGCCCAAGATCGCCGTGATGCTGGGAGACGTCATGGTGCGCAGCCACACGTTCCGGTTCATCGTCCCGGCCGAGGCCGAAAAGCTGAAGATGCCGGATGCCTGTACGACCTGTCACACGGACAAGACGCCAGCCTGGGCGACGGCGGCGCTGAGGACGTGGCCGGAGTTCTCACCCTGGCGAGTCGGCCAGTAACAGCAGCGTTCGCGGCCGTCGCGGTCTTGCTCTGCGGGCGGCTTGCCGAAAGTCAGGCGGCCGACGCCGTGGCGGCTCGCGCCACCGCGACACGCACGTCCGACACGATCCGCGTCGACGGGCGGCTTGATGAACCCGCGTGGCAAGACGTCGCACCGCTGTCGCGATTCGTGCAACGGGAGCCCATTGAAGGTGGTGAACCATCAGAGGCAACGGAGATCCGCGTCCTGTACACGGCGACCGCGCTCTACATCGGCGCGGTCTGCCACGACCGATCGCCGCGCGAGATCGTCGCGACCCAGTTGTCGCGCGACGCCGATCTCGATGTCGACGACCGGCTGACGATCGTGCTCGATCCGTTCTTCGATCACCGCAACGGTTTCTTCTTCCAGGTGAACGCCGCGGGCGCTCGTACCGACGGCCAGGTGTCGAACAACGCGGAGAGTCTCAGTCGCGATTGGGATGGGATCTGGAGCGCGGCCGCGCGGATCACGGACGAGGGCTGGATCGCGGAGATCGAGATTCCCTTCAAAACGCTGCGCTTCAAACCGGATCAGTCGCGCTGGGGGTTCAACGTCGAACGGCAGATCAAACGACGCCAGGAGATCGATCGGTGGACCGCGGCACGGCAGAACGTCTGGATCAGTAATCTGGCGGAGACCGGACTGCTCGACGACCTTACCGGCCTGCGGCAGGGACTGGGTCTCGACGTCAGACCGTACGGATCGGCCGCGGTGGCTGACGGATCGGGTGATGGGACTGGCGGCGTGGACCTGTTCAAGAACCTCACCTCGAGCGTCAATGCCGCCGTCACTGTGAACACGGACTTTGCGGAGACCGAAGCGGATCTCCGTCAGGTCAACCTCACGCGATTTCCGCTGTTCTTCCCAGAGAAGCGGAGCTTCTTCCTCGAGGGCGCCGGCGTCTTCGACGTCGCCGGATTGATCAACACGACCGACCTCCGGCCGTTCTTCAGCCGCCGGGTGGGTTTGATCGACGACGTCGCCGTGCCTGTGCGGCTTGGCGTCAAGCTGACCGGCCGGCAATCCGACTACAACGTCGGCGTCCTCGACGTGGAGACCGGGGCTGTGACGGATGCCGGTGTACCCGGCGGCGCCGTGGATCGTCAGAATCTTCTCGTCGCACGGGTCAGCCGCAATCTGTTCCAGCAGTCATGGGTCGGCGGCATCCTGACGCACGGCGATCCGAGCGGCGCCGGCGACAACACGCTGATCGGCGGCGACGCACGGTTTGCGACCTCGACCTTTCACGGCAACAAGAACCTGTCGCTCGATCTGTTTCTCCTCGGCACCGAGGACGGAGCGACCGGCGCGCACGACGGCGCGGGCGGCTTTCGGATCGACTATCCCAACGATCGGTGGGACGTGGCCCTGAACTGGCGGCAGATCGGCGACCAGTTTCGGCCCGCGCTCGGCTTCGTCCCGCGCACCGGGATCCGATCGACGAATGTGTCCCTCGCGTTCCAACCGCGGCCCGAGCGCTGGGGCATCCGGCAGTTCTTCTTCGAAGTGAATCCGGTGGCGATCACGAACCTGCAGAATCGCCTCGAGAGCGGCAGCATGTTTACCGCGCCCTTCAATGTGCGCACGGAATCCGGCGAGCACCTCGAATGGAACGTCATCCCGACGTTCGAGCACCTCGACCAGCCGTTCGAGATTTCCCCGGGCGTCGTGATTCCGCCGGGATCGTACCGCTGGACGCGCTATCGGGCCGAGGTGAACACTGCCACGAAGAGGCGCTGGGTGATCGACGCGGCGTGGTGGTGGGGCGGGTTCTACGGGGGCACGCTGGACCAGCTCGAGTTCGGAGCGACGTTGAAGCCGAGCCGGCACCTGGCGTTGTCCCTCCAGGCGGAGCGAAATACGATCGAACTCCCGCAGGGCTTCTTCAACACCGACATCCTGACGCTGAAGGTGGACTATAACGCCACGCCCAACCTGTCGTGGGCCAACCTCGCACAATACGACAACGAGTCGAGGGTCGCCGGGCTCCAGAGTCGGTTCCGCTGGATCCTTCAGCCTGGCAATGACCTCTTCTTGATCCTGAACCGCGGCTGGCTGCGGACGTTGGAGGAGAGCCGCTTCGAGCCCCTCTTCGACCGCGCCTCGGCAAAGCTCCAGTACACCGTTCGCTTCTGAGCCGCCTGACACAAAAGTCAGGTGCGCCTTCGGGCCTGCCCGCTAAGATGCCGAGAGTGCGAGTACTGATCGTCGAGGATGAGCGCAAGCTGGCCCAGGCGCTGGCGTCGACTCTGACGAGCGAGCACTACGACGTCGTTATTGCGTCCACGGGTGAGGACGGGTTTTTTCGCGCCAACGCCGAGGCGTTCGACCTGGTCGTGCTGGACGTGATGCTCCCCGGACGGAGCGGCCTCGAGATCCTACAGACGCTGCGGCAGCGGCACATCGACACGCCGGTCCTCATCCTGACCGCCCGTGATGGGGTGGACGATCGCGTGCTCGGCCTGGATCTCGGCGCCGACGACTATCTGGTCAAGCCCTTCGCGCTGCCGGAATTACTGGCGAGGATTCGGGCGCTGTTGCGACGCGGCCGTCCGTCGGAGGCGTTTCGCCTGAAGGCCGCCGACCTGGAAATGGATCTCGTGGGCCGGCGCGCGACTCGCGGGGAGCGGCTCCTCGACCTGACCGCGCGCGAGTTCGAACTGCTCGAATATCTGCTGCGTCACCAGGGCCACTTGGTCTCCCGGGAAATGCTCGCCCGCGAGGTCTGGAAAGAACCGCGCCGCGCGACGCCGCTCGACAACGTCATCGACGTCCAGATGACCCGGTTGCGCAAGAAGGTCGACTCGGACGCGGCCGACCGGCTCATCCACACCGTGCGGGGCGTGGGCTTCGTCCTGCGGGAAGGCGAGCCGTGAAGGTGCCGTGGTCCGCCGCGTCGATTCGGGCACGGATGACCGGCTGGTACGCCGTGGCCCTGAGCCTGATGCTGGTGGTGTACGCCGCCGCGACGTTCGTCGCCGTGCGCCAGGAATTCCAGGAGGGCCTGGACGATCAGCTGCACGACGACTTCGAATCTGCGGAAGGCGTGCTGACGCCGACCGCGGACGGACGCCTGGCCTGGCTCGATCGCCACCACGATCCCAGCAACGACGAGGACCGCGGCAGCGACGTGTGGTCGCCGAACGGCGAGCAGTTGGTCAGCTCGGGCGCGTCCGGGACACTCCCTCCCCTGGCGCTGGCTACGGCGGGCGCGCAGCCACACTATCAATCGATCGTCGCGAAAGGCCGACGCTGGCGGACGCTCACGGGTACAACGATGGTGAGCGGACGATCCGTGGTCCTGCGAGTGGCGCGATCCGAGGAGCGCCTGCGCGAGCAGCTGTCGGAAGTGCTCAAAGTCCTCGTGTTCGGTCTCCCGTTGGTCATCGTCCTCGCGGGCGCCGGCGGCTACGTCCTCGCGCGACGGGCGCTGGCGCCGATCGAGCACCTGGCGGTCGAGGCGCGACGCGTAACCGCCGAGCGTCTGCACGAGCGAGTGTCGGTCCCGAACCAGCACGACGAGATCGGCCGCCTCGCGGCCGTGATCAACGACGCCTTCTCCCGGCTCGAGTCGTCGTTCGACAAGCTGCGCCGCTTTACCGCCGACGCGTCACACGAACTGCGGACGCCGCTTGCCGTGCTCCGCGGCATCGGCGAAGCGGGCCTCGTCGAGACCCGCACGCCCGCCGAATACAAGGAAGCGATCGGCAGCATGCTCGAGGAGATCGATCGGCTCACGACGCTTGTCGATACGCTGCTGCGGCTTTCGCACGGCGACGCCGGCAGCGTGCACCTGTCTCGTGAGTCCCTCGATCTTGGACAGCTCACCCGAGAGGTCGCCTCATCGCTGGGCGTGCTCGCAGAAGAGCGCCGTCAGCGAATCTCGATCGAGTCCATCGACGGCGTGCGGGTCAGCGCCGATCGTCTCGTGCTCCGCGAGGCCATTACCAACGTGGTCGATAACGCCATTAAGTACAGTCCCGTAGGGGCGTCTATCGCGGTTTCCGTCCGCGGCGACGGCGACCGCGCGGTGGTCGAAGTGGCCGATCAAGGCGCCGGCATTGCCGCCGAGTATCGAGAGCGGATCTTCGATCGGTTCTTCCGGGTCGACAGCGCCCGCTCGAGGGATGCCGGCGGAACCGGCCTCGGGTTGGCGATTGCGAAGTGGGCCGTCGAGATCAACGGCGGATCCATCCGCGTCGATCCCGGCGCGATCTCCGGATCGGTGTTTCGGATCTCCTTACCAATCGAACGGTTGCTCGATCACCTGCAGAGACAATAGGAGGCACTCCATGAAACGTTTTGCTTTGTGCGCCGTTGTCTCGCCGATGTCTTTCGCTTCTTTCGCACAAGCGCAACGCCTGACGCTCGGTAATGTGGCGATGGCCGGGGCGATCGCGTGTGCACTGTTTCGGGCCGCATCCGGCCAAGCGCCCTTGACACTCGTCGGCACGATCGGGCTTCCGAACGTGGAAGGTCGCATCGACCACCTTGCAGTCGACGAAGATTCGCAACGCCTGTATGTCGCGGCCCTCGGGAACAACACGGTGGAGGTGCTCGATCTGAAGAGCAACCGGCACCTCAAGAGCGTGCCCGGGTTTCGAGAGCCTCAGGGCATTGCCGTCGCTTCCGGCGAGAAGGTTGTCGCGGTTGCCAACGGCCAGGGCGACGGTGTCCAGTTCATGGCATCTGGCGACTACCATCCAATCAAGTCGGTCCGGCTCGGAGACGACTCCGACAACGTGCGCTACGATCTTGCCGCCAAGCGTCTCTTCGTCGGGTTTGGTGGCGGTGCCATCGCGGCGATCAGCCCGATCGATGGGCAGGTGTTCGGTGAAGCGAGGCTCTCCGGCCACCCTGAATCATTTCAGCTGGAGCGATCCGGGCCTCGCGTCTTCGTGAATGTGCCTGATTCCGATCAGATCGCAGTCATCGACCGAGCGGCGATGAAGGCGGTCGCGACGTGGCCGGTGGTTGGCGCGAGAGCGAACTTTCCGATGGCGCTCGACGAGGCGAACCATCGCATCTTCGTCGGCTGTCGACGACCGGCCAGAGTTCTGATCTACGACACGGCGACGGGCAAACAGTCCGCCGCGTTCGACATCGTCGGCGACACTGACGACCTTTTTTACGACGCGGCACGCAAGCGGCTGTACATCAGTGGTGGAGAAGGGTTTCTCGACGTATTTCAGGAACAGGCCACGAATCATTTCACGCGAGCGGGTCACGTCGCGACAGCTGCAGGCGCGCGGACATCGCTGTTCGTCGCCACGCTGGCGCGGCTATATCTCGCGGTGCCACATCGCGGCGGGCAGAAGGCCGAAATCCGCATTTACGAAGTCCACTGACCTCGCGGTGATCCCGTTTCCGACCGCGGTCCTGGCGACGTATCTCGAATCGGACCACGACAACGCGCAGCGTGGCCCGACCGAAGCTGGAGAGCCGTTCATCGCCCGACTCAGCCCGGCCGCGCGATGACGGCGGCCGGCCGACGCTCAGATGTCGGTGGACCGACCACGCCAGACTGCGCTCAACACCGTCCCCGCGTGGCTGCGCCGCCTTTTTCGATCCGGCACTCCTCTTGCTCCCTGATGAGCCTCAGGAGTCACATCGCATGTCCATCAACAACATCTCTGGATCGGGAGCCGGCACCGACATCGGCCAGCTCGCGCAGCGCCTGCTCGCCGCATCCGACGCCGATCACGACGGTAAGCTTTCGACGGCCGAAGCCGGTTCATTCCTGTCGCAATTGATTGAATCGCTGTCTCACACGACCCTGCCCACGGTTCGTTCGCAGGTTGGCAGCGCCACCGGAGGCTCGGCGGAAACGGCGCCCACGCCGCACGAACATCTCGCGTCCATACTCGGGTTTTCGACCGAGAAGCTGAACGACTGGACGCATGTGAACGACAAATACACGCTCGCGGTGCGCCATTTTGCCGCGGCGAAAGAAGGCAAACCGCCGACGACGGCGAGTCTGGAGGCGATTGCCGCCGACGCGCGCGCCGGGAACTTCCCGAACGCCAAGGTCACCGGCGACGACACCATCGACTACGGCGACGGCTACGGCGAAATCGACGTGATCACGTCGGTCGGCACGGCCGGCGCGGGCTGGGCGTTCCAGAACACCACCGGCAACGCGCAGTGGGAAGCCAAGAATCACGCCTGATGCGGCGCTGAGATAAGTCGGCAGATCGGTGGTAGGGTTGGACGGCTCCATGGACATTCGCAATCCCGCGGCAGATTGGCTCGCGCGAGCCAACCATCTCGCCATCACCGCGAGCCTCCTGCCCAACACGGTCCACGATGTCAACAACGCGCTTCAGGTGATCACCGGCAACGCCGAACTGCTGGACCTGATGGCTGGCGCCGACGAGGACGTCCGGCGGCGCGGTCTTGCGATCCGATCGCACGCGGACCGCGCGACGGCCTTCCTGACCGGGCTGATAACGTTCACCCGGGACGTCAGTGATGGTTCGCAGCGCCTGTCCATGCGTGCCGGCGTCGAACGGGCGCTCGCGATGCGCCACTACTCGCTCACCAAACTGGGGATCACGACGACGGTCGAAGGCGACGACGACGCGGCTGTCGGAAACCCGCGCTATCTGCTGCAGATTCTGCTGAATCTGATGATCAACGCCGAGCAGGCGCTCACCGGCCGGCGCGGCGGCCGGATCGCGGTCCGGATCACGCCCCGCGACAAGCAGGTACTCCTCTCGATCGCGGATAACGGTCCGGGATTGAGCGCCGAGGTCGAACGACGGCTGTTCGTCCTCGAATCGCCCACGCTGGCTCCGTTCGAAGGGCTGGGCATCGGCCTCACGGTCTCCAAAGAACTGGCAGAGCGCCAGGACGGCACGCTGACGTTCGCGCCGGGGCCCGGCGGCGGCTGCGCGTTCACGCTCGCCTTGCCGGCCGCTCCGGTTATCGTGCCGATCGGTTAGAGCGACACCGAGGCATCGCGTTCCTCCTCGACCTCGACCGGGCCGACAAGCCGATGCAGCTTGTCGATCAGCGTCGTGCGACTGAGTTGAAGCAGGCGCGCCGCCTGTCGCTTGTTCCCGCCGGTTTTCTCCAGGCTTCGGAGAATCAGCTCGCGCTCCAGCTGTGACACGATCGAGGTGAAGCAGAGTCCTTCATCCGGGATCGTCACCGGCGCGAGCAACGCCAGCTGGCCCGGCGAGCGGATATCTTCGGGCAGCATCGCCGGCACGATCTCGGCGGAGGCGCCGCTCATCGCCACGGCATGCTCGATGGCGTTCTCGAGCTGACGAATGTTGCCCGGCCACGGATGGCTCATCAGCGCCCGCAGCGTGGCCTGGCTGAGGGTCCGCGGCGCCACACCGTTGCTCTTGCACGATTTCAGCGCGAAATGCTGGGCGAGCAGGGCGATGTCCTCGCGGCGCGAACGCAGCGGCGGCAGCAGCACGCGGACGACGTTGAGCCGGTAGAAGAGATCCTCGCGGAAGGTGCCTTCCTTGATCAGTTTCTTGAGATCGAGATTGGTCGCGGCGATCACGCGGATGTCGAACTTGACGGCATGCGACTCGCCGACGCGCTCGACTTCGCGCTCCTGGAGCGCGCGAAGCAGCTTGGCCTGGAGCGACAAGGTCATCGATGCGACTTCGTCGATGAACAGGGTGCCCTTGTGCGCGAGCTCGAACCGGCCGACGCGGGCCTGGACGGCGCCGGTAAATGCGCCCTTGGCGTGGCCGAAGAGCTCCGCTTCGGCGAGGTTCTCCGGAATCGCGGCGGCGTTGAACGCGACGAAATGGTGATCGCGGCGCGGGCTGTTGTAGTGGATCGCCCGCGCGATCAGCTCCTTCCCCGTACCGGTCTCGCCCTGGATGAGGACCGTGCTGTTCATCGGCGACACGAGCTCGAGCGTCGAAAAGACGTGCTGCATCGAGGCGCTGCGCCCGACGATGGAGTCGAACCGCAGGCGGTCGTGGAGCTGCGCGCGCAACTCCGCGTTCTCCTGCTGCAGTCGCCGCTCGTTGAGCCCGAGCTTCAGCACGTTGGCGAGCTGGACGAGCTGAAACGGCTTGATCAGGAAGTCGATCGCGCCGCGCTTGATCGCTTTCACCGCGTCCTCGACGCCGCCAAATCCCGTGATCACCACGCAACGGATGCGCGGATAGCGCGCCAGCGCCGCGTCGAGTACGTCCATGCCGTCGGCGTCGGGGAGCCGCAGATCGACGACCAGCCCGTCGTAGGCGAAACCTTCGAGGCGCGCGGCCGCGTCGGCCGCATCCAGCGCCTGGGCCACGGAGAACCCCTCGGCATGGAGCGAGTCGGCGATGACTTGTCTGAGCTCAGCGTCGTCTTCGACGACCAGGACGGTGGGGGTTGGCATAACTTCCTATTCGTCGTTGACGGCAGTGCGTCGGGCGAGGCGACCGTGCAGGATATTCGGCATTACAGGATATTCGGCGCTTGCCGATTGCTAAGAGCAGAGGAGGTCTCCGACGACAATGGTGAGGGATGAAGTCTATCCTAGTTTCGAGGTTCTCGTCGTCGACGACGATCCGGCGATACGCGAGCTGATTATGGCGTATTTCCACTCCGTCGGGATGACGGTCAGTGGTGCGCACGATGGCCGCGCGGCGATCGCCGCCCTGCAGCGGTCTGAGGGTCGCTATGGGCTCGTCGTCACCGATCTGAATCTGCCCGGCGCCGACGGGTTCGCCGTACTGCAGGCGGCGCGCCAGGCGAACGCCAACAGCTACGTCGTCATCGTCACCGGGTATGCCTCGCTCGATTCCGCGATTCAGGCGGTGCGGGTCGGCGCCTACGACTATCTGACGAAACCGTTCTCGATCGGACAACTCGACGTCATCCTGCGACGGATCAAGGATCGCGCGGCGCTGGTGCACGAGAATCGGCAGCTGGTTCACGCGCCGGAGGCAGCACCCCCGGCTGCACGGTTTGGCGCGCCGGCACCGTCGCTGGCCACCAGCGTGCCCTCGCTCGAACGGCGCATGGCGGCGATGGAATCGATGCTCGCTCGAATCGACTCGCGCCTGCGCTGACAGACGCGACTCCGACATCGACGTGTCGGCACACCGACGATCCGCGGTCCGTCCAACGGGTCCGTGCGGCGCGTGCTCCCACGTGTCTGCGTGGGTACCGGTCTTGCTCTCCATGCTGTCATCGTGAACAACATCACAGACAGCGCCTTAATCGCCGATCTCGGCCGCCGCATGAACAGCGCTGTGGCGCGCGAGAGCGTGGCCGCCAGCAATCTTGCGAATATCGACACGCCGGGCTTCCGCACGCGGACCGCGTCGTTTGCCGAAGCGCTTGCCGGCGAGCTCGCTCCGGTGGTGACCGCGCCCGGCCACTTGCGCGCCAACGGTCTTGGCGGTGCCACCGCCGGTACCAGCGAGGCGCCGGGCCTGGCGTCGCGCCGCGACGGCAACAACGTGCAGCTGGATCGCGAGCTGATCGCGCTCAACCGCGCCGCCGGCGACTTCAGTGCGGCGCAGACCGCGCTGTCCGCGAAGTTCCGTCTCGTGCGCTACGCCATCAACGAAGGACGCTGATCATGCCTACCCTCAACGGCGCCCTCGGCGCCAGCGCCTCGGCGCTCGACGTGCAGCGCGCGCGGATGGAAGTCGCGGTGTCGAACATGGCGAACGCCGAATCGACGCGCGGCGTCGACGGACAGCCGTACCGCCGGCGGGAAATCGTGCTCGGCGCCTCGTCGATCGATTCCTTCGACGCGGTCCTCGGACGCGCCGACGCGGTCGGGGTTCAAGTCGCCGACATCGTCGAGGATCAGACGCCGTTTCGCCGCCGCTACGAGCCGTCGCACCCCGACGCGGACAAGGAAGGATTCGTGGCGATGCCGAACGTCGACGTGCCGGAAGAAATGGTCGACATGCTGGGCGCCGCGCGAGCCTATCAGGCCAACCTCACCGCGATCGGGCTCATTCGGGACACGATCCAGCGTGCGCTGGAGCTTGGGAAGTAACTATGCCAATTGACGCGATTTCCACACCGTCGTTTGCCGGCATCGCCGGCATCGGCGGCGCCGCCGCTCCGGCGGCTCCCGCCGCCGCGGGCTTCGGCGATGCCCTCAACCGCCTGCTGGCCGCCGTCGACTCGTCGGCCGGTGAAGCAAACACGGCCGTCTCCAACATGGCGCAGGGGACCGGCGACGTGCACGAGGCGATGATCGCGCTGCAGCGGTCCGAGATGACCCTGCAACTCACCGTGCAGGTGCGCAACAAGCTCGTTCAGGCGTATCAAGACGTGATGCGCATGTCGATCTAGCTTCGGATCCCTGAACGTGGACTTCGAACACCTCGCGGCGCACTTCAAGCGTCTGGCGTCGACGCTGACGCTCAAACAGATCATCACGCTCGCGCTCGCCTTCGTCGGCGTCGTCGGCGTCATCGTGGGATCGGCCTACTACGTCAACGTCCCCTCCTACTCACTGCTGTTTTCGGACATGGATGCGGAATCGGCGTCGTCGGTCGTGGCCAAACTGAAGAACGACAAGGTGCCCTACCTGCTGGACGAGGGCGGCCGGACGATTCGCGTGGCGTCGACCCGGGTCGACGAGCTGCGGCTGGCGTTCGCCTCGGGGTCCCTGCCGGCGACCGGCCGCATCGGCTTCGAGATTTTCGACCGTACCGCGTTCGGCACGACCGAGTTCCTCGAACACATCAACTACCGGCGTGCGCTCGAAGGCGAGCTCGCGCGCACGATCGGCACGATTGCCGAAGTGGCCAGCGCCCGCGTCCACATCGCCATGGCGAAGGATTCGTTGTTCAGCGGCGAAGCACAGGCGGCCAAGGCGTCGGTCGTCCTCAAGCTGCGGAGCAATCGGCCGCCGGCGGCCGCGACCGTGAGTGGCATCGCCGGCCTGCTCGCCGCGAGCGTCGAGTCGCTGCGGCCCGAAGCCGTGGTCATCGTCGACACCTTCGGACGATCGCTCTCCAAGTCGGCCGAGGAAAACGACGATGCCGGCGGCGCGCCCCCGGTCGAGCGACAGCACCGGATCGAACGCGAATTGACGACGCGCGTCGTCGCGCTGCTCGAGCCCGTGGTCGGCTCGGGCCACGTGCGCGTCAACGTCTCGGCGCGCCTGGGCGGCAAATCCGAAGAGGAGACGGAAGAGCGGTGGGATCCAACCACCGTGGTGCGAAGCAAGCAGTCGTCGAGCGATTCCGGCGCGACGGCATCCGCCCAGGGCGCCGCCGGCGCCCGCGCCAACATGCCGCCCAACGTATCCACCGCGCCGCGAACGCCGGCGCCGACAACGACGCCGACGGCGGCGAGTCGCTCCGTGGAAGTCACCAATTTCGAAGTGAGCAAGCTGACGCGGCACACGATCGCGCCGCGCGGCCAGCTGGCGCGTCTCTCCGTGGCGGTGATTCTCGACGACGACCACGCGGCGACGAAAGACGCGGCTGGCAAAACGACGGTCGCGCTCAAACCGCGGAGCGCCGACGAAATGAAGCGGATTCAGGGGTTGGTCGCAGCCGCGGTGGGACTCGACGCCGAACGCGGCGACCAGCTCACCGTCGAGAACATCGCGTTCGAAGAGGCGCCGTTCGACGAGGCGCCGCCGGTCACGACCGGCTGGATGCAGCGCATCGCGCCGCAAGGGCCGGACGCCGTTCGCACGACCGTCATGGAATCGATCCGCGTGGCCGTCGTTCTGCTCCTCGCCGTCGTGGCGTTTTTCGCCATCCTGAAGCCGATGGCGCGCCGTGCCCTGCGGCTGCCGTCGGCGCAAATGCTGCCGGCACCGGCACTCGCCGGCGGGGGGGGTCGGACCGTGGCGGACATGGAAGGGGAAATCGAGGCCGAAATCCTGGCCGGCGTCGCCGCCAAGGCCGCGCCCCGGCGCCTGCCCGTCCTGACGAAGCGCATCGCACGCGGCGTCGACCAGCAGCCCGAGCATGCCGCCAAGCTCGTTCGCAACTGGCTGATTGACGAGGAGAAGTAACCGTGGTCGAGCATATGAGCGGCGTCCGGAAAGCCGCCATCGTCGTGATGGCGCTGGGCGAGGAAGCCTCGGCCAAACTGTTCAAGCACCTCGATGAAGGCGAAATCGAGCAGATTGTCCGCGAGGTCGCGGCCATCGGGAACGTGACGCCGGAAGTGGGCGAGCGCGTGCTCGACGAGTTCAATCAGATGACATCGGCCGCCGAGTACATCAGCGCCGGCGGCGTCGAACACGCGCGGCGGCTGCTCAACAAGACGCTCGGTCCTGAACTCTCCCGACGCATTCTCGACCGGGTCGTGAAGTCGTTCAACGCGAACGCCGGGTTCGCCACGCTCGAAAAAGCCAATCCGCAGCAGCTCTCGAAGTTCATTCTCGCCGAGCATCCGCAGACGATAGCGTTGATCCTGGCGCACCTCAATGCCGGCAGCGCCGCACAGGTCATCACCCAGTTGCCCAACGACATCCGCGCCGATGTGCTGATGCGGATGGCCAGTATTGAAGAAATCTCGCCGGACGTGATGAGCCGCATCTCCAACGTCATCGAGCAGCGGCTGCGGGCGCTTGGTGGGCCGTCCAGCGACCTGCGCGGCGGCGTCCGCGCCGTGGCCGAGCTGTTCAATCGGCTCGATCGCAGCGTCAGCCAGACGGCACTCGAGCGAATCGAGAAGCTCTCACCCGAGATGGCGGTCTCGATCCGCAATCTGATGTTCGTCTTCGACGACCTGCAATCGGTCGAGGACAGCGGCATCCGCGAAATCGTCACCCGCGCCGACAAGAAGGAGCTCACCGTGGCGCTCAAGGGCGCGAGCGAGGAGATCCGCCAGCGCTTCTTCGTCAACATGTCGAAGCGCGCCGCCGAACTGCTCAAGGAAGAAATGGAACTGATGGGCGCCGTCCGGCTGCGCGACGTGGAAAAGGCACAGCACGGAATCGTCGGCATCGCCCGCAAGCTCGAGGAAGAAGGCCTGATCACCACGGGTGGAGGAGCGGGCGAGCCCTATGTCAATTAAGGCGCAGCGGCTGGTGAAAGCGGTCGAGGTGTCGCAGTACAACTGGGGCACCGACGAGGCACCGCCAGCCACACTCGAGCGGGACGGCATCTACCGGATGAGCGGTGCGGCGGCGGCCCGCGACACGGCGATCCGGCAGAGGGCCGACATCGATCCGTCGGCAATCGAGCGGGACGCCTTCACCAAAGGCTACGCCCAGGGAGAGCGCGCGGGCGGCGAGGCGGCGGCCACCCGCGGCGACGCGATGCTGCGGCGGCTGGCGCAGACCATCGACGAGCTCGGCACCTTACGGGCCGAATTGATCCACAAAAGCGAGCGCCAGGTCGTGCGGCTCGCGATCGCGATTGCGATGCGGGTGATTCACCGCGAAATCACCCTCGACAGCGAATTGCTTGTCGCCATGGCGCGTGTGGCGCTCGATCGACTGGGCGACACCTCGAGCGCGACGATTCGGCTGCATCCCCAGGATCACGCGGCGGCGCTGTCCGTCCGCGGCGTCACGCTCTCCACGGAGTCGGTGAGCGTCGTCGCCGATCCGAACGTCAGCCGCGGCGGCTGCCTCGTCGAGTCCGATTTCGGCCTGATCGACCTGACGCCGGCTGCGCAGGTCGCCGAAATCGCCACGGCATTGCTCGGCCCCGAGTTGCCATCGGCGTTCGAGGAAACAGGGGCGAATGTCGCCGCTCTGTGACGCGCCCGCCGGTCCGCTGTCGCTCGACTGGTACCTCGCCCGCCTGCAGCAGATCGAGCCGGCGCCGATCAGCGGACGCGTGTCGCGCGTCGTCGGACTGGTGGTCGAGTCGATCGGGCCGCGCGCCCGCGTCGGAGAGATTTGCGAGCTGCGGGGCGCCGGCGCGCCGCTGCCGCTCGAAATCGTCGGTTTTCGCGACGGGCGCATGCTCTCGGTGCCGCTCGGCGACACGGCCGGCATTCGTCCGGGCGACCGCATCGTCGCCTGTGGCGGCGTGCAGTCGATTCCGGTCGGCGACGGGCTGCTCGGCCGGGTGATCGACGGGCTGGGGCGGCCGCTCGACGGACGCGGCGCGCTCAACTCCTCGGTCCGTGCGCCGCTGCGCCCGCCGGCGATCAACCCGCTGGCGCGCGATCCGATTACCTCGCCGCTGGCGACCGGCGTCCGCGCGATTGACGCACTGCTGACCTGCGGACGCGGACAGCGCATCGGCCTGTTCGGCGGCAGCGGCGTCGGCAAGAGCACGTTGCTCGGTATGATGGCGCGCGGCACGATGGCCGACGTCGTGGTGCTGGCGCTGGTCGGGGAACGCGGCCGCGAAGTCCGCAGCTTTCTGGAACACGACCTCGGTCCGCAAGGACTCGAGAAGTCGGTGGTGGTCGTCTCGACCTCGGACAGTCCGCCGCTGGTGCGGCTCCGCGCCGCCTACGGCGCGACCGCGATTGCCGAGCACTTCCGCGACCAGGGCAAGAACGTCCTGCTGATGATGGACTCCGTCACCCGGTTCGCGATGGCGCAGCGCGAAGTCGGCCTCGCCGCCGGCGAGCCGCCGACCGCGAAGGGCTATCCGCCATCGGTGTTCGCGATGCTGCCCGGCCTGCTCGAGCGCGCCGGCAACATTCGCGGCAGCGGCAGCATCACCGCCATCTACTCGGTCCTGGTGGAGGGCGACGACACCAACGAGCCGATCGCGGATGCGGTGCGAGGCATTCTCGACGGACACATCGTGTTGTCGCGCGATCTCGCGGCACGGAACCACTATCCGGCCATTGACGTGCTGCCGAGCATCAGCCGGACCATGCCGGACGTGACCGAGGTGGCGCATCGGCACAAGGCCGGCGTGGTCAGACAGTGGCTCGCGTCGCTGCGCGACAGTGAGGATCTGGTAAGTGTCGGCGCCTACGTTGCCGGCACGAACGCGTCCCTCGACGCGGCGCTCGAGCGCCGCGATGCGATCGACGCGTTTCTGTGTCAGCGCTCCGACATGTGCGGCGGCTTTTCCGACGCTCTCGCCGCGCTGGAGGCGCTGTAACGGATGCGTCCGTTCCGCTTTCGTCCGCAGGCGGCGCTCGACCTGCGCATCAAACAGGAAGAACAGGCGCTCTCCGCGCTCGCGTTGGCGCGGAAATCGTTCGACGCCGCGACGATGCGCGCCAACGCCGCGCTCGACGGTGCCGCGGCAGCCGCCGACGCCCTCGTTGCGGCCCAAAGCGCGGGCGCCGACGCGCCACTGATGGGATGGCATCGAAGTTGGATCGTAAGACAGCGACTCGAAGTGGACGCGCGTCGGCGCGAGGCGGCGGTATCTGCCGCCAGCGTCGACGGCGCGACCGCTTCGGTTCGCGCCGCGCACCAGCGGCGCCGGACGCTCGAGCGCCTGCGGGAGCGCGCCGGACGCAAGTACCAAGACGACGTGCTGCACGAGGCGACCAAGGACATGACGCTGTTGGCGGGCCTGCGATACCTGACCCGCGCAGCTGATGATGGAGGGATGGACAATGACGACCGATCCGACAATCCGCGCCGGCATGACCGCCGCGGCGACGACGCCGACCAACACGCCCAAGGCGGATCCGCTCGGACGCGACGCGTTCATGAACCTGCTCGTCACCCAACTCCAGCATCAGGATCCGACGGCGCCTCAGGCGGACGGTGAGTTCCTGGCGCAGCTGGCGCAGTTCAGCTCGCTTGAACAGCTCCAGTCGGCCAACAAGACGCTGACCGAGATCGCCAGCTTCTTCAAATCGATCTAAGTCACCAGTCGCCGGCAACCACGATTAACCGCACCAACTCGGCGGCGACGCCGAACGGAAGGACAAGTCTGCATGTCGTTTTCAACAAGTCTCTCGGGTCTGAACGCCAACGCGCAAAAACTGAGCGTGATTGGCAACAACCTCGCGAACATCAACACCATTGCGTTCAAGGCGAGCACCGTCGATTTTTCGGACCTGGTGAGCCAGTCGGTCGGTGGATCGAGCTCGAACCCGATGCAGATCGGCCTCGGCGTCACCACCGGATCGATTGCGCCGAACTTCTCGCAGGGCGGCATGGCGAACACCGGTGTGCCGACCAACGTCGCCATCCAGGGCGCCGGCTTCTTCGTCGTCGGCGCCACTGTGGAGCGATCGTACACGCGTGCCGGCGACTTCTCGTTCGACGCCAATGGCATGCTGGTCACCGCCGACGGTAAGCCGGTCCAGGGATTCACCGCGACCGACCCGCTCACCGGTCAGATCATCACCACCGGTCAGCCGGGCAGCATCATCGTGCCGCCCGGAGTGCTGCGTGCGCCGACCACGACGACCCAGTTCAGCACCTCGAGCAACCTTGACGTCAACGCCGCGGTCGGCGATACGTTCACCGCGTCGGTGCAGATTTACGACTCGCTCGGCGCGCCGCACGTCGCGACCATGACCTATACCAACACCGGCCCTGGCGCCTGGGACTATTCGTTGACCGTCCCCGGCCAGGATGTCTCCGGCGGCACCGTCGGTACACCGAACGTGATCGCCACCGGTTCGGTCGGCTTCGATTCGCTCGGCCAGCTCGCGACCGTGAACGGCGCCGCGGCCGCCGACGTCGTCATCACCGCGCCGGCATGGGCGAACGGCGCCGCCGCCACCGACTTCACCTGGGATCTCGTCAACGCCAATAACGTCGGATCGCTCACGGGTTACCAGGCGCCGTCGCAGACCTCGTCGGTCACCCAGAACGGCGCCGCCGCCGGCACCATCGACGGCATCAGCATCAACGCCGCGGGTCAGATTGTCGCGACGTTCGGTGCCGGCAAGACCGTGGCGGTCGGGCAGCTTTGTCTGGCCAACTTCAACAACCCCCAGGGGCTGGTGAAGCTCGGTGGCAACGCCTTCGGCGAAAGCGCTGCCGCCGGCAGTGCCAACATCGGAGTCGCGGGCACCGGCGGTCGCGGAACGCTCATCGGCAGCAACCTCGAACAGTCCAACGTCGACATCGCGCAGGAGTTCACGCAGATGATTCTCGCGCAGCGCGGGTATCAGGCCAATTCCAAGAGCATCACCACCCTCGACGAGGTCCTCGTCGACACGCTGAATCTCAAGCGGTAACGAGGTCAACGTGTTGAATCTCGACCCCACGCCGGCAGCGTCACCGCTGCCGGCGGCACGCTCCACCGGAACATCAGCGGCAGGCGGGCCGGCTGCATCGCATGCAGATGCCTTCGACACCCTGCTGTCACAATTGACGGCAATGTCCGAGCGTGCGCAGGCCACAGGGGCGCAGCAGGGGGCGTCGCCGGCCGATCCGCCAGCGAAAGCCGCTGTACCGCCGGTGCAAGCCGCTGTACCGCCGGTCACCGATAGGTCCCCCGGGCTGTGGCGCGGCTTTGCCGCCGTGTCCGCGAGCCCACGGCCGTCGGATCGCTCGGCCGTCACAGGCGATTCGTCCCCGGCCACGTCTCCGGCCGACGATGCGCAGGTGAGCGCGAGCAGTTTGGCGTGGCTGCTGGCATGTGCGGCGCCGATCAAGGCAGATATCAAGGCAGAAAACGTCCCGCTCGTCGCAGAGGCCAGCACCCCTGCGGAGACCGACGCGGCGCCGCAGGACGTTGCCGCCGCAACCGAGCGCGGTGCCGTTCACGCCGCCGTCGCCGGCGTCACCGCGGCATCGGGCGCCGCTGCGGCGCAAAAGCTTCCCGTTCCGTTCGCATCGGGAGAGCCAGCGGACACCGATCGCGCCGCTGCCCCCGAGGCGACACTATCGCCGGGTCCGCCGCCGATCGGTAAACCGGCCGCGCCTGCGTCGACGGCGCAGATGGCCGCGCTGTTGCGCGCCGCCTCGGCCCAGATCGACCCGTCGGCTGCGGACCTGCCGATCAACACCGATGGAGATAATCGCGTCACCGCTGGCGCGCAGGGTGGAGTCAGCGGCGCAGCTGCACGGCTGGACACGGCTGTACGTGGAACGGCGCCGTCGGGATCCCGCGTCGCCGCCAACGTTGCCTCAGACATCGGAGCGGTTGAGCCGTCGGCCGCGTCGCGTAGCGCCACGCCGGCGGCGACGATTGCGGGCGTGCCGGTCGCCGACTCGCGGCTCGCCGACGCTCGCGGATCGTCAAAGAAGGATGGGCACGGGCCCGACGAGGGGCGCGCCGACAGTTCGTCGCCGCGCGCTGCCGCGACACCGGCGACGGGCACCGTCTTCCAGATGTCGACCGAGATGCGCGTTGTCGCCGGGGTGAGCACTGCGGCCGGCGCTCTGGACGTGCCGATGACGGCCGCCGGGTCGTTGGCCAGCGACACGGACCTGCCCACCCAAATCGTCCAGGCGATCCGCCTGCAGTGGGCCGGCGGCGTCGGCGACGCGCGAATCACTCTGCAGCCGGAATATCTCGGCGAGCTCTCGATCGCCATCCGTGTGGAACATGGCGCCGTCACCGCGGCGCTCGAATCCAGCGTCCCGGCGGTGAGGCAGTGGATCGACGCCCATCAGCCGATGCTCCGCCAGGCGCTTGCCGCGCAGGGTCTGGAACTGGAACGGCTGGTCACGACCGACACGCAGACGGCGTCCGATCGGAAGCGGGAAGAGCAGCCGGAGGCGCGCCAGCAGCACGAGGGCGACAAACAGCCGCGTCGCCGCGCCAAGTCTGATGCGCCGGCCTTTGAAGTGATCGCGTAATCAGGCGATCGTCCATTCCGCACGGCGCCCGCTTCAGCCAGCGCCTGGTGACGGTCGTCCGTCACCCATGTCCGTGCGTCGACGCTCTCCCTGCTCGATTCCTCGCAAGCCGCTCCATATAAGCCGCTTTTCGGCGGCACTCGCCTTGCTCAATCCAACAGCGCAGCCCGTCACGCTGCGATCGAGCCTGACAATCATGAGTGAACCGACTGCGCCCGCGGCGCCCGCGAAAAAAAGCAAGAAACCGCTCGTGCTGATCCTCGGCGGCGTGCTCGTCCTCGGCGGCTTGGGCGGCGGCGCGTTCTGGTACACCCGCCGCGCGCCGGCCGGCGAAGCCGCGCATGTGAAACCACCCGAGCGCGGCATCCTCGCGTTCGAGCCGTTCGTCGTGAACCTTGCCGATCCGGGCGCGTCGCGCTTTCTCCGCACGACGGTGCAGTTGATTGTGACCAGCGAGCTCGAGGCAGAGCACGTCAAGAAGACCCCGGTCGTGATGATGGAGGCGCGCGGCGCCATTCTGGAGCTCCTCACCGTGCAGACCTCGGACGCGCTCGTCACCCCCGGCGGCAAGACCAAGCTCAAGAAAGCGATCGGCGAAGCGGTCGGTGCGGCACTCGAGCATGTGAAGGTGGTGGATGTCCTCTTCTCAGATTTCGTCGTCCAGTTCTGACGCGACACCGCAGAGCGACCATCTCAGCCCGATGCTGGATGTCCTGTGCACGGTCGACTTCGTGCTCGGCTCCGGTTCGCTCAAGGTTCGCGACTGTCTCCAGCTCGGAATTCACAGCATCGTGCCGCTCCAGCAGTCGGCCGGATCGGACCTCGAGGTGCGTGTCCACGGGATCACCATCGCCAGCGGCGAGGTCGTCATCGTCGACGACACGACCGCTTTGCGCATCAGCAAGGTGACGCCGCCCGCCGGCGTGGAGGCGGCATGAAGGTGATCGCGCTGCTGGCGCAGCCGGGCGGCACGTTTGCCGCCGATCCGGTGATGCCGGGCGGCCGCGCCCTGCTGGTCGTGTCGCTGGTGATCGGCCTGCTGGCGCTGGCGGCCTGGGTGCTGCGGCGAAACCTGCCGGCGCGCCGCGCCGGCCAGGCGGTCACGGTGGAAACCGCGATGTCGCTCGGCGATCGACGGTCGCTGGTCATCGTTGCCGTCGAAGGACGGCGCCTGCTGCTGGGGCTCACGCCGGGCAGCGTGTCGCTGGTGACCGAGCTCGGCGCGTCGTTCGGCGCGACCTTGCGGACGTCGCTCGACGGGCAATCGACGCCCCCGAGGACCGAGTGAGACGGCGCGGAGCCCTGGCGCTTACCGTCCTCGCTCTGGTGATGTTCGGCTCGTCGACGCTGCTGGCGGTGCAGCCGTCAGTGCTCGACCTGAAGGTCGACGGCGTCGGCGCGGTCTCGGCGCCGCTTCAGGTCGTCATCTTTCTGACGCTCATCAGCTTCATCCCCGCGATTCTCGTCGTGATGACCTCGTTTACAAGAATCGCCATTGTCTTCCATTTCTTGAGGCAGGCACTCGGCACCAACGACATGCCGTCGAACCAGATGCTGGTCGGGCTGACCCTGTTTCTCACCGCCTTCATCATGGCGCCCGTGGCGGAACGCATCAACACGCTGGCGATCGAGCCGGCGATGGCCGGCAAGATTGATGTCATGGAGGCGCTCGAGCGCGGCTCACCGCCGCTGCGCGAGTTCATGCTGAAGCAGACGCGGCAGACCGACCTGGCCTTGTTCGTCGATCTGGGCAAGGTCGCACGGCCGAAAGGGCCGGACGACCTGCCGATGCGCGTGGTGGTGCCGGCCTTCGCGATTTCCGAGTTGAAGACCGGGTTTCAGATGGGTTTCTTCTTGTTCGTGCCCTTCCTGCTGATCGACCTGATCGTGTCCACGACGCTGCTGTCGATGGGCATGATGCAGCTGCCGCCGGCGATGATTTCGCTCCCGTTCAAGATTCTGCTGTTCGTGATGATCGACGGGTGGAACCTGATCGTGTCGTCGCTGGTGAGGAGTTTTCTCTGATGTCCGAGGCGCTGATTGTGAGCGTGATTCGCCAGGCAATCGAGACCGCGGTGATCGTGACGCTGCCGATGCTGGCCGCGGGACTGCTCGCCGGCGTGCTGGTCAGCATGTTCCAGACCGTGACGTCGATTCAGGACAACGTGCTCGCGTTCATCCCGCGCGCCGTGGCCATCTTCGCGGTCTTCGCGCTGACCTTCCCGTGGATGCTCCGCATCGTCATCGGCTTTTCGGCCTCGCTGATCGGACGGTTGCCGGAGCTGGTGCGGTGATCGATTTCGCGCCGGTCGCGCATTTCGGGCTGCTGCTGGCGCGGCCCGGCATGCTCGTGATGGCGGCGCCGGCGTTCGGCGGCACCTATGCCCCGACGCAGATGCGGATCGGGCTGATCCTGCTGCTCGCGCTCACGCTGACGCCGCTGGTGCCGGTGCCCGACGTCGCCAACACGGTCGGCCTCGGCATCGTGGTCCTCCGCGAGCTGGCGATCGGATTCGCGCTCGCGCTGGCGGTTCGCGCGCTGGTGGCCGGCGCCGAGCTCGGCGGCCAGGTGAGCGGCATGCAGTTGATGCTCTCGTACGGATCGGTCATCGACCCGCAGGGCGGCGTGCGCAACAACATGATCGGATCGATCTACGGCAACCTGACGATCCTGACCTTTCTCGCGATCAACGGGCATCACACCTTCATCCGCAGCCTCGTCTCGTCGTATCGCGCCATGCCGATCGGCGCCGGCCATGTCGACCCGTCGCTGGCGCGCAGCGTCATGGAGATGATGGGCATGGTGTTCGTCCTCGGGCTGCGGCTGGCGGCGCCCCTGATCGTCGTGATGCTCGTCGTCGAGCTGGCGACCGGCCTGATCTCGCGCGCCGCGCCGGCCCTCAACCTGATGATGGTCGGCACGCCGATTCGGCTCGTCGTCGGCCTGCTGGTCGTGGCGGCGCTGGTCCCGCTCGTCCCGGCCGTCATCACCCGGTTCACCGGGGTCGCCGCCCAACTCGGGATGCAGCTCGCCGGAGCGTTCCGCTGAGCCATGGCTGACGAGTCCACCGGCGAAAAAACAGAAAAGCCGTCTGCGAAAAAGCTCAAGGACGCCCGCGGCAAAGGGCAGGTCGTCCGCAGCAAGGACCTCGTCGTCGCCGCCGCGTCGCTCGCGATCACCGCGACGCTGGCCGCGATCGGCGCGCCGATGTTCGGGCGCATGGCGACGCGCATGACGTTCGGGCTGGCGCACATCGGCGATCGGCCGCTGGTCGCGGTCGGCGTCAACGACATCGGCACGATGGTGATCGGCGACATGGCGCTGGTCGCGATGGTGACCGGGCCGCTGCTGCTGGTTGCGGGGTTCGTGTCGGTGGCGGCCAACGTCCTGCAGGCCGGCTGGGTGTTCGCGCCCGACAAGCTCTCGCTCGACTTCTCGAGATTGAGCCCCGCCCAGGGCCTCGGACGGCTGAAGCCGTCGCAGTCCTGGCTCGACATGATCAAGATGGTCGTGTCGGTCGCGCCGATCGCTTATCTCGCCGTGCGGATCGTGATCGAGATTGTCGCCGACAGCCCGCGCCTGATCTGGATGTCGCCGGCGGCGACGGCGATCACCGGTTGGCAGCATCTGCTCACGCTGCTGTGGCGCGCGGGACTGGCGCTGCTCGTCCTCGCCGGCGCCGACTACGGCCTGCAGTTCTGGCGTCAGCGGTCGTCGCTGCGCATGAGCAAGAAGGACATCCGCGACGAATCGAAGGCGAACGAAGGCAGCCCCGAGGTCAAGCAGCGTGTGCGGCGGATTCAGCGCGAGATGACCAAGCGCCGCATGCTGAGCGCGGTCAAGAACGCGACGGTTGTCGTCACCAACCCGACCCACTACGCGGTCGCGCTCGAGTACCGCCGCGACGCGATGGCGGCGCCGGTCGTGGTCGCCAAGGGCAAGGACCAGATGGCGCAGCGGATCAAGGCGATCGCGCGCGATCGCGGCGTGCCGATCGTCGAGAGCGTCGCGCTCGCGCAGGCGCTGTTCAAGGGCGCGGAGGTCGGCGATTCGATTCCGGCGGCGCTCTTCAGCGCGGTCGCCGAGATCCTGGCCTACCTGGTCCGAATCAAGCAGTTGATGCTGTAACGCCTTATGAAATCCAAGACGCTGTCCGCTTCTCACCGCGCCAGCCAGCTCCTCGCGCCGACCGCCATTCTCGCGGTCGTGCTGCTGATGATCGTGCCGCTGCCGCCGTTCGTCCTCGACCTGTTGCTGTCGGTGGATATCGGCCTGTCGGTGGTGCTGCTGCTGACGGTGATTTACATCACCAACCCGGTCGAGTTCTCCGTCTTTCCGTCGCTGCTGCTGATGCTGACGCTGGTGCGGCTGTCGCTGAACGTCGCCTCGACCCGGCTGATTCTGATGCACGGCCAGGACGGCGTCGAAGCGGCCGGCAACGTGATCATGTCGTTTGGCCAGTTCGTGGTCGGCGGCAATTTCGTCGTCGGCGTCGTCGTCTTCCTGGTGCTGATCGCGATCCAGTTCCTGGTCATCAACCACGGCGCGGTCCGCATCTCTGAAGTGACGGCGCGGTTCACGCTCGACGCGATGCCCGGCCGGCAGATGGCGATCGACGCCGACCTGAACGCCGGCATCATCGACGACAAGGAAGCGCGCGACCGTCGCGAGCGGGTCCGACGCGAGGCCGACTTCTACGGGTCGATGGACGGCGCGATCCGTTTCACGCAGCGCGACGCCCTCGCTGCCGTCCTCATTACCGCCGTCAATATCGTCGCCGGCCTGATCATCGGCGTGTTCCAGCACGGCATGGATCTGGGCACGGCCGCGCAGAACTACACCATCCTGACGATCGGTGAAGGGCTGGTGACCGCCATTCCGGCGCTGCTGGTGTCGATGTCCGGCGGCTTGATCACGACGCGCGCGGCGTCGGAATCTCACCTCGGTGAAGAAGTCGCCGAGCAGCTGCTGGCGCAGTCCCGTCCGCTGGCCATCGCCGCGGCCGTCCTCGCCGGGCTCGCCTTGATTCCGGGATTGCCGAAGCTCCCGTTCCTGCTGGTCGCGGCCGTGCTCGGCATGGCGGCGTATGCCAACCGGAATTCCGTGGTCCGCGCCGCCGCGCCGGCCGACGAACTGGTGGCGTCCGCCGATTCCACGGACAAGGCGGCGGCCATCGATCAGCTGAGCGTCGAAGTGGGCTACGCGCTGGTGTCGCTCGTCGACGAGAAGCAGGGCGGCACGCTGCTGAACCGCGTGCGCGCCATCCGCCGCCAGATCGTCGCCGAAACCGGCGTCGTCGTCCCGCCGGTGCACGTCGCCGACAATCTGCAGCTGGGCGCGCGCGGCTACTCGATTCTCGTGAAAGGCGTCGAAGTCGCCCGTGGCGAGCTGTATGCGGATCGGCTCCTGGCGATCAATCCGGGCACCGCCGACTCGCCGCTCGACGGCACGCCGACTCGCGAGCCCGCCTTCGGTCTGCCCGCCACCTGGATCGGCCAGGACCAGCGCGACCAGGCGTCGGCCGCCGGCTTCACGGTCGTGGATGCGACGACGGCCTTGTCGACGCATTTGTCGGAGACCATTCGGACGTTCCTGCCCGAGCTGCTCACGCGTCAACAGACCAAAGAGCTCGTCGACGGAGTGGCCCTGACCTCGCCCAAGCTGATCGAGGAGCTGGTGCCCAAGCTCGCGTCGATCGGCGACGTGCAGCGCGTGCTGAGGCAGTTGCTCCGCGAACGCGTGTCGATTCGGGATCTGACGACGATCCTCGAGGCGCTCGCGGATGCCGCCTCGATCTCGAAGGATCCCGATGCGATCGGCGAGTCGGTGCGCACCGCGATCGGACGCGCGATCTGCAGACCCTATCAGAACGAGAAAGGCGAGCTGCCGGCGATCGCCATGTCGCCCGGCCTGGAGGAGCGGCTGCTGTCGTCCATTGTCCGGACCGACCATGGCGCCGTCCTGGCGCTGGAGCCGTCGCAGGCGCAGCGGCTGGCCGGCCGGATCGCCGAGGTCTTCGGCTCAGCCGTGGCACAGCCCGTGCTCTTGTGTACACCGATGCTTCGGCCGCACGTGTGGCGGCTGTTCACCAGGGTGCTGCCGCATCTGGGCGTCCTGTCACACAGCGAGATTCCACCGCAGATTCAGGTCGCGGCGATTGCGACCCTTGATTGACATGCATTTGAAGCGATATCGCAAAGCCTCTGTCCGTGAAGCGCTTCGCGCCGTGCGCGACGAGCTGGGGTCCGACGCCCTGGTGCTCTCCACCGAGCTGATCGCCAGCGCCGGCTGGCGCGGTTGGCTCGGCGCGCGCGAGGTCCAGGTGACCGCCGGGGCCGCACGGGACGTGTCGGCCGACCGGCCGGCCGGCGCCGAGCGTCGGCAGCCCGACACCGACCCCGGACGCGGCAACGTCGTGGCGCGCCTCGTGGCGAGCGGCGTGGACCGCGCGCTGGCGGAGAGCGTCGCCCTGACCATGCCGCCGGCGGAATGCCGCGGCGCCTCGCTTTCAACCCTGACACGGGCGCTGGCGGCGCAGCTGAGGGGCGCGACGGCAGGCGACGAGGCCTTCGCGCGGGTCGAAGTGTTCGTCGGACCTCCCGGCGTCGGCAAGACGACGACCATCGCCAAGATCGCCGCGCAGGAGCGCGCCAAGGGGCGCGCCCTCGGAATGATTGCCGCCGATGCGTTTCGCGCCGGTGCCGTCGAACAGCTGCGTGTCTACGCGGACGTCATCGGCGCGCCCTTCAAAGTCGCGCGCAACACCGAAGAGCTCGACAAAGCGCTGACGGCCGGACGCCATTCACTGCTGGTCGACACCGCCGGCCGGTCGCCGTCTGACGGCGGCGTCCGCGACCTGCTCCGGCTCATCGGCCGCCGCCGCGGCGTCCGCACGCATCTGGTGATCGCCGCCGATACGAGTGCGGCGTCGGCGCGCCGCATTTTCGATACCTATCAGGACGCGCGTCCCGATCGCCTGATCATCACGAAACTCGATGAGGCGGAATCGATCTCACCTCTGCTCGGCGTGGTGCGCGAACGCGGCTTGCCGATCTCCTACTTCACCGGCGGGCAGCGCGTGCCCGAGGATCTCGACCGCGCCACCGCCGAGCTGCTGGCCGGCGCGGTGCTCCGCGATTCGTTGTCATACGAGAGGGCGTCGTGAGCGGCACGTTCCCGGCGCGGCCGACGACATCCCGCGAACTCGAGTCCATGGAGGCGCCGCGATGCGCATGATGCTTGCCGAACAGGATCTGGAAACGCGCGATCGGCTGGTCATGGAACACGTCGGCCTGGTGAAGCTGCTGGCCAGCCGGCTGTCGCACCGGATCCCATCGCAGGTGGAATTTTCAGAGCTGGTCAGCGTCGGAGTGGTCGGGCTGATTGACGCCGCCGGCCGCTACCGGGCGTCGACCGGCGTGCCGTTCGACGCGTTCGCGCGTCGCCGCATTCAGGGCGCGATGCTCGATGCGCTGCGTGGCCTCGACTGGGCGCCGCGTTCGCTCCGCAAACTGCGGCGCAGCGTCGATACGACGATGGGGCAGCTGCGGCACACCTTGATGCGTGAACCGGTCGAGGCGGAGATTGCGGCGGCGCTGAACGTGTCGGAGGCGGAATACACCAAGATGCTCGACCAGCTGCGCTCCGCGGAGTTGGCCACCATCCGGCAGGCGTCGGTCGCCCCCGATGGTCAGACCACGCTGGACGTGGCGGTCGATCCGTCCGAAGGCGCGCATGCGCGCCTGGAGCGTCTCGAGCTGCGCGGCCAGCTGGCCAGCGCCGTGCTGGAGCTCCCCGAACGGGAGCGCCAGATTCTGGCCCTGTATTACGAGGAAGAGCTCACGCTGGCGGAAATCGGCCAGGTGATCGGCGTCGGCGAATCGCGCGTGTCGCAGCTGCGCACCCAGGCAATCGCGCGCCTCCGCTCCCACCTGTCGGCGTCCCTGCGGCCCACGAAGCACTGACCATGAGCAAGATGCTTTCGCAGGACGAGATCGACGCCCTTCTCGCATCGTCGGCCGTCAGCGCGCACGGCGCGCGGGAGAGGCGCGTCAAGAAGGAGGCGCCGCTCTCCAGCGCCACCCGCTACAACTTCCGTCGCCCGGACCGGGTGTCGAAGGAGCAGATCCATTCGCTCCACTTCCTCCACGAGCGCTTCGCCCGGAACGTCGCGACTTCGTTGTCCGCCTACCTGCGGGCGATGACCGAGGTCTCGGTGGTGTCGGTCGAGCAGTTCTCGTACTCCGAGTTCCTGACGTCGTTGACCGACCCGACCGCGTTCTACGCGCTGGCGATTCCGCCGTTCGACGAGCTGGCCGCGCTCGAGATCAACCCGAGCATCGCATTCGCGATGATCGACCGGATGCTCGGCGGCGTCGGCCAGGCGACGACGCTCAACCGCGGGCTCACCGACATCGAGCAGAACATCGTCGACGCGGTCGTGAAGATCGTGCTCGACTCGCTCACCGACGCATGGCGGCCCGTCGTCGAGCTCGCCTTTGGCATCCGTGGGCGCGAAACGCGGCCGCAGATGCTCCAGGTCGCGGCGCCGAACGAGACGGTCGTCATGATCGTCTTCGATGTCAAAATCGGCGAAGCGCGCGGAATGATGAATCTGTGCATTCCCGCCAGCATTGTCGAGACCGCCGGCGCCCATTTCGTCCAGGCCTGGCACCGCCAGCGTCGTGCGCCGACCGCCACCGAGCAGACCTGGCTGTGGGAGAACCTCTCCCGCGTGCCGATGAACACGACGGCGATGTTCAACGTGAAGCTGACCGCGCGCGAGTTCCTCGCGCTCGTGCCCGGGGACGTCGTCTCTCTCGACGTCCCGATCTACAAGCCGATTGAGCTGCGCGTGGGCGGCACCCTCAAGTTCAAAGGACGGCTGGCGGTCGACTCAGGCCGCACCGGATTCCGTATCGAACATCGTTGCGACGGCGCTGGCGTCGAGGTCGAGGCATAAATGTCTTCCACAGTCACGATGGCAGCCTACGGGGACGCGCTGATCGCCGAGCTGTCCCTGGCGTTCGAGTTGGTTCTTGGCGGATCGGTGGTGGCGACGAGCGGTCCCCCGGCGCAGAGCGACGGCTGGGCGGCGACCTTCACCGCCGCCGGCGACCTGGTCGGCACGATCACCGCGTGGATGGATCGCGCTGGCAGCGCGCTGCTCGCGCAGCGGGTGACCAGCACGGACGCGCCCGACGACGCCGTCGTCGCCGACATGCTGAAGGAGATGTGGTCGCAGGCGGCCGGCGCGCTGTCGGTGAAGGCGCCCTTCACCGGCGTCAGGCTGACGCTCGATGGCCCGCCGCTCCCCGCCGCCGGCGATCGCCAGCTCGCGGCCTACACCATTGCGTTCGCCGCCGACGGGTCCGCGCAGGTTGCGGTCAGCGGCGCGGTGCGGGCGGCCGAACTCACCACGGCCGCAGCGCCTCCGGCGCGCGCGAGCGAGATCCACGCGCGGCAGGCGCCGCCGGCAGCTGCCGCGCCCAATCTCGATGTCGTGCTCGACATCGACCTGCCGCTGATTGTCCGTTTCGGCCGGACGCTGATGACGCTGAAGACCCTTGCCGCACTCGGACCCGGTTCGATTCTGGACATGGGCCGCTCGCCCGACGAGCCGGTGGAAATTCTGGTGGGGGAGCAGGTGATTGCCCGCGGCGAGGTGGTCATTGCCGGCGGCAACTACGGGGTGCGGATCACCGACCTGGTCAGCCCGTCGGACCGCATCAAGGCTTTGGAGGGATAGATGGTGACCTACGGATTTCTGGTCCTTGGACTCGCCGTCGCCGCGCAGGCGGTGGCGATCTGGCGGATGTCGCGGGCGCTGCGTGGCGCCGCGCGCCTGAACGAGCGGCTCTCGCATTTCGCCGAGGCGCTCGCGCTGCTCACCGATACGACCGAGACCGGCCTGAGCAATGTCGCAGCCGAGCTCGAGCGTAGCGGACACCGACGCGCGGCCCGTTCGGTCTCTCGTGGCGCGGCGGCGAAGCGCATCGTCACCGCGGCGCGCCGCGGGCAGGCGATCGGCGACATCGCAGCCAACGAAGCGATGTCGGAAAGCGAAATCCGGCTGCATCTCAGCATGGCGCCCGAATGACGCCCGGGACGCACGCCATGACACGCGAGAACAAGGAGATGCCATGCCTGGCGCCCAATACATCGCACTGAGCGGCATGCGGACGCGACTCGACGAGCTCGACCGGCTCGCCAACGACATCGCCAACGTCGGAACGGCAGGCTACAAGTCGGAGCGCGGCTCGAACCTGACCGCTGATCGCCCGGCCTTCACCGACGTCCTGCAGTCGGCGATTGACGTCACGGCCGGCGGCCGTCGTCTCGACGTGCGCTCCGGGGCGATCGATCCCACCGGCCGCGATCTCGACATCGCGATCGAGGGCGACGGATTTTTCACGGTGCAGACCGCGGCTGGCGTTCGCTATACCCGCAACGGCCATTTCAGCCGGAGCGCGGAAGGGTTTCTGACGACCCCTGACGGTTCGAAGGTGCTGGGCACCAACGGTCCGCTGCAGCTCGGCTCGGGCAAGACCAGGGTCGACGAGGACGGGACCGTGATGAGCGGCGACGCGGCCGCGGGACGTCTGGCGATCGTCCGGTTTGCGGATGCGGGCAGTCTGGTCCGCGAGAGCGGCTCCATCCTGCGCGCTGATGGCCTGCCGCCGACTCCGGCGTCGCAGGCAACCGTCCGCGTCGGCTCACTCGAGCAGTCGAACGTATCGGTGGTCGAGCGTGTGGCCGAGCTCACCAACGCCACGCGCAGCTTCGAGGCCCTGCAGAAGTCGGTGTCGATCCTCATGAACGACGTCGAAGTCCGTGCGATTGAAGTTCTTGGCAGACGGTAAGGAGCAGCAAAAATGATCCGGGCACTCTACACAGCGGCCAGCGGCATGAACGCGCAGCAGGCCAACATCGACAACGTCGCGCACAACCTCGCGAACGTGAACACCGCGGGCTTCAAGAAAAGCCACATGGAGTTCGAGGATCTCGTCTACCAGCAGACCAAGCTGCCTGGCGCGCCGACGTCGGCCACCGGCGAAGCGCCGGCCGGCCTGGACATGGGCCTTGGCACGCGTCCGGTCGCGACGTCCCGCGACTTCAGCGCCGGGAACATGCGCCAGACGAGCGGTCCGCTCGACATCGCGGTCGAGGGGGATGGCTTTCTGCAGGTCGCGCTGCCCAGCGGCATCACCGGGTATACGCGCTCCGGATCGCTGCACCGCGATGGCCAGGGCCAGGTCGTGACCGGCGAAGGCTATCCGCTCGAGCCGCAGATTTCGATTCCGGCCAACGCGACGGCGATCACCATCTCGAAAGACGGCATCGTGTCTGCCGCGATGCCGGGCCAGAGCGCGGCGCAGCAGTTCGGCACCATCGAGCTGGCGACGTTTCAGAATCCGGGCGGGCTCAAGCCGATGGGCGGCAACCTGTTCACCGTCACGACGGCGTCGGGCGAGCCGCAGACCGGCGCACCCGGCACCGACTCGCGCGGCAGCGTGGCGCAGGGCTACCTCGAGGACTCGAACGTTTCGGTCGTCGAGGAAATGGTGAACATGATCCTCGGTCAGCGCGCGTACGAAGCGAACTCGAAAGTCATCAAAGCCGCCGACGAGATGCTCCAGCAAGTCAACAGCCTGGTCCGCTGACATGCGACGCCTGTTCTGTCTCACCGCTCTGATCCTGCTCGGCGCCGGGTGGCCGGCTGCCGCCGAGACCACGCTCGAGGAGCGGGTGAGCGCGGCGGTCGTCGCCGCGGTTCGCCAGAAGATGGGTGCCGACGCAGCAGTAATCGTCGAGACGCTGGAAATCTTCAGCGCCGGCGACGTCTCCGCCATCGACGCCGTGCCGGAGCCGAATGCCCGGCTCGGGGGCGTGTTGCGGTTCGCGCTCACGGCCCAGGGCCGGCGCGCCGGCCACGCCGATGCGCGGCTGCACGTCGTGGCGCTGCACGCGCGGGCCGCGCGGTTCGTGCCGCGCGGTGCCACCCTCGGCGACGGCGACATCGTCGATCGGCGCGATGAGATTTTCGAAGGGCCGCTGCGCGTGCCGCCCAGCGCGTCGGCAGTCAGCGGCTGCCGTGTGCTGCGCGACATTCAGGCCGGTGCCGCGATCACCGCCGCCAGCGTCATGGCGAAGCTGGCGGTGCGTACCGGCCAGACCGTGACCGCGGTGAGCCGCGCCTTCGGCGTCGAAGTGTCCGCGACGATGGTGGCCGCCGACAGCGGCAATCCGGGATCGATCATTCGAGTCGTCAACCGTGATACCCGGCGCGCCCTGCGCGCCCGCATCATATCGAACGAGATCGTTGAGATCATTCATGACTAAAAAACTGTTTGCCGTCGCGGTGATGTCGGTTGTGTGCAGCACGGTCGTGTTCGGCGCGGACAAGAAGCCGGTCGCGGCCGACAACTACGACCAGCTGCTGGCCAAGTATCTCGAATCGGCGCGGCGTCAGCCGGTCGTGACGGCCCCCAATCCCGGCAGCTGGATGAACAGCCTGATGTCGGACCAGCGCGCCCGCCACGTCAACGATCTGATCACCGTGCGGGTCGTCGAAAGCATCAGCGCCTCGGGCAGCGCCGACTCCGCCGTGACCAAAGCGGGCAGCGCGTCGGTCGGGGTACCCAGCCTGTTCGGCCTGGAAAAGAAGCTGCCGGCGATGATCGACCCGACGAATCTGGCTTCCCTCAAACACGACACCACGTTCAAGGGCGCCGGCGCCACCAACCGCGCGAGCGAGCTGACGGCGACGATTACGGCGCGCGTCTCCGAGGTGCTGCCCAACGGCGACCTGGTCGTCGAAGGCGTCCGCGAGATCGAGATCAACGGCGACCGGCAGATCGTCGTCCTGACCGGTGTCGCCCGCACCGCCGACGTCGGTCCCGGCAACGTCGTGCTGTCGACGACGCTCGGCCAGCTGCAGATCAAGTATTTCGGACGCGGCCTGATCAAAGACAGTCTCGCGCCCGGCTTTCTGATCCGGCTGCTCAACAAGATTTTCTGAAGGTGGTTGCCATGCGTCTGACCGGTGCATTCATCGTCGCCCTCGCCTTCGCCATCCCCGCCGCCGCCGGCGAGGCCGGAACGCGGCTGAAAGACGTTGCGACGCTGCAGGGGCCCAGTTCGGTCCCGCTGCTCGGCTACGGTCTTGTCGTCGGCCTGGCCAAGACGGGCGACAAGAAGCAGACGATCTTCTCGACGCAGACGCTGGCCAACATGCTCGAGCGCTTCGGCGTCTCGGTGCCGGCCGCGCAGATGAAGATCGAGAATATCGCGGCCGTGCTCGTGACCGGCGAGCTGCCCACCTACGCCCGGGCAGGCGCCCGCGTCGACGTCACCGTGTCGTCGGTGGGCGATGCGCGCAGCCTGCAAGGCGGCACGCTGCTCGTGACGCCGTTGCGCGGGGCGAACGGCGACATCGTCGCCATCGCGCAGGGGCCGCTGTCGCTCGGCGGCTTCGGCGGCGGCGGCGGCGGCAGCAGCGTCACGGTCAACCACTTGACGGTCGGTCGCGTACCCGCCGGCGGCCTCATCCAGGTGGGCAGTGGCGCCACACTCCCGGCGACCGACACGCTCACCCTGACCTTGCACGAGCCCGATTTCTCCAGCGCCTCGCGCATTGCGCGCGCGATCAACAGCGAGCTCGGGCCCGACTGCGCCCGAGCGGTGGATCCCGGGACCGTCTCGCTGACCGTGCCGGCAACGTATCGCTCGTCCGTCGCCGAACTGATGGCGCGCCTGGAGGTCCTGCCGGTCGACGTGGACGCCGCCGCGCGCGTGGTCATCAATGAGCGGACCGGCACCGTCGTGGTCGGCGGCAACGTGCGCATCGGCGCGGCCGCCGTGGCTCATGGCAACCTGTCGGTGAAGATCAGCACGAAACTCGAAGTGTCGCAGCCGTCACCGTTCTCGAGGACTGGCGATACTCAGGTCGTGCCCAATGTTCAGGTCGACGTCAAGGAGGCGAGCGCCCAGCTCGTCTCGCTCGAGGAAGGGACGACCCTCGCCGCGGTGGTGCGGGCGTTGAATGCCCTGGGTGCGTCGCCGCGAGACATCATCGCCATCATGCAGGCCCTGAAGGCCGCGGGCGCGTTGCGGGCCGATATCGTCATCCTGTAGGACCGATGACAGACCCGATCCAATCCGGCATTCCGGCATCCGCTCCGAACGCGCTCTCCGACGTCGAGCGCGGCAAGGTCGCGGAGCTCGCGCGTCAGTTCGAGTCGATGCTGATGACGCAGATGCTTCGCGAAATGCGCAAGTCGATGCTCACGGAAGAGGAAGCCGGCAGCGGCTATGGCGCGGCGGCGATGACCGACACCATCGACGTCGAGCTCGGCAGCGCACTCAGTCGTACAGGCGGGTTCGGCTTGGCCGACGTATTGATAAAAGCGTTCGATCGCCAGGCAACCGGCCGCAAACCGGCTGCGGCGGCGGGCCCGCTCGCGCCGGTATCGTCCGGTGAAATCGCCACGCCGTCCGCGAGGTCTCCAGTATCTGCGGTCGCAGCCCCCGCGCGCGCGGCCGTTGCGCCGGCAGCCATCAGCTCGGCGCCTGCGATGGTGCCGTCGCCCGATTCGACAGGCGCCACGGCCGCTGTACCGCTCCCGGCGTCGCGTTCGGATGCGACCGGCGGGTCGTCCGCCCCATCAGCGGCGCCGGTGCTGCCGGAAGGCCGTGTGAGCTCAGGTTATGGATGGCGAGCCGACCCCTTCAACGGTCAGCTGCGCTTTCACTCGGGAACCGACGTCAAGATGGCATACGGCCGCGACGTGCAATCCGCCGCTGCCGGACGGGTCATCTTCGTGGGTGAGCAGTCGGGGTACGGCCTGGTGGTCAAGATCGACCACGGGAACGGGTTGGAGACGCGATACGGGCACCTGTCACACGCGACTGTGCAGGTCGGGGAGACCGTCGGATCCGGGCAACGTGTTGCGCGCTCTGGGAATAGCGGTCGATCCACGGGTCCGCATCTGCACTTCGAGGTGCTGGAAAACGGGCGGGCGGTGGCCCCGGAGACGATGGGGCAGCTGCTGCATTAAAGGAATCAGGCCGGCGGCCGATTCCGCTGATGTAGCACGCAAAGGATCGATGCGGCGCGCGACCGCCGCCTGAGTGAGGAACAGATCATGAAAATCGAAGGCAATCGCCCAAGCGTCGACACGACACCAGCTGACAAGGTCGCGGCGGCGCGGACTGCCGGCCTGAAGACCGGCAAAGCATCCTCGTCGTCCGGCATTGATCAGTTCAGCGTCTCGGCCGATGCGAAGCTCGCCAGCGCGGCGATTGAGGCTGTGGCGAACACGTCGGACATTCGCCTCGACCTCGTCGAGCGCGCCAAAGCCCTGCTTGCCGACGATAAAGTGGGCAACGATCCGCAGCGCCTTGCGGACGCGATCATCGACGGCCTTCTCAAGAACGGCTAACCATCAATGAGCAACGGCTAACGATGTCTGCCTTGAACGCGACCGCACGCGTGCGCGCCTCGCTCGATGCGATCGCGGGCATCCTGCTCGCGCCGGATCTCGACGATCTGCTCGCCGTGGAGCAGGAGCTTGGCGCCGCGCTCAACGCGATGGGGCGTGTTCGCTGCGTCGACGCCGACGAGCGGGCGGCGATGCGGGAGGAGCTGCTTCGGATGCGGACCGCCCTGGTGCGCTGCCGGGCGCTCGGATCCGTGCTCGACGACGTGACGCAGGCGACGCTTGTCTCGCACGGACGCGGCGCCGACTACGACCGCGCCGGTTCGCGGACCATGCGCAGGGACCGCTGCGGCGCTCACGTGAAGGCGAGGATGTAATGGGGTTGATCAACACGTTATCGGCGGCGACGAGCGGGCTGGCCGCGGCGGAGTACGGACTCAACGTGACCGGCCAGAACATCGCGAACCTCAACACCGTCGGCTACGCGCGGCGCACGGTGGATTTCGTGGAAGTACCTCCCGGTTCCGGCGGCGGGGTTGCGGTGGCCCAGGCGCGCGCGGTGCGCGACGCGCTGCTCGAAGCCCGCATCCGTCAGCAGTTTCCCGCCGAGGAGCAGCAGGGCGCCATCGCCACGTCGCTGGCCATCGTCGAGTCGTCTCTGGGGACGCCGGGCCAGTCGATCGACGGCGCGCTGGGCGCCCTCTTCCATTCGTTTGCGACACTCGCGCTCGATCCGACGTCGTCGGTGTCGCGCGACAGCGTCGTGCTGCAGGGGCAGCAGCTCGCGCGCGCGTTCAACTCGATGGCCGTCTCGTTTGCCGATGCTCAGCGCTCCGCCGACGGAGACATCCGCTCCGGCGTCGAGCAAATCAATTCGCTGGCGACACAGATCGCGGCACTCAACACGTCCATCGGCAACGCGAACGGTGCCGACGCCGAGACGTTGCGGGATCAGCTCGGGGTCGCCTTGAAATCGCTTTCCGGGCTGGCCGATGTGACGGTGCTGCAACGGCCGGACGGCGGCGCCGACGTGTCGATTGGCACCGGCCGGGCACTGGTGGTCGGGGGCAACACGTACGCGCTCGGCATCGGCTCCGCCGGCATCAGCGGCTTTGCGACCGTCACCAGCGGCGGCGTCGACATCACCTCGGAGATCAAACGCGGCGCGGTCGGTGGATTGCTCGAGGTCCGCGATACGCTCGTGCCCGGCTATCAGAATCGGCTCGATCAACTGGCGTTCGGCGTCGCTCAGCAGGTGAACGCGCTGCACACGGCCGGCTATACCGCGACCGGAGTGTCGGGGCAGACCTTCTTCACGCCGCTGACGACGGCCGCCGGTGCGGCGGCGGCACTGGCCATGGACCCGACGCTGGCCGGAAACTCGGCGCTGGTGGCGGGCTCGCTCACCGGCGCATCGGGCGACAATCAGACGGCGAAAGCCATTGCGAACCTGGCCGACGCACGCGTGATGACCGGCGGCACGGCATCGATGTCCGACGTCTGGAGCCAGCTGGTCTACCGCGTCGGCAGCGACTCGCAGACGGCGCAGGCCCGGCAGGCGAGCGGTCAGCAGATGGTGGACCAGATTACGAAGCTGCTCGATCAGGTCTCGGGCGTGTCGCTCGACGAAGAAGCGGCCTCGATGTTGAAATTCCAGCGTGCCTATCAGGCCAACGCCAAGTTGTTCATGGCCGCCGATTCGATGATGACGACGTTGATGGCCATGGTAGGAGTTGCGTAATGCGTGTCACCTTCAGCCAGATTCAAGGCAGCCTCGATGCGATCAACACCGCGGCCGCTCAGTTTGCGCGCGCGCAACAGCAGGTCGCGAGCGGGAAACGCATGCAGCGGCCGAGCGACGATCCGATGGGAACCGAGCGCGCGATTCAGGATCTCTCGGCCATCGGGACGATCGACTCCTATTCCCAGACATCCGGAACCGCGGCTGCGCGGCTCTCCGTTCTCGACGGGGCGTTGTCGAGCATGACCGACATCCTCACCGACGCGCTCGCCACCGCCACCAGCGGACACGGATCCACGGTCAACCAGATCACACGAGACACGGCGAGCGCGAAGCTGCTCGCCCTCCGCGACGGGCTCGCGGGATCGCTCAACACCACTTTCCAGGGCGTCTACGTCTTCGGCGGCACTCAATCGTCGACACAGCCCTATTCGAACGCGACCGGCGCATGGGTGTATGCGGGAAACTCATCTTCCGTGACGGTCGACACGTCGCCGAACCGCACGGTATCGCTGTCGCGCGATGGCCAGGCGATCGCCAAAGGCAGCGACGCCACCGACGTGTTTGCGGTGATTGAGACGCTGGCGGCAGCCGTCAGCGCCGGGAACGACGCGGCCGTGACCACAGGCATCGACGCGCTCAGCCGGGCGTTCACCCGCGTGGTGAAGGCGCAGAGCCAGGTCGGCACCGACGAGTCCGGACTGGCTGACGGAGACGTGCAACTGGGATCGTTGCGTCTCGCGGCCACGCAGCGGCTGTCGGGCGATCAGGACGTCAACATGGCCCAGGCCATCACCCAGATGAGTCGCGCGCAGACGGCATACCAGGCGGCCCTCGGCGCCGTCGGCACGGCATCGAAGTCGTCGCTGCTCGATTACTTGAGGTAGGAATGCCGGACGCCGACACCAACGCTGCACTCGAAATCGACACGCGTTTCGGCAAATGCGCGGCGCTCGCTGCCGACGTGGTCGTCCTGCCCGAGGGGATGCCCGGGTTCGAGCGGTGCCGCCGCTTCGTGCTCGCGTCCTCTCCGGACATCGCGCCGTTCACGTGCGTCCACGGGCTCGACGAACCGCGGCCGTCATTTCTCGCGATCGACCCGCATCTTGTCGTGGATGGCTACGCGTCGCCGCTGGACCCGGTCCAGCGGCAGCGCATCGACGTCTCCGGCGACGAACCGCTGCTGTGGCTCTCGCTCGTGCACACCGACGGCGACCGCGCCACGGTGAACCTGCGGGCGCCGCTGGTGATCAACCCGCGGCGGATGCTCGGGCTTCAGGTGGTTGCGGCC